>Ga0272446_1000129_pt1 | contig 106398 bp, 74 predicted proteins | sample YNPCB0061_FD_194587 | JGI IMG/M metagenome (GOLD analysis project Ga0272446, IMG submission 194587) | Hot spring microbial mat communities from Yellowstone National Park, WY, United States - YNP-CB-006-1 | ecosystem: Environmental > Aquatic > Thermal springs > Hot (42-90C) > Sediment | place...
AGCAAGAGTGTTTCACCATCGCCAGAGGTATGGGACAGCAACGGTGCGGCTATCGGGAATCCGACCGGGCAATATGCGGTTGCCTTGGGTGCTGCGCCCACGGGGAGGAGATCCCGCCGAGCCGCCCGCGATCCATCCGCGAGCTCGTGATTCCAAACTCGCCCGCCTTGAAGCGACGCTACTACTGGCGGATGAACCGCTGACGGCCCGGCGTCTGGCTGACGTAGCAGGGCTAGATGATGCGGCTGAGGCTCGAACGCTGATCGAGCGATTAAAAGCCTTCTACGAAGCGGACGGAACCGCCTTCCAGGTGGAGGAGATCGCCGGGGGGTACCAATTGCTAACGCGGCCCCGGTATCACCCCTGGCTGGCCCGGTTAAAACGCACCGGTCATGAGGTTCGGCTTAGTCCAGCCGCACTGGAAACCCTGGCGGTCATTGCCTATAAGCAACCGATTACCCGGGCTGACGTGGAAAAGATTCGTGGCGTGGCCTGCGGCGAGCTGCTGCGGCAACTGCTGGAGAAGGGTTTGGTCCGTGTGGCGGGCCGTCACGACTCCCTCGGCCGCCCTCAGTTATATGGTACGACAAAACGGTTCTTACAAGTATTTGGGCTAAATACGCTCAAGGATTTGCCCGACGTCGAGGCGTTGCCAACCCCATGAATCGTCGCCAATTTTTGACCCGAGCCTCGGCGGCCTCGTTTGCTGCTGCGACCGGTTGCATCGGCGGCCCCTACGACCTCGAATTACTGAACGTCTCATATGATTCTACTCGGGAACTTTATCGCAAGATTAATCGACTATTTACTGCTCATTATCAGCAAAAGACCGGTAAGCTTATCCGGGTCCGGCAATCGCACGGTGGCTCGGGCAGCCAGGCTCGTGCTGTGATCGACGGTATGATGGCCGATGTAGTCACGCTGGCCCTCTGGACCGACATCGACGCGATCCGAGACAAGAGGTTAGTAGCTGAACAGTGGGACGAACAGTTCCCAAACCGGTCCCTGCCCTATCTCTCAACGATCGTGTTTGTGGTCCGACAAGGCAACCCATTTGCCATCCGGGACTGGCCCGATCTGCTCCAACCCGGACTGCAGATCATCACACCCAATCCCAAAACGAGTGGGGGGGCGAAACTGAATGTCCTGGGAGCCTGGCTCGACGTGTTGCACCGCGGCGGTAGCGCCACTGAGGCCAAGAAGTTCGTCACGGAGTTGTTCCGCCGAGTGCCTGTGCTGGATACCGGTGCCCGCGGAGCGACAGTCACCTTCGCCCGCAAGGGTATCGGCGATGTGCACCTGACCTGGGAAAACGAAGCCTATCTGGAAGCCCGTGAATTGAAAGGGGCCGTCGAGATCATTCACCCACCGGTCAGCATTCAGGCCGAGCCACACGTGGCCCTGGTGGCGGCCAACACACAGCGCAAAGGAACCACGGAAGCAGCGACCGACTATCTACATTTTCTTTATACCCCTGCAGCCTATGACGTGATTGCGGATCTTGGTTTCCGTCCAGCGAACTGGGAGAACGATTCTCGGTTTCCACACCTCCAGTTACTCCGCGCGACCGACCCACGATTCGGCCTCGGGGATTGGAACACAATTCAGCAGGTGTTTTTTGCCGAGGGTGGTCTGTTCGATCAGGTTTATCAATCGAGTCGATAATGCTTCGTCACAGTTAGATGCATGTGTATTCATGGAATAAAAGTGAATGTGAACATCTTCACTTCACTACATCAATATTGTACATAATAACTAAGCCATATCTTACACTTAAATCTATCGGGAGTATATTCGTGGCCACTAGCAAATCCGATACCAGAGAGAAGAAACTCAGTCAACGGGCCATGGTGCAAGCAGCCATTGACGAACTGGGAATGGAAGCCAAACCCCAAGCCCTGCAAGGAGTCATTAAAACCCAGTTTAATGTCGAATTGTCGCCGCAGCGGATCTCGTTGCTCAAAAGTCAGATCAAGAAGAAAAGTGGATGGCCGACACTGCGAGGGGGCAAAGGTGGCCTGCAGGTCGAAGATCTCGCCGTGGTTCGCAAGCTGGTTGCCCGCCTCGGAGCAGCCCAGGTGAAACAGCTGATCGATGTACTGGCCTAATGCACCTTGCCAATACCCCTTCGGCTTGCCATGATTCCACCACCGCGGGTGAGTGGTGGAATGGTAGACACAGGGGACTTAAAATCCCCCGCCCCGTAAGGGGCATGCGGGTTCGAATCCCGCCTCACCCAGCTATCTCGAACTACGGTGGACTGCCAGCGTATCCCCTAGCCAGAACCTGGACAAACGACACAGTGGCAGTCCACGCCCCCTCCGGTTCTTACTTCTTGAACATGGGGTGATTGCGATCGCCCCGCGACAGCATGTAGGCCATCAAATCCAGAATTTCATCTTCCTTGAATGTATCCAGTAAGCCAGCGGGCATCATCGATATTTTTGAAGGCTTCATTAATTCAATCTGCTTGCGATCAACGCGCACGGTTGAGCCTGGATTCATCATGTCCGTATTCACCATCACATCGTCGTTATTCAGATTCACGATTCGACCGATGACGATGCGTTCATCGGTAGTGCGAATCTCCACGGCGGCGTACTGGTCGCTCACTTCCTTGCTGGGATCGAGGAGCGATTCGAGTAGATCCCGTGGGCTGAAGCGCCCGGCCACGCCCGTCAGATCCGGCCCGTTGCTGCCACCTTCGTTATCATAACGATGGCAGGCAAAGCACTTGGCCGCGGCGAAAATCGTGCGGCCCCGTTCGAAGTCACGGCCCGATTTCAGCCCCTTCTCAAGGGCCGGTACGAGGTCATCGAGTTGCCAGGCTTTCACGAAGGGGCGAGCGGGTTCCTGCGGCAACTTGGCCGTTGCGGGATTTGCATTGATAATATCCCGGAGAGCCGTCAGTTCATCGGAAGACAGGTTCGCTACCGCATCCGCCTTGATGAGTTTGAGAAAGCCCTGGAAGCTGTTCCCGCCTTTATAAGACGCGGCTTTGAGGAACCACGCGAAGTAGTTCTTCCGCAATTCCGGTGTCCATCCGGCTTTGAGCATCCGCAACGCCCGAACATACTCCAATTGTTCTTCCTGGGTTGGGGCATTCGCAAGCAACTGCATACCCTTGGCCGCCACCGACTCGTCCTGAAGGTACACGAGCAGTTGCACCAACTCGCCATTGACGAAGCGGTTCTTGTCCGGCAGGGCGGGCGAGTACTTCGCCAGCCAGGCCTTCCGCTCCTCGGGCGTGGGCGGGCCGAAGCGGTTGAACAGCACCTGATAAGTCCTGAGCAGGTCGAGCTTCTGCTCGTCAGTCAGCTTCGCGAAGTCGAGTTCGCCCAAGGCCTCCAGAATCCGGGCCCGCAGCTTCGGGTCGCCCGCTCGCTGGCGTTGTCGGTCATGTTCCGGACAGGTCGCGGTGCTGCGGACCACGGCCAGGGCGTACCAGATGCGGGCCGTGGGGTCCTTCGCCGACAGTCCGCGGTCGTCGCGGCGGTGAGCGATGTTGTGTTCCACGATCGCTCGGGCCGTGAAGCGGAGGAAGCGGTCCGGCGACGAGAGGTAATCGGTCGCGAGGTCGGCCAGTCGCTCGTTGCGGTTGTGCATCTCGGCTTCTAAACCGGTCCGCGCCCGGAACAGATCGGTCTCGGCCGCGCTGGCCTCGGTCGCCCGCCGCCGGGGCCGGGCCGTCGAAGGGCTGGTGTCCTCGGAACCGGTATAGGTCACGCGGTACAGCCCGCTCTTGGTCTTGCGGCCGCCGATGGTGAAGTACATCGCCCCGTCCGCCGGGTTGATGACGATGTCGGTGAGCGGCAGCGGCGTACCGGTCACGAACTCCTCGAACTGCGCTCGGTAGCCGGCCCCGTGCGGTTCCAGATACACGGCATAGAGCTTGCCGTAACTCCAGTCGCAGATGTAGAAGGCGTCCTGATACTTGGCGGGGAACCTGGCCCCGTAGCCGAAACACACCCCGGTCGGCGAGCCGGGCCCGATGTCCACCACCGGCGGCAGGTTGTCCGGGTAGTAGACCGGGTACTTGCCCGCCCCGTTCCGCCAGCCGAACTCGCTGCCGCTGGTGACCAGACAGACCCGCGTCGGCCGGTACCACGGGGTGTTGAAGTCCCATTCCATGTCGGCGTCGTAAGTGAACAGGTCGCCGTCCCGGTTGTAGGCCGCGTCGTACTGGTTGCGGAAGCCGACGCTGAACAGTTCCCACGTCTTGCCGTCGGGCGAAACGTTGTAGATCGCCCCGCCCGGCCCCAGCACGCCTTTCATGAAGCCGTTGCCGTCCGGCAGCCGCGGCAGCAGGTGGTCCTCACCCCAGAACGGCGGGACACAGGTGCGGTCGTACTTCGTCAGCTTCGTCTGGTTCCCGCAGACCACCGTGAGCCGCTTGCCGTCCGGGTGCAGCAGGACCGCGTGCGGGCCGTGTTCGCCGCCGCCGCCCTCGAACGCCCGCAGCAACTCGACCGTGTCGAGTGTGTCGTCGTTCTTCGACGAGGTGACCCGGTATAAGCCGCTCTTGGGGCCGTTGACGACGACGTACAAGGCATCGAAGGCCCACAGCAGCCCTTGGGCCGAGCCGATCGCCGCCGGGATCTTCTCGATCTGGGTATCGGCTGAGTTGCCAGCAATGGCTGGCGGTGTAACCCGGTAGAGCGCTCCATACTGATCGGACACGATCAGTCGGCCCTTTGGATCGGTACACATGTTAACCCACGACCCCTGTGTCTTGGCGGGCACCGAATAGAGCAACTCGACCTTGAAGCCCTTGGCCACCTTCAAGGTCGCCGGATCGGTCGCTGGCGGTTCCTTGGGCTGGGCACTGACCGTCGCCGCCCCGAGTAAAACCAGAGCGGACACGAGACCACCGAAACGCAAGTGGAACATGAGTCACAAACCTCCAGGGGGAGAGAACACGGAATTGCAGTATACGCAAGATGGCCCACCAGGAGAACCAAAACGCCCAATTGCCGCCGGATGAATCTCGATGGATAATGTGTAGGCAAGTCGCGTGTCTTCCGGTTCCCGGCGGTATTACGATATGGCAATTGTTTTTAGCTGCCCGCACTGTCAGGAGCTCTATCGGCTGCGCGATGAGCTCGCCGGTAAACAGGCCAAATGCAAGAATCCCGATTGTCGCCAGCTGATCACGATACCCCATCCGGTCACGGTACCGGAGGATGCCCTTGAAGAAGCTGCCCTCGCCGCCTTGACTGAGCAACCCACCCAGGCCGAAGCGCCGCCGGCTGAGCAGGTCATTGCCATGACCTGCACTTACTGCGCCCACAATTTCACCGTGCCATTGGCCATGGGGGGCAAAAATACGCTCTGCCCCAATCCGGAGTGTCGCCAACGACTGCGGGTACCTGAACCCAAGGACACCAAGGCCGAGGACTGGCGACAAGCCAAGACCAAGCTACCCAGTCTGGCCAAGGAAGCTCAACAAAAGCTCGAGGGCGTGCAGGACGCCGGCGATACCCGCATGGTTTCCGGTAAGGCGTTACAGGAAGCGGGTGCGATTGAAGTCGAGTACGAGCCACGGCCGCTCAAGCAGAAGATCCTCTTCGGGTTGCTGAGCGCAGCTGCCCTGGGCAGTATCGTGTTTGGAGTGGTGTACTGGATGCGCTCGGGCCAGCAAGAAGAAGAAGACCGGCTTATGGCCGAGGCCCGCCAGGAGCTGGACCAAACCCGAAACGAGCTTCTTCCCACCGAGGCGGGATTCTACTCCGCCTTGCTTAACGCGGCCGCAGCGGAATACGCCCTGCGAAAGAACAATCCCGAGATGCTCAAACAAGCCCACGAGTTGCTGGGGAATGCCCGAGATGAGCTTCGCAAGGCCCCCGTCGGACCGTGTCGAAACGTCATCGGTGGGGAGTTGGCCCTGCTGGTCATAGCCTTCGGTGGCACAGAGGATCAGGTGCGGGAACAGATCCGGTTGCGCTGGCAACCTGAAACCGGCAATCAGATTGTTCGAGTGAATGAAAAGACAGTCGCGGTCCACACCGAGTTGCGCCAGACATTGGCTCTGCTGAGCGCAGCCGATTTTGAGTTCAAGCTGACGTTGACCCGGCGACTGACGCGAGAACTGATGAGCAAGGGCCAGGCGGCCCTCGCCGCGGAACTCATCCCGCTCGCCCTGTTCAACGATGGGGAACGAGACGAGGCCCGAGCCACGATCGCCTTGGAAATTTACCGCCTCGACAAAGCCAGTGCCCTGCCCCGTGAAATTGCCGAAGAGTTGAAAAACCAGTTCGCCGGCAACGTGAAAGGTAGCTATCCAACAGTTCACACATTGTTTACGGTGATGGGAATTGACCGCAAACCGCCGCTGATACCCCCTCTGCCACCCACCGGCCCTGTGAATGATGCGACCTGTCTGGCTTATGTGGGTAACCGGCTGCTCGAGGGCAAAATGGACGAGGCCTTGCAGGTGGCCCAGCGAGCGCAACGGTCGGATATTCGGCTCAAGGCGCTATTATTGTGTGGCGAGTGGGGCAGCAACCCCGCAGCGGTTCTGGACGCCGTACCAGCCGTGCTGGGCGCGATCCCTGGTCGGCGGGATGGATCGCAAGCGCACATCTTGCGGCTAGTCCAGTTCGCTGCAGTTGCCGGCCGTCACGATCTAACATCAACGCTATGTAACGCCATTAACGATGACAGTCTGCGTGAATGGGCTCGGGGAGAAGCCGTGCGCCAACGGATCGCGGCCAGTGCCGAAGCCAAAGCGGACCCGAAATGGGTTGAGGTGCCCGAGATCGCCGAGAAGCTCCGGGCCGGACACGCCTGGGGGCTGCTCTGGGTCGCTCGGCACAATGCCAAGCTTTCCGGCAACCGAGCGGAAGAAAAAGAAGTAACGGCCGACTGGAAGCCCGCACCAATACATCCCTTCGCTCTGGCAGGTATCGCTTTGGGGTTGCAAGACCGGTGAACCACCCCACCCGTGGTTCGTTGCTGTTCAGCCCGCTCCTGGCGTGGGAACTGGTGCGGCAGGCTCGCCGAGGACAGGTGACCCGCAGTCGGGTACTGTTCTTGTATACCTGGCTGCTGGTGCTGATCGGCTTCGCGATCGTCTGGTCCTACCCTTGCCATCCGAGTCGTTTCCTCAGCGACTCAACCCCACTGCTTCCGGTCGCTGAGGCAGCCCAATTCACTTCCGCCCTGATGCTCCTCTTGCTCCAAGTGCAACTGATCTTCGTGGCAATCGTTGCCCCGGCTTTAGCCGTGACTACCCTGGCGGAGGAAAAAGATCGACACACTTTAGCTCTGGTTCTGACTACCGATCTGACCGACCGCGAGATTGTTTGGGGCAAGGCGCTGGCCTGCGTCCTCCTCCTCCTCGGTACCATTACAGCCGGCCTACCCCTGCTCATAGTCCTATCGCTAATGGTACCGGTTGATCTCCTGTTCCTGGCCGCTGGCTATGCGTTAACCCTGGGTACGGCGCTGCTGGCCACGGCGATCGGCATCAACGCGGCGTGTCTCACATCCAATTCTCGCTCGGCACTGTTGCGGGCCTACGGTTTGTCAGCGGTCCTTGTGGGCGGGATGTTTCTTCCACCCTTCGTCTTCTTCAGCCCCTTTGCGATGCTAGCCTATTGCCGAATGAACTTGGGTTCCGAGGCGTTACATCTGGCCATGGGGTTCGGCTATCCGGTCGGGCAAGCAGTCATAAGCGGTGTATTGCTGTTGGCAGCCACCCGACAATTGCGTCAGGCTGGCCCTTCAGCTGGCCCGACGCCCCCCACGGCGTTCCCGGAACCGCCACTGGGGCGATTGCCCCCCCTGCTCTTTGTGTCTCGCCCTCCAACCCCCGTCTTACCCGCGCTGGCCGGGACAGACCCTATACTTTGGAAAGAACGGCACGTTAGTCAGCCGCGGTCGAGTTCGGTTTTTGAGACACCCGCTCGCTGGCTTGCTGCCCTGGCAACGGTGTTGGCGCTGGCACTATTTGTTAGCGCTGGCTGGCTACTGCTCAAGCGGGCTTTGCTCGCATTGGACCCGAACGAATTACTTCGCTTGACCAGTCTGCCGCTCGAATCACCCGATCGGGCTGGCCTGTTGCTTATGCTTGCCGGAAGCCTCTCCAGTGCTCTCTATCTGGTTCCTTTGGCCATTCGTATTAGTGGGTGCATCGCTCGGGAGCGTCAGCAAGCGACACTCGACTCCCTTTTGGCAACCCCGATCAGTCGCTGGCGGCTGTTGAGGTCCAAAGTGCAAGCGCATCTCGAACAGGGATTGGTGTTTGCTGTCGGCGCAACTGTGGCTTATGGTTCTGCATTCGGAATTCAGGGTGGCTGGCAGTTGGGGCTGGTGGCAATCGGCGTGTTCGTCGGCAGCTGGGGATTGGTCGCCGGAGTCAGTGCCTGGCTGTCGGTTCACTGTGCGACGCCCTTGCGAGCGTTTCGGCTAAGTCTGCCTGTCCTGGTATCAACCCTGTCACTTTTACCGATCGTCTGGCTGGTCGCACCCTGGGCAAATACCAGCGGTCCGACCCAGCTACTCACGGGGATTGCTCTTACCTTCATCCTCCTCGGGCTCGGGTTTTTCTGGCATGCCGGCTCACACCTCGATGGTGGCGAATGATCGTCACAGCGGCCAACCGCCGATTTCATGATGCCAGAAGTTTCTCGCTCCGATCACAATTCATGCGGTTGCGAAAGCAAGGAGCACTCGAAATCGGCGGCAATCTTGATTATCGGATCAGCCATGTTCTAAGCTTGCGCGGACTCGCCCCTCCGCGCCCCCGAGCCGCCCATGGCCACGAAAACGTTCCTGTCCCCGAATCGGTCGCCGTTTCTCGATGCTCTCCGCCGCAGCGGGCTGTTAGCTCCCGCCGAGCTCAACGCAGTTCTGGCCGAACATTCCGTCAACCCCGCGACCGATCCGATCCAGTTCGCAGCTCTATTGGTTCGTAAGAAGCTGCTGACCAAATTTCAAGCCATGCAGTTGCTCAACGGCCGCACCGCTGGCTTTGTGCTGGATCAGTACAAGATTCTGGACGGCATTCGCCAGGACCGCGTGGGCATGGTCTTCCTCGCGGAACATCGGGAGACACGGGAGAAGGTTTCGATCAAGGTGTTGCCGACGGACCGGACGGCGGACCCGACCATCCTCAAGGCGTTCTTGCAGGAAGTGCGTGCGGCCGCGAAGGTGGATCATCCCAACGTAGCACGGATACTCGACATCGGTTACTGGAATGGCACCCACTATGTTGTTTCGGAATACGTTGCCGCACAGACGTTCGACAAAGTCGTAGCAGCCAAGGGACCGCTGGCTCCCCACGCCGCTGCCCAATTCATTGCTCAGACTGCGCTGGCCCTTTATGCCGCTCACCAACGTGGTCTGGTCCACCGCGACGTGAAGCCTGGTAACATCGCGATGCTGCCCGATCGCCGGGTGAAATTACTGGATCTGGGCTTGACACACATGCTGGAAAACCCGTGGACCCGGGTAACCAAGCGGATCAGTACCAAGGAATACGCCGAAGAGATTGCTCACATAGCTCCCGAGCAAGCCTGGGGTTGCGAAATCGATCCCCGCAGTGATGTGTATAGTCTCGGCTCAACGTTCTATTTCCTGTTGACCGGTCAGGTGCCCTTCCCCGGTCTGGCCCCCGAGATGATGGCGCAGCGACAGATTCGTGGCGTACCATCCCCTGCTGCTCTGCGGTCCAGTATACCGAAAGAAATCGATGCTTTAGTCCGCAAAATGGGGGCCAAAGATCCACATGAACGGTTCGAGTCCGCCCGTGAAGTGGTGGTGGCGATGCACCCCTGGCTGCCGGTGGAACAGTGGCAAGAGTTGAACCTTGGCCTACCCCCCGCAGCTCCGAGTGTGCCCCTGCCCGCACCCGACCCGGTTGCCAAACGCGGTTTTGTTTCCCGGTGGTTTAGCCGTCTCTTTGGTCGCTAATCGGGGTTGATTGCCACAGCACCATGCCAATTGTGCCAAGCAGCATGACCCCGGCCGCTGTCAGAAACCCGACGACCGGTCCTAGTGCAAACAGCGCTCCAACCCCTACACTGGCCACGAAATCGCCTACACCGTTGACCGTGGCCAGCACCCCCATCGCGGTTCCCCGCAGGGCACGATCGGGCACCAGATCGGCCGTCATAGCCGGTTCTAAGGCTTCCTCTACCGCCAGGTAAATACCGGCCAGCACGAACAGAACCGCCAGCCCGGTCACGCTGGCCGTCTGAGTTAGGAACAGCGCACCGAAGCCAGCCATTGTGATCACGGCAAGCAGGTAACCGGCCACCAGCACCCAGCGGTGACCGAACCGATCTCCCAGCATACCGGCGGGAAAAGCCACAAGAGCACCGGCCGCGTTTTTCCCAGCATACAGCAAGCCAGCAACCACAGCGGCGTTCTGCGTGCCGTAAACCGGCGTCAACAGCAACGCCGCTGCAAAGATCAATAGGGCATGCGAAAAGTCGCCGATACCGAAAATGAACACCGGAAGCAGATACCGGCGAAATCCCATCGGCAGCTGCTGGATCGACGCCCCCAGCCGCAGCCCCGGTTTGGGCGTGAAACGCTTCTCTCGGATGAGTAGCGCAAACGTCAAAGCAGCACCCAGTCCGGGAAGGAGCGTGACCAGAAAGACCAGACGATAAGGGATGTCGGGAGCAGCGAACCAGTGAGCGGGCAGCCAGGCGACCAGCCCTGCAGCCATGAGTGGCCCGACAATCGCTCCGAGGGTGTCGCCGGCTCGGTGGAAACCAAACGCTTTGCCATGATCATCGGGATCAACAGCATCAGCTAGAATGGCGTTGCGGAGCGGTCCCCGAATGCCCTTGCCGATCCAGGCGAGCGACTTCGCGACCAACACCAGGGGCCACGCCGTCGCCAGCGCACACAACGCAAAGGCCGAACCGGTCAGAGAATAACCCGCCACAACGAACGCCTTCCGTTGCCCGATCCGATCCGAGTACCACCCGACCAATAGCTTGACCGCGTTGGAGAGCAGATCGGCCACGCCCTCGATAAACCCGAGCACCCGAGCTACAACGTCGGGCGGTAAGCCCAGGAACAGCAAGAAGGTCGGCAGAATCGCGCTGGCCATTTCATAGCCGACATCGGCCAGGAAGCTGGTCAGCCCGGCCCCGATCACGGTGCGGTTGAACCAGGACGACGACGCGGAGGCAGAATGACTGGTATCAAGCACGGGTCACCCTTGGGCTTGCAGATCGCACAGGGACGCCGAGCGACCCAGGCGGTTGCGATTGTCCGACCCGGCATGGAACTTGACAAGTCCAGGCTTGCTCCGTCTGATACCATCAATCGGCCAGCGCGCGAACACCCGGGCGAGCCGTAACGTACAGATCACAGGGCCGTGCCGGATCACACCCCCCCTTCCGCCGAATCCGACGAGATTCTCCTCACGCGTTTGCGAGAAGGGGAACGGGAAGTGTTTGGCACCCTGGTCCGCCGCTACGAGCGGGAACTGTTCGGGTATCTCCGACGGTACCTGGGCGACGATGACCTTGCCGATGATGTATTCCAGAACACTTTTGTACAAGTGTTCCTGAAAATTCGCCAGTACGAGCCGGGCCGCGCGGCCCGCCCCTGGCTTTATGCAATTGCCACCAACCAGGCGATCGACGCCCTGCGCCGCCGCAACCGGCGCATTGCCGATCGGCCTGCCGATATAGTGGCAACCCCGGACGAGGATGGCGAACCGCGACCGCTATTCGAACTGCTCCCGGCTGCCGGAGACGCACCCCCCGAGGCTGCCGAACGATCCGAGCAACGGGAACAAGTACGGGCCGCCGTCGATCGGTTACCTGAGCTGTTGCGGCAAGCGGTGCTACTGGTTTATTTTCAAGGTCTCAAGTATCAGGAAGCCGCCGAGGTACTGGGAATTCCCGTCGGAACGGTGAAATCTCGGCTGCACGCGGCCCTAACGAAACTGACCGAAGAATGGGGGGACGAGTCCCGAACCGAGGACGGGAATTCCCCAGCCTGACTTCGCTCCTATGGGGCGGACGAGCATGACCGACGACGAACTTATCGGGTATCTACTCAATGCCCTCGAGGCCGACGACCGGCAAGTTGTCGAGGTGTGTGTGCGAGCGGACCCGGCGACGGCAGCCCGGCTGGAGCAGTTGCGGCAGGCGTTGGCTCCGCTGGCGCTGGCCCGTCAACCCGAACCCACCCCTCGTCCGGGGCTGGCAACTCGAACCATTGCCCGACTGGCTGAATACCTGGTCGAGCACCGGTCGTCACTCGACCCGCTTCGCCGCAGTGAGGACGCCGCCGGCTTGGTCGGCACGGCCGTCGCCACGCCTTTACCGGCTTCAAGCGATCCCCATCGGGCGAACCCGACTTATTCATCATTCCCCCGTGCACCCCGGGATGAACCAGAAATCCGCCTGCTTGGCGGCCGGTTCCGCGCGGATGTCCTGGTCGCCTGCGGCATCGCCGTGTTTGCTTGCGGGCTGATCTTCTCAGCGATTGGTAAGGTGCGGGCACGGAACGAATTGCTCGCCTGTCAGAATACTCTCCGGATGCTGCATACCGGGCTGACCGGCTACGCCGATACCCACTCGGGCCGGTATCCTCAAGTTGGCGTTCCACCGAATACCACGGCCGAGACGTTCGTTAACGCGTTGGCCAGTGCCGGGCAAGTACCGCCGGGGTTTCGCCCGGTGTGTCCGAGCGAACGGGTGAATAGCACCACGCCAGTCGGCTATACCTATACGCTGGGCTACCGCACCCCGACGGGGGGCCTGCTCGGGCTGCGGCGCAACGACGGGGGCAGCGAGCTACCGGACCTGATGCCCATCTCGGCCGATTACCCGGCAGCCGCGTTGACCCCGACGGGTGGCCCGGTTTCCCCCCACGGATTGTACATGAACGTGCTCTGTATTGGCGGAAACGTTCGCCTGACCAGTTCGGCCTATATTGGCCCGAATGGCGACGACATTTACCGCAACCTCTTCGGGCTGGTCGCGGCCGGAGCCGACCGGACTGATGTCGTGCTGGGTCGACCCGGTGATATTCCCTGACACGAAATTTCCGGCCTCCGCGTTTTACCCCGGCGTGAAGAATGACACTTCCCTCGCCGGCCAACCCGCATTTCATCTCCGGACTGAATGTGGTACTGGGAAAAGCGTCGGTGTTCTGGCGAAGCTTAACCTGCGAACCCGCTGTTGGTGTTACAATTGCATTAATCGTGGTTGATCGTGTCACAACCAGGCGACCCGTTGGACCGGGCGCGGGAAGCACAATCCTCACCAGCGATCCCGCTTGAGGCAACAGTGAAACGGACGATTCGACTCCGTGGTATTAGCGGAGACATCAAAGGTCAGGTCTGGGAATCCGAGACCATCCTGCGCGCGGGCCGCCTGGGTTCGTTGGAGATCGTTCTCGATGACAGTTCGGTCAGTCGCCGCCATGCCGAGGTGCGGTTCGGCGACGACGGCTGGCACGTCCGCGACCTGGAGAGTACTAACGGAACCTACGTAAACGGTGTTCGGATTGGGCCGGGAGAACATCCCTTGCGGGCCCGCGATATTGTCCAGTTTGGCAAGGTGGCCCTGATTGTGGAGGCGAACGAAGCAACTCCCGACGGCCCGCCCAGCAATCAGCACATTGTTGCAGCAGCTCCTTCCACCTTCGAGGAAGGCATTCGCCGGATTGCCTTCGATCGCAACCAGATGCCCCGAGCCGGGGAACAACTCTTCGCCCTGCTCCGTGCCGGGCAGCATTTTGTCAACATTCAAAGTGAGGATCAACTGCTCGATGCCGTGCTCAACGATGCTGTGAGCGTGTTGGAAGCTCAACGCGGGGCGATTGTACTAGCCGAGGGGGACGGCCCCGAACCCAAACTGCGGCTGCGGGCCTTGGCGGTCGGCCAGAGTGAACCACCGGGCCGTTTCCATTTCTCCAAAAAACTCACACAGCGGTGCTTTGCCGGTGGTGTCTCGTTGCTGTACAGCACCTTAAACGGCGACGACGAAACCCGCCTGACCCAAAGCATCGCCGATGGTGCGATGGCCAGCGTGCTGTGCGTGTTGTTGCGGACCCCGCGCAAGCGCCTGGGGGTATTGCACCTGGATCGGAGTTACCTGCAAGACCCGTTCACCGAAGATGACTTGCTTCTAGCCGACGCACTCGCGGCTCACGTCTCGGCTGCCATCGAAAGCGCGCAGTTGTTACGGCATCAACGCGAGTTGTTCCTTCGCACGATCACCATTCTGGCCCAAGCAGTTGAACTCCGCGACGACTACACGGGTGGCCACACCCAGCGTGTCACTCGCTATGCGACTATCTTGGCCGAGAAACTCGAGCTGCCCGACGACCAGATCGAATTAATCAAGCTCGGCGGCCCGTTGCACGACATTGGCAAAATTGGCATCGACGACGCCATCCTGCGTAAGCCCGGCCGCTTAACGGCTGAGGAGTTCGCCAAAATGCAGAGGCACACCACGATGGGTGCCGAGATTCTGCAAACCATCCCGGAAATGCAACCCATTATTCCTATCGTTCGCAACCATCACGAACGCTGGGACGGCAAGGGCTACCCCGACGGCCTGGCGGGGGAGAACATTCCATTCCTGGCTCGCATCGTGGCCGTTGCCGATGCGTTCGATGCCATGACCTCGCACCGGCCCTACCACGAGAATAAAAAGGGTAAGCCACCCGCCTGGGCGTTCGCCGAGGTGGAAAAGCAAGCCGGCCGCCAGTTCGACCCTCGCTGTGCGGCCGCCTTCCTCGAAATGCGCGAACAAATCATCCGTGCCATGCTCGATTTTTTGCCCGGAATCGACGTGGACGAACCGCTCAATGATCCCACCGAAGAGTACGTTCCCGATCCCCGGAATTAACGCCAACCGATTCGCCACTCCTCGGGCCGATACAAGCAGATGTAAAACGCCAGCATAATCCACGAAAAGGGACCTACTTCGAGACATACGAAGATGCCCACATGGACCGCCACGCCCATTAGCACGAAGAGGCGTCGGAAGTTTATGCGGTTAAACAGACGCCGGAAAAGCCCCGGTCGTTGGGGTGTGGCCCGATACCACAGCGCCAAAAGTAGTAAAGGCGCGGTGATTTCCCACACCCACGTCAGGGCCGTGCCCAGTTGCGTCAACGGATAAAGCCACGCCAGCCAGCTCATATCCCAGCGCTGCCAGGTGGGCTGCTGCAAAATGTAATAGAGCGCCGAGAACCCCCCCGCCGGGGTCCACGCCGCACTCATCTTGTGCAACCCCGTGGACCAGTAAATCAGCACCAGTTGAAAAATGGCCAGATACCGCGGCCAAGCCGGAACGGGTCGCTCGCTGGTCCACCGGCCCGTCCGGAGCCGGCAATCCAGCGAAAGCGTCTCGGTGCTGCGAGAAAGGACCAGCAGCCACAGCCCGTTGCTGATCACGCTGTCGTGGCCACCAGTTGCATCGCTGTTCAAGCCCATCAGAGCGAGGAACCCCTGCAGGGCGGCCAGCACGGCGATTCGCCCCCCCAGGCCCACAGCGGTCAGCACCCCGGCGATCAGTGTCAAGGCCACCATGCCCTTGACCGTTGCCGGGGTCACCCCACCGATTTGGCGGAACAGCCACGGTGTGGCCGGTTGCGTGTAGCCTCCATCGGCGGGCGGCAGCCACAGCAATGGTACCGCCCCAGCCAGCACGACGGCCGCAATCGTTCCCACCAGACACAGCCCACAGGCGATCCGCCACAGCGCCAGCGTGGTTCCCGGTTCTTGGCGATCGAGGAAGGCCACCCAGTTGCTCCAGCACCGGCCAAACCCCGTCAGCCGGAATGGCCAGTAACGGCTCACGGTTGTCTCCTGAGCGGCACCTCCAGCGCCGGACCAAATTCGCCGGTGATTGGTGCACCCGCTCGCACTTCGTCGGGCGAAGGCGTTCGGCGTTGATAGAAGCGAAGGCGGACCTGTTCGGCCTCGGGAAAGTCGCGTGCGGCCTCGGTTGCAACCCAGTGAGCCAATCGCTTCAACTCGCCTTCGTAGCCCGGCCAACCGAGGCGGAACAGCACAGCCCGGAAGCGATACGAGTTCAGTTGACGGGCTCGCCAGCGATACTGCGCATCACGCTCAACATAGATCGGTCGCCATTGACCGTGCTCAGCAACCTCGATGTGCAGAACCAGTGGATAGCGATGAGGGCCAACGAACATCCGCCAGCCCTGGAACGTTCCGCAGTAGTGGTAATAGGGCAGGAAGGGTTGCAGCACCTCACTGCGGATGGCCATGTACGATTGCGCGAAGGTCCAGAGGCGATCCTCCAGTTCGGGTTGCGTGATGGCAATCCCGCAGGAGTTCAGCGTTTGCGTCCAAGCGTGGAGTTCCTCCTGAACGGTGGGATTCTGCCAGGACTGCCGGTCCATGCCTCCCTCGGGGGCGGGCAGGGCTAAAAGCGTGATGGCAATGAGATGCAGAGTCACCAGCACTGTGCGAATGTGTGGCCACATGTACAAGCCTACCTGGAGAGTCGGGCGAACGGGCAGGCCGCCATTCAGGGCTTGCGCCCCTGGGCCAGCCGTTGGACGGTGGCTTTGGGCAACAGGTTCCCGCCAACGACTACGGCGTGAATCTTGCGGATGTTCCGAATATCGTCCAGGGGGTTAGCGTCCAGCACCACGAGATCGGCCAGTTTGCCGGCTTCTACCGTACCCAGGTGAGCCAAGTTTCCTAAAAACTCGGCGGGGTTCCGGGTTGCGGTTTGCAGAGCTTCCCGCGGGGTTAATCCAGCCTGCACGAAGAGTTCCAGTTCGTCATGCACGCCGGAACCCGGGAAGCAATAGGGCACCGGCGTATCCGTGCCGGCCAGGAGCTTGACACCGGCCTTGTGCATATCGCGGACCAGTTTCAGATGCCCCTCGAATAGCAGCTTCTGGTACTCGATGTCCTTGGGCTCCAGTGTAATCCCCAAACCCCGCAGGATGACGGTACCATCGCGAGTCTCGCGGCCCCAGGTAGCTGTGATGAAAAGGGGCAGATATTTCCGCCGTGGGTCGTCGGTGTAATCGGGATCGTTCAGCAGCGCCCAGGTACGCCGGCAAACGAGGGTTGGCACTTGCCAGGTGCCATTTGCAACGAACTTCTTGAAAAGCGCTGCCGCCTTCGTGGGATCGTAGCTCTCCAGCGCCTTAACCTGGGCCCGCCAGGCCCCCGACGCGTCCAGGTTATCCTTGAGCAACGCTTCACTGCGGATGGCGGCAGCCAGTTCCTGCCGCAACTTCGCCTCGTCTTTTGAGCAACTCAACAGGATGCCGTAGCAGTGCTCGAAGGATTTTTGCCCCGCATCGGAAGCCTCAGCGGCGGTGACCAGGTGTGGCACATGACCGGCCACGGGGAGTTTGTTCGGCCCCCGGTTTGCCTCGTCCAGAATGGCGAAATAGGCCTCTCGTGGCAGGAGCGGATAAACCTTGACGAAATCTTCCCCATCCGCTCGCAATCGTTCGACTGCCTCGCGACCCTGCCGAGCCGTGGCCACGGGAATGGCACTTGTCGGCACAATGGGGCGAGGACCATCCAGAACCCGGGTCGTGGCTACAATGCGGGGGCCCAGCCGCTTGCCGGCAGCAATTTCACTCTGCCATCGCCGAACCGGCGGGTTCAACGGTGAGGCCGTGTACATGTGCCGCACCCCGGTCACGCCATTACCGAGGAACAGGCCCAGAAACGTCTCCGACTCGATGTGGGCATGCATGTCCCACAGGCCCGGAATCACATACTTTCCACTGGCCTTGACGACTTCGGCTCCCTCAGGAATCCGAACCCGCCCGGTGCGGCCGATCTCCGTGATCCGGTCGCCAACTACCACCACGGTCATGTTGGGTTGCACCGGTCCGGCCGTGCCGTCAATCACCGTCACGTCGGTGATGGCCAGTTTCGGCAGATCGCCTTTCTTCCGGGGCGGGGCAGCCAATACCCCGGGCAAGGCCAGCAGCAGCACGACGATGGGCCAGTACATGACAACCTCCGTGTCGGTGACCGATGGCAACTATTTCTTATCCGGAACTGGTTCCAGGATCACCCACACCTTGGACATCAATGGCGGAACCTTGTCGGTTTTGACCTCGTAGGTCAGTTGGGCATCATCTTTGGAAATCTCGACGGGTATCTCGAGCAGGGAGTACGGGAAATTCGAGATGCTGATGATGTCACCACTGTTGGCAGCGTAGTACTTCTTGCCTGTGTCCGGATCCTCGATGACGATACTGCCAGCAAACACCCAGCCATGCGGGATCGCGATCTTTTGCTTGTGATCCCAGATCCAGTCCTGAGCCGGGTGCGTGTAGGTCTTGCCGTCCCGGGTGTAATGCACCAGCACATTGACCCGCGAGCCGGTCGCGGGCTTGTACTTGGGCTGCTCGGTCTTGGGGTCCACAAATTGGGTGGGCGTGCCCTTGGTCGCGTTAGCTGCTTCCAGCGCCGCATGGATGATTCGGGCGTCCGCATCCACCCGAAGAATGGCTTCATGTTCCTTGGTGCCTTTTTTGCACAGGAACACTTCGAGCGGCCCCTCCCGCAGACACACCTCCGTCACCAACCCAATACGGATGACTTTTCCGTTGGCAACTTCGGCAAAGATGGTGTTCTCCGGATTGAGCGCCGTGAGCTTGTTCTCCTTATTGAGCTTGGGAAACTCGGGCAGCTTCTCGGGTTCCGGCTGTTTCTGCGGCTGATGGGTCTGAGCCGGTCTGACTCCGACTAACCCGGCCAGGGCCAGCACTACCAGTGCGGTCTTCATGCGGTAATGTACTCCTGAAGAGGCCAGCGTTACCTTCAGCCTATCCCACCGCCGCCCCGCCACAACTGCAAAAGCTCCGGCGGTAGGTAGTTGTCCTAATCCCCTTCAATATTGTGCAACCCTCGTGCCATAATTTGCTCGATCGACAAACCCGACTTCGCCAAATGCCGACTGCATTCCTACAATTGTCGTAAATCTGTCTGGAAGGATTCGCCATGACGTGCTTGATCCGCTGCGCCGCATTCGCGCTGCTGGGCTTCTGGCCAAACTTGGCCACCGCTCAGGACAATCCGTTCGCTCAACACGGGAAGCTCCGAGTGGCCAAAAGTGGTACGCACCTGGAACACGCTGATGGCACTCCTTTCTTTTTCCTCGCCGACACGACTTGGAATGGTCCGGCGCTCAGCACGGCTGCCGATTGGCAACTCTATCTGCACGATCGCAAAAAAAAGGGCTTCACTGCTATTCAATTCAACGCCATCTGCCCCTGGCGGGCGGCCCCCACGGATCGCGAAGGCCGCACGGCCTACGCCATCAAGGATGGTCAGCTCATTCCCAATGAGGAGTACTTTCGGCAGCTGGACGCCCGCATCAAAGCCATTAACGACGCCGGCTTGCTGGCCGTGCCGGTCCTCATTTGGGCACACACGAAAGGCGACGCCGGATTCGATCTGACCGAAGCGCAGATCGGCACCCTCGTGAAGTTCGAGCTAAACCGCTACCAGGATGCGCACTGCCTGTTTATCCTGGCCGGTGATGCCCGGTACAACCAAACTGATGCCGCGAAGTGGAAACGAATTGGCCGCGAGGTGTTCAAGGATTATCCCGGATTGCTGGTAACCACGCATCCGACGGGCATGAACTTCCCCTGGAAGGACTGGGAAGACGAGCGATGGCTCACCGTGTTGGGCTACCAGAGCGGCCACGGCGACGATGCGAACACGCTCCAGTGGATCCACTCGGGCCCTCCTGCCGAGTATGGCCGCCGCAAGCAGTTCACCCGCCCCCTCATTAACCTCGAACCACCTTACGAGGACCACGTTGCCTATCAGTCCCGTCAGCGACACACGGCCTACACGGTCCGTCGGGCTGTGTACTGGAGCTTGTTGTCGGCTCCCGTGGCAGGAATCACTTATGGCGGGCATGGCGTCTGGAGCTGGCAAACCAAACCCGGGGAGGAACCAACCGCTCACCGAGGTACCGGCGTAGCCCGGGTGTGGAAGGAGGCACTCGCCTTGCCGGGCGCAGCTCAGATGGGCCATGTGCGGAAGCTGTTCGAGTCGTTACCCTGGACTCAGCTCCGGCCCGACCCGAACGCGGTGCAACAGGAAACCGGGAGCACCGATCCGGCCCGCTACGTGGCCGCTGCTCGAACACCGGACAGTTCGACTTACGTCTTCTACTTCCCGGCCGCTGCCACGGCGAAAATTCCACTGCCGGTCGGCAGTAAGAAGGATGCCGTGCGCTGGTTCAACCCCCGCACCGGTGAGTGGCTCACCGATGAGAAAACGGCGGGGCGGTTCACCCCGCCCGACGCTGAGGACTGGGTACTGGTAGTGAAACCATGACCGACGACTCGCCGACCCCGATGCCTGCTCCCAAACCCCGTGTAGGCATCATAATGGGCTCCCGCAATGACTGGAGCACCATGCAGCACGCCGCCGAGGTGCTGACCGAACTCGATATTCCCTGGGAAGCGGAAGTCGTCTCGGCCCACCGCACGCCCGACAAGCTGTTTGAATATGCTGCTTCGGCCGAGGTGCTGGGTATCGAGGTCATCATTGCCGGGGCCGGCGGCGCGGCCCACCTGCCTGGCATGTGCGCGGCCAAGACGGTGCTGCCGGTTCTGGGCGTGCCGGTGGAATCCGCAGTATTGCGCGGGGTCGATTCCTTGCTGTCGATCGTGCAAATGCCCGCGGGCGTGCCGGTTGGGACGCTGGCCATCGGTAAAGCCGGGGCCGCTAATGCCGCGCTGCTGGCCGCTGCTATCCTGGGGCTGAAGTATCCGGAAATCCGCGAACGCCTTCGGGAAATGCGTGCGCACCAAACCCAACGGGTGCTCGACCACCCCGACCCTCGCAAGGGCTGATTTCTTGTCCGTAGCACGGCACTATCCCTGGGGCCGGCCTCCGGGGTGGGCGAATTCGCACACAGCTTCGCCGAGTTACTGAGGGGCAGGTACCCAGCTGCCTGCCATTTCGCCGCATTAGTTCCACTGTTCCGCTGCCACAATGACACCGGCGAGGCGCGAAGCGGATCAGCTGATTTGACGCAAATCACTATATATTAATAACTTAAAATGATTTATTTGCATGGCACGTCTCTTGCAGGGGGAATGATTGCCAATTGCGATTACACTCCGCTTTTCGGCGACTTGAAAGGATACCCTCATGGCTTCCAAGCAACTCACTTATGCCGAAGAGGCTCGGCAAAAGCTCCTGGCGGGGGCCAGCAAGCTCGCCCGCGCTGTCCGCTGCACTCTGGGGCCGCGTGGCCGAAATGCTGTGCTCGATAAGGGTTGGGGTTCCCCAAACGTCACCAAGGACGGCGTTACTGTGGCCGAGGACATTGAGCTGAAGGACCCATTCGAGAATATGGGGGCCCAGCTCATCAAGGAGGCTGCCAGCAAGACCAGCGACGTGGCGGGCGACGGCACTACGACGGCCACCGTGTTGGCCGAGTATATTTTCCGCGAAGGGCTCAAAGCTGTTGCCGCCGGGCACGATCCCATGGCTCTGGTCCGCGGCATTCAGCAAGGTGTTGACCAGGTGGTCGAAAGCCTGGAAAAACTCGCTGACAAAATCGATCCGAAGGACACCAAGAGCATCACGGAAGTCGCCTCGATCGCTGCCAATAACGATAAGGAAATCGGCCAGAAGCTTGCCGAGGCCATGAAGAAGGTGGGGGCGACCAACGGTGTCATCACCATCGAGGAAGGCAAGGCGGCGGAAACCGAGGTCAAGGTCGTTCAGGGCATGCAATTCGACCGCGGCTATCTCTCACCGCACTTCGTCAACAATCAGGAAGAAGTGACTTGCGAGTTTGAGAATCCGTACATCCTCATTTACGAGGAGAAAATCTCGAATGTTAAATCGCTGGTGCCATTGCTGGAATGGGCCAGCAAGCAAAAGGACCCGTTGCTGATCATCGCGGAAGATGTGGAAGGCGAAGCGCTGGCCACCTTGGTGTTGAACAAGCTCAAGAGTGTTCTGCGGGTTTGCGCGGTGAAGGCTCCCGGCTACGGCGACCGTCGCAAGGCGATGCTGGAAGACATCGCCGTCCTGACCGGTGGGAAGGCCATCTTCAAGGATCTGGGCGTGCAGCTCGAAGCGATGACGCAGCCCACGCCCGAGGAGATCAAGAAAGGCAAGCAACCGGAACCCACGGTGGTCTCGTATCTGGGCCGGGCCAAGAAGGTTCGCATCGACGCGGAGAACACCACCATCACCGAGGGCAAAGGCGACCAGAAGGCCATCGATGGGCGAGCGGAGCAAATCCGCAAGGAAATCGAGAAGACAGACAGCGAATATGATCGCGAAAAGCTGCAAGAGCGGCTGGCCAAGCTAGCCGGGGGTGTGGCCGTGATCAAGGTCGGCGGAGCCACCGAGACCGCCATGAAGGAACGCAAGGCCCTGTACGAGGACAGCTTGCATGCCACCCGGGCGGCTCTGGCCGAGGGTATCGTCCCCGGTGGTGGCGTGGCTCTGTTGAATGCGCGCAAGGTGCTGGAAAAAAGCATGAAGGGTCAGGGCGACGAGGCTCAGGGCATGCGGGTGCTGTACGAGGCCCTGGCCATGCCGACCCGAATGATTGCCGAAAACGCTGGCGTGGATGGCACCGTCGTCGTGCATAACATTCTCAAGTCCAAGGACAAGAACTACGGCTACAACGCCGACACCGACGAATACACCGACCTCCGCAAGGATGGCGTGATCGATCCGGTGAAGGTGACCCGAAGTGCCTTGCAGAACGGGGCCAGCGTTGCCTGCCTGCTACTCACCACCGAGTGCATGGTGGCCGACATTCCCGAGCCGAAGAAGGCCGGCGGTGGCGATCACCACGACCACCATGACCACGGCGGCATGGGTGGCATGCCTGGCATGGGCGGCATGATGTAGTTTGTCCTTTACCGCGGGTCCGGAGTCCCGGGTCGCTCGTGAAGGGGTTCGGGTCAGCCATCCCTCGCCGCACGACCGGCAACCCCCGAGTTCGGGACCCTGGGCCCTAGGTGGATCAAGCAGAACAGCCCAACGAATAACGACTCAATACTGAACGCAATCCAGGGAGAACCATGATGGCGAAGAAATCTGATACTCCGCTGACCCTCAAGCCACTCGATGACCGTGTGGTGGTCGAGCCGACCGAGGCCGAAGAGAAGACCAGCGGCGGCATTCTGCTGCCGGACACCGCCAAGCAAAAGCCGCAACAGGGCAAGGTCATCGCTGTTGGCCCCGGCAAGCTCAACGACGACGGCAACCGGACCGTTTTGGCGGTGCAGGTGGGCGACATCGTGCTGTACGGCAAATACAGCGGCTCAGACGTGGAAGTGAATGGCAAGGAATACAAGATCCTGCGGGAAAGCGACCTGTTGGCGAAAGTCACCAAATAGTCGTTTCGCGTTTCGCGTTGAATGGTTCAGGTCCACCGCTTTCTGTACTGCACGGCGGTGGCTCGGACTGAACTGAGGCGCGAAGCGCAAACCTTCAACGCGAAACGGGAAACTCGATACGGAGACAAGAATGGCTAAGCAATTACTCTATACCGACGAGGCTCGCAAAAAGCTGCTGGCGGGGGCCGAGAAACTCGCCAAGGCGGTTGGGGTCACCCTCGGACCAACTGGACGCAACGTCATCATCGACAAGTCGTTTGGCGGACCGACCGTAACCAAGGACGGTGTGACGGTGTCCAAGGAGATCGACCTGCCTGACCCCTTCGAGAACATGGGGGCCAAGCTCGTCAATGCCGTCGCTCAGAAGACCAGCGACGCGGCTGGCGACGGAACGACAACGGCCACGATCCTGGCCCTGGCGATCTATCAGGAGGGGCTGCGGAATATCTCGGTCGGCGGGAACCCCATGGCCGTGAAGCGGGGCATCGATAAGGCCGTTGCCGCTGCCGTCAAACATCTGGAAGAGAACCTCACCCGCAAGCTCACCAAGAAAGAGGAGATGCAGAACGTTGCGGCCATCTCTGCCAATAACGACCCCAAAATTGGCGATTTGATGGCCGACGCCTTTGAAAAGGTTGGCAAGGATGGCGTCATCACCGTTGAGGAAGGGAAAACTTCGGAAACGGTGCTAGAATTCGTTGAGGGCATGCAATTCGATAAGGGCTACATCTCGCCGTATTTTGCCGTCAACACCGCCGAGATGAAGTGGGAGCAGGAAAAGGTGTACATCCTGCTCTACGAGAAGAAGCTGTCCAACGTCCGCGAGTTGCTGCCGCTGCTCGACAAGGTTGCTCGCGAACGCAAACCGCTGCTCATCATTGCCGAGGATGTGGAAAGCGAGGCATTAGCGGTCCTTGTGGTCAACCGCCTCAAGCAACTGATCGAAGTCTGTGCGGTGAAGGCTCCTGGCTTCGGCGACCGCCGCAAGGCGATGATGGAAGACATCGCTGTCCTGACTGGCGGCACGTTCATCAGTGAGGATCGCGGCGTCAAGCTGGAGAACGTCACGCTGGAGATGCTGGGTGTCGCTGACCAGGTGAGCGTGGACAAGGAAAACACCACGATCATCGTCGAGCCAAGCCCCGAACGCGAGAAGGCGATTAAGGCCCGGGTCCAGACCATCCGCACCCAGATGGATCAGACCGAGAGCGAATACGACAAGGAGAAATTCAGCGAGCGGCTGGCCAAGCTGGTGGGCGGTGTGGCCATCATCAAGGTTGGGGCAGCCACGGAAGCCGAGATGAAGCAGACCAAGGGTCGCGTGGAGGACGCCCTGCATGCCACCCGGGCTGCGGTGGCCGAGGGCATCGTACCGGGGGGCGGGGTCGCTTTGCTCCGCTGCGTACCGGTCGTGGAAGCGTTGGCCGAGAAGCTCAAGGGTGACGAGCGAGCCGGGGCCGAGATCGTCGCCCGGGCCTTGGCCAAGCCGATTCGCACGATCGCTGAGAACTGTGGCAAGGATGGCGCGGTCATCGCCGCCGAAGTTGCTGCCCGAGGCGAGAAGAACCCGAGCATCGGCTACGACGCGAACGCGGACGACTACGTGGATATGTTCAAGGCCGGCATCGTGGACCCGCTCCGCGTGACCCGCAGTGCCTTGACCAATGCCGCCTCGATCGCGGGGTTGATGCTGACGACCGAAGTGATGGTCACCAAGATCGACGAGGACGATAAGAAGTCCAAGGTGACTGGAGCGATCGCCTGAGTTGTCAGCCGTCAGGAGTTGCGAATCAGGAGTCAGAGGAACGCCGGTTGGCATGCCCTCTGACTCCTGACTTTGTTATGCTGACTTCAGGCATTTGACTTCCGACCTCCGGTTTCCAATGGCTGAGAAGCGCGACTATTACGAGGTTCTTGGGGTGAGCCGCTCGGCAACGGAGAGCGAGGTCACCAAAGCGTACCGTTTGCTGGCGAAGAAATATCACCCGGACCAGAACCCCGGCGACGACAGCGTGGTCGCCAAGTATCACGAGGTTCAAGAGGCGTACGAAGTCCTGCGCGATCCCCAGCGTCGGCAGATCTACGACCGGTACGGCCACGCGGGTCTGGCCCAAGGGAGCGGCGGTGGCGGTGTCGATCTGTCCGGCTTCGTCGGCGATCTGATCGAGGGGCTGGACGGGTTGTTTGGCGGCGGTGGTCGTCGGCGTAACCGAGGACCGCGGCGCGGGGCCGACATCGAGGATGTGCTCGACATCGACCTGCTCGAGGCCGCAACTGGCGTTAAGAAAACGATCTCGATTCGCTACGAGGCCAATTGCAGCACCTGTGGTGGTGCGGGAGCAAAACCTGGTACCCAGGCCGCGCCCTGTCGCCGCTGCAAAGGCTCGGGAGCCGAATATGTTTCGGCGGGTGGGTTATTCTCGTTTCCCCAAGCGTGTCGGGGGTGCGGCGGCCGGGGGATCATCATTCCAGATCCCTGTCTGACCTGCCGGGGCACTGGCCGCGTGGAAAATCGAGAACAGGTCACGCTAGACATTCCGCCGGGAGTGGATACCCGTGTCCGGCTAACAGTGCCCGGTCATGGTCACGAAGGGGCTCCTGGTGCTCCGCGGGGCAATCTGGAGCTGATTATTCGAGTTCGGGAGCACAAAGTCTTCGAACGAGATGGGCATAACCTGATCTGTCAGTGTCCGATTACGTTTTCCCGTGCGGCCCTCGGTGGGCCGGTCGAGATTCCAACCCTGACGGGACAAAAGGTGACCATTGAGGTGCCCCGTGGGGCGCAAACGCACACGACCGTGATCCGCGTTCCCGGCCACGGGATGCCTGATCTCGACGACCCCCGCCGCAAGGGCGACTTGATGGTCATCCTGGTCGTCGAAACGCCGACCAACCTCACGCCCGAACAGGAACACTTGTTCAACAAACTCGCCGAACTGGAAGGCTCTACCCCGCCTACACCCCGCAAAGGTTTTTTTGGCAAACTCAAGGATCTCATTACGGGGGAACCCCCTCCAACTGAAAGGAAGTAGGGCACGCCCCGCGTACCCAGCGACGGAACTTTACGATGACTGAGACTCCAAACACCAACACCAATACCAACGCCGAGCCGACCGAAGTCGAATCCTTGCGAACGCGCCTGACAGCAGTCGAGCAGGATTTGCACAACCATAAACTGCGGTTGGCGGATTTCGAAAACGCCCGCAAACGGCTCTTGCGAGACACCGAAACCGAACGGAAGTATGCTTCCGAAAATCTGGTCAAGGATTTGCTGGTTGCTCTCGATAATCTGGATCGGGCGCTGGAAGCAGCGCGGGCAGCTGGCGATACTGGCCCACTTGTGGCGGGAGTATCGGCCACCGCCAAGCAGTTTCTCGATGTGCTCACTCGCCATGGTGTCACGCGGATCGACTGCGGCCCGGGGACAGTTTTTGATCCCCATCTGCATCAGGCTGTGATGGAACAACCCACCAACGACTACGAGCCTGGCCAGGTGGTGCAGGTACTGCAACAGGGGTTCCTGCTCCACGACCGGGTGCTCCGTCCGGCGTCTGTGGTTGTGGCAACGACGCCACCGGCCGGAGGCGACACCCACTCATCTGCGACCAATTAACTTTCCACCAGCCGGTTAATACCGGTGGATTGCTTGGGATTAACCATGCCAACTTACGACTATGAATGCTCAGCCTGTGGCTATCGGTTCGATGAGCTGCAATCGTTCTCGGAACCGCCACTGACGAAATGTCCGAAATGCAAGAAAAACAAACTGGTCCGTTTGTTTGGTGGCGGCGGAGCGGTCATCTTCAAGGGAAGCGGTTTTTACGAAACGGACTACCGACGCGCTGGCCAAACCAACGGGGATGGCAAAGCAGAGAAAGCCGACTCCGGAGACAGCCAAAGCAAAGGCGAAGTGAAGCCAGAGAGTGCTCCGGCAACCGCATCGGCGAACGCCTCTACAGCTTCAGCGAGTCAGACGGGAAACACGGGTGGAACCAAAAAGGCAAAGTAACGGATGCCGCTGGAGGATGAAGTAGGTAATTGGGATGGCCGCGCTCAACGGTTGCGGCCACGCCATTCCGCGGGCAATTTGCTCTGGTAACGCCGGTCGATGAGAGAATATCCGAAGTCCGGGTTAATTCGAGCCGATGAATAACATGCGTTGTCCGATTTGCGATGTGGCGATGCCAGGGAACCGCCAGGATTACCCGGACTATCCGTTTTGCTCGCGCCGCTGCCGGGTCATCGACCTCGGTCGCTGGTTGGGGGAAGATTACCGGGTGCCCGAACGAACCCCATCCGACGACCGTTCCACACCGGGTCCAGCAGAAGAAACGTGACAACGCAGTGGCAGAGCTGGACATGCCAGCCGGCCGTTCCTCCGGCCGATCTTCAATAATCGCCCACCAGGCCCACCTGTCGCGACAGGTGGGCCTTCGCGTTTGGGAGGGAATGCTACAATGGATTATTCCCTAACGCGGATCCTACTGTGACGACTTACCTCATCGATGGATATAACCTGATGCACGCGGTTGGATTGCTCGGGCAAGGGACCCCACCGGGTGGCCTGGATCGAGCTCGCTTGCGCTTGCTCGACTGGCTAGCCGACACGACTGCCGGCCGCAGATGTACCCTACGCGTGATCTTTGACGCCCACGCTGCACGAGAGCCGTCGCAGGAATCAACACATCGAGGAGTGCGGATCCGCTTTGCATTTCGACAAACGGCCGACGAATTGATTGAGATCTTGCTGGCCACCGTTTCGCACCCGAAGCGTGTGACCGTGGTGTCCAACGATCATCAGGTGCGAGATGCCGCCCGCCGCCGGGGAAGCGCTGCCCTTACCTGCTCGGAATTTGTAGATTGGTGCATCACGCAACCGGTCAAACCGGACGCTTCACAGACCGGAGGATCCCCGCAGCTGACTCAACCCGAAAAACCCGAACCGACCACCAATCCAGATGAGACGGCCACCTGGTTGGCTGCTTTCTCTCAACCTCGACCAAACCGACGCAAACGATGATTCCGCAGCGTGGGATTTCCCGCCTCACCGCCAATCACAACCGTCCTTGTGGCGGTGGTACGTTCTTTGCTAAACTGGGCGCATGAATAGTAGCCCACGGGTCACCCGAGAGCATACAGCCATGACGGTTCCCCGTCTGTTCAACTCCGAGCCGCGTCAACGGCACGAAATACCCGTTGCGACCGGCCCGAGTTCAGGCCAGTTTGCCGACGTTGTTTTTGACCGTCCGTTGGATCATGCTTACACCTACACGGTGCCGGTCGATCTGGTGGGCACGATCGGTGTCGGCAAGCGGGTCGAAGCTCCGTTTGGCAAGGGCGGCAAGCCCGCGACGGGGTTCTGTGTCCGCATTAGCGAGACCCCTCCCGCCGCCGGGTTCGAGACCAAGCACCTGCTGCGTGTGCTCGACGACGATGCCCTGGTCGACGACCATCTCATGAAGCTTACGCGCTGGATGGCGGATTACTACCTGTGTGGCTGGGGGCAAGTGCTGCACGCCGTGGTACCAGCTGGAGTGCGTGACAATGCCGGCACCCGCCTGGCAGCGTTTGTCGAGCCTCTACCGAAGGATCAACTCCCCAATCCCCTGCCCAGTGTCACCCCCCAGCAAAAGCAAGCGCTCGAAAAGCTGAAGAAGGAAGGTCGGGCGATGGAAATTTTGCAATTAGCCCGGCTAGCACGGTGTACAGCCGGCGTGATTACCGCACTAGTCAAAAAGGGTTTGGTACGAAAATTTCACGAGCGGATCGAGACCAGCGAGCCGGGGCTCTCAAAAGCCGAGTTCGGCGATGAGTTCCCAGAGGCTGAACCCCTCAGCTTGCCTATCGAGTTGAATGCCGATCAGCTTCGCGTTTGGGATCAGATCCGGCGCACGCTGGATGGAGGTGGATTCAAGGCATTCTTGCTTCACGGGGTAACTGGTAGCGGCAAAACGGAGATCTACTTGCGCGCGATTGAGGAGGTGGTGAAGCAGGGTAAGGAAGTGATCGTTCTTGTTCCGGAAATCTCACTGACACCCCAGACATTAGCACGGTTCAAAGGCCGCTTCGGTCATGTCGCAGTGATGCACAGTCACCTCTCCGACGCCGATCGCGGCGGCTACTGGCGGCGGATTGCCGCGGGTCAGGTTCAAGTGGTGGTCGGTGCCCGCAGCGCAGTATTCGCCCCGACCCGGAAACTGGGGTTGATCATCATCGACGAGGAACACGAAACGACCTTCAAACAAGAATCGACACCTCGGTATCACGCCCGCGATGTGGCCGTAATGCGGGCTCGGCTTGAAGGCATCCCAATCGTGATGGGATCGGCCACACCGAGCCTGGAAAGCTGGGCCAATGCCGCCCGGAGCAACTACACGCTGCTGTCCATGCCCAACCGGGTAGAGGACCGGCCCTTGCCGCAAGTCAAGATTATCGACTTGCGACATGAGCCACGCGGCACTGGTAAGTCCGGCGCAATCAGTCCGACATTAGAAGCAGCGATGCGGACCACGCTTAAGGGAAAAGGGCAAATTATCCTGTTGCTGAACCGCCGCGGGTTCAGCACCCATGTTCACTGTCAAGCCTGTGGGTATGTCGCTCAGTGTTCGAACTGCGATCTGGCGTTGACCTTCCATCGCTCCAAGTCGTCGTTGATGTGTCATTATTGCGGCTTCGAAACTGCTCCGTTCCACAAGTGCCCGAGTTGTTCACAACCGGCGATGCGTTACCAGGGGCTGGGCACCGAAAAATTGCAGACCGAGATTGAAGAGAAGTTCCCGGGCTACGTTTGCCAGCGGATGGATTCGGACACCATGGTGAAACCCGGCAGCCATCAGCGAGTTCTGGAGGCATTTCGCGACGGATTGATTCACGTCCTGGTCGGCACACAGATGATTGCCAAGGGGCTGGATTTCCCCAATGTTACGCTGGTGGGGGTGGTCAACGCCGACGTGGGTCTGCACTTACCCGATTTCCGCAGCGCCGAACGCACCTTCCAGTTGCTAGCCCAAGTAGCCGGCCGGGCCGGTCGTGGCGAAAAGGGGGGTCTGGTACTAATCCAGACGTTCACACCGGACCATCCCTGCATCACCTTGGCCGCCAAGCACGACTTCGTAAGCTTCGCCGCCCAGGAGTTAGTGCACCGCAAGCAGCATCACTACCCACCCTACCAACGACTGGCACGATTAATTGTTCGAAGCGAAAAGGAAGAGGCCGCGGCTCAGTTCGCCGAAACGCTAGCGGGGGCGTTCCACGATGCAATCAAGCGGATTGCGGCGAGTGGCCGGCGTGAACCAGCAGGTCAAGTAGTCGGTCACGAGCAACCAGCTCAGACCGACCGCTTGCTCAAGATGCCGGTACGCATCCTCGGCCCCGCTGAGTGCCCAGTATTCCGGCTCAATAACTTTTATCGCTTCCATTTCCAGGTGCAATCTGCTGATAGCGCCGTGTTGCACGAGGTGCTGCGAGCCGTGCTCACGGTTGCCAAGCCACCGTCGAACGTCGAATTCCAGGTGGATGTCGATCCGTTCAACATGCTGTGAACCAATGACCAACCAAGCACGACACGGTGGTTCGCGAAGGCGGCTCAGGTGTTCTCGGGGAACTCAAAGCGTAGCAATTCGGAGAGAATCTTACCGCCCCATCGGTAGACGTTGTATCGGGCCACATGTTCGCGCATCTTCCGCATGCGGCGTTGGCGTTCTTCTTGCGGCATCGTCAAGGCCATATGAATGGCATCGGCAATCTCGTGATAAGCAAACGGATTCACCAGTAATGCATCGGTCAATTCCCGGGCGCTGCCGGTGAAAGAACTGAGTATAAGCACTCCATCATTGTCGATGCGGCTGGCCACGTACTCCTTGGCGACCAGGTTCATGCCGTCGTGCAGACTACTGACCACACAAAAGTTGCTCAACTGGTGCAAAGCACATAAATCGACCGGACCGAGATATTCCCGCACCAGAAGAATCGGTTGCCAACCACGCTCTTTCCACTTGAAGTTGATCGTTTCAACCAAATCGTCCACCTCGTGGCTAAGCCGTTGATAAGCGGGGATACGCTGACGGCTGGGCACCGCCACTTGTACGAACACTAATCGCCGCCGATACTCGGGGTACCGCTCGAACAAATCATCCAAAGCGCGAAGTCGATTGGGAACTCCCTTGGTGTAGTCGAGCCGTTCAATCCCAACGCCGATAAATTCCGCTTTTTTGCTGATGCGTTTACGCCACTTGGCTGCAGCGGCTTGCACCTCGGCCGAATCGGCCAGCGTATTGAGTTCCTCGAAGTCGATGCTAATGGGAAACGGTCGCACGGCGGTGGTGTGGTTGTTTCGGGTAATATCGAAACGCTCGACATCCACCTTGGCTTCAATCATTCGATCCACCGTGTCGAGAAAGTTCTGACAATGGTAGCGGAGGTGAAAGCCCAACAGATCGTTTCCCAGCAACCCCTCGAGTAGTTGCTCCTTCCACGGAAAGACGCGGAAAACTTCTCGATTGGGCCAGGGGATATGCCAGAATTGGGCGATGATCAGCTTGGGATTCGCCTCCTTCAGCATGCGCGGCAACAAACCGAAATGGTAATCCTGAATGAACACAAAAGTGGGTTTGTCGCCGGCTTCCTCCAGCACCGCATTGGCATAGAGGCGATTGACCGCTTCATACTGCTCCCAGTCGGAAGGCCGAAATGTGGGCGGAGTGAAGGTAATCTGACAAAGCGGCCACAAGCCATCGTTGGCCATACCGTCGTAAAAACCTTCCTCCTGTTGCTTGGTGAGCCAGACTCGGCGCAAGGTATAAGTTGGTGCGTCCGGAGGAACGGCAATCCGATCGTGTTCATCGACTACGTCACGATCGGCGTCACCGGAACCGTGTGCGATCCACGTTCCCCCGCACGCATCCATGATTGGGTCAATCGCTGTGGCCAAGCCACTGGCCGGTCGAACCACCTCAATCTTGTCTTCCCGATATTGATGAATGAACGGTTCTCGGTTAGCCACCACGATGAAGTTGTACCCCTCCATCCGCGTGGCGATCAGATCATGAAGCATCTGGCGAGTCCACACTCGACGACCCTCCCGGGCAATCGCCCTTCATTGCACCTTGCAACTTGCCAATCTCTGTTATGTGAATCTATTTATGTGTGAATCTATTTAGCGGGGAAGTTGCCCCTCGGGGGGAAATCGACGTAGCAAGCCAATATCCTATCATAACTTGACGTTAGACCGGAGTCTGGTATCTTTGCGGCGAGAGGTGTCATTCACGTATAGCCGGAGGTTTCCTTTCGTGGCCCACATCGTCACCGAAAATTGCAACGACTGCAAGTATACTGATTGCTGCGTGGTTTGCCCGGTGGAATGCTTCTACCAGGACGACATGATGCTCTACATCGACCCTGCAGATTGCATCGACTGCGAAGCATGCGTGCCGGAGTGTCCCGTTGAGGCAATCTACGCCGAAGCCAACGTCCCCTCGCAGTGGACCAGTTATATCCAGCTCAATGCCGAGAAAGCCGCTGCCCTCAAGGCAGCCGGTGGGTCGGCCCACATCACCGAAAAGCAGGAACCGAAGGAAGGCCCCGGCTGCAAGAAAAAGTGATTCCGCGCCCGGCCGGGGCCATAGCTTTTGACGATGAACTGCGTTGCCGGTTTGGTGAAGCCATCACCAACCGGCGACTATCATTTCCATAAGGCCTCGCAGTTCACCATTGGCGTGAACCCTGGACTCGGGACCCGCAACACATGACCGGTATCCTCCTTATCCAGCTCGGCACGCCCGACTCGCCGACTTACACGGGCTTGTTTCCGTATCTACGGCAGTTCCTGTCGGATCGCAGGGTGATCGAGGTACCACGGGTGATCTGGTTGCCGTTGCTCTACGGCGTGATCCTGCCGTTCCGCTCCGGTGCTTCCGCCGCCAAGTATCGCCGCATCTGGGACGCCCAAACGGGTTCACCCCTCTTGCACTACACCCGACGACAGACCGAGTTGCTCCAGCAAGTGTTCCCGAACAATCCCGTGCGGTTCGGTATGATGGTCGGCAACCCACCGGTGGCCACGGTTGTGTCTGAGTTAATCGCCTCGGGTGTGGATCGGCTCATCGTCTTGCCCATGTTTCCGCAGTATTCAGCGACGACTTCAGCCAGCGCTTACGATTCACTCTTCAAGGCGTTGTTGAAGGTTCGCCGGGTCCCCGCCATTCGAGTCGTGCCGCCGTATTACAACCATCCAGCATACCTTGATGCCGTCGTTACGGTGATTTGGGATGATCTCAAAGCATTGCCCTGGACACCGGACCATTTCGTCTTCAGCTATCATGGCATCCCCCAGAAGTACGCTCAACGTGGCGATCCCTATGCCACTCATGTGGTCCGCACTACGCACCAACTGGTACAACGGCTCGGTTTCAAACGCAAGCAGTGGACGCAAACCTATCAATCCCGGTTTGGCCGCTCACCGTGGCTGAAGCCCTATACCGATGATGTGCTAGAACAACTTGCCAAGACTGGTGTCAAGCGTGTGTACGTGGCGCTACCGGGGTTTACCGCAGACTGCCTGGAGACAATCGACGAAATTGGAAATGAAAGTCGAGAAAAGTTCGAGCACGCTGGCGGGGAACACCTCAAGAACGGTCGCTGCCTGAATGACCATCCGAAATGGATCGAAGCCATGGCGCAGATCATCCGAGACGAGGGGCATGGATGGGTCAGTTGAGGGGAGCAACCGCTCATGGGGGCGGATCAGGCGTGCTGCACTTTATCGTTCCGTCCCGCAGTTCGTACTACGACTTGTCGTCACCTCTTTTTTGACCCTGATTTGGTGGAGTAATCTTCGGCGAAGTCAGCGCTTCACAGGTATCATTCGGCCAGTTTTGTGGCTACACTTGTCCCATGACCACGCTCGATCCACAAACCACATCCTTGCTGGTAGTTGATGTTCAGCAGGGTTTCACCGAGTTGTGCCCCAATGAGTTGCCGGTACCTGGCGGCCTGGCGATCGTGCCGGCGGTGAACGCATTGTTAGCCCTGCCGTTCGCCCGCGTAGATGCCACCTGCGATTGGCACCCGCCTGATCACTGCTCCTTCCACGGTCAGCAGCAGAACCTGTATCCGCCTCATTGTGTGATCGACACCCCTGGGGCGTCATTCGTTCCCGGTCTCCACACACACCGTTTCGCAACGATTTGGCGAAAAGGGTACAATCGCCACCATGAGGCCTACGCCGTTACCGCCCAACACCCCGGCTTCGGGGCGTTTCTTCAGGCCAGTGGTATCGGTACTGTGGTGGTGTGCGGTATCGCTACAAACATATGCTGCTTCTTTGCCGCCCGTGACCTCCGGCGAACCGGTTTTGATGTCTGGATCGTCGAGGATGCCAGCGTTGGCATCGATGTCCCCACCGCAGGGTTCTTCCAGGACCGGACCAAATTTGAGGGACAAGCTCTCGGGATTCGCTATGTGACCGTCAATGAGGTGACAATGGCATTTACCCACGGATGACGCCAATCTTCGAGCGTCCATCAATCTGAACTACATCTAAGTTTTTCAGACTGATTTGATTGCTTTGTCAGTCGTAGCTGCTGGGATGTGGCTCTCAGGGCTGCCGGTCCAGCAGTCGGACGCGAGCGCGGTTTAAAATCATATCGTGATCAAACGCTAGATCAGGTAATTTGTCAATAGGAAACCAGTCTACAGCCTCCGCGTCGTCCGAAGCGACTGCTTGAACATCGGTGCTGTTAATCTGTGCCAGATAGACCACGGAGACTGTCCAGCCTCGCGGATCACGACCGGGATCACCCGCTGTGTAGAGTTGCTCAAGCGCGTCCACCGTTATTCCCGTTTCTTCGTGCAGCTCGCGGCGAGCGGCATCCACGAGCCGTTCATTTTCTTCGACGAAACCTCCTGGGAGTGCCCAGGTTCCGGCGAACGGATCGTTTAAACGACGGATCAACAATACTCGGGGCCGGTCTTCACGGGTCATGACTACGAGATCCACTGTCAAGGCCGGTCGTGGATAATCGTAACTAAACCGACGACATTTTTCGTCCGTCATGGAACTCCTCCAGAGGATAACAACTTGGGGCGACAGTTCAGCCTGGCTTTGAGCAACTTACCCCACGTTCGGTGGTCTGCCAACCAATGGATTTTCGAACCTTTTGGTAGAATGAGAGTGCCAAACCCCAACAGACCCGGGTTAAGCGGGCATCTGCCCGGCGTGGACTTTTCGTCCAGGCCCCGGTGCGAGGCAAGGAGAGGTGCTTTGTGCAAGTCAACCGAATTGTTGTGTGGGAAGCTTTCGATGCCACGGATCCAATGACTCAAGCGGCCGCCACGCTCTATGAGCAGACACTAGCGGCGAACGAGCGAATTCCCTGGCTCTGGATCGAAAAATCAGTTGAAAGTCGGACCAAAACCAAGCCTGGCAAAGCCGATGGCTGGACCAAACACTTGTTGTTGGCCGCGCCGGAAAGCCGGATGGACGACCCCGCCGGGCTAGCCGGTTATGTCTACGGGGCGTTGATCCCAAATTTTGGCGGCTATCTATGCTATATCGGCGTTGCCGACTGGGCACGCCGTATGGGCGTGGGCACCCGCCTGTTTGATCAGTTCTTCCGACAAATGATGGTCGATGCCGGCGAGCGAGGTGAGCCGTTGCCCTTTGTCATCTGGGAAAGCCACCGCCCCAAGCCCGACGCGCCGCCAACCGATTGGGACCTATGGGCCGCCCGCACCAAGTTGTTCGATCGGGTAGGCGGTCACTGGATCGAGGGGGTGGAATTTCAATCGCCCAACTTCGCTGCTGAGGATGAAGCCATTGATCCCGTCCCGTTACAACTCTTCCTCAAGCCGATGACCGAGCCGGTCAGTGCATTTGATTCAGATCGCTTGAAGCAGATTGTGACGGGCCTGCATCGGGAAGTGTATCGATATGAACCGGGTGATACGCTCTATGATCTAACGCTTCCACCCGGCTGTCAGCCACGGCTGCGCCCGGCGAAGCTAGCGGGAGTGGTGAAGCCGGCTGCCGTGTAAGGCGAGGCGACAACGATAGCTGGCCCCGAGTCGTTCATTCAGACATAATCTGTGCCGAACCATCGCACGATCACTGCTCGGTGGATTTTCCCCGTTGCGACACCGCCGTTAGAACGCGGCACAGTGACCATTTGCGGTGATCGCATCGAAGCTGTTGAACCATGTGGCATCCGCACGGCGGACGAGGATCTCGGTAACGTTGCCATCATTCCTGGACTGGTGAATGCCCACACCCACCTGGATCTTTCCGGTGCTCGTGGGATGATTCCGCCGACCGATCCGCACCATTTTACGGACTGGCTCCGGGGGGTGATTGCCTTCCGTCGCACTTGCACCCCAGCTCAGGTACAGGCGGACATTCAAGCCGGTCTGAACGAGTGTTTACGCGCTGGCACGACATTGATTGGCGACATCTCCGCGGGTGGAGACAGCTGGGAGACTCTATCAGTTGCTCCGACACGAGCCGTGGTGTACTACGAGTTGATCGGGTTGTCCCTCAAGCGGTCGGACGAGGCCATTGGGGCGGCCCGCCGGTGGATCGACAACGGCCATAAGGGAACCACGACCTGTCAGCCGGGAGTCAGCCCACACGCACCCTACACCTGGAGAGCCGATCGTTTACCGACCCTGACTGATGACCTTTTGGCTGCCAACGAGCGGATGACGATCCATCTGGCTGAAACCCCCACCGAATTGGAACTACTTCAGGGACGCTCAGGAGCGTTGGTGAGCTTTTTGGCTGAAGTTGGTGCGTGGGATCCCGACGGGTTGGCCAAGTGCCCGGAGCAAATCCTCGAGCTGACCCGCAAGGTGCCCTACGCCCTGTACGCCCACTGTAATTACCTGTCGCCCGAAGTGACTTTCCATTCCAATCAATCGATCGTTTATTGCCCCCGGACACATGCGGCGTTTCACCATCCTCTCCATTCGTTTCAAGCTTTTCTGGCCCGGGGGGTACGGGTCTGCCTTGGAACGGATAGTCTGGCATCCAACCCCGACCTCGACATTCTGGCTGAAGCTCGACATGTTTTTAATCATTATCCCGATTTCCCTGGCGATCAGCTGCTTCGCATGGTCACGCTCTCTGGGGCCGAAGCGCTCGGTTGGGCCTGTGTGTGCGGCAGCCTGGAAGCAGGTAAATCCGCTGATTTGGTTGCCATACCCTTACCGGACCGGGACTTGGCTGATCCGCACAAGCTGCTCCTGAGCGATTTCGAGGGGAAACGACGCACAATGTTCCGCGGTGTGTGGCAAGACAGTTAAATAGTTTTCAACTTGAGCGTGCGATTCTGAAGCGATGGACCAGCACTGTGGGAGGTCACGACCGACTTCGAAGAGCCGGCTGCTGGTTTGTCGAGTTCAGCCACGTCAACAATGAGAACAGATGTTGGTTTCAATCCAGTCCACTACGTAAGCGATGTCGCATCTGGGGCGGAGCCAGCGGGAGAAACAAGGCTGAGCCTAACCAACCACCCAGTAGGGCAACCACCACGATACTACCAACGATGGCCAAGATCGCTGGGCCTGCCGTCAGGGGATAGCCGTCCATCGCAATCCACTCCAGCCAGTATTCGACAGGTGGGATTGCGTTGTCCATCTTTAAACAGACCCCTAGGATGGCAGCGCCGGCAATGATCCCCGCGATTAAACCATGACGAAGGCCTGCGCCAGTGCTGGCACCGGCGGTTACCCCACCGAGCAGGACTAGCAACGTGGCGAGTTGCCAGGTGATGAATCGTCCCTGCGACATGCTTTGGACCTGAAGCAAACCTCCGGAGTATTTTTGCATCCCTAGCCGAACCTCATCAATAATGGTCACACCGACCACCATGACCGCCGCGCCGAACAGAATGCGAACCCAGTTGGTTGGCCGGCCTACCTCACTGGGATCGGCAAGGCCGAGTTGGACCGAACTGAGTTTACTGGGATTGGGAGCTGAGATGTTCAGTCCGGGAGCCGCGCCCCACACTCGGGTACCAATCACGCCAGCAACCAACCCTACTAGCGCCAGGAAGGGGGGGAGAAGATAGGGCACTAGATTGAATACTGAGGCACCGGCCAGTAACTCGAACCCCAGAAATAACATCCCGCAGAAAGCCCCAACACATAGACCCAGTGCGTAGCCCACAGGACGAGCCGAGGCAGCGATCATCGCGCCAAACATGACGGCCAGTGCCTGGGTAGCATACACGGCAACTTGCCCCAAGAGCGAGAGGCGATCTGGATCCGCCTCGATTGCCAGAATCGCACCCGTTATGAGTTTCCGCACTCCCAGGTACAGACCCAGCGTAAGCACCATGCCCAGGATAACCCGACCGCCGGCCGTCGGCCGAGGCGGAGGCGGCAGAGCCTCCGATTGACGGCGTGGGGCGTCGGGGGAAATCTCATGGGGCAGAAGCAACAGACCACCGCAGCGTGGGCAACGAGCCACGCTGGGGAACGCCGCCTGGCAAGCAGGGCAAAACAATTGCATGGGTGCTTAATATGATTCCACGATTGCCATCAACAGTACCCCATTTTACCGTAGTGCGCAAATCGCGGTGGTGCCGATCCGTCTGGTACGGTAATCTGTAACTTCCTCCCACTAAGGGATTTCGTCATGCGACTCATCGCTGCCGGACTGTTTGCAAGTTTGGCTGGATTCCTAGCCGTTGCGGCCGATAAGGACGCTGATCAGGCCAAAGAGCTAGCCATTGCCTTTGTTAAAGCTGTCAAGGCGAAGGACATTGACGCCGTGATGAAAACCGTCGATGTGCCATTTCTCGTGGTCGTGAATCGCAAGCCTACGATTATTGAAAAGCTCGACGATCTTCGATCGGATCTGAAGTCAAAGTTGGATATGGCTCAGAACCTGGATAAGCTCCCGAACGAGGTGGGTGATTTCCTCGACTTGCCAGGCATCCGGAAGAAACTGGAGACCAATCCCGACAAGGACGTCATCAAGCTGGTGGAGGCAGTGTTGGGTGAGAAAGGCTACGCGGTGGGGGTTGGCAAGTCGGGTGAGCGAGGCGTGGCCGTGTTCGTTCGTATCAAGGACGGGAAAGCCGCTATTGTCGGGTTACCCCGCTGATCCATGCCACATATTGTCATCATCGGCGGTGGGCTATCCGGCTTGTCGGTAGCCTTCCGCCTCAAGCAGGCCGTGCCCACTGTCTCGCTGACCGTGCTAGAATCGCGGGATCGACCAGGTGGGAATATTGGCACCGAGACCCACGACGGGTTCCGGGTTGAGCGGGGCCCCAATGGCTTCCTCGATCGCACGCCAGCTGTACCGCAGCTTGTCGGCGATCTCGGCCTCACCGACCGTCTGATAGCGGCCAGTGAGGGAAGCCGCAAAAATCGCTACGTGTTCTTGGATGGTAAGCTACGGAAATTGCCGAGCGGTCCCCTCGGACTGCTCACCTCACCACTGTTAACCCTCCGCGGGAAGTGGCAATTGTTCACGGAACCTTGGCGGAAACGGCCAGCCCAGGTGCCCACCGATGAGTCTGTCGCTGCGTTCGTGACCCGCCGAGCCGGCCCGGAGGCAGCTGAAGTGTTCGCCGATGCACTGGTCACGGGTATTCATGGCGGTGACCCGACGCAATTGAGCGTGGCCGCCACATTTCCCCGGCTGGTGCAAATGGAACGCGAAGCAGGTAGCATAATCCGCGGGTTTATGCGCGCTGCTCGGCTGCGTCGCCGCGAAGCCCAGGCTCGTGGGCAGCCCTCGCCAACACCACAACGCATGTGGTCATTCCGCGAAGGGCTCCAGGTCTTGATTGATGGCTTACTGACTCAGCTCGGCGATGCTGTTCAATGCAGACGCCGGGTGCTCACCATTCACCAAGGTGCGGCTCCAACACGCTGGACGGTCCAAACGGAGGGCGATTCCATCACTGCGGATGCCGTTGTGCTGGCTTGTCCCGCACGCGAACAGGCTGAACTCCTGAGCGAGTTGAACCCCACCTTGGCCGACGAAATCGCTGGCATCCCCTACAACCGCATCGCAGTGGTGGCACTGGGTTACCGCCAGAGCGATTGCCCAGGCTCCCTTGATGGCTTTGGGTATATCGCGCCTCAGAACACCCAACGCGATGTGCTGGGCGTCCAGTGGTGTTCGTCCATCTTCCCCGATCGCGCCCCGCCGGGCTTTGTTCTCTGGCGAGCACTGTGTGGGGGCATACACCGTGGGGAAATGCTCGACTGGGATGATAACCAACTCGCCAAAGCGGTACATGCCGAAATTCAGCACGCCATGGGTGTCCATGGCGAACCGGTGTTCCACCGGATCGTCCGCTGGCCGCGGGCCATACCTCAATATGTCTTGGGCCACTTGGATCGCCTGGCTCGAATCGAATCGTTAGTGGCTCGTCACCCCGGCCTGTTTCTGACCGGCAACGCCTACCGAGGTGTTGCCATGGCCGACTGTGCCGAGCAGGGAGAGTTGGTTGCTGCCCAGGTGGCTAAATTCCTCACCAATAAGTCCAACTGAGATCGCAACAGCACGGATCTCTGAGTACTTTCAAGTGCTGAGGGCGTAGAAAGGTTCCGATGCTATCGAAGATCCAGTAGCAGGAATATACATCCGTTTGAACATACGAACTGGAGTCTTTGGATGTCCCTTATGTTGCGCCGTACAAAAATCGTGGCAACACTCGGGCCAGCAACCGACACACCGGACCGACTTGAAGCAATCCTCCGCGCCGGCGTAGACATGGCCCGGATCAACTTCTCACATGGCACGGCCGAGGAGCACATTGGTCGTGTGGCCCGCCTCCGGGATGCGGCGCGAAAAGTTGGTAAGATTGTTGGTGTCCTTGCCGATTTGCCCGGTCCTAAGCTTCGCGTCCGCTTACCAGTACCACGACACCTCCAGGCCGACGATACGGTGACCTTTGCCCTAAGTGAAGACCGGGCCGACCCAAACGACATAATATTGTCAGAGCCAGAGGTGCTCGCGGATATTCGGACAGGGCAGCGACTGCTTCTGGACGACGGCCGGTTACAATTGGAAGCGATCTCGTTCACCAATGGGCGGCTGCGGGCACGAGTCCTGGTCGGGGGCCTTCTCCAGCCAAATAAGGGGTTAAACCTGCCGGACACCGCAGTCTCGCTGCCGGCAGTCACGGCCCGGGACAGGGAAGCGCTAAGCGTCGCCGCTCGCGCCGGAGTGGACTGGGTTGCCTTGTCGTTTGTCCGATCGCCAGAGGCTGCTCACGACATTCGGGCTGCTTGTGCCGAAGTGGGGTTGGACGTGCCCGTATTGGCCAAAATTGAGCGGCCGGAAGCTGTAGAACGCGCCACAGCGATTATTGCGGCTTTCGATGCCATTATGGTGGCCCGCGGCGATCTGGGGGTCGAGATCCCGCTGGAGCGTGTACCTACGGTCCAAAAGCTGTTGATCGCCGAGGCCCGGGCGGCCCGCAAGCCGGTTGTCACTGCCACCGACATGCTCGATTCCATGCGCGAGAATCCGCGCCCCACCCGAGCTGAAGCCAGCGACGTTGCCAACGCCATCTTTGACGGCACTGATGCAGTCATGCTTTCAGGCGAAACCGCTGTGGGCAAATATCCTGTTGAAGCAGTTGCCTACATGCACCGCATCGCCTTGGAGACAGAATCACAGTTAGTGCAGTCAGGTTTCACGGTCGGTGCTGACGTACCACAACCAATTAATCCGATCCATGACCCAATCACTGCCGGGGCGTGCGAACTCGCCCGCCAAGTGGGGGCTCGGGCCTTGGTCACGCCGACGCTTTCCGGGCGGACCGCCCGGATGGCGGCCGAGTACCGACCTGCTGCCCGGGTTGTGGCGGTTGCACCGTCGGAGGCGATATTGCGCCGTCTGACACTCGTATGGGGAATTACGAGCGTGCTGATGACTCCGACGAACCCCGGGACCGATCGCCTGTCCGCAGCCGTCGCCGATGCTTGTGCGGCTGGTGCCGTCCAACCCGAGGAACAAGTCGTGGTGCTAGCTGGGCATCCCATCGAGGGCGGTCCACGCTTTCCAACTGTGCGGATCGTGCGAGTCGGACCCGATGGCATTTCCGGGGAGCCCTAACTCTTGCTTATTGGAGAAATCCTTCCTACCGTGCGTTTTGCACTCATCTTCTGAATAATAACACCACGGGTTCCCCAGTCCTTGCCAACTCTGTGAGCAATTCGTTCGCTGCTCCCCGATCGCAAGCCGACTTTGTCCCAATCAGCTTGTTGATTCACCGATGAGGAGCATCGTCATTTATGACTCGTTCTGCACGCCCGCATCTGCAACTCGAATCTCTTGAAGCCCGTGAAGTCCTCAGTGTTACTTTGATTGAGACATTCAATAACACATTCCCTCCTCAGTTACCTAGCGACTGGACACAATCGAGTAACAATCTTTCAACCGTTTTCTCCACGGCTACCGACCTGGGCGTGAACCAAAGCGGCGCTTTGCTGGCTATAGCGGGAAGCCGGACTGCTGGACTCACTTGGTACAACCAGCTTGTAAGTGCCGACACCGGGGCCACTGTATTGTTAAAAGCCGATTCGCTGATTCCCGCCTTCGTATTTGCCCGCGGCAGTAATGTCGAAACCTCAACGCCTAGCTATCTTGCAGCGGTGGTGACCCGCGGACTGAAGGTAGAATTGTGGGAGGTGACTGCAGGTTCAGCTCGGATTCTGGACAGCGTTACCAGTCCGCCGGCGGTGTATCTCTCAGGTCCGTGGGTCGAAGTCGCCATTATTCCCACGGGTAACACAGTCGCTGTGCAAGTGATTCGCCAGGATACCGGGCAATATCTTAACTCGCAAGGTCGCTGGGAGAATACCAGCACTACAGTTATTGAGGCCACCACGTCTTTACCGGCGGTCGATGGCTACGTAGGAGTAGGCCGAGCCAGTGCCTATGCTGGAACCGTACGCTTCGACAACTTCGGTCTTATCGCACCCCCACTAGCCGGGGTGTCGCAATCATTTGACACCACTGCCACGGGATCCATCCCCACCGACTGGAGCATTTGGCAGAGCACGCCATCGAGCACTTTCGGAGCAAATCCAATACGAGCGATTAGCCCTGCAAACGGCTTCACATCGAGTGGTACCTCTCTGACCCGAGCCCGTGCGTGGGCGAATACTATCTTACCGGCCGATGTTGCCGCTTCGTCCGCGGTTTACCTCGATTCGCTGATACCGGCCCGGGTGTTCGTGCGAGGATCGAATCTGAGTGGTGCAACCCCGACGTATTACATGGCAAGCATCACCCGTGGACTGGAAGTGCAATTGATTCGGGTCGTGAATGGGGTCGAAACAGTTCTCGGTTCACTCCGAAGTTTGTCGTATCTCTCGGGCCAATGGGTACGAGTCCGATTATCCGCTGAAGGGGATCTCCTTCGTGTCTCAGTGTTTCGTCCCGATACCCAACAATGGCTGGCACCTGATGGCGTTTGGGTAGAAAGCCCTGACTTTGCTGTCGAGAAACGGGACACGGCGATTGCTGGTGAAGGCCAAGTCGGAGTCGAACGAGGTGCCAGTTATGCTGGGGTCCTCACGTTCGACGACTTCGAAGCTCACCCGGCTGGCACGGCCTATGCACCGCGGGTCACTATCACCGCCACTCCGGATAGCACTCCACTTGCAGGCGATGTCACCTTCCGGGCCAACGTCACTGGTTCGCCTACCCGCATCGAGTTTCGACTCAATGGACAGTTGCGCTCCGTGGCCACCGCTAGCCCAGCCGAGTGGACTCTCGATACAACCACGTTGACCAACGGTAGCCATACCCTCACGGTACGGGCCTTCGATACCGCGGGGAATATGGGTACTGCCGATTACACCTTCACCACGGACAATCCCGGCCTTGGGCCGATCTTCAAACCGACTATCCCGCGACACTATGAGCACATTCGCATAGCCCAATTGGCTTATAGCGGCAATCCAATGGGAAGTTTTGAACGTAGTTTGCTGCAAAGTTCTGTCGACTTGGTGGTTGCCAATCCTCAGTTTCTGGCCACAATCGACGCCATTGCCCCGAATACCCCACAATTGATTTACAGTAACGTCTCCAATCTTTACGGGAATCTGCTGATCGACTGGCTTACGTATGCCGACCGTGACCGCTTGGCCCGTGAATTAGCGTTCTATCACGTCACCAAGGCGACACCGTTTGTCGGTTCCAGCCCTTCGTCTCAACCGGTGAATTGGTTTTGGGGTGTTTACCAGACCGTACCGGGCGGCTCGCCGGTCGATGTGACCGCAGCGGCTCGTGGTGGCCGAAACTTCAATGTGAGCTTTGGCAGCAGCGGCACCACCACAGCAATTGGCTACACCGACATGTTCCGTGAGATGAACATCTCACTGATCCGTGGGGCTGGTAGCGATTGGTCTGGCGTGTGGGAATACGCCGCAGCGGTGGATGGGACTGGTCTACCAACGAAATGGAAACAACTCAGCTTGCTTCAGGACCGAACAATCGGGCTGAAGCAATCCGGTACCATCACCTTTGATCCACCTGCCGATTGGGTTCCGAGCGCGATAACGACCGATAGCAACCGGCTGTACTATGTCCGATTCCGCGTAACCAATGGTACCACTGCTCAGCAGCCGGAAGTGCGAACAATCTTCGGCCGCGACTATGTGCAGGCGAACGGTACCAATGCCGGAGTGATCCCAGCCTTTGACTACGCGGCCGACCGGGACCATGACGGCTATCTGAATGATGCCGAGTACGCCAGCCGCACCGCAGGTATGGATGCCCGCTTTGTCTACGAATCACGGCTGTTTTACCCCTACTATGGGCAAATGCGGTTCGTAACGAATCCGTCAGCGCCGGCCGTTCGGCGCTGGGCGGCCGATTACCACGTCCGCTTGCTAAACGCCAACCCATTAGCCGATGGTATCTTCATGGACAATGCCACCGGCCGCGTCCCCTTCCCCGGCGTCTCGGTGCTGGAACCCACCGCCACGTTCAGTAGCGATTCGGGGGTGCTGATGGCTGCGGTCAGCCGAGCTATCGAACCCCGTTGGGTGCTGGCGAACACGGCTGGCGGTGGTGTCAATGCCACCCCAGTAGCTGCCGGCGCGGCTGGGGTCTTTGAGGAATTCCTCTTGCGGCCGCTCCAAGCGAACTGGTCACAAGTTGGCGATGTCGTGGACCTAATCAACTCCCGCCTGGCGACAAGTAGTTCACCCTATCTAGTTCTTGATAGCCATCCCGCTGGTGGCTCGCCGACCGACTCCCGCACCCAGCTCGCGACCCTGGCGTATTACTACCTTGTTGCCGACCCAGAGCGGACTTTCTTGATGTTCTACGGCGGTTTTAGCCCGTCCTCGTCGTGGACACAACACTGGTCGCCAGCCGCCGCTGTGGGCATCGGACAGCCAACCGGCGTAATGCGCGTCTTCGCTACTGGCACGGACCCCAGCAACACTGCCCTGACTTATCGGGTATTGGCTCGGGATTACGAAAACGCTCTGGTGCTGTACAAACCCCGCTCCTACGCTCCGGGAGTCGGAACGGGCACATTGGGTAACAATACCGTGACCACACATATGCTGGGCGGGCGGTACCGAAAGGTGAATGCCGACGGCACCTTGGGTCCGGTGGTCACGGCCATCGCCCTACGAAATGGCGAGGGGGCCGTGCTGGTCCGAGCGTGAAACCCGATTCCTAAATCCACGCAAACCCGGCTGGGTCACGCCAGCCGGGCGTTAGAATTGGCCTTCATCAACTCCTCGATCACAGCATCTGCAACAACAAGACCACGACGAGTGAGTCGGACCGCCTGTTGAGTGTCCACCAGCAGGTCGGCCGATACCAGCGCGGCCAATCGGGTACCGAGCAGGTCGTCCAGAGCAAACCCCGTCTGCTCGTGAAAAGCAACCCGGTCGATGCCCTGCAACCGACGCAATTGAATGGCAAGTGTCTCAAACGCGCGGTTTCGTGGATCGAGTTTCTCGCGTTGAAAAGTGGGCGATTCACCCGAGAGCACCTTACGGATATACAGTGCCGTGTCTCGAATGTTTAGTTCCCGCACCCCATGGATATAACGAGCCGCCCCCACTCCGAAGCCGTGGTAAGCGTGGTTGGCCCAGTATCGCTCATTGTGCTGGCAGCGGCAACCGGGCCGGGCAAAGTTCGATACCTCGTAGTGTTCGAACCCCGCGGCGGTAAGTCTGTCAATCGCCAGTTCATACATAGCCAATTCATCATCTTCGGACACCACCGCAATCATCCCCCGTTGGCGGGCCTTCCACAGCGGCGTGCCTTTCTCATACGTCAACCCGTACGTCGAAATGTGCTGCGGATCGAGGGCCAGTGCTCGGTCGAGATCAGACTCCCAATCGGTCTGAGTCGAACTGGGTGCCGCAAAAATCAAATCGAGCGACAAGGACAACCCCGCTCGGCGCACCGCATCAGCAGCCCGAGGAATTTGCTCAACCGTATGACGGCGATCCAACGCCGACAGCGATGCAGCCCGGAACGACTGCACCCCGACGCTGACCCGGTTCACGCCAGCCGATGCGAGAATCGCCAGTTTCTCCTCGGTGAGGCTATCCGGTGTGGACTCGATGGAGAACTCACGAACTGGTCCGGCTAAGGGGAGCCAGTAGTTGACCGACTCCAGTAACCGCCGCAACTGATCGGGGGCCAAATACGTTGGTGTCCCGCCGCCGATGAACAGCGTCTCCACTGGATACGGTTTCCCGAGGGTCGCCAGTTCGATCGCCAGAGCATCAAGATAATGCTCGATCAACTGATCGCGGCCCACTGCAACCGCAAAATCGCAGTAGCCACAGTGATGCTCGCAAAACGGGATGTGTATATAGGCGGTTCGGGGTTCGAGCCAGGGGAGCGCCATGCTGTCATTGTAACAAGAGGCCAGCGGCCATCGCGATCCACAGATTGGCTACTGGTGGTTCCGATGGCCACTGGCTCTTCGTTGCACTACGGAACGGCGAAAGCTGCACCGGTGATGATGACTCCTTCAAACGCGCTACCCGTAATGGTCAGCCCGGGTGGATATAGGAAATAGGGGGTCGGACTACCCGGCCAGCATTTGCCCGCGTTGGTATCCCAGAAACCATAAACACATCCCGATGCCAGGCTGTTCGGCCACAGGAGAAAATCCTTATAGAAGTAAAGCGTTGAGACAAACGGTTGGATAATACCGAGGTCCCATCCGTAACGCTCCGAGTTCAACTCTTCGAAGTGGAGTCGGCGGTGGATGATGTACGTGGGGACATAGGTCACTTGCCGAGGCGGATAGGTGCTAGTTTTTGGCTTATACACCTGACCACTGGCGACATCCGGCAAGGGTGGGAACTTCAACATCTTATCATCGAGTTTCAATCCCGCTTCCTTGGCATCCTGGCGTAAGCGGTTCATGATCGCCTGCTCCAGCTCCACGTCATCTTGGATGACAAACACCCGTTCGCGGGCGGGCAGTTGAATCGCCCGCTTCAAATAATCCTGACTGATCGGGGGTTGCTTGTCCTTAGGAGGTTGCTCCTGAGCAACGAATGTTGGAACCGGTTGCGGCTTTGAGTTCCGGGTCGGTGTCGGTTGCGAAATCGGAATGGGTGGAACATCTGGGATAGTGACAGCCGACGGGCTAGGCTTTTCGACAACTTGTGTTCCCCCGGCGGGGAGCACCGTGTCGGCGGGTTTATGGAAGTACATCACCTTACCACCGGAGCCCGGTTGCGTTGCAGCGGGTGGTCGCGATGGCGGATTACTCCCCCGCGCCGGTGATTGTGCCACCGCCGGCGCAGTGATCAGAGTGAGCAAAACGGTGAGCTTACCCACCGTCACCGCCGCCCACTTCCACGGACGAATAGTTCGGGGCTTCCTGCGTAATAGCGATGTCATGCGGGTGGCTCTCCTGGACACTGGCTGCGCTTACCTGAATGAAGCGAACCCGAGTCCGTAGTTCCTCCAGCGTCTTGCAACCGCAATACCCCATGCCGGCCCGCAAGCCGCCGACCAACTGATAAACAAACGGGGCCAGATGCCCTTTGTAGGGAACTCGCCCCTCGACTCCTTCTGGAACCAACTTACCATTGGGGGAAACCGTCTGCGGACTACTGCCCCCTTGTTGATATCGGTCGGCACTGCCGGCCATCATTGCTCCAAGGGATCCCATTCCGCGATACTGCTTGAAGGATCGACCGCGGTAAAGAATCAACTGACCTGGGCTTTCGGCCAAACCTGCAAACAACCCCCCAATCATCACCGAGTACGCCCCACCGGCCAACGCTTTGGTAATGTCACCGGAATAGCGGATGCCACCATCGGCAATCAACGGGATTCCCGTACCCGCCAAGCCCCGGGCTACGTTGGCAATTGCCGACATTTGCGGAACACCGACACCGGACACAATCCGTGTGGTACAGATGCTGCCCGGACCAATCCCGACTTTCACTCCATCGGCTCCCGCATCGGCCAAGGCCCGCGCACCTTCAGCAGTCGCCACGTTGCCCGCAATTACGTCGATCGTATGGCGACGTTTCAATTCACGGACCGTCTCAATCACGTTGCGGCTATGACCATGAGCCGAATCTACCACCAGTACATCAACCCCCGCCTCGATCAACGAAGCCGCCCGCTCATAGTCGTGCACGCCTATCGCTGCGCCTACCTTCAAGCGACCCCGAGCGTCCTTACAAGCGTGGGGGAACTTCAGTGTCTTGTCGATGTCCTTGATCGTAATTAACCCCTTCAGTCGGAATTGATCGTCCACCAGGAGCAATTTCTCCACTTTATTTCGAGTCAAAATCTTCTCGGCCACATCCAGCGTGGTATTCTCGGGGGCTGTCACGAGATTGTCCTTCGTCATCACCTCACTGATCTTCTGGTTGTTATCGTCGAGAAACTTTAGATCCCGACGCGTCAGGATGCCACGCAGATACCCACCGGTAGTGATTGGTACACCCGAGATATGATGATCCTCCATGATCTTGCGGGCCTGCCCGACTGTTGCTTCAGGCGAAAGTGTGATAGGGTCGGTGATGATGCCGTTCTCACTTCGCTTAACTTTATCCACCTCCCGGGTTTGCACGGCAATCGTCAGATTCTTATGAATGATGCCGATGCCGCCCTCCTGAGCCAAGGCGATGGCCAATTCACTTTCAGTAACGGTATCCATCGGACTGGAGACGATCGGAATGTTGATCCGCACATTCCGGGTCAGCAGGGTACGGACATCAACATCCCGGGGCACTACGTCGCTATAAGCCGGTTCCAGAAGGACATCGTCGAATGTAATGCCTTGATAGGCGATGCGGTCCTGCATGGCGGCTCCCCGAATGATTGGCAAGTTGGTGTGGATTCGGGATTATAGGAAGCAAAGGTGAAATACGTCGACAGCAATCGATGAGCGGAGGTAGTCGGTAACCCCCAAAAATGTCCACACTCAAAATGAATGGTGCTGAGCCGGAAACACGAGCGACCGGAGGCATTAGGCTCCGATCTCGTTCGCTCCCGGCTCAACCAGCTTCACCTTCGCAGAAGACCAACCTGGCTCGGCAAGCGTGTACCGTCTCGCCGCGGCCGCTAATCACATGCCGAGGTCTTGCTTGAGAGCTGTATACCAATTGCTGAACCAACCCTTCTTAACCTTGTTGTTGCCTGTATCCTCCATTACCTGGACGATCATCTTCTTGATCTCCCGGTCGTTCTTCTTGCCCTGCATGGCTCGCTTGATGTTTCCCACGATCAGGTCGAACTCTTTTTGATCCACCATGCCGTCGTTGCCGGCCGCGCTTTCAACTTGGTCACGGATCTGCTTCAGAATGGCACTTTCGACGACGTAGCCGTGCTCATCGCACACCTGCAATAATGCCCCACGAGCACTATCGATGTTGACACCCAATTGGATAGCGATCTGCAGTATCTCGCGTTCCTCGTTTTTGTCGATGTACTTGTCGTCGTAGGCACGGAGCTTGATCTCGTTGATGAAGCGTTTCTTGATCTCGTCGATAGACATGGGCACTCTCCTACGGGGATCGAGGCCGAGGGATTGAAAGTCAACCGAGGCGAGCGGAGTCTTGCTCACTTCAGTTTGTTCGCGGAGTAGCACGAGATCTTTATCGACTTTAAGTGAATTATAGCTTACCGTACCGACCGTTCAACTTAGCAGAATTCTGGAATGGGGTAGGGCAATGACGATCGGGAAATCTGCAGCCGCCAGTAAAAGAGATCACCACTTGGGTGGGCGACGGTTGCTGCTGTTCATGCTCGGGCAGTTTGGTGTCATGTTGTTGACCCGGTACCTGTTCCAGTGGCTGCTCAAGTTCTCGGATACCCCCACAGCTGATGGCACGCTTTTTGCTGCAGCAACCGTTGGTACGGTCTTTCTGGGCTACCGCATCTTCGATGGGGTAACCGACCCCATGGCCGGTGCGCTGGCAGATTGGTGGGTCAGCACTGGTCGGGCCCGCCAGAAGTTGCTGTTGCTATCGGTACCCATTGCTCCTCTGGGGCTGATTATCACCTTTGTTCCGACGGCGGCGATGTCCGAGGTTACCCGTTGGGCGGTGCTTGCCACGGGGTTGTTCGTCTTTTTCGTCGGGTACACCATTTATGCGATCCCATACTGGACACTGGTCGAGGATTACGGCAAACATGCGGAAGGTGGCCGCCGCGAGCTGTCGAACATGCTTGGCCTGGGGCTGATCCTGGCGACGATCGCCGGATTCGTGGTGACCCCGTTACTCATTAGTCAGCTCGGTTACCGCGATGCAGCCGTGGCGGTTGCTCTACTATCATTGGTGTGTATGCTGGCACCCGTTTACGCCGCGCCGCCGATTGCTCTCAGTGAGCCACCCCCGGCTCAGGTCACTCTGCCTCAGACCTTTCACTCCTTCCTGGCCGCCCTGCAAAACCGCCGGTTTTTGGCCCTGTTGGCCCTGCTAGCCGGCTCCCAAATGTCATTCACCGTTCTCACCGCCGCTGCACCGTTCATCGCAACCGATCTGCTTGAAGGAACGGAAAAGGATGTCAGTTTGCTGCTCGGGCCACTCATTCTGACTGCAGTACCTATGTTTTATTTCTCTCCCAAGGTCTCCCGGGCTTTGGGTTGGTATCGGGCATTGATTGTGTTTTCCCTTTTACTCGGGGGCGTCTACTTCCTGTGTAGCGTGCTGATTGGCGTGAATCTGATCCACTCACCGGTCATTACCACGGCTGTATTGTTTGCTCTGGCTGGACCGATGATTGCCGTTCTGCTGGCACTGGATGCGGAGGCAATCACCGGCTGCGTCGGCCCGAAGGAAAAGAGCGCCGTCGGCATGTACTTCGGTGCGTACAACCTGGTGATTAAAACACTCAACGGGGTTGCGGTGTCGCTGACAGGTGTACTGGTAGGTTTGTCGAAAGGAGAATGGGGAGCAGGAGCGATCCGGTTCATGGTCATCGCTGCTGCCTTGCTACTGGTCTGCGGCGTGGGAACATCGCTGCTCATCCATCGCGGGAGCCACCAGCAGAGCGGTGACGGGGTCACTGGGCCGTCACCACCTGCCAGCTGATGAAGCCGGCGTAAACCGTGATCAGAAGCACACCTTCCCAACGATGCAGCCGCAATCCGTTGGCAACCAGTGCAAACAGCAATCCCGCGAAACCGACCATCACCGGGATTTCCCAGACGACAGCCTGATCCGCCACGGACATGGGCTGAACGACGGCCGTCGTACCGAGGATCAGTAGAATGTTGAATAGGTTGGACCCGGCAACGTTGCCGAGCACCAGATCGGATTCACCCCGCCAGGCTGCCGCAACAACCGCTGCCACTTCCGGTAGTGAAGTACCGACAGCCACCACGGTCAGACCGATAAGCCATTCGCTCACACCGATCTCACGGGCAATCGCGACGGCAGAATCAACCATCAACTGCGCCCCCCCGATCAGGCCAACAAGGCCAATAATCGCCATCAGCCCGGCAAGCCCAACACGAGAGTGAACCACGATCGCCCGACCGAATTCCTGCTGCACCTCAGTCGGTTCCTGGCGAGCGTTGCGATACATGTACCCAACTAACACCGCAAACCCGACAAGCAAGATACCCCCATCGACTCGCCCCAAATTGCCGTCGCGACACAGCACCCACAACAGCACCGAAACACCGATCACGAGCGGAACTTCAATCTTCAGCAGTCGCATGTGGGCAACGATTGGGCGTATCATCACAGCAATACCAAGGACCAATCCGATGTTGGCGATATTGCTGCCGACCACGTTGCCTAAGGCGATTTCGGAACTGCCTCGCAGGGCAGCCGATAAGCTGACCACTAGCTCGGGGGCCGACGTGCCGAAGCCGATCAGGGTGAAGCCGATCATGAACGGGCTGACCCCCAGCGCTTGGGCGATCCGGACCGCCCCACGGATGAGAACCTCAGCTCCGGCCATCAGGATGATAAGCCCAAGGATGAACAGTGAGATATGGTCGAGCATGGGCAAACACGGTTAGTGGTAAAGAAGCACTGGAACAGTGCTACGCCGGAGAACTCCGCGGGTAGTTGACCCAAAGAAAAACTCCCGCAGGGCAGAATGCCCAAACGCCCCCATGACCACCAACCCCGCCTGGAACTGACCGGCGTGGTCCAGTAACACGGCCGCCGGATCCAGCCGCGTCTCCACGGGTCGTGCCCGCACCGAAACACCGTGCAGGCCGAGATAAGCGACTGCTGCTTCAATCACCCCTGCTGCTTCCTCGTAGGCCTCGCTAATCGTGACGACAACATTCTCGTAACTCGCTGCCAGACCCGTGGCCACATACGCAGCCAACGTTCGAGCCGCTTGCAGGCTGCCATCGTAGCCAATGACGGCCGTGGTCCCTTCCCCCAGTTGAGCCGGAACTGCTACGACGGGGCGGGGAGGCGACTGAAGCACCTTGTCGAGCGTATCACAGGGACCACCACCAGGCATGGCACGGAAGTACGTCTCCAATCCGAGCAGAACAAGATCGTAACGCTGAGCCTGAGCGAGTATCGCTCCGGCTGGGTCGCCTAGTTCCACTACCGGTTGACCCGTAACGCCAGCTTCCACACAGCGACTGGTAAACCATTCGATAAGACTATCAGCCTTGGCTTTGGCTTCCGCGATTTTTTTATCGTCGCCGAACATGCGGAAGAACCCCGATCCAGCCGGTACCGCTTCGGGGGCGGTGATTCCGGGGCGATCGATGATTGCTTGCCCGGCTAGCATCGCGCCACATGCCTTAGCCCATCGTATAGCCAGCGAAAGCGCGCTGTCACTGAACGGCGAACCATCTAAACCAACGAGGATGCCCTTGAGCATGTTCACCCTCCCGCCGTGGTGGGGCAATTGTATCGCATTTTGGTACACGTCGAAGCCGAGGCGCGACAAGTCGGGCCGCGCGACTACGGCCGGACCACTGTAGTTCCAGCCGGGTGGGGACGAACCCTGCTCCCGAGCAGCGCGTCTCTGGTGGACGGGTTTTCCCTCCGACCATAAGCCAAGGATTAATTCACTTACCGGAACAAGGGCCCCTTGCACATGCCAAGTTACAATCCCGCCGATGTCGAGCGGCGCTGGCAGCAGTACTGGGAAACCAACAAAACCTTCCGCACCCCGGAACCGGGCGACCCCACCGTCGTCGGCAAGCCCAAAATTTACATCCTTGACATGTTCCCGTACCCTAGCGGAGCCGGCCTGCACGTCGGCCATCCTGAGGGCTACACTGCGACCGACATCCTAGCCCGATTCAAGCGGATGAATAGCTTCCACGTCTTGCACCCAATGGGCTGGGATGCCTACGGCCTGCCCGCGGAACAATACGCTGTCGAGAAAAACGTACACCCCCGCATCACCACCCGGGCCAACATCGACACTTTCCGCCGACAGATCAAGTCACTGGGCTTTTCCTACGACTGGGACCGCGAGGTCGACACCACCGACCCCAGTTACTTCAAGTGGACGCAATGGATCTTCCTCATCATCCACGACACCTGGTACGATCCAGTTGCGAAAAAGGGTCGGCCCATTTCCGAACTCCCCATTCCAGATGAGGTGCGCCAGCAAGGCGAGGCCGCGATCCGCAAGTACCAGGACGACCACCGTCTGGCTTATCAAGCCGAGGTACCGGTGAACTGGTGCCCTGCACTCGGTACGGTACTGGCCAACGAAGAGGTGATCGATGGTAAGAGCGAACGGGGTGGCCACCCGGTCGAACGTCGCCCGCTCCGGCAATGGCTGATGCGAATCACCGCTTACGCTGAACGCCTCCTGGAAGACCTGGAACCCCTGGATTGGTCCGAGTCGATTAAGCTCATGCAGCGAAACTGGATCGGCAAGAGCGAGGGCGCGGACGTGCACTTCGCCCTCGCGAGCGGGGGGAGTCACCCCCCCGAGGTAGGACCAATCACCGTCTTCACCACCCGGCCTGATACGCTCTTTGGTGCCACCTACATGGTGCTGTCGCCCGAGCATCCACTCGTCGAAACGATTACAACACCCGAGCAGAAAGCCGCCGTCAAGGCCTACCAGGAGCAGGCGGCTCGCAAAAGCGACTTCGAGCGTACGGAGTTGGCCAAGAAGAAGACCGGCGTGTTCACCGGGGCATACGCCATCAACCCTGTTAACAACGAACGCATCCCGATCTGGATTGCCGACTATGTGTTGGCCAGCTACGGCACCGGTGCGATCATGGCGGTGCCGGCACACGACGAACGCGACTTCGAGTTCGCCCAGCAGTTCGGTCTACCCATCGTCAACGTGGTCCGGCCGGCTAGCGGCTCGCCGGCCCCGGAGCACGAGCAAATGAAGGAAGCTTTCTGCGACGAGGGCATTTCCATCAACTCTGGCTTCCTCAACGGACTTCCCACGGCCCAAGCCAAGCAAACGATGATCGCCTGGCTGGAAGAGAAGGGCCTTGGCAAGCGGCGGATCAACTACAAACTGCGCGATTGGTTGTTCAGCCGGCAGCGCTACTGGGGAGAACCCTTCCCCGTGCTGCATGGAGAGAACGGTGAGGTGGTTCGGCTTTCCGAGCAGGAATTGCCGCTCTTACCGCCGGATCTGGAGGACTTCAAACCCACCGGTAGCCCCGAGGGGCCTCTGGCCAAGGCCACCGACTGGGTGAATGTCACGATCAACGGCAAGAAGTTCAAACGCGAAACGAACACGATGCCGCAATGGGCCGGTTCGTGCTGGTACTTTTTGCGCTACATTGACCCGAAAAACACCACGGCGTTCGCTGACCGGGAAAAGCTGAAGTACTGGCTCCCTGTGGATTTGTATGTGGGCGGTGCGGAGCACGCCGTACTGCACCTACTTTACGCTCGCTTCTGGCACAAGGTGCTCTTCGATCGCGGCTACTTACCGTGCCCCGAACCGTTCCAACGCCTGGTGAATCAAGGCATGATCCTGGGCGAGTACGAGTATCACATCATTCCCGAGGTTTACGAGGCGAATAAAGCCAAGCTGGCCGAACTGAACATTACCGCCGTGCAGGTACCCAAAAAGGAAGACGACGACAAGGAAAGCTATGTGTTGCGTGTCATGACCGCAGAGAAGAATCTCAGCCCGCTGCCCGACGAACTGGTCGAGAAAAAGAAAGGCAAATCGTTCCTCAAAGGTACGGATATCGAGTTGACCGGCCGGGCGGACAAGATGTCGAAGTCTCGAGGTAATGTGGTCAACCCCGACGACATCGTCCGAGAATACGGAGCCGACAGTCTGCGCTTGTACGAGATGTTCATGGGACCACTGGAAGCCGTCAAGCCGTGGAGCACCAAAAGCGTTGAGGGGGTGTACCGTTTTCTGTCCCGCGTCTGGCGGTTGATCGTGGATGAGGGCGAACAATTGAAGCTCCACTCGGCCGTGAAAGACGTGGAACCGGATCGGGAAACTCTGCGAGTTCTCCACCGCACGATCCAGAAGGTGACTGAAGACACCGAGGGGCTGCGGTTCAATACGGCCATTGCGGCCATGATGGAATTCGTTAACCACGTAACCCGGTTGGAGGTGCGGCCACGCAAAGTGCTGGATCCGTTCGTGTTACTGCTGGCCCCCTATGCCCCGCACGCCGCCGAAGAGCTGTGGCAGGTGTTGGGGCACACCAACACACTGGCTTACGAGCCGTGGCCCCAGTTCGACCCGACACTGGCCAAGGCCGACGAAATTGAGGTGCCCGTGCAGGTGAATGGCAAACTGAAGGCCCGGTTGAAGGTACCGGCCGATATCGACGACACCGCGCTGGAGGCCGCTGCACTGGCCGATCAAACCGTCCAAGCGCAAATCGCCGGCAAGACCATCAAGCGAGTGATCGTCAAGTCGCAGCAATTGGTCAATGTGGTGGTCTGACGCGGCCAACGGCCGACGTCAGACGGCTATTCATCAGCCGTTTGAGCAGACGGCTTGCGGCAACTGCTTACCGATGAGTTGCACCAATGCTTGGGCCAGGGTTCGCGCCGCCGCCCGCGTGTCTCGAGCCAGACGACGGAATTCGGTCAGCAGTGCTGGCTTTCGCACCAACGCCCGCAGCGCCCGCCCCAGCGACACCCGGCCCCCGGAGAGTAGCCGCACCAATTCCGGTGATAACGCAGTGTCAACCGTATCCGACACCGAACGCACGGCTAAGAATGGCACATTCCTGGCTGCACAAATCTCCGCCACAGCTGCCGATTCCATGTCCACCGCATCAGCCTGATAGGTGGCCGCCAGACGCCGTTTTTCAGCGGGATCGCTCACGAGATGTGTTACGGTCACAATCCGTTCCGTCACCACGTCGCCGACCCGTAGCGCGGGAACCAGTGCCCCACAGAACCCAGCTGCGATGACGAGATCCGGATGATCACGCAACACACGTTCGGTAGCGGTCTGGGCACACTGGCGGCCGACGCCGGTTACCTGAATCGAGACCTGTGGCCAGTTGCGGGCTGACCGTCGAAACGGGGCGGCCTCCCGCTCCAGTGCGAAGAGCACGGCAATTCTCGTCACGTCAGTTGCCACTTCAGCATCTTGAAGCTATCCCCGAGGCGGGCATTCATGCCCAGCGCCGCGGCCACTTCATAGCCGGAGTGCATCATGCAGTGCTCACACCGGGGGTCCTTACCATAACCGTAGTTCTCCCACTCAGTGTTGTGTAGCAGATCCGCAAAGGTGGCATGGTGCTCGTCCGTAATGAGGTAACACGGCCCCTTCCAGCCTTTCACGTTGCGAGTGGGGCTAGCCCACGCTGCACAACGCAACTCCCGCTTCCCCTGAAGGAACTCGAGGTATACCGGTGACGTGTTCATCTTGTATTTCTTGAACAGCCCGGCCGCCTCGTTGAACTTCTTCTTGATCTCATCCCGCGTGAGGAAAATTTCCGCCGCTCCGTCGGGATTCGTGCTACACACCGCCGCGTAGCCGTAGGCCGGCGACAGCATGAAGCCGTCCACCCCCAGCTCGGTCAGGTAAGCGAACAACGCGTCAATCTCGGCCATGTCGGTTTCCTTGTACACCGTCGTGTTGGTGCAAACGAGGAACCCCGCTTTCTTCGCCGCTTTGATGCCTTCGACAGCCGCCCGAAACACACCTTTGCGCTCCACGGCGATGTCGTGCGTTTCTTCCAGCCCGTCGAGATGAACATTGAAGAAGAACCGCGATGTAGGGCGGAACAGGTGTAGCTTCCTCGTGATAAACATCCCGTTGGTGCAAAGATAAATGTGTTTCCGCCGCTTCAGGATGCCACGGACCAGCTCCCCAATGTGCGGGTAGATCAACGGCTCCCCGCCGCAGATGCTTACGATGGGCGTGCCCGCCTGATCAACAGATTCGAGGCACTCCTCGACCGTCAGTTTCTCCTTGATCGTGTCCTCGTACTCACGAATCCGCCCACAACCCGTACAGGTGAGGTTACACGCATGCAACGGTTCGAGCATCAAAACCAGCGGGAACCGTCGCTCCCGCCGGAGTTTTTTCCGAATCATATACCCGGCCATGTCGGTGGTCAGGCTGAGAGGAAAACGCATAGTGTCTCCAGTCACGGGCTATTAGTCATTCGTTAGCGATCCAGGGTCGAGACGTTAACGGCCACACCCTTGGGTCGGGGCAGGCCGTGCGCCGCGTCGAAGCGGATGTCCGTCCGACTTACGACCGGCACGCGATGTCCACAGCCGACGGCATAACGGCCCAACGCCATCAGGGGGAAATACACCGAGTACAGGTGGTACTTGAGATAGAATACCCGCGGGAAACCGGTGCCCGTGAACGGCTCCTCGACCCAGGTGCCGTCGGCCTTCTGGGTGCCCACGAGGTACTCGGCACCGGCCCGCACCTCGGGGCATCCGCCTTCGCCAGCCGCGAGTAGACCCAATAGCGCCCAGGCGGTCTGCGAGGCCGTCGACTGGCCTTGCCCAGCCGTGCTGGGATCATCGTAGCTCTTGCAACTCTCACCCCAGCCGCCGTCGGCGTTCTGGCTCTCCTTCAGCCAGCGGACAGCCCGGCGAATGGCCGGTTCGGTCATGTCAAAGCCCACCGCAGCAAGACCCACCAGCACTTGCCAGGTGCCGTAGATGTAATTCACCCCCCAGCGGCCGAACCACGCCCCGCTCTCCTCTTGCCGGGCCAAGATGAACCGCACGGCCCGATCCACGGGTTCCTGACCCACCCGGAAACCGTAGTGACTGAGCGCTTCCAGCACCCGGGCGGTAATGTCCGGACAGGCGGGGTCGAGCATCGCGTTGTGGTCAGCGAAGGGCACTTTCGTCAGGATCTCATTCTCGATATTGCGATCGAAGGCCCCCCATCCGCCATTGCTGTTCTGCATGGCGATCAGCCAGTTCAGGGCGCGGTGCACGGCCGGATGACAGGCCCCACGGATGGCATGCCCGGTGCGTGCCAAGGCGATGAGCACCATCGCTGTGTCGTCCACATCGGGATAATAAGCATTGCGGTACTCGAAGAACCACCCACCGGGTTCGACGCCGCGAACGGTCTTCGCCCAGTCGCCTCGTCGCCGTACTTCCTTGTCCAGTAGCCAGCGCACCGCCGCGGCCACTTGCTCGGAGTCACCCGGTTGCCCCGCATCGGCCACACCAATGAGCGATAGCGCCGTGTCCCACACCGGGGACTTGCACGGCTGCAACCGCAGTGTTCCATCTTCCTCGATACCCAGATCGTCAAGTTGCTTCAGCACCCAATGCATTTCGGGGTCGTCATCCGGCACGCCCAGGCACTTGAGCACAATGGCGTGATAGATGATCGGCGGGAAAATCGCCCCCAGGCCATCGCTTTCCTCCGACTGGCAGCGTTCGCGCATCCACGCCACTGCCTTGCGTATGGCTCGGCGACGGAAGGGTGTCAGTCCCCAACGTTCCGCTTGCTTCAGTAGCCAATCGATACCGAGGAAGAAGTTCGTCCACGAGCACCACGCCTGGGTTGGTTTCGCCGGCCAGCGGGGGGTCTCGGGCGGTTCGAGGAACAGCTCGCGGATGTGCCGGGACTCGGGCAGGGGGGTCACCGGCTTATACGCATCGACCACTGAGAGCGGCACGAAGATGGTTCGGCTCCACGCCGACATGGCGTAGATGTTGAAGAAGAACCACCGCGGCAGCAGGATGATTTCTACCGGAACCGACGGACACGCTGCATACGGCACCTGACCGAGGAGCGCGAGGTAGAAACGGGTAAAGGAATTCGTCGCCTCCGCCCCGCCCAGCGACCGGATGACTTCCCGGGCTCGGCGCATGTGCGGTTCGTCGGCCACATCGCCGGCGATCTTCAGAGCGAAATACGCCTTCACCGAGACGCTGATCTCAGCAGGCCCGCCGGGGTAGTTGGACCAGCCGCCGCACGGCAATTGCTTGGCGCGGAGGTAGTTGGCAGCGAGTTGCACCCGGCGATCCGTGTGCCGACCGAGAAACGCCAAGAGCAGGACAAACTCGGATTCGAGGATGGTGTCGCCTTCGAGTTCGCCGCACCAGTGGCCGTCCGGTGCCTGGAGGGCGAGCAGCCCGGCCCGGCCTCGTTCGACGGCACGGCCAACTTCCTCGGCCCAGTCGTGGTCGCGCGGGGTTACAACAGGGTACCCCGCAATCCTTGAGGCGGCTTGGCTCACGGCAGGAGTCCTTTCCAGCAGCGGGAGGCGGTTGGAATGGACTGAGTCTAACCGGCCGCTTTTGATCAATGCAAGGTCCATTACCGATCACCAAGCCGTTTGCGGTGTTAAGTGTCGCCAGGGCCGGGCTTGCTCGTGGCGGGTTTCGCGTCACCTCCGCTACTTCCCTTGGCTTCCCCCGGTGAGGTCGAACGCGGGGGGAGTTCGGTCGTGGGGAACCACGACTTGGGAGTGCTCGGCGGCACGGGAGCCGGCATGGGCGGATCGGACGGTACCGGCCGGGGCGTATTCGGGAGCGGCTGCATACCTTCCAGCCGGGCCAATTTCTCCCGCGAATCCTGAAGCCCTTTTTGCAACTCCCGCAGGGCATCCTCCACCTGTTTGTACTGGGCGTCCCGGGCTGCCTTGCGTTCCATGTCGCCAATCTTGTTCTTTTCGATCTCCTGTTGGATCTTGACCATCTCGTCGCGGGTCGCTTTCAGTTCACTCGTCAAGGCGCTCAGCCGTTCCTTGAGCGTTTCGATGCTGGCCAGTTCCTTGCGCATCGCTTCCAGATTCACCACGCGCTCCTTCACCACTTCCAGGGCCGCGGCATCTTTCCGCATGTTCTCGGCACAAGCGACCAGCTCTTTGCGAGCGGTTTCCAGTGTGGTCGTCGAATCCCGCTTGACTGACTCAATCAGGGCGACATTCCCAGAAACGCGTTCCCGCAGGCCTTCCAGTTCCGCCTTCAAACCCTCTGTGGAGCCAATCCGGTCGTACAACGAACTGGTGCGCATGTTGAAGTCGTCTTTCCGGATGAATTCGGCTCGCGCTTCCCGTTCGCGGTTTAACTCGTTGCGCAACTCCGTAATGTTGGAGTACAGGTTGTTGAACAAGGTGAGTATGATCAGGGCACACACGCTCAGGATCGCACCACCAAAGACTCGCCAGAAAATGGAGAGCTTCTCGTCGTCGGATTTCTTGCTCGGCTTGTCCTCCACCCCCGGTCCAGGTGTGGAAGCCGCGCGGGCTGTTTCCAGTGCTGCCATCTGAGCATCCGGATCGGCAGCGGCATTTGTCCCAAATCGTTTCTGCAACACAGCGTCCCTACCCCCGATTGGGCGCGTCCATCCGGTGAGCGCGCGAAGATGTGGAAACCCGGATCAGTGGGCTATACCGAGTGCTGCCGGGATCCGCAAGGTAATTGTGCACCAATCGGTGAACTCGGCGAGCAGGCCGACTTGCGCCGTCGGGAGGCCGATGGGGAAGCCATTCCACCGATGACCGCCTCCCAACCCCTCCGATTTACTTCTTTTGCCGACTCAACCAGTTGTTCCAAGAATCGATGGCAATTTTCTTATCCCCGGCCGTGGCGTTGGCCCGCGGGCCGAAGTCCTCACCCGTTAGGCTCTTAAGGGCCGCACGGGCCGCACGGACGACCAGGTCCTCGTCGTCCTGCAAAGCGGCTATCAAGTCGGGGATGTGCTGCTTGTCGTCCTTCATGGCCATAGCCAGAACGGCCGCTCGGCGGAGTTCCGATTCCTCACTCGCGGCCATCTGGCGCAGGGTGGCGGCCGTCATGCGGGTCAACCGTTCCGCTAGGGCCTCCCGGGCGATCTTGAGCCGGTCGCCGTCCAGCCGGTCCAGGGCCGTGACCAGCGCTTGGGTGTAGACGGAACCTTTACCGTCGCGGAGTTGTTGCAACACGCGGGCCCATTCGGCATCGGATGCCCGGAGCAACTGGCCGGCCAGCGTACCGACTTCACTATTCGTGATACCCGGTAAGCTGGGTACACCCGCCAACGGGTCGCTGCTGCCGCTGCCACCGGCGAACGGATCGGTGGGCCGGGGGTCGTTCGGCCGCAGATCGTTGCTCCCAGGACCGGTGCCGGCGCGCAGCTCGGTGGAAACTTCCTTCTGGACCTTGCTGGACAGATCGCGGGCCAAGTTGGACCTGCACAAAAAGAGCACCGCGAACGCCGTGCCCACTTCCGGACCATAACCCGGCCCCGTTCCCCAGGACCCATCGCGGGCCTGGGTCAGCACCAGGCTGTGCGCTCCGGCCTCGTACCAGTTCACACCGCCGAGCTTCTCCACGCCGAAGATCACCCCCACCCGTTCCAGCGACCACAGGAAGTACAGATCGTGGCGACCATGTTGGCCTTCGTTGGCGATCACCAGCGCCCCCCGGCCGGCCCGGGCCGACTCGGCTACATGCTGGCCCAACCCGGCCAGGGCCAGCTGCACGGCCCGGTCGATGTGATCGGGGGCGCGTTTCGGCGTCTTCTTGGGTTCCGTACCCTTGGCTGGGGGATTGAAGAAGGGATCGTCCAGGTTTTTCTTCGAATCCGGTGGGGTTTTGGGTGGCTCTTTCTTGGCGTCGGCTTGCGCCAGCCGTTCCTCACGCCGACCCACGGCCGTGGCTAACCCGATCAAGCCGGCGCAGTGCATCGAGGGGCTGCCCATCAGGGCATCGTCGAAGCCGGCCCGGGAATCGCTGATGATGTAGCCCCAACCGCCGGTCCGGGGGCTTTGCGTGGCGAGGAAGCGCTGCTCAATGAGCTTCAGGGCATTTTCCACCGGCACGCCGTGCTTGCGGGCCATCCAGATCGCCAGTACCGCGAACTGGGTATTGGAGTTATCATCGGTACCGCTGTCGCCCGGCTGGATGCCGCCCGTTTGTCCCCGGGTGGCCACTAGCGACTGAGCGTAGCGCTCCACGTCGGGGTGCAACTTACCAGCCGGACCGTCCTGATTGGGCTTCATGGCCTTCAGCAGTTGCAACTCGGCAGCGGATACTCCGGAGATGCACGAATACGTCCAGCCACCTTTGTGCGTTTGCCCCACCAGGAGCCGCACCGCCAGAGCTTGAATCAAGGGTACGTCGGCGGGGTCGCCCAACCGGTCCAGGAACATCAGGCACAAGGACAGCTGATAGGTGCGCGTTTCGGTATACGCGGCTTCGCGGACCAACTGGGTGATGCGCTTGAGGGCAGGGTCATCAACGGGTACGCCGCCTTCCAGCAAGGCCAACCCCGACAAGCAGGTCGGCCCGATGCCATGACCCCCAGCAGGGGGCATGGCGGGATTGGTCCCCGCCACCGAGTAGAGGTTCCGGATCCAGTCGGTTCCCCGCTTGATAGCGGCATCAATATCCTTGCGATCGGCAGCGGAAGCCACTTGGGGTAGAGCAAGCAAAAGCACGGCGGCCAGCGCCGGGACGGTTCGGAAGTTCAGCGTCATGGGCAAGCCCTCGGTTCCGGGCCAAACCGGTTGAGTAACTCTTCCAGATTATAACCCGCAATCCGGTCGCTTGATAGCGTGAACTCCAAAGACGTTACGTCACGTAACGACTCTCCGTTACGAAAGCGAACGGCGGGGGTCGCTCGCCGAGACCAAGGTAGGCGACTTATTCCTCGGCCAGCACAGTGGTTCGGCCCAGGGCCACATCGAACTCACTTAGGAGCGGCACGAGCATCGCGGCAATGGCAAATCCGAAAGCACTGCCCAGAGCCAGGAACGGCATGAGGGGATCGGCTGATTCATCGGTGCCGGGCTTGGCGATCAACACATTCACCACGCAGTAGAACATCGCCAGCGGGCAGACCACACTGGCCAGGCTCAAGGCCGGCGAGGGCCGATCGGCACTGAGCACATAGAGCAGCCCGCCGATCCCCAGCACCAAGAAGGCAATGAAGCTCAGCCATTGGTTAGCGAAACTTCCGCCGTTGATGATGATGAGGTAAATGCAAATCAGCGTTCCCACCGACAGGAAGAAGATTGTGCCCAGCGTGTTGGCGATAGCCAGCCGACTATTCGAGATTCGTAACGAGACGTGTAAGCCCAAGGTGATGGCAAAGGCAAACAGGACCAGCAAGGCCCCAAGAACGGCAACCAGAGGAGCGAAGTTCGCTTCCAGCACGGCCGCGGTCCCCGCTTCCGGCGGAGTGCGGGTCAAAGCGCCGCGAGCGGCATAGAACACGGCCAGTAGCAGGGGCGGAATCAGGTATTCCTTGCAGTTGTACACCACCCCGAACCATTTCCCGAAGACGAACTCCTTGGGCGAAATATCGGTAACCAGCAGAATATCGAGCGCGCCGCCGTCCCGTTCCGAGGTGATCGACGTGGCCGCCTGCGCCGCAACCAGCAACAGGCTCAACACCGCGACCGGCACCAGGCCGTAGGCAGCGGCGAACGCTGGCCGGCCACCGGGGCGATTCAGTTCCGAAACCGCGAAGTACAGAATCAGGGCAAGGACGATCCCAAAGGCGAGTTTGACCAGCAGGGGCCGGCGGCCATAGGCCAGGGTGCGAATTTCCCGCCAGAGCACGGGGTTGGACCACACCGGCCGGACCTTGCCCGGCGCCGCATGCGCCTTGGCTCGCTTCTCCAGCTCGATCGCCTCGTCGGTATCCTCCACCTCGTGCGGCCCTTCCCGCTGCATGATCGGTTCGCCACTGGGGTTCCACTTCCGCAGTTTCCAGATGCCGATTCCGTTGAGCACCGCGCAGCCCAGCAGCATGACCAGCACAAATCCGTAGGCGGGGGCCAGCCCGCTCCAGCCGCCCGCTGGCGGGGCGAGCACCGTTTGCAGGCAGATAACCGGATCCAGCCACGCCTGAACCACTGCCCAATTGATACCCGGGGCCACGAGCGGCCCCACCACCCCCAGTGCCTGGGTCACGCAGATGTACAGCACCAGAAACAGCACCGCCAGGGCCAGCGCCTGGAAGGTGCGCTCGCGCCACAGGGCCACCAGCCCCCCCAGCGACCCCGCTGCCACCGCCGCCGCCACCAGCACCAGCACGGTTTGCAGAACCTGCTCGGGGTCGATTCCCCCTAGCAAAAGCAACAAGGCCAGAACGGGGGCCGTGACCAGCAACTGGATCAAAATGGGCAGCAACGCCCCCAGCATCTTGCCCAGAACGATTTCGTAATCGCGCATGTCGGTCAGCAGAAGCAGGACGAAGGTGCGGCGATCCTTCTCCTGGGCAACGGCCCCGGCAGCGGACAGGGCAGCAAAAAAGAGCGTCAGCAATAATTGCACAAAGGCCACAATCTGGAACAGCAGCAAGCCCACCGCGGCCGACTCGCCCAGCGTGGCTTCACGGGCAAAGCCAATGGTCGCCTGCCAGGTCGTAATGCCGAGAATCAAGAGCAGGCCAATGAGGGCCATACGGCCGCTATAGTGGCCCGCTCGCCGGGGCACGGTCACCAGTTCACGCACGAAAATGGGACCCAGCACGCCTGCCTCCTCAGGGAAACCGGGGAATGCGATTAACGTATGATTGCAGCCCCCGAACCTCCAGCGGTTGGGTAGAATCCGTACTGTATGCAAGCCATCGTTTGGATTCTGCGGGGCTGCCCGGCGGGGTGGCTCGGTGCTTACGGCAACGAATGGGTCGGCACGCCTCAGCTGGACCGCATTGCTGCCGAGGGCGTGGTCTTCGACCACCACATCAGCGACCAGCCCAGCCCCACGGGGGCGTGCGCGGCCTGGCTTGGCGGCCCCTCCCCTACCGGGCCACGGGTCCTCGACGCCCTACGGTCGGCAGGGGTGCGAACCGTGCTGGTCCGGGCCAATCATCCCGACACCGATCTCCCTGATTGGTTCTACGCCGGCTGGGACGAAGTGTTCGATGCCCGACCCCAAGCCGAGGATCGCTCGCCGCTGGCCGCCTTGCTCCACCACCTGCCGGAACTGCTCGATCGCCTGGGGCCATCCAACTACTTGCTCTGGATCGAGATCGACCGCTTGCTTCCGCCGTGGGAGGTACCGCACGAGGTCTTTGAAGCGTACGTCGAGGACGAAGCCGGCACGGACGAGGATTCCCCGCCGCCCACGGAATCCGCCGTTACCGAGGAACCGCACCACCCGGCGGACGACGACCAACCCGCAACCGCCGACGCTTCCGAGGCTGCTCACGAACCTCCCGATACCGAGCGCATCACCCCGTGGACCGACCCGCCCACCGGCTGGTTCGATGCTGGCGATCTGGACGCCTACGACTGGCTGCACTCATCCTTCGCGGCCGTGGTCACTACACTCGATGCCGAGTTAGGCCGCCTGTTTCAGCTCCTACGGGACCGCGGGCTGGATCGGTCCGCCGTCTGGCTCATCACGTCCGACCTGGGGTATCCGCTGGGCGAACACGGGCAGATCGGCTTGCACCGCCCCTGGCTGCACGAAGAGCTGGTGCACCTGCCGCTCGTCCTGCGCTGGCCCGGTGGTGCCGAAGCCGGCCGCCGAGTGTGGGGGTTGACCCAGCCGCCGGATCTGGCCCCCACCCTGCTGGACTGCTTCGGCCTAACCCCCACCGAGGGACTCAGTCTGTTGCCGCTGGCTCGAGGGCAAGCCGTATCGCCGCGCACGCAGGCCATCAGCCGCCTGGAATGGGGCGAGGCCGCCGAGGCCGCCCTTCGCACCGCCCAATGGGCGTACCTGTTGCCCCTGCGAGTGCCGCCAGGCGAACAGCGCCAGCCGCAGCTTTACCAGAAGCCGGACGATCGCTGGGAGGTGAACGACCTGCGGTTCCGCACTATCGAACGGGCCGAGGAACTCGAAGCGCTTCTGCGCGCGGCTCTGGCCCCATCATTGTGATGCGGCTGGCTCACACCGTCACCACGATCTTCCCGAAATGCGAACCACTTTCGAGGTATCGAATGGCGGCCAGGGCCTCAGCCAGCGGGAACACGCGGTCGATCACCGGCTTGATCCGCTGAGCAACGATGAATCGGTTCATCTCCTCGAACTGGGCCCGGGAACCAACAAAGATCCCTTGCAGGCACAGGGCTTTCATCAACACGTGAATGGGGTTGAAGTTGCCCGTGCCGGCCAGCACCCCGATGAGAGCGATGTACCCGCCGTAGCGTGCGGCCTTCGTCGAGCGTTCCAGGGTACCCGCCCCGCCGACCTCGACAACGATATCCACCCCCGTGCCGGCCGTCTGCTCGCGAGCCCACTTATCCCAGTCGGGGTTAGTCGTGTAGTTCACGCCCGCATCGGCTCCCAGGGCCAGCGCCCGAGCGAGCTTCTCGTCGTGCCCCGAGGTGATGAGCACGCGCGCCCCCAGAGCCTTGGCCAGTTGCAGCGCGAAGATGGAAACCCCGCCGGTTCCCTGAAGCAACACGGTTTTCCCCGGCCCGCAGCCGCCACTTGTCAGGGCATGCCAGGCCGTCAGCGCTGCACAGGGCAACGTCGCGGCTTCCGCAAAGCTCAGCCCCGGGGGCAGCGGCACCACGCCACCTTGGTCGAAGACGGCCAACTCGGCGAGAACGCCCTCGCGTTCCGAGCCGAGCGTGGACCGGGCCACGGCTTCGGTAATCGGGCCGCGTTCCCACTGCTGCAGGAAGCAGCCGACGACCGGATCGCCCGGCTTGAGCGTTGTCACCCCACTGCCGACGGCGACCACCTCACCCGCGGCATCCGATCCCAGCACGCGGGGCAGCGGCAGTCGCGGGTTATAGTGCCCACGGGCAATGAGCAGATCGCGATAGTTCAGCGCGGCGGCACGGATGCGGACCAGCACCTGGCCCGGTCCTGGCGTCGGATCGGGGACCGGGGCGACTACCAGATTGTCGAGGCCAAAGCCGTTGCGAAGAACCAGTGCTTGCATGAGACCGAACCCTTCTGTGCTACGGCTAGTGATGAATAACTTGTTGGGGATTTTGTACCTAGGATCCAGGAACTTCACACAGATTTCTCCGAAATGCTGGTTCGGCTGCCACGTTGGCATATGTTAAAATCGAACTAGAGCCAGGGGATCGGCTCGCACCTCATCTCTCGCGGCCTATGAATTCGTCCGACTCATTTCGCCTCGACGAACACCTGGCCCGATTACTGGCGGCCTACGAACAGGGCATTGACGGCGGGGACGACAAGGCCCCCACGCTCAGCCCGTCGCAGTTTGCGCCCCCCCAGCCGCCGGCGGGCGAACGGCTGATCGGGCCGTTGGACGATAGCATGGTCAACCAGGCACCGCTCAGCGAAGTCTTGCCCGACTCGGATAGTGTCGTCAGTCTCTGGCCGCCGCCACCCCCCCCGCCCCCGCCGCCACAAGTACTGGTCGATCCGGCCGGCCCCCACCGGATTGGTCGTTTCGAACTCCGCCGCCAGCTGGGTAAGGGCGGTTGCGGCATCGTGTTCCTGGCGTACGATCCCAAGCTGCAACGCGAAGTGGCATTGAAGATTCCCCGGCCGGAAATGCTGCTGAGCCAGGACGCCCGGCGACGGCTGATCCGCGAAGCACTGGCCGCCGCCGAATTCGATCATCCGAACCTGGTCCCGGTGTATGAATCGGGCGAGATCGGGCCGGTCTGTTACATCGCCACGGCGTTTTGCCCCGGCCAGACCTTAAGCGACTGGCTCGAAAAGCAAGCGTTCCCGGTACCGGTTCGCCAGGCGGCGCGACTGGTGGCAACGGTGGCCGAAGCGGTTCAGCACGCGCACGATCGCGGTGTGCTGCACCGGGATCTGAAGCCGGCCAACGTGATTTTGCAAGCGACCAAGGAGGATCCCAACGAGCAGGAACCGCCGCCCGGATCGTGTCAGCTGCGCGGGGAGCAGTTCATCCCGCGGGTGGTGGATTTCGGACTGGCCAAGCTGTTCGAGCGCGGCGGGCCATCGGAAACCGGTACCCGTCAAGTGCTAGGAACGCCGAAATACATGTCGCCGGAACAGGCTCAGGCGCGGCATCAGGATGTCGGGCCGGCCGCCGACGTCTACGCACTGGGGGTCATTCTTTATGAGTTGCTCACGGGCCGAGCGCCCTACGAGGCAGCAAGCGATGTTGAGGTCTTACGCTTGGCCATCGAAGGTCATTTGACCTTGCCCCGCCACCTGCGAAGCGACATACCCCGTGACCTGGAGGCGATCTGCCTCAAGGCCATGCACCGTTCCCCCGGCCAGCGGTATCGCACGGCCATCGACCTGGCCGACGATCTCCGCCGCTTCCTGGAGGGCAAGCCCACACTGGCGCGACCGCTGAACTGGCTGGGGCGGGCCGGTCGCTGGCTGCGGCGCAACGACCAGGCGGTGGCGTTGGCCACCGTGACCTTCATTGCTCTATTCTTTTTCTCCGTGTGGGCCTGGAACCGCTACGAATCCCAACGCCTTACGACCAATCGCAATGCCGCCGCCCGACAGGAAGAGGAAGCCCGCGCCCAGGCCACTCAACAACGCGAGTATACCCGGAACCTGCGCGAAGCATTCCTCGCCTGGCAAGCGGGCGACCACACGGCTGCCGCCGCTGCCCTGGAGACGGCAACCCAATGGGCCCGACAGGCCGGCGAAGCTCCCGACTTCATCCACGGCTACCTGGCGCGACTCAGTGCGGCTCAGCGATTGTACATCGTGTGTCCCGCTGGACCGGTCACGGCGCTGGCCGTCTCGCGTGATGGCACCCGCCTAGCCAGTGGACATGCCGACGGTACCCTGGCCGTCTGGAACCGCCACACGGGCGAACCGCTGGGTAGCCACAAAGCCCACACCACGCCGGTGGCCCAAGTGGCCTTTGCCCTGGGCGATTCCCGACTCATCAGCGTTGGTGAAATCCGAACCGGCAATGCGACCGCTCGCAGCTGGGCGTTGGATGGGGCCGGCCAGATCAGTGCCCTGCCCGAACCCCACCACACGCTGGGCGAGGACGTTACCTGCATCGGGGTTTCGCCGGACGGCTCCACGGTGTTCGTGGGAACCGGCAGCGGCGAACTGCGCACGATCCAGCTCGTTGCCGCGGCCACGCACAGCCGGCAAGTCACCCAGTCGGACCCCATCCAGGTGGTAACGGTCTTGGGGACCGGCAGTGGCGTGCTGATCGGCACCCGTTCCGGCAAGGTGGTTCGAGTCGATGCCAATTTGCGAGAAGCCACGGCCGAGGCGAGTTTCAGCGGCCCGGTGCTCGGCCTGATCGAATCCCCCGACCACCATGTGGTGGTCGCCCTGAGCCATCAACTGGTTCTTGGCCGGGGTCGCGAGCGGGTCTACCAGCCGCTCCGTGCCGCCCCGCGCTGGGTCGTGCCGCTGGGGAACGGTTTGGCCACCAGCGACGCGCCGGGGCGAGTTCTGCTCAGCATCCCACGCTGGGGGGAACTCCCCATCGGCGACCGCGACGAGGTGCGGGCCGGAGCCGTCAGCCGGGATGGCAAAACCCTGTTCACGGCCGGCGACGATGGCATCATCCGCTCATGGGACGTGGCCACCGACCTGCGCGACCAGGGAGCCGTGACCACCGGCGATGTGGTGCAGTTCATTGCCATTCACCCCGACTCGCACTCGTTCAGCGTCGTTACAACTCGTTCGATGATGCTGCACTTTGGCTCCCCGGCGGAACAGACCGGCCCCGCTGGGCGAACCTTCGCCGCCCTGCTCCGCATGGGCCCAACGGATGGTACGCTGCTGGGCGTTGAGTTGCGCGACAGTGTGGCGGTGGTCAGTGAAGTGGTCAGCCCCCAGGCCAGCCACGAGAAAGCCCGGTTTACCTTGCCCGATGGGGCGGTCGGCCGATCCGCGGCGATCTCGACCAATGGTGAGCGACTGGCGGTCGGCGACGACCGGGGCCGCATTTTCGTCTGGAGCTTGCTGGACCAGCGCACCGTGACTGTCATCAACAGCGGTCAGCGGACCGCCGTCAACCGCGTCACCCTTTCCGATACTGGGGCACTTGTCGCCGGAGCGATTGCCAGTAATTCCGTCGTGGTCTGGATGATTGGAGACCCAAACCCCCGCCTGAAGGTCGTCGGCGAAGATCAGGCCATCTGTCGCTTCGTGGCCAACAGCGACCGCCTGGTGACCAGCGGACGAAGCGGTGTCATTCGGATGTGGAACCTCAGTACAGGGCAAGCGGAGTTGACGTTGCGCGGCCACGTCGGCCGGGTGAGTGGTCTGGCGGTCTCCACTGACCTGCGTACCCTGGCCAGCGGCAGCGCAACCGGGGAGGTCAAGCTTTGGGACCTGCGGAGCGGCCAGGAAGTTCTGAGCCTGCGCCGCCATTCCAGCCCCGTAAACGTGTTGGAATTCGCTGCGAATGGCAAACTGTTGGTCACGGGTAGCGACCAGATCGCCGTGTGGGAAGTCCGCGAGTAAGCCCCTCGAATGGCCTCCACCCGACAGGCAGTAGCAGTTCGGCAGTACCCGGTGTGGCCCGCCCGGTGCAATTTCTCATCAAGTTTTCCTTGGATTCTTTACGGTCTCACGATGGAATGACGGGGGTTAGGTTTCTATAGAGAAACCGCGTGAAGAGTTCTCGTTGGACCGGTGTGGTACCGGTATCCAACGTGGAAACGCGGTGACGAGGAGTGTTTGACCATGCGTAAGCTGTTGACGGCTGTGGGTATCATGCTGTTCATGGCAGGTCTGGTGATTGCCGCGGAAGGCACGATCACCAAGGTCGATCTCGAAGCCAAGAAGATCACCATCAAGGAAGGCGACAAGGAGACTGAGTACAAGATCGCGAACAATGTGAAGGTCACGCTCGTTTCGGGCAAGAAGGGTGAGGAGAAAGAGACCGAAGGGAAGTGGGAAGATTGGGAAGCCCGCCTGAAGAACTTCAAGGCCGGGGGCAAGCGCGGCGGCACGATCACCTTCGAGGCCTCGAATGGCGAGATCACCTCGGTGAAGATCCGCGGTATCCGGAAGCAGTAAGAATCCGGAAGCAGTAAGACCCGTGCTGACCTGGCAAGTTCGCGTTCCAATCGCTTGCCGGGTGAGCCAACCCATTCAGCCGAACAACACCCGCACCGACCCCGGAGTTCGCCGATCACGTTTCGGCGGCCCGGGCCAGGTCTTCGTCGCGGCCGGCCACCAGCAGCGTCTCCGAGCCCTTCAGCACCACATCCGGATCCGGGGTCGCGACCATCTTATCTTGGAGAATATCGTGCAGCGCAATCACGGTGATGCCGTAGTTGCGGCGTAATTCGAGTTCCCGAAGGGTTTTACCCACCCAGTCGGACCGGACCGCCATTTCCTGCACACTGAAGCCGGTGCCCAGACGAACATAGTTGAGAATCGCCGAACCCGATAATCGCGACGCCAGAGCCAGGCCGGTATCCCGTTCCGGGAAGACAGTTTCGGTGGCCCCAATGCGATCCATCACGCGGGCATGATCGCGGGAGATCACCTTGACATAGACGTCCTTGACGCCCAGGTCGCGCAAGACCATGGTGGAGAGAATACTGGCCGTAATGTCGTCGCCGGTGCTCACGATGCCCGCATCGGCTCCCCGCACACCGATTCGCTCCAGCGCGTCGAGGTTGCGGCCATCGGCTACCGCGGCCCGGGTGACGAAGGGGGCAATGCGATCCACGGCTTCCTCACGGGGGTCAACGGCAATCACCTCATGCCCCTGGGCATGAAGTGCCTCGGCCGCACTGGAACCAAAGTTGCCCAGCCCGATGACCACAAATCGCTTCATCCGTTCACCTCACCCGACGGCGACTTCTTCGTAGGCATAGCGGAACTTACTGGCCGAGGACGGCCGAGCGCTGAGGGCAGCGGCGGCGGCCAACGGCCCGACCCGGCCGAGAAACATCAGCCCGATCACCACCAACCGACCACCCGACGTCAGGTGCGGGGTCAACCCCATGGACAATCCGACGATGTTAAACGCACTGACCGCTTCGAACATGCGATCGAGAAACGCACCGGGCACGGTGTGGCGTTCGGTCATTGTCAGTATCAGAATGCCGATTGTCACCGACACGAAGCCAATGGCAAAGAGGCCTACGGCTCGGTCGGTGGTTTCGCGCCGCAGGGATCGGCCCGCCACGCCGGCCACCTCCTGCCCGCGCAGACGGGACCACGCCAGAATCGCCAGCAGAGCAACTGTGGTCGTTTTCATACCACCAGCCATGCCGCCGGGAGACCCACCGATGGCCATCAGCACAATCGTCAGAAAATTCGTCGCTTCCGTAGCCTTACTGTGATCGATCGAGTTGAACCCCGCGGTTCGGGCCGTGACCCCGATAAAGAAACCGTTACTGAGCTTGTCCACAAAGGCCAGCTCAGCAAAGGTGACATCCCATTCCAGCCACACGTAGACTGGCCAGGGGGCTAGCAGCAGAATCAGGGTCGTGATCAGGACCAGGCGGCTATGCAACGACAGGCGAAAGATCCGCTTTTCCCGTTGGGCTTTCCGCCACAGATACAGCTCTTCCAGGGTCAGGAAGCCAATCCCCCCAGCTATCACCAGGGCCGCGACAGCCAACAGGATCAGCGGGTCGTTTTGAAACGACATCAGGCTGTCGGAGAAGGTCGAGAAGCCAGCATTGCAAAACGCGGAAATGGAGTGAAACACGGCCGGCCACACTGCCTCGACCCAGCCGAGCCGCGGCACCCAAAGCCCATAGAGGAGCAGGATGCCGATTCCTTCGATTCCGAAGGTAAACACGGCCACATCCCGGACCAGTTGCCGCGGGTTGATCCGGTGGAAGCCGATCTCCAGGGGATTGCCCACCGACAGGGCCTCCTGGCGCAGGGAAATGCGGCCACCCAAGGCAACAATCACCAGACTGGCGAAGGTCAAGGTGCCCAGACCGCCCAGTTGAATCAAGATCAGAAGGAACAGCTGCCCCCGGAAGGTGAAGTACGTGGCGGTGTCCACAACCACCAACCCGGTGACACAAACCGCGCTGGTCGCCGTGAAGAGAGCATCGAGCCAGTTGAGCGGCTCCCCGGTGTACAGGCCGGGCAGAGTTTTCAGCCCCAGTGTCCCTATCACAATGAGCAAGACAAACGACAGCAGCAGCAACTGGGGGGGAGTGAGCCGCTGGAGCAACGACGGGCGTCGGCCGGTTGGAAAGTCCCAGAGTTGTCGCATTGGGGGGAGGTTACGCCGAGGCAGTTTCAGGTGGAACTTACCGCCCCAGAACCATCGCTGATTGTACCGTTCGGCTGTGGCCCGGGTAGGGGCCTTGCCCCCGGAGCACCGGCCGGCTGGTTCCCGGACCGCCTACTCGCCTCATCCTCGCAAGTGTTTCGGATCGACCCGGCGATAGGTGATATGCGTTCGCCGCCAGGTGTACGTGATCTCCAGTGTACCGGCGGCAGATTGAATCATTGCCGGATAGGAGTACTCGCCCGGCTCCGTTTCCAGGTCCAGCACCTTTTTCCAGGTTTTTCCGTCGTCCGTGGATCGAGCCAGGCTAATAGGCGTGCGGAGCTTGACCGTAGGATTGTAGATCAAGAATAAGTCCCCTTCGCGGGTCTTCACCACGTCGATACCGGAGCTGGGGTTGTCCAGGGCGGTTTCCTCGGCGGCGGTGAATGTCACGCCACCGTCTTTCGATTCGGCGCGACAGATGCGGCGGGGATTGCGGGAACGCATCAGGGCGACAATTGTGCCGTTCGCGGCTTCAAAGAGGGTGGGTTGAATCTGCCCGAATTTCTCCGGCACGGGGAAGGGGTTCGATCGGGTCCAGGTCTTGCCGCCGTCGGTGGAGCGATCGACGTACGGCGTCCAGTTGCGATAGCTTTCCAAGGAGGTACCGGCTAGCAGGGTGCCGTTGGCCAGTTGAATGGGTTTGGCACGCACCGGACCGAAGAAGCCGGCCGGCAGCATCTCGGGCTTGCTCCACGTCTTGCCCAGATCAGCCGAGGTACGGACGAACCCGGTCCAGGTTTCCGGCGAGGGACCCGCCTTATACCAGAGCGTGAGCGGTCCCCGGGCGGGTTTGAAGAGCACCGGGTTCCAGCACGGTTGCCCCGGTTCGCTGCCGAGCACCACCAGGTCGGACCACTTCTTGCCGTCGTAGGTGCTAGCCCAGATTTGCACATCCTTGGCTCCTTCATCCTTGCCGCCGAACCACGCCGCCAGGAGTTGGCCCGGTTCCAGTTCCACCAGTGTGGAGGCATGGCAGGAGGGAAACGGAGCCTTCTCGAAGATGAACATGGCATTCTCCCGAGGATCAGCGGAAGCGACACGGGTGTGGGGGTGTGGAGATGCTATGCCCTAAGCGGGCCGGGGTGAAGGGGCCGGCCGGTCAGTCCCCCCTCAGACACCACTTGGGAGGAACTTCGGCAAGCCAGGCTTGAGTTTGGTTCCAGTCTGTTGATAATTGAAACTTCGGCCCCCGGTCGCGTGGCAGGCTCAGCATGGTCGTCATTTGTCCCCGCTGTCGCCGGTCGTTGTCCAGCACGGATACTGCCGACGGCCCAATGTTCTGCATGTATTGTGGGCAGCGACTGCGGGACGACCCTAATGTTGCCGGCCCCCCGGTCAGCGAACTCGCCAACGAGACACTTACCCGGTCATTCATTCCCACCGAGTCCGGTCCCGAAGCCGAAGCCACAGCGGGGGTGAACCTGGCACCGGAACCCGCGCCCAAGGCCATCGGCGGTTATCGGCTGCTGCGGTTGCTGGGGGCCGGCGGCATGGGCACCGTTTACGAAGCTGAGGCAGTGGGTTCTAACCATCGCGTGGCTGTCAAATTGCTCTCCTCCCGGTTGGCGTCCAGCCCGACTTCGGTCGAACGCTTCAAACAGGAAGGCCGGCTAGCCAGTCAGCTCACCCATCCGCGCTGTGTGTTCGTGCTGGCAGCCGATGCCGAAGGCGGCCGGCCCTATATCGTCATGGAGTTGATGCCCGGCAAAACCCTCAAGGATCTGATCGACCAGCAGGGCCCGTTGCCGGAGGTCGAAGCGATCACCCGCATCCTGGACGTAATTGACGGCCTGGCCGAGGCCCACCGGCTCGGCATGATCCATCGCGACATCAAACCGTCCAACTGCTTCCTGACCACCGACAACCGCGTCAAAGTGGGCGATTTCGGGTTGTCGAAATCGCTGGTAGGCACGCGCAACCACCACCTGACCCAAAGCGGGGCCTTCCTGGGCACCGTGCTGTTTGCCTCACCCGAGCAGATTCGCGGCGAACCGCTGGACTACAGCTCCGACGTGTACTCGGTTTGTGCCACGCTTTATTACCTGCTCTGTGGCCAGGCTCCGTTCCAGCATGAGAGCGTGACGGCCGTTCTGGCCAAGGCCATCTCCGAAGATGCGCCGCGCATTCGGCAGTTCTGCCCCGGGGTGTCGGCCGAACTCGAAGCCGTCTTGGCCCGCGGGCTGGAACGCGACCGCCAACGCCGCTGGCAATCGCTCGACGACTTGCGCGATGCCCTGATCGCCCTGTTGCCCAGTCGGCAGCACCCGGCCCGCCCCCGCGCCCTGATCGGGGCTTACGTACTGGATCGCATTGTCCTAGGTTTCCTCACGGTGCCGCTGGAACTGTTCCGGATGTGGTTGCTGGGCGTTCAGAATGAGCAGGTCGATCTCTTCGAACTGGAGGGAATCTCGATCCTGCTGCTGATCGCCTACTTCAGCATTGGCGAAGGGCTTTTCGGTACCACACCGGGCAAGTGGCTCGTGGGGTTACGAGTCAGCCGCATCGGCCAGACCCGACCGCCCGGTCTGTGGCGAGCCTTATTGCGCACGCTCGTGTTTCACAGCTTGTTGTTCAGTGTCTTTTGGCTACCGGAACAGTTGGTGCAGTGGTTTGGGGCGGTAACGGGGGGCGTGCTGGGTGGCATCGCCTTTCTCGGCGGCTCGGTCGGCCTGCTGACACAGTTACGGCGGAAGTGGGGGTTCCGCGGCTTGCACGACTTTGCCACCGATTGCCACGTCACCCAACGGCCCTTACCGGCCCGCAAGATCCAGCTTCCGATCAAACATCCCACACCGCTGGAGCAGCTGCTACCCGTCACCGACGCTTTGCCTGAATCGGTTGGCGTCTATGCGGTGCAAGGCCGCCTGGCCGTCGAGCCAACGGGTGAGCAAGTCTGGGTCGGCGAGGATCGCGGCCTGGCTCGCCGAGTGCTGATCTGGCTAAAGCCTGCCATCCCCGGTCGGAGTGCGCCGCCGGAGGTCCATCGCCCCACCCGGTTGCGGCGGTTGGGCACCGGCACGCTGAACTGGAACGGGCAAGCCTTGGACTGGACCGCCTTCGTTGCTCCGCTGGGCGGTCCCCTCGCTGCGGCCATCAACCCCGCTCGCCCCCTGCCCTGGGCCGATGCCCGCCTGCTGCTCGATCAACTCGTCGAGGAATTGCGGGTTGCAGAGGCCGACGGCACCCTACCCAATCGTCTGGAGTTGGATCAGGTCTGGGTCGAACCCAATGGGCGGGTGCAACTGCTGGAAAGCTCAATCGCCTCACCCGCCACGGTGTCGCCGCAGCCCCAGCCCCTGGTTTTGCTTCGCCAAGTGGCCTCCTTGGCGCTGGAGGGGCGGCCGCGGACCACCCTCGGCCCAGTTCATGCGCCGCTGCCGGCTCATGCCATTCCCGTCATGGATCGGCTGTTCACCCCGAATGGCTACAAAACGCTTGGAGAACTGCAGCACGATCTGGGCGAAACACACCTGCACCGTCCCGAGATCACACCAGCCATCCGTGCCGCCCAATTGGGCCTCCAAGCCGCCACCCTCGCGGTGCCGCTGGGGCTGCTCTTCGTATTGACCTTTGCCTTGGCTCCCATTTTAACCCACAACGCTCGGACCTACGCCGAATATGCCGAGGCGACGCTGGCCGCCCTAGCTGATCCCGAGAAACGCGAAAAACTGGCCGCCCGATCCGAACTGGCGGAGCCTCTGAAGCATCCCCGCTTGACCGAGCGACTAGAGGGGCTTCGGCAACGCATGCACACCGAAGCCGAGGTCCGCCAGTCGCTGCTATTGCGACCGCAGCAATTCCTGCTCAATCAAGCCGAGAAACTCGACACGGACGACCCGGCCCGAGAAGCGGGCTATCCCATGCAGGTGCGGAAAGCCGTGATCTGGGCGGGAGCCGCCGACGGCACCCCCCGTGCGCAATCGCTTTCCCCCTGGCAATCCGACAGCGGTATCATCCTGTTGATCGTGGTGGGGATTCCCACGGCGATGGTAATCGTGGCGACCATTGTCCGGGGGAGCGTGTCGATGCTCCTGACGGGTATCGCGATCGTGCAGACCAACGGTTTGCCCGCTACCCGGCGGCAATGCGCCCTGCGCGCGGCTCTCGTGTGGCTGCCGTTGGTGGCGCTACTGATTGGAACAGCCAGTCTGCAAATTTGGGCCCCAGAGCTCGTCTACCTGGCCCTGGGGCTGTGGCTACTAGCGATTGCTCTTGTGCCGATTTATGTCGTTATCGCCTTGCGCTATCCGTCGCGGCCGCCGCAGGACTACCTTTGCGGAACCTACCTCGTTCCGCAGTAGCCCGGCTTACCACTCGCCAACAACTTCCCCACCGCTGCGGGTCTGAATGGCCGCCCACACCGCTGGATTTACTGAGTTATTGATGCTGTGCACCGAGCCATCAGCAAACAGGCAGTTCAAGCCTTGTGGGTGGCGGCTGTAGAAATCGTCGATGTGGGCGGACGGACTGTTCGGTTCATGATCGCCACGGCCCAGCACCAGCAGATAGTGACCTTCCAATTCGGTCGGATCGCGCTGCAACGGCACCTCAGCCCCAGGAATGGCCCCGGTCCAGGTCGCCAATGCGATGTCGCTGCTCCGCTCCCCGATAATGAACGTGTTGCTCAGCCCATCGGTGATGTCGGCAATCCGGGTCCGGCTATTGCGGTAGAATGTCCCATTGCCGGCACCGGGGTTCGGCTCAATCTCATTGGTACCAAACACGGCCACATAGTTGGCGTGGGCGATGGTCACCGGTACCGTTCGCGTGGTGAAGGTACCGATTGGCTGATCGGAGGGACACAAAAACACGGCCAAGGACTGCGTTCGCACACCAGCGTGAGTGGGATCGTCGATTCCCCGGTTCACATCAATGAGGCGACGGACGTTGCCCTGTTCCACGTCGTCGAGCAGTAATGTGGCCCAACCCCAGCCGGGGCCCAGGTCGACATTCCCGCTACCCACCTGCGAGGCATACCCCGGCGGGAACGTCCCCATGCGGTCGTGATAGTTGTGCAACGCCAAGCCGATCTGCTTCAGATTATTCTTGCACTTGAGCCGCGCTGCCGCCTCACGCACCTTTTGTACCGCCGGCAAGAGCAAACCAATCAGAATGGCAATAATCGCGATGACCACTAGCAATTCGATCAACGTGAAGCCGCGCCGAGAGTCGATATGCCGCATAACCCCTCTCCCCAATGAAATTATCCAGTTATTCATGATACATTGGCTGTAGTGCAGAGTAAAACGAAATACCGATGGGTAATGCCTTGAGTTGTTGCTGTACAACTGAGTTGATCTCAGTACTTCCAGAAGAATGGTTTTCAGGTTGACAAAGCATATCCGGAAGCGGAAATCGCTCCCGGACTCGCCCCGTTCATCGGAGAAAGCAACTCGGCAGGGTTTTCGGCTGACGCGCGACTTCTGTGTTAGAGAAGTGCCGGTAGGGCCGGCGCGGCCTGGACCGCCCGGCGCATGGCCGCGGCGGAATCCTGGCCGAACCGCTTCTGGCTCCGCCGGACCAGCGGATAGCCCAATCGAATCAAGACATGGTTCGGTTTGGAGAACGCCAGAATCTCGTAGGTGACGCGGTCGGTCGTGCGATCCCATTCAACCAGGAAACGTTCTTCGCCCGTCTCGACGTGGGCCGGCAGCGTTCCGTAGGCAAAGCCGAACTTCGTGATAGGCCCCGCTTCGTCCACCGTGTAGATAATCCGACAGCAATTGAGCCACCACACGCCCACGGCCCGGCCCAGGATCGCCACGACCTGACCAACCTGAATCGGCGTTTGCGGCGACCAGACATCGACCCAGCCAAGGCGAAACTGCTGCCAGCGTTCCAGCGCCGCCCGCGCCGCGTCGAAGACCGCCTGACCGGTTCCGAGTTCAACCCGCGTGCGGTCCACATCGAAGCCGGCCGGGGGAGTCGTGGCCGTCGCTCCGACTGCCGAATAGCTGAAGTCGAGTGCCGCTTGGTTTGCCAGGAACCGGCTTAGCACATCTTCCGTCGGTTTTTGCAAATACACGGTTCGCATCAGGCTTCATCCGGCAGCCGGGCATGTCCCCTCGCCTACGAAACGGTAACATGCCAGTGTCAGTATCCTATGCAGTAAATTAACCGTTGCCCCCCCAACGAGGTTAACCGCCGCCGATGCCCTCCACTGAGCCGGGCCCGTTCGAAGCCCCGTCTACGCCAACCGTTCTGCTAACCGGAGCGACGGGTTACGTTGGTGGCCGGCTGCTGCCACTGCTTGACCAGCACGCGATTGCCTTACGCTGCCTGGCCCGCCACCCGGACAAGTTGCGCCCGTTGGTGCATGGTAGAACCGAAATAGTTCAGGGCGATGTGCTCGATCGAGCCTCACTGGATACGGCCTTGCAGGGCATTCAGACGGCCTACTACCTCGTGCATCTCATGTCGGGGTCGGCAGATTTCGAAGCGGATGATCGGCAAGCGGCGAAAAACTTCGCCGATGCCGCCCAACAAGCTGGGGTGCAGCGGATCATTTACCTCGGCGGACTGGGCGACGATGCCGATCCCAAACTCTCCCCGCACCTGCGCAGCCGTCATGAGGTTGGTGCGATTCTCCGAGCCTCGGGCATCGAAACGATCGAGTTTCGGGCCGGAATGGTCATCGGGGCCGGTAGCTTGTCCTTCCGGTTGATGAAGTCGTTGACGGATCGCCTGCCGGTCATGATCTGCCCGCGCTGGCTCACGACGCCCACGCAGCCCATCGCCATTGACGACGTTCTGGCGTATTTGCTCGCTGCCAAAGATCTGCCCCAAGGTGAGAGCCGGATCTTCGAGATTGGCAGCCCGGATGTCGTCACCTACGGCGACTTGATTCGGGAATACGCTCGACAGCAAGGGCTGCGGCGATGGTTGATCTTCGTGCCCGTTCTGACTCCGTACCTGTCGAGTCTGTGGCTGGCTCTGGTGACACCGGCCACCTACGAAGTGGGCCGGCACTTGATCGAAGGGCTGAAGAACCCCACCGTGGTGCGCGACCCGAAGGCCCTGGACGTGTTCCCGATCAGGCCGATGAGCGTGAAGGAAGCCATTCACCGAGCCATCACCCACACCACCGAATCGAGCGCTAGCCATTCCACACCGTGATGGTCAATTGCAGCACCGTCGCGATCGACACCCAGACGAAGTACGGCACCTGAGCCACGGCCACCCAACGATAGTGCTTCCAGATCGCCACTGCCGCCCAGATGATCGTTGCCCACACGAGGAGAATGTCCACCGAGGCGAGCGGGAGATTCCGCATCCGGAATTGAATCGGGGTGAAGATCAGATTGGCGACCAGGTTCATGGCGAAGGGCACCGCCACACGCCACGGCAGCTTCTTCCGGATCGCCTGCACGAAGACAAAGCCGAAACTGATGATGATGATCGGGTACAGAATCTGCCAGATCAGGCCGATGGTACCCGGAGCCGGGGTCCAGCTTGGCTTGGTCAGTGAGTTGTACCACTCGAGCCAGGTCATGGGCGACCTCCTTGGGCAGGTTCGGGCACCGCGATAAACCCCTCCCCGGCTTGCACGCGAATCGGCTCCGGTAGGTCGACCCAACCATTTTCACCCACCGTGGCCGTTAGCAGCAACCCGAGCCGATCGCCGCTGTCGGGGTCAATCCGATACACCGCCACCGGCCGCCCCGACTCGATGCCCTCCAGATGGAATCGAGGAATGATCCGGTTTTCTCCAAACCGAAAGGTGAAATGCGGGTCGTGGTACAGTGGCAACATTCCGGTCATTCCGACTCCGATTCACCGTGGTCTTGGCCCGGATCATCCGGTTTATTGTAATCGGCTGCGGTTCTTGGGCGGTAGCCCGCACACCGGACGACCGGCTGCGGCGGATATTTCGGGTAAGTAGCGGTCGTGAGTGCCAGTTCACACAGCAAGAACCGGGACCGTACCGTGCGGACTTCTCGGACATTCTCACAGGTTTCACACAGACTCGGCATCATGAACGGCATCAGAAGCTGAACAGATGCCTATTGTTGGAAGCGGTTCCTTGATCGGGATGTGCGAAAGCGGGATACGGGAGTCGAACCCGTCTCACAGCCTTGGGAAGGCTGGGCACAGCCGATATACCAATCCCGCACTCAACAAAATTTTAACAGTCCAGTTGGGGCAAGCAAGTCTAATTCATCCGCATTGCGGCGACCGAACGGACACTCGGCGAGTGTGTAACATTACTACAATTGCGCCAGTCAACCCTTTGCGTCGATCGGTTTGATATGGTTAGATAACACAATCTCGCCGACTCTCCCATCGGCCCGGTCATTCCGTTCACCCATCGAGTACGGCCATGAGCACGATAGTCGAAAACGACATTGCGATGATTGAAAAGCTCCGGGACGCCCACAAGCGGCTGAAGCAGGAAATTGGCAAGGTGATCGTCGGCCAGGAAAAGGTCCTGGACGAACTGCTCATGGCCATTTTCTGCCGCAGCCATGCCTTGCTCATGGGCGTGCCGGGGCTGGCCAAGACGCTCATGGTGTCCACCCTGGCGCAAGCGCTGGATCTGACCTTCAAGCGCATCCAGTTTACGCCGGACCTGATGCCCTCGGACATCACAGGCAGCGAGGTGATCCAGGACGACCCCGTAACCCGGGAACGTATGTTCAAGTTCATGCCTGGGCCGATCTTCGCCAACATCGTATTGGCCGACGAAATCAACCGGACTCCGCCGAAGACTCAGGCCGCCTTGCTCGAAGCCATGCAGGAACGCAAGGTGTCCATCGGCGGCGTGGATCACCCCATGAGGAATCCGTTCTTCGTGCTGGCCACGCAAAACCCCATTGAGCAGGAAGGCACCTATCCGCTGCCGGAAGCGCAGCTCGATCGTTTCCTGTTCCTCATCAAGGTCGATTACCCCACCGACGCCGAGGAGGAACAGATCATGCGCATTCAAACCTCGGACACCAAGACCCACGTGAGCCCGGTGCTCAACGGCGAGGACATCATCGGGTTGCAACACATCGTCCGCCGGGTGCCGGTATCGGATAAGGTCTTCGCATTTGCCAAGCGAATCACGCGGCTATCCCGGCCCGGAACGCCGGAAGCGGCCGAGTTCGCATCCCGCTGGCTGACCTGGGGAGCCGGCCCGCGGGCCAGCATGAACCTGATCCTGGCGGCCAAGGCGCACGCCCTGCTGCGCGGTGCCAACCACGTTTCGGGCGACGACGTGGTAGCCGTCACCCCGCCGATTCTGCGGCACCGGCTGATCCTGAACTTCGCCGCCCAAAGCGAAGGCGTGACTGTTGACCAAGTCATTGGCGATCTGGTCAAGGCGGCCGCCAAAGCCGTCGCGGCGTGAGTGCCAGCCGGTTGCGGCTTTCCAAACTGGTCCCGGCGAGGTCGTGAGCGGCTTCGAACCACCCATGGCAACGTATCTGAAACCTGATGTTCTCGCCCGTGCGGAAGCCCTGGGCTTGAAAGCCCGGCAACTGGTCGAGGGGCTGCGCGTGGGCGACCACAAAAGCCCGTACAAGGGCTTCTCGGTTGAGTTCGTCCAGCACCGGGAGTATGTCCCGGGCGACGATATTCGCCATATCGATTGGAAGAGCTACGGCCGCAGTGAACGCTACACCATCAAGCAGTACGAGCAGGAAACGAACTTCAACTGCCACCTGCTGCTGGATGCCAGCAATTCCATGCGGTATGGGTCCGGCGTGACCAACAAGCTGGAATACGCCAAGCTGCTGGTCGCCTCGCTCGCCTACATGATCCTGCGGCAACGCGACTCGGTCGGCTTACAGGTCTTCAACACCCAGATTGTCGCCGAGCTGCCCACCAGCAGCCAGATGGGGCACATCAACGCGATCACACAACTGCTCGAACAGTTGACCCCCCGCGACAAGACGACCATCGGGCCGCTGCTCGATCAGCTCGCCGACCGCATCGGCCGCCGCGGGATAGTTGTCCTGATTTCGGATTGCCTCGAAGACCTGGAGCCGACGCTCAGCGGCTTGCAGCACCTGCGTTTCCGGGGCCACGAGGTGGTGCTCTTCCACATTCTGCATCCGGACGAAGTGGAGTTTCCATTGGATGGCAATATCCGCTTCATCGGATTGGAAGGCTACGAGGAACTGATGACGCGGCCCCACTTGCTCCGACCCGCCTATCTGCGGATCGTGAACAAGTACCTGACCAACCTCCGTCGGGGTTGCGATTTGTGTGGCGTGGACTACGTCCAACTGATGACGAATCGCTCGCTGGGCAATGCCCTGGCCGAGTACCTGGTGCGTCGCTTGCAGGCGGGCCGACGATGAGCGAGATACAACACGGTGCGCCGGGGGCGTCCACCCCCCCAGTGGAAGCAGCAGCGCCAACGCGGGGGGCCGACACTCCCCGCTCACCCGGTCGCCGGTTGGTTCGGCTCGCCATCGTTGGGGTTCTGGCGCTCGGTGCGATCGCCGTCGGGTACTGGGGGATTTATCCGTCGAGCGATCTCGAACGCTTTCAGGGCGACTGGCAAGTGAGCATCGCCGGCCGCCCGACGCCAACCGTGATCCGGATCCACGGCGACACCTGGCAATCGATCGCCAATGCTGTGGAAGGCAAGCCGTACCGCATCACGCTGAACACGGCGAGTAATCCCCGACAGATCGACCTCGACCCGATGGAAACAACCGGCCTCCGCGGTCCGCTGCCGAAGTTGCACGGTATTTACGCCTTCGCGAGCACCAGCACGGTGCGGGTGCGGGTGAACGACCTGAGCGAACCGCGGCCCACCACGCTCGACGACCCGGAAGCCGTCGTCTGGGAACTGACCCGCGTGAAGCTGGACGGCCGATGAACCGCGAACGTTCGATTTGACCCGATTAGGTTCGATCCGATGCAGTTTCTGGCACCCTGGATGTTGGCAGGCGCGGCGGCGGTTTCCATTCCGCTCGTGCTGCACTTCTTCTACCGCGCTCGGTACAAGCCGCTGCCGTGGGCACCCATGAAGTTCCTCAAGGAGGCTATCGAGCAAACCAGCCGCCGCCTCCGCTTCCAGGAATGGATTCTGCTGGCGCTGCGTTGCCTGGCTATCCTCTTGCTGGCGCTGGCTTTGGCTCGCCCGGGGTGGAAAACGGCCGTCACGGCCGGCCGTGGTGAGGCCATCGACGCCGTGTTCGTCTTCGATACGTCCTACAGCATGGCCGCCCCCGATGGCGAAAAGACCCGCCTGGAGCGCGCCCAGGCGGCCGCCCTGGCCGTGCTCGACACGTTACCGGCGGGTTCGTCGGTCCAGATTTACGGCTGTGCCGACCGCGCCACGCTACTTGGCCCCCTCGAACGCTTCAATCTGGATCAGGCCCGCAAGCTGATCGCCGAGCTCGAACTGACCAGCCTCTCGACTGACCTGTTGCCGGGGCTCACCGAAGCGTACGCCGCCGCCAGTCGTGGCACCGCGCCGGCCAAGGAAATCTACGTGTTCACGGACCTGCAAAAGATGGGCTTCGAGCGGCAACCGGGTGCCCTCAAGGCCAAGTGCGAAGAGATTCGGCAGATTGCTAACCTGGTGTTCGTCCGCTGTGGCAGCCCGGACCAGCGAATCCCCAATATTGCCGTCACCGACGTGAAATGGATCAGCGAGATCCCGCATACCGGCACCAGCGTCCCGTTCGTCGTGACCTTGCGGAACACTGGGGCCACCCCCGTCAAGGGTATCAAGGTGAAGCTCGAAATCATCGGCCGCACGACGAAAACCGATGAAGCACAAGTAGATCAGATCAATGCGAACGATACCCACACGGTGACGCTCAACGGTGCCCTCGACGAACCCGGTCTGCTGGAAGTCCGCGTGACCATTGCGGATGCCGGCGGTTTGCCTGGCGACAACCTGCTGCTGAAAACCCTCCTGGTGCGTGACAAAATCCGCGTGCTGCTGGTGGACGGCACTCCCAACCCGGAGTTGCCCACCGCCTCGGGATCGCACTTCGTCGAGACGGCGCTCAACCCGCAGCGGCTGCAGAAGCACTACATCGAGTACGATACCGTTTCGGCCAGCGAGGCCAGCCCGCTGCACCTGGAGAACAAGGACCTGGTGTATCTGCTGAACGCACCGATTCGCGATACCGACCCCCTCAAGGGCCTGTCGGCCACGTTCCTGGCCCGGCTCAATGAATTCGTTCACTCCGGCGGCGGCTTGATCATTGGCGTGGGCGATCAGGTCAAGGCCGAGGTATACAACACGACGCTCGGCTCGGTGGGCAGTGGGTACAAGCTGCTACCGTTCGATCTGGGCGAGGTCCGCACGACCAGCGAAACCGCACCGTTTTTCCCCGCCGCCGACACCGTCGATCCCGCGTCGTATCTGTGGGAATTCCGCCGCGGCGGACTGGCCGATGCGCTGCAGAAAAATGCCATCTACCGCATGTTTGAAGTGTCCTCGGAGGGGCCGGGCGGACGGGTTCTGGTAAAGACCACCGACGGCCGACCCTACATCACGTCCAAGGTCGTCGGGAGCGGCGAGGTGCTGCTGGTCACCAGTTCGCTGGACGAAAGCTGGCAGAACTTCTCCTCGTCGCCCGGGGAGTTCCACGTTCCCTTCGCCATGCGGTCCCTGAACCATCTCACGGGCCGCAAGGTCTATGGGGAGACAGCCCTGGCCGGTCAACCTCTGGTGTGGAAGGACGTGCCGCCGGAGGTCAAGGTGTGCGAGTTGGTCCAACCGCCCCGTTCCGGCGAGACGCTCCGGCCGCGAGTACGAATCGACGTACCCGATCACCCCCCCGACGAACTGGGCGTGGCCACGGCAACCGACACGGCGATGGCCGGCATCTACAATATCGTTCCCTTCGGCAAGGCGGATACCTCCGGCCCCATGTATGCCGTCAACCCGGTCTTGCTGGAAGCCGAGAACATGGCCGTGGCCGACGCCGCGGATATCAAGGGCTGGCTGGGCTACGAGCCGCCCATCCTTCTGGCCGGGGCCGATACCGAAGCCGCTGTCGGTCAGTTACGCACCCGCAGTGAGTGGACCGAGTGGGTCCTGCTGGTGCTGCTTTTGGTTCTGCTCGCCGAGACCGCCTGGGCGTGGATCTGCGGCCGAGCCTGGTGAGATTCCTTCTGGGCGGTCCTGCGGTACTCGGACCACCTTGCGCGAGAGTGCTTCATGCAAACGGTGTTCGCCATTGCTCCTCTGTTCGCCGAGTTGCAACGACGTGGCTGGTTCCCGCTTTGGCTGGCCATCACTCTGGCAGTGCTCGGCCTGGCGGTGGTCGGGGGGCTTTACCTGCGCGAGGCGGGCCGGCTCGGTCTGCTGACCCGACTCAGCATGGCTCTGGTGCGCAGCGCCATCGTGCTGGTCGTGGCGTTCTTGCTGCTCCGCCCTGTCTGGGTCGGGCAGGACCAGGGCAAACAGCCGCGGCCCATCGTGGTATTACTGGATATTTCCCAGAGCATGGCCAGCGAGGACCCGCGCCCCGACCCCGCCGATCAGGGCCGCGCCGCCATTGCCTTTGGGCTGGTCGAACCCGACCAGTTGCCCACCGCCGAACAACTGGCAGCCCTCACGGACCCCCGTTTGTACCGCTCCAGCCGGCTCGACGTGGCCCGCGCCGCTCTGACCAACCCCAAGCTCGATTTGCTGCGGCGGCTGGCGCTGCGGGGCGGGCCGCTGGAAGTGTACACCTTCGGCACCCACCGCACCGGCTATAGCTGGACCTCGACCGACTGGCTGAACGGGTTGACGGCAGACGAACCGAAAACAGCCTTGGTCGAATCCATCTTCGAACTGTTCAACCGCGACGAAAGCGACTTACCGGCGGCGATTGTGGTCATTACCGACGGCCGGGAGAACGCCGGACCCCGCAGCCTCGACGACCTGGAACGGGAATGCGCGCGGCGCAAGATTCCGATCCATGTCTACGGTGTGGGCAGCTCGGCCTTTGGTCAGTTGAACGCGGCCTTCGGCACGGCGACAAGCGATCCGGCCACCGAGGGCAGCGCCCAGGCCGGCGCGGCGGTTGATGTACCCAATACGCTGTTCGTCGATGATCTGGCCGCCATTCCTGTGCGCTACACCATCAAGGGCATCGCCCGGGGCACAGCCACGGTGGTGCTGAAGTACGGCGACCGCGTCGTGCTCAGCGAGGACTACAAGTTCACGCTCACACCGGCCGAAATGCGATCGGGCAAGACGTTCGCCCAGGTCCTGAAGTTCACGCCCACCCAGCAGGACGCGGACTCCAAGAAGCAGGAATACAGCGCCACCATTCGCGTGACCGCCGGCAGCGGCCCCCGCGCCGAAGTCATCACCCACACGATCTCCCGGCCTGCCCAGGTCATCAACCGCAAGCTCAAGGTTCTGGTGGTGGACTCCCTGCCGCGGTTCGATTTCAAGTTCCTCCAGCGCGCGCTTTTGCGGGATCGCCTGGTCGAAGCCAAGTTCTACCTCACCGATGGCGACCGGACCGCCATGCGCTCCAGCCCCCCCTTCAATCCCGATGAACCCTTCGACCCCCGCTATCCGTGGCTGGCGGAACTGTCCCAGGAGTTGAACGGCACGCTGAACCTGGATCGCGACGAGTTCCGCAAGCTGCTCTTCGCCTTCGATTTGCTCATCCTGGGCGACGTGCCCGCCAAGTATTTCTCGCGGGAGCAGCAGGAAGTGATCAAGGAATTCGTGACCGAAGGCGGGGGGTTGATTCATATTGCCGGCCGCTGGCACGCGCCGGCCGGGTGGGCCAACGACCCGCGCGAGGGACCGGCTGCGCCGACCAATCCGATTAGCGATATCCTGCCGGTAGAGTTTGCCCCGGTGCGCTTCCCGATCCAGGCGTTAGAGAACCCCGTGGGCTTCGTCCCCGTGCTGGCACCGGCAGCGACACGCACCCAGATTGTCGCTCTGGACGACGACCCGGCCGAGAACGCCGAACTGTGGGGCAAACCCGGCCCGCAAACCGGCGTGCCCAGCGAGAAACGCCTCAAGCCGCTGTACTGGTACTACCCGGTAACCAAGCTCAAGCCGGCAGCCGATGTCTTCCTTGTTCACCCCACCGACCGAACGCCGCCCCCCGACGACAAACCCATGCCGCTTCTGGTCGGGCATCACTACGGCAAGGGCTATGCGCTGTTCGTCGGGTTCGACGACACCTGGCGCTGGCGGTTCAACACCGCCGAGAAGCTCTTCGGCCGCTTCTGGACCCAGGCCGTGTACACTGCTGGCATCCCCCGTATCATCGGCACCAAGCAGACGCAGATCTCGACCAGCACGCAAACGCCCAAGATCGGCAAAACCGGCGAGATCTACGTTCGGGCGTTCGATGAGAACTTCAAACCGCTCCTGGCCGAGGAAATCGAAGGTACCCTGGAAAAAGTCGCCCAGCTCGATGGCCGAACCCCGGACCCGAACGATCCCAGCCGGCTGACCACGCTCAAGTTCCGGAAGGTGCCCGGCGTGGATGGCGAATACGTGGTCACGGTGCCGTACAACCACGAAGGCCAGTTCCGGCTCACCGTGGACCCAAAGAACAAGCAGCCCGCCACGCTGAATTATCAGGTCACCTTCGAGGACAACGACGAACGGGCCCCCGGGGCGCTCGATGCGCCGGCCATGGAGAAGCTGGCGAAGGCCACGGGAGTGGACAAACTGTACCGCGAGGAAGACCTGCTGAAGCTACCCGACAACGTACAACCGCAATACGCACCCTATCAGCGCCGACAAGAGATTCTCCTGTGGAACCGCTGGGCCTTGTTCCTGCTGATCGGGTTGCTCACCGTGGAATGGGTTCTGCGCAAGTTCAACGGGTTGAGCTAGCCCAGCCGCCGACCCGCTGCCAGGCGTTTGGGGAAGTCGCATGATGAACGCTGTCCTGCGTCAGTTGCACCAGTGGCGATTCCGCGAGCAACTGATTCGCCTCGCCTGGGGCGGAGCGCGAACCCTGGCCGTGGTTCTCGTGGTGCTGGGGGCCGCCTGCGCCCTCGACTGGCTGATCGACCGCTACTCCGGCTCCCGGACCTGGCGCGATGTCCTCAGTTCCTCCTGGGTTCTGGCCGGTGTGAACCCTCTGGGCATTGGCGAAACCCCCTACTGGTTCCGCGTGCTTGTCACCCTGGCGCAGCTCGGCTTGGCCGGCGGATTGGTGTATTACCTGATCCTGCGGCCCTGGCGGCAGACGCCACCCATCGACGATCTGGCCACCGTGGCGGAGCAAGCCTTTCCCGAGTTCGACCATCGGCTCGTGACCGCCATTCAGCTGAACCGCCCCGGGGCCGACACGCGCGGCATGTCCCCCATGCTGATCAACGAAGTCACCCGCGAGGCCGGCCAAATTGCGGCCCGGCACAACTTGCTTCAATTGATCGACTATCGCCGGCTCCGGATGGCAGCGGCGTGGCTGGTACCCGTGGTGGCGGCCTGGCTCTTGTTCGGGCTGACCAATCCCTCGCTGGCCTGGGTGCTGGTCCAGCGGCAAGCCCTGCTCGACGTGGAGATTCCCCGCCGCACCCACTTGCACAACCTCACACCCGAGGTCTGGCCCACCGGTCAGCCGGTGCTCCTGCAGTTCCGGATCAGCGGCGAGTACGACCCCGCCGAAAGCGGTGTGGTGCGCATCGTGCCGGATGGCCAGCGGGAGTACTTCAAGGAACTCACCTTCGAGCGGCTCATCGAGGGCACCGACGAGGCGATCTACAGCGTGCGGCTGGAACCGTCCTCGTTCGATTTCAGCTTCCAGGCCCGCCTGGGCGACGGCCGCACCCGGGAGCCGGGGCGGGTGTGGTTCGAAGCCCCGCCCCAACTGGAAGAGGCCGAGGGGTTGATCGCCATTCAGGTTCTGCCGACGTTCCTGGGTACTCGGGAGGACGGCCTGCCCTACACCCGCCGAAGCGACGGCTGGCAACGCGGCGAGGTGAACGAGGCTTTGCCGCAATCCAAGGTCATCGTCGATGCCCGCTTCAACAAGCCGATCCGCACGGCCCGACTGATTCCGATCGAACGCCAGGGAGCCATCGAGGAACGGGACTTGCCTCCGGTTGTGCCCTTTGAAGTCGCTCCCGATCAGCGCTCGGCCTCCTTCGGGTTCGACACTACGCCGCGGTTAATCGGTTACCGGCTGGAACTCGAGGATCACCGCGGCTTCCGCAACCCGCTCCCCATCCGCCGGGCCATCCGCATGTACGAGGATCGCCCGCCAACAGTCGTCTTCCGAGCCGAATCCAATCGCAACCCCGACCCCACGGCCGAGGATGGCCAGGGCAACCCCCGCGATTACGAGTGGGATGCCCCGCTGACGCTCCAAGGCCGCATCCAGGTCATCTACAACGCCCAGTCGGAGCTGGGCATCCGGGAAGCGTACATCCGCTACCGCGTGATTCCCAAGGGCATCCCGGCCGACAGTTACCCGGAGGAATACCGCCGCATTCAACACCCCCGCGACGATCGAACCGATCAGGTATACTTCCGGCTGCCGCTCAAGCCGTTCCCCGCCCAGCAAGCGGCGAAAATGGGCCGCTTCGTGCCGGATCTGGGCATGTTCGAAAAGTCCGGCGTGTACGGACAAGTCGAGTTCTGGGCGATTCCCTCCCGCGACCCCAGCTCCGAACCGGGGGAACTGGAAGCCGCCGGCAGCAAGAACTTCGAGGTGTCCGATCTGAAAAAGCGCTTGCCGGATGGCTCCCTGGCGAAACTCGAACTCGGCGACACGGTTGAATTGTATGTGGAGGTTTTCGACAAGTTGCCCGGCCCCGATGGCAAGCCCGACCCCAACCGCCCCGCCGGTTACACCCGGGAAGCCAAGCGGAAGATCGTGGTCAGCGATGCCGACGCCCGAGCCGCCATCCGCTTGCGCGACGAAGCCAAGCAAAAACTCCGCGACCAGCTCGATAAAATTGCTCAAAACCTGGCCGAGGTCTTCAAGCCCGAAAAGAAGTGAACTTGAGTTTGGCTGGTCGCCGGCAGCACAATCGGCACGGTTACCGGCCTCCAGCCGTGGCAAAAATGAGAACTTGGTGATGGCCTGTAACAGGCCTGTAATTTCCGGTTGCAGTACATGTGATTCTGTCGGATAGTAAAAGAATCCTCACCGGGTCGCCACTCTCCCGACCCTCGCCTTGCCGTCACAAGGAGGCCTGCTGATGGCCGTCGGAGTCCGTAGTCGTTACCTGGCCGCAATGACCCTCGTTGCCATGCTCGTTCCCTTGGCCACCTCCCAGGGGCCAACCGATCTGGACCCGGCCAAGCAACGCGAGGAGCAGAAGAAGATTCAGGCGCGCGTGGAGGAGGCCGCCCGCCGCACCCGCTCGACCATCAATGCGATGGTCTACCAGCGGCTCTCCAAATCGGCCGAGCAAGACATGCTCACGGACGTGGCCAACGATCTGCGTAACCTCAGCCAGGACCAGATTCGGCAGGTGCTCGATCACCTGGAAGCGGCCATCAAGGCCCCCGACGAGGCCACCGCCACGCAGGAACAGAAGGAAGCCTATACCAAGCAGCGGGCCGCGATCACGCAACTGCGCGGTATGCTGGTGCGGCTCGATGTGGTCCGCAGCCTCGACGACGCTGCCGCCCGCCTCGACGCCGCCGCCGAAAAGCAACTCGTCATCAACGCCGAAACGCTCACCAATGCCCGCTTGCAGCGCCGCCCCGGCCGCCGCATCATCGACGATCGGGAAGAACTCGGTAGCGAACAGGCCGACCTGCGAGCCGAAGTCGCCGGCATCTTCAACCAACTGCAGAACCTCTTCAATGCCACCACCCCCTGGTTCCGCATGACCCCGGCGCAGCGCGACCAGCGGCTGACGGAACTGCTCACGCCCGAACAAAAGGACCGCCTGCTCGCTGCCGACGTGTTCAACCGCGGCACCCGGCTGCTCAGTGAAATGGACCTGACGGTTCGCACCCTGCGCAACGGCCTGTTCGACGACGCCGGCGAACGCCAACGCCGCCACGCCAAGGAACTCAAGGACCTCGCCGCGGCCCTGCGTAACCCGCCCTCCAGCCGACTCGACGCTCTCAAAGATGCCGCCGCCAAGCTCGACCGGGCCATCGACGCCCAGACCAAGGTCAACGCCGATTCCACGCAAAAGCCGACCCCTGAGGAAATCGACAAGGCCCGCCGCAGCCGGCTCGACCCCGAGCTGATCAAGGGCAACGAACTGGCCAATCAGCAAACCAAGGCCGAGTTCGCCACCCGGGATGCGCGCAAGGCGGTCGAACAGACCGCTCCCGAAATCGCCGATTTGCTCAAGCCCGTCGAGAACAACCAGTGGAAGGCCGAAGATGCTCTGCGGACCGGCAAGCTCGATGAGGCCCGCGAACCGCAGGACAAGGCCCTCAACGACCTGAAAGCTGCCAAGGCGGAACTCGATCGGCAGATCGCCGCGGCCGAGCTGGCCAAAACCGACCCGCTCGCCGCTGTCAAGCAGGCGGCCGAACGCATCGAGAAACTCATTCAGGACCAGAAAGACGCCAACACCCGGACCGAAAAAGCCCAGACCAACCCGGCCAAGCTCCCCGACGCCAAGACCGCGCAAAAGGACGTGGCCCGCGAAACCAACGAGGTTCGCAATTCCCCCCTGCCGCCCAACGAGGCCGCCAAAAACGCCCTCGACAAGGCCGCCGAGGCCATGAAGGCGGCCACCGACAAACTCGACGCCAACAACCCCGCCGAGGCCAAGCCCAACCAGCAAAACGCCCTCAAAAATCTTGAGGACGCCAAAAAAGCGCTCGACGAGCAGGCCCAGGCCATCGAGGCTCGCCGGGCCGATATTGCCCAACTCGAAGATTTGAAGAACAAGCTCGAAGAACTCGCCAAAAATGAGCAGGAGATCGCCCGTGACGCCACCAAGGCCGCGGCCGATCCCCAAAAGCCCGAAACCGGTGAGCTGGCCAAAAAGCAAGGCGAGCTGACCCCACCCACCAAGGACGTGGGCGAGCAACTCAACCAGATGGCCAACAAGAACAAGGCCACCGACCCCAAGGCCGCCGAAAAACTCACCGAGGCCGCCAACAAGGTCGCCGAAGCCAACCGGCAACAGGAGAGTGCCAAGAACGACCTGGCCCAAAACAAGCCCATGCCCGGCAGCGAAAAGGCCAAGAATGCGGCCGACAAGCTCCAGCAAGCCGCCCAAGATGTTCAGCAACAGCTCGACCAGAAACGCGGCGAGGAAGCCCGCGACCAGGCGGCCCTCCAGCCCGACAAGGTCAACCCCCAGGACGCCGCCGAACAAATTCAAAAAGCCCTGGAGCAGGCCCAGCGAGCCGCCGAACAGGCCAACCGGGCCGCCGAACAGCAACAGCCCATGCCCGGCATGATGAACGACAAAGGCATGATGCCCAACAACCCACCCAACCTTACCGATTTGCAAAAGCAAATCGCCAAGGACGCCGAGAACCAGAAATTACCCGATGCCGCCAAGGCCGCCGACGACGCCGCCAAGGCGCTCGAACAGGGCAACCTTCCTAAGGCCATTGAGAACCAACAGAAGGCACTCGAACAGCTCAAGCAAGCCGCTGAAGCGCAAAAGAACGCCATGCAACCCATGCAAGGTGGCATGCAGCCCATGCAAGGTGGTATGCAACCCATGCAAGGTGGCATGCAGCCCATGCAAGGTGGCATGCAGCCCATGCAAGGTGGTATGCAACCCATGCAAGGTGGCATGCAGCCCATGCAAGGTGGCATGCAACCCATGCAAGGTGGCATGCAACCCATGCAAGGTGGCATGCAGCCCATGCAAGGTGGCATGATGGGGCAGAACCCCGCACAACTGGCCCAGAATCAGCAGCAGCTACTTGAAGCCACCCGGGCGTTGCAGCAATCGCAACAAGCCAACAATGCGGCTCAGGCTGCCATTCAGCAAGCCCAGGCCAATGCCCCGATGAATGTGCAGAATCAGTTGAATCAGGCCAATAATAACCTGCAACAGGCCGGTAACCAGCTCCAACAAGGGCAACCGGGCGAAGCGGGTATGAATCAGCAGCAGGCGGCCCAGCAACTGCAGCAAGCCTTGCAAGCCCTACAGGCGGCCCAGCAACCCGGTATGGGACAGCAGCCCGGCATGGGACAGCAACCCGGCATGGGACAGCAACCCGGCATGGGACAGCAACCCGGCATGGGACAACAGCCCGGCATGGGACAGCAGCCCGGCATGGGACAGCAGCCCGGTATGGGACAGCAGCCCGGCATGGGACAGCAACCCGGCATGGGACAACAGCCCGGCATGGGACAGCAACCCGGCATGGGACAGCAACCCGGCATGGGACAGCCCATGAACCCCGGCGTTTCGGAAGGCGACCAGGAAGGGCCCGATAAGCTTAAGAACGTCGGTTCGTCCGGCAATGCCACAAGCGGCAACGGGACATTCATCAACTTGCGAGCCCGGGAACGGGAGAAGGTGCAACAGGGAACGGACACGCAGTTCCCCGCCGAGTTCCGTGAGTTGATCAAGCAGTATAATGTCAACATCAAGAATGCCAAGCCGCCGGTCCCCGGCCCTGGCAAGTGATGGTTGCAACTTCCAGTGATTCGACGCGGGCCGGTGAATCGGCTGGTTCACCGGCTCGATTTTTCCCATCCGGTGGGCGACCCGATGCCGATTTGCCGCCCCCCGGGTTCAGTCATCGCCTGACATCAAGGGAGACGGTCGCGATGCGTTGTCTGGTACTCGCTGTCATTCTGGGAACACTGGCAGCACTCCCCGCCGGTTCGCCGGCCCAACCACCGACCAACCCGCCTCAACCCCCGGCGAAGGTTCCGGACGATAAGGTCAAGATGGATGCCCAAACCAAGCGGGCGGTCGATGCGGCCCTCAAGTACCTGGCCAAGGAGCAGAATAGCGACGGCTCGTGGGGGTCGAACACCGCGATCACCGGCTTTGTGTTGCTGGCGTTCATGGCCAATGGGCACATTCCCAATCAGGGCGATTATGGCAAGGTGGTAGCAGCCGGCGTGCGCAATCTGATTGCCACGGCCCGGGAGGATGGCTACCTCGTCGGCACGCGCGGCGGCAACATGTATTGCCACGGCATGGCCACCCTCGCCCTGACGCAGGTCTATGGCATGACCGGCGACCCCGAGGTGAAGAAGGTGACCAAGAAAGCCATCGATCTGATCATCAAGACGCAGAACCACGAAGGCGGCTGGCGGTACGATCCCTCCCCGACGGGGGCCGACATCTCGGTCACGATCATGCAAGTGATGGCCCTGCGCGGGGCCAAGGATAGCGGCATCCAGGTGCCCGACAAGGTGATGAAGGATTCGCTCAAGTACATCAACGCCTGCCGCGATGCCCGCTCCGGCGGCTACAAGTACCAGCCGTATTCCTCCGGCCCCGGCTATGCCCGGACCGCCGCCGGCGTGTGTGTCCTGCAGTTATGCGGCGAGTACGAGAAGGAAGAGATCAAGCAGGCCGTCGAGTTCATGGAACGGGTTGGCGACGATCGCGGCCACTACTGGTATGGCCATTATTATGCTGCCCACGCCCTGAACCAGGTCGGCGGCGAGGTCTGGGAACGCTACTACAAGCGGATGCGCGACATGCTGCTGCGCGACGGCTATCAGCAACCCAACGGCTGCTGGTACGACTCCCGCCGGGAAGCCGCTTACGGCCCCCATTACCAAACCGCCATTTGTGTGCTCATCCTCAGCGTGCCGACTCACTATCTGCCCATTTACCAGAAGTGACGACCGGAAGTGACCCAAACCGGATCGGATGGATCGGTTTTCCTTCGCGGGGCCGGCATGGGCCTGGTCCGACCCGGCCGCCACGTCGACCAGCCCGATCACCCAAGAATCCCTCAACGCGATTGGTGCAGTTACGCGACGTAACCTCTTTGCAGATCGACAATTGACTTCACTTCGACATCGCGAATAATTCAGCAGGTTGGATGGATCGACCCCCGGCGTCTTCCCCGGGTCGGCACAGCAATCCCGGTTACACCGGCTGTCGTCGTCCATCGACGACTTGCCCCCGCGATTCAGTTCCGGCCTCAACCGCGACCAAAACCGACGTTTTGGTCGGCTTCGGGTTTGCGTGGAAGATGTTTGAATCCTACGGTTGGCGTAACCATGTTTAGACTCGAGAGACTGTACGACCATGCGTGCGACTTTGCTGAGACATGAACCTTTGCTGAGACATGAACCGCCGGCTCCGCCGCGGAGCACGGAAGTCCGCCGAACCATCTTGCAAGACCTGGATCGGGTCGAGAACTACCCGACGTTGTCGGAGACGACCATTCGAGCCACGGAGCTGGTGAATAGCACGGATTCCTCCGCTGCGGAGGTCGGTGCCCTGATTCGCCGCGACAGCGTGCTGGCCGCCGCCGTGCTGCGCCGGGCCAACAACTGGACCCTGGGCAGCCGCAAAACCATCGACAACGTGCAACAGGCGGTGGTGCGGATCGGCATTCTGGAATGTGGCAAGCTGTTATGTACGTTGGGCACGCGGGCCGTTTACAACCATTACCCGCCTGCCATTCAGAAGCACTGCGATGCGATACACCGGCATTCCCTATTCGTAGCCAACCTGGCCACCGGGATCAACAAGGCCGTGGGGCTGGGCTTCACCGGCACGGAATTCACGGCGGGCCTGCTGCACGACATAGGCCGGATCATCATTTGCGTGAAGACCCCCCCGGACGCGTATCACGAACCGAACAATCGGTGCAGTGAAACCGTGCTGCAACTGGAGCGCGAGCAGTACGGCATCGACCACTGCGCGGTGGGATACCAATTTGCGATGCACAATAGCCTGCCCGAAGCATTGACGCGGGTTGCGCTCAATCATCATCGCCCCGAGGACGAGCGCGTGCAACCTGAACTGGTCGCCTTGATTGCGTTCGTGAATCGGATTGCCCACCATGTGCAGCGTCACCACAACATCGCGGGCTACCCGCTGGAGGAGTGCCCGGTGCTGCCGTTTCTGAGCCGGACCTGGGACGAGGATCAGGAGTATCTCCTGAAGCGCAAACTGCACGCCGTGGTGGTGCAAGCCATTAAAGACACCCGGGCCATGCTCAAGTCCTGTTGCTAGGCCCGGTCCCCTGGTGGCAGGTCAGATGATTTGTTTGATCGGCTCGGCCCCCTCGACACCAACGAGCTTCTGGTCGAGCCCGCCGTAGAAGTAGGTCAGCCGGTTCGGGTCGAGGCCCATCTGGTGCAGCACGGTAGCATGCAGGTTCTTGACGTGGAAGCGGTCCTCGACGGCGTTGTTGCCGAGTTCGTCGGTGGCCCCGACGCTCACGCCGCCCTTGATGCCGCCGCCGGCCATCCAGGCAGTGAAGCCGTAGGCGTTGTGGTCACGGCCGGTGCCCTGGGCGTACTCGGCAGTGGGCTGACGGCCGAACTCGCCGCTCCAGATCACGATGGTGCTGTCGAGTAGCCCCCGTCGCTTCAGGTCCTTGAGTAGCCCGGCGATGGGCTTGTCGGTGCTGCCGGCGTGCTGACTGTGGTTCTTGACCAGGTCGCCGTGGGCGTCCCAGTTGTAGTCGTTGTGGTTGCCGCCGCTGTAAATCTGGATGAAGCGCACGCCGCGCTCCACCAGCCGGCGGGCCAGCAGGCACTTGCGGCCGAAGTCGTCGGTCGCCTTCTCGCCGATGCCGTAGAGCTGCTTCGTCTCCTCGGTCTCTTGCGAGAAGTCCACGGCCTCGGGGGCGTGCTGCTGCATCTTGAAGGCCAGCTCGTAGCTGGCGATGCGGGCCATCAGTTCGCTGTTGTCGGCCCGGGAGGCGAAATGCTCCTCGTTCTTCTCCTTGAGGCGGTCGAGCAAGGCTCGCTGTTGCTCGCGGGTCATGCCGGGGGGCAGGGCCAGGTCGTGGATCGGGTTCTTGTCGGCCCGCAGGAGCACACCCTGGTAAGCAGCCGGCATGTAGCCGCTGGACCAGTTCTTCGGCCCGTTGATGGGGCCACCGGAGTTGTCGAGCATGACGACGAAGCCGGGCAGGTTCTCGTTCTCGCTGCCCAGCCCGTAGGTCACCCACGAACCCAGGCACGGGCTACCGGACAGGAGCCGGCCACTGTTCATCATCAAGAGGCCCGAACCATGAATGGGCGATTCCGCATACATGCTGTGGATGAACGCGATGTCGTCCACGCACGAACCGACGTTCGGGAACAGGTCGCTGACCCATTTGCCGCACTGCCCGTACTGCTTGAAGGTGAACTTCGGCCCGACCACGCGGCCCTCGTTCTTGTGGCCGGCCCGACCAAACGTCTTCACCTTGATGGTTTTGCCGTCCAGCCGGACCAACTCCGGCTTGTAGTCGAAGGTATCGACCTGGCTCGGCCCGCCGTACATGAACAGGAAGATGACCGCCTTGGCCTTGGCCGGGAACATGGGTTTCTTGGCGGCCATCGGGTTGACGAACTTCGTGGGGGTCTTGGTCCCGTCGGCGGCCCGGGCGAAGAGCGGGTCGTTGTGAAGCAGCCCCGTGAGGCCGAGGGCCCCGAAGCCGCAGCCGGCCTCCCAAAGAAACTCGCGGCGGGTCCGGCGGCAGAACTGGTTGGCGGCGGGAGTGTCCATGATGGCAAACCTCAGAATCGCGGTTCCGCGGATGGCTTCCAGATCGTTGGGGCGAAGCGGTGCTCCAACCCGGGGTCAGTCCAGGTATACGAACTCGTTGGCGTTCAGGCACAAGAGCGCGTAGCGGCTCAGAGCCGCGAAGTCGTCGAGCTTGTGGTCGGTCTTCAAGCTCTGGATGAAAGCCACGTCCTTGTTCACTTCGTCGGCGGTGGGCACGCGGCCGGTGGTCAGGCGGATGGCACGGGCAACCTGGGCGGCCAGATCGCCGGGGGCGTCCTTTTGCAGCCGCTTGGCGAACGTGCGGGCCTGCTCGTTGGCGAACTCGCCGTTGAGCAAGCCCAGCGACTGCGTCGGCACGGTGGTGACGTAGCGCACGGGGCAGCTCGAATCGGGGTCGGGCTGGTCGAAGCCGACCAGGATCGGCACCCGCAGCGACCGCTTCACATGGGCGTAGATACTGCGGCGGTTGGCCTCCTCCGGCGGGCTGGTCGGCCAACCCTGCCCCGGCACCGACTGCCCGGCCAGGACTTCCTTGGGGATCGGCGGGTAGGTGCTGGGGCCGAACATCTTGCGGTTCAGGCTGCCGCTGACGGCCAGCATCGAATCGCGGACCTCTTCGCCGGTCAGCCGGCGCATGTTAAACCGCCACAGCAGCGTGTTGGCCGGGTCTTTGGCCAGTCCGTCCGGGTGGGCGGTCGAGGACATCCGGTAGACGTTGGAGGTCATGATGAGCTTGTGCAGCCGCTTGAGCTTCCAGCCGCCGTCCACGAATTCGGCGGCGAGCCAGTCGAGCAGTTCGGGGTGGCTGGGCGGTTCGCCGAGCTTGCCGAAGTCGTTAGCCGTGGGGACGAGGCCGCGGCCGAAGTGGTACTGCCAGACACGGTTGACGAAGACGCGGGCGGTCAGCGGGTTGTCCGGGCTGGCGATCCAGTGGGCCAGGACGGTGCGGCGGCCGCTGGACTTCGCCCCGGGCTTCGGCTCGGGGATCACCGGATCGGGCAGGCCGAAGACTTCCGGGAAGCCGGGCTTCACCTCCTTGCCGGGGGCGTGCGGCGACCCGCGGACGAGGACGTGTGTCGGCTTGGGCCGCACGTCGCAGTTGTTCACCGAGAGCGCCTGCTGTCGATCCGGCGGGTCGAGTTTCTTCTTGAGTGCCTCCCGTTCGTTCTGGAGGGCGGTATAACGTTCCTTCTGTTGACCTTGGAGCTGGGGTACGACCTTGCCGGCGATCACTTGCGGCCGGTCCGGACCCTCGGCGGCCCGCTGGTCCTCGGCCGGCAGCGTGCGGATGAGTTCGTCTTCGATCGCCTCCATCTGCCGGGTGATTTCCCCGACCCGGGCTTCCCGCCGCTTCAGTTCGGCCTCGTATTTGGCCCGCTGATCGGGCGGGGTGATGTCGGTCAGGTTGAACTTGGAGCGGACGTCCCGGGTTTCGGAAAAAGGCCGGATGTCGCGGAAGAAGGCCACCAGCTTGTAGTAATCCGCCTGCGGAATGGGGTCGGCCTTGTGCTCGTGGCAGCGGGCACAGTTGAAGGTGGTGGCCAGGAAGGCCTGGCCGGCCGTGGCGATGATGTCGTCGTAGCCGTCGAAGATGGCCAGCTCCGGGTCGGCCGGTTCGTCGTCCCAGGTGCCCAGCCGGTAGAACCCGGTGGCGATGACCGCGTCCGGGTTGTAGCCGGGCAGCTCGTCGCCGGCCAGTTGCTCGCGGATGAACTGGTCGTAGGGCTTGTCGTCGTTGAAGCTCGTGATGACGTAGTCGCGATAGCGCCAGACGAACGGCTTGGGACCGTCGCGTTCGTAGCCGTTGGTCTCGCAGTAGCGCACCACGTCGAGCCAGTGGCGGCCCCACTTCTCGCCGTAGTGCGGGCTGGCCAGCAGCTTGTCGATCAGCTTCTCCCAGGCGTCGGGGGCCGAATCGGCGACAAAGGCGTCGATCTCCTCGGGGGTCGGCGGCAGGCCGAGCAGGTCGTAGTACGCCCGACGGACGAGAACGGCCTTGTCGGCGGGCGGGGCCGGCTTGAGCCCCTTCGCTTCGAGCTTGGCTACGATGAAAGCGTCGATCGGCGTGCGGACCCCCGCCGGATCGGCGACCGCGGGCACGGCGGGTCGCTTGACCGGTTGGTAGGCCCAGTACTGCTTCGCCTCGGCGGTGACGACGCCGCCCTTGGCCGCGTGGGAAGACCCACGCCCCGTGAGGCGGTCGGCGGGGACCGGGAGCCCGGCCTTCACCCATTTCTCCAACACGACAATATCCCGGTCCGGGAGCTTGCCCTTAGGCGGCATCTTGTAGCTCTCGTCCGTGTAGTGGACGGCCTTGAGCAACAGGCTGTCGGCCGGCTTCTTCAGGTCCACGGCCGGGCCGCTGTCGCCCCCGTCGAGGATCGATTGCCGGTTCGTCAGGTTCAGCCCGCCCTTCACCTTATCGTCGGCTCCGTGGCACTTCAGGCAATGCTGTTGCAAGAGGGGAAGGACGTCCTTCTCGAAGAAGGCGACCTGATCGGGGGTGAACTTCGGAGCTTCGAGCGCCTTTTTGTCGTCGGCCTGGGAATGGTGCGGCGACAAACCACCACTGGCGACCAGAACACCGGTCGAAAGGGTCGCAGCCACGAGCCAGCGTGTGAAGGGCAACGACATCGGAGGGAACTCACAATTCATTCAGGCGAGAGGCCGGACGTTTCCGGCCAGTCTCGGTTGGCGGGAGTACCAGCGACCGGCCAGACACTGACCGGTCAACCGTTTATTAGTTTACGGCATTTCCACCGTGACTGCTACCACGATTGGGGCCGTCTTGTCGGGACCTTTGACGAACTCGATCGCCTTGATGATCACATCCGGACGCCGGGGCGTAATCGCCAAATACCGCACCTGTTGTTGCCGAGCTGCGAAGGCGAACTCGGAGCCGGGCACATCGACGCGGCGAATGTAATCGGCAATGTGGACGCCGTTGCGCAGCTCGTGCTCCTCGGTCCGCCCATCCTCGTAGGTCAGCTTCACGATCAGGCTCACCGATTTCTCGGTGTTAAACGGGGCTGCCCATCCGCCCACGCCGCCAAGCAGGTGAATGGTCTTGGCCTTGGTGTTGCACGGCAAACTCACCGACTTGGGCATCTTGGCCGACACCGGGCCATTGTCGCTTTGCAACAGCACGATGTTCTTGACTGTATCCTTTTCCGGATCCACCAGCACGAAGGGCACGTCTTTGAACGTCTTGGGCTTCCAATCGGGGAAGACGATTCGTTCGGCGACAGCCGTTTCGTTGTAGAACATGCCCTTGGTGGAGACGATGGTGGCCACCTTGTCCAGAGGCAAGGGCACAAAGCGGCCCTTCTGGCTGAGGAACTCCAGCAGGTGCGTCATCTGCTCCGGAGTCAGGACCTTTTCAAACCCCTCGGGCATCAAGGATTTGTCCGTTTCCGTCAAGGACAGAATGTCGTCCTTGGTCAGCACATGGCGCTTGGCGTCGCCGTCGATGACCTCCACCGAATTGGCGGTCTGAGCCCCCAGAATGCCGATGAGCGTGCGTTCATCGGCCGTGACAACCCGGTAGGCCTTGAAGTTCCCCTCCACACTCCGCGATGGGTCGATGATGTGGATGAGCATTTCTTCCTTGGGATGCACGGCAAAACCGGTCAGGTCCGGGCCAATGTTTGCTCCCTCACCGGAGTGCTTGTGGCACTTGGCGCAGTGCTCGGTGAACAGCTTCTTGCCGGCGGCGGCGTCGCCGGTGCGGGTCAGGATCGGCTTGAATTCCTCGATCACCTTCTGGCGGTCCGCATTCGGCAGCCCGCCACCCTGCGCCAGCAACTTCTTAGCCCGTTCGGCGAGTGTCGGGTCGGGGTGCAAGGTGAGGCCGACACGCTGATCGAGGGCCAGCAGATCGAAGCGGAGCGTGCCCTTCTCGACGGCATCGAGGAACGCCCTGACCGACTCGGGTCGGGCCAACACCAAACGCAGCGCCGCTGGGCGAGCAGCCGGCGGCAGCTCCTTGAGCTTATCCACAATCACCAGGCCCAAGCCCTTCGCGCGGGACGCAGCCAGAGCTTCCAGTATTCCGGTCGCCAACGCCGGCGAACTTTGCGGCGTGATCGCTTCGAGCAGAGCCCGGGCCGCGTCGTCGGAATTGGGGCGATATTCCAGCACTTGTCGGGCCGCCGCCAGCCGGTCCGCATCGGTCGCCTTGGCGTCGGCCACGGTCGCCAGGGCCGCCTTCGTGATCTCCGCGAGCTGGGCGTCCAGCCCCTTCACGCCCCAGGTGCTGGCCAGCTTAAGGAACTTGCCGCGGGACTCGACCGGGAGCTTGCCGATCAGATCGAGGGCTTGCTTCTCGTAAACGCCGAGGTCGGTCGTCGCGGTGGCCGGCCAACCGGCGGCGAGGCCGTCGATCACGGCGGCCCGCAGGTCGGCCCGGAGTTGCCCGGCGTTGAGCGTCTGGAGGATCGGGGCGACGGCCCGGAAGTGGGGGTTGTCCCGGCCGGCGGCGAAGTGCCGGGCCAGGAGCTGGACCGCGGCCAAGCCTTCCGGGGTCGGCTCCCGGTCCACGTCGTGGAGGGCGGACAGGACGTGTGCGGCCCAGTGGCCGGCGGCGGACAGGACGGCGTCGCGCAGGGCCGGCTGCCCGGCCGGGAGGTTCACGACCTGCCTCGCCAGGTGCCCACCGATGATGCGGGGAGCCTGCTTGTAGTCGATGTCGGCCATCTTGAGGAACGCGGCCAGCCGCACCGCCGGGTCGGCTTCCGTCTTCGGGTCCGACAGGTCCCAGATGCCGTTCCCGGACAGGTCGGCGAACGGGTTCGGGTCGGTGAGGGTGAGGATGGCGCGGCGGACGGCCGGCGACGGATGCCCCAGTGCCAGGCGGGTCAGCGACCGGTTCTGCCGGAAGATGTCGGGCTTCAGGCCGCTCAGGGTGCCGATGGCGTGAACGGCCCCGGGGTTCAGCCCGGTGGCATCGACCGTGCGGTCTTCGAGGAGTTTCGTCAGGGCCGGCACCACGTCGTCCTGGCCGCGTTCGATCAGGAGCCGCTGGGCGTGCAGCCGCCACGTCAGGTTGTGGTGCTTCAGCGTCTCGACGAGCGTCTCCGGGGTGGCGTCCTTGAGGTTCACCCGTGCTTCCGGCTTGGCCTTGGTGTAGACCACACGGTAGATGCGGCCGTGCGTCTTGTCGCGCAGTGGCGTCTCGTAGGCGTTGCCGCGGCCGGTGGTGAACCCGGCCGGCGTCGGGTTGTGCTGCACGATGTAGTTGTACCAGTCGATCACCCAGACGTGGCCGTCGGGGCCGACCTGGGCGTCGATCGGGGCGCACCACTCGTCGTCGCTGGCCAGCAGGTTCCAGCCGTACTTCGCCTTGAAGTCGCCGCCCTCGGGCCGCAGCGTCATCGTGGCCGTGAGGTGGCCGGTCGGCTCCGAGATGAAGGCCGTGCGGTTCCAGTACTCCGGCGGGTAGGTGCGGGCCGTGTAGACGGCGATGTTCGAGGCGGCCGTGAACCCGCCGTGCCAGTCGACTTGCCGGATCTTGTCGGTGATCGGCTGGAAGAGGAAGTCCGGCGCGATGTTCGGCAAGACGGTCGGGTTCAGCCCCTTCACCTTCTCGTAGTAGCGGTTCGGGATCGGCATGTGGACGATCGGGCAGCCGTTGGCCGTGCTGCCGAACAGGTTGCCGGCCTCGTCGAAGGCCAACCCCCAGGTGTTGTTGCTCGTGCTGCGGAGGAACTCCAGCTTGGTGACCCGGAGCGGTTCGGTGGCGGCCTCACGGTCGCCGCTCGCCTCGACCTTGAAGCGGTAGAACCCCTGGCGGAAGTTGTGGCGTTCCCCGCCGACGGTGCCGTTGAACCCGGCGTACCCGACCGCCCCGTAGACCCAGCCGTCGAAGCCGTAATGCAGGTTGCTCGGCCCGGCGTGGGTGTCATACGTGCCCCAGCCGCTGAACAGCACCTGCCGCAGGTCGGCCTTGCCGTCGCCGGTCGTGTCCTTCAGGAAGAGCGTGACCGGGGCCTGGTGCACGATCAGGCCGCCGGCATAAGGCAGCAGGCTGGTGGGGATGCTGAGCGTGTCGGCGAAGGTGGTGACGGTGTCGCACACGCCGTCGGCGTTCGTGTCTTCGCAGACCACGATGCGGTCGTTGCCGCGGCCCGGCGGCTGCAGGTCGTTCGGGTAGTCCACGGTGATCGCCACCCAGAGCCGGCCCTGCTCGTCCCACGTCATGGCGATCGGCTTGCCGCCGAGCTTCTCCTCGGTCACGAAGACCTTCACCTCGAAGTCCACCGGGGTGACGAAGTGCTTGATGCTCTCCTCGACCGGGAGCGGCTTCTGCATCTTCGAGAGCGGGCCGCCCCGCTGCCCCCGCGGCGGGTAGAACGGAATCTTGGCCTCGACGTACTCGAACGGCTTCACGTCGGTACGGGGCTTGTTCATCTCCGGCTTCTCGAAGTAGGTGGTGGCCAGCGACGGGTCTTGCCCGCAGGCCCAGCGCAAGCCCCGCTCCACCAGGGCCTGGAACCCTTCGTGGCCCCACGTCCGCTGGTCGTGCCCCCAGGCGGTGTAGAAGACGCGGCCCTTGCCGTGCGTGCGGACCCACGTCCACGGTTCCTTGAAGTCGCCCTCGGCCCGGACTTCCAGCACCGTGCGGTCCTTGTCGTTGTGCTTCGTGTGGACGTAGGTCTCGTCCCACGAGGAGAACGGCTGGTAGC
>Ga0272446_1000130_pt1 | contig 106088 bp, 89 predicted proteins | sample YNPCB0061_FD_194587 | JGI IMG/M metagenome (GOLD analysis project Ga0272446, IMG submission 194587) | Hot spring microbial mat communities from Yellowstone National Park, WY, United States - YNP-CB-006-1 | ecosystem: Environmental > Aquatic > Thermal springs > Hot (42-90C) > Sediment | place...
TCATAGATAATGTCTACCGTTTACTGCCAAGACATTTTCAGGAACTGCCAAGTGAAATGCAAAGGAAAACGTTGTTGACAGCGCAATTTGGGCTTGCTTTTGCTGGTATCAGTCTCTTGTACTCTCCTGTGTACGTCGTTTTTGGCATTCCTTTGCTTTCTGTCATCAGCGTGTTCATAGGTTTTGCCAGTTTAGCAAATGTACTATATCTCAAGCGTGGAGGGTCTGTGTTGGGGGCTGCTTCGTTCATACTTCTCTTGCTTGACGGATTGATTATCGCTCTTACGTATGTCATTGGTGGCGATAAATCTCCAATATGGATGGTTATTGTTCTTGTACCTGTTATTGCCATACTACTGATTTCGAGCCGTGCCGGACTTGTGTGGGCTTTCATTGTTATAGCACAGTACTCCACTTTCTGGATATTGGGTTTGTTAGGAACGCCATTTGATACCATACTTCCGCCTGCATTTATCCCATACTTTCCAATTATGGTTTTTCCAGCGGTTATCGGATTACTTGTCGTGATTGTCTTGCTTTTTGAAAAAAAACAGAGCGGAAACTCTTTCAGAACTTGAAGCCGAAAAAGCCTCCGTAGAACGGAGAATCCAAGAAGCCTTAGCAGAAAATCAGCGTCAGCAAGAAGAAATCAAAGCAATGGAATACGAAACCCTGCGCCAAATGGAAGAACAGAAGGAGTATCTCGAAGCCTCTGCCCGCAAAATTCTCGATGCCATGCAACGCTTTGCCTTTGGGGATTTGACCGTGCGCGTGGAGCACAACGGACGGGAAGACGACATCAGCAAAATCTTCACGGGCTTCAATCGCAGTGTGGCTGCGGTGCGCAAGCTCGTCGAACAGGTGATTCACAACGTTGAGCAAACCAATACGATTGCCGCGCACATCAGTTCGGCTTCGGCTCAGATGGCTGCCACGAGCGAAGAACAATCGGCACAGGTGGTACAGATAGCATCGGCTGTGGAGGAAATGGCGCGTTCGGTGAGCGAAACGGCGCACCACAGTTCGCAAGTAAGCTCCATCACGCGGCAGAACGGACACAACGCCACTGAAGGAGCGGCGGTTGTCGGCACGGCGGTCAAAAAAATCGAAGAAATTGCTGGGGTGGTGAGTTCGACGGCAGATGTGGTGGAAAAGCTGGGGGAATCGAGTGCGGAGATTGGAGAAATCGTGCAGGTGATAGAAGAAATTGCCGACCAAACGAACCTGTTGGCGTTGAACGCTGCCATCGAAGCGGCGCGTGCAGGCGAGCAAGGACGGGGTTTTGCGGTGGTGGCAGACGAGGTGCGGAAACTCGCCGAGCGGACGGCAACAGCAACCAAGCAGATAAGCCAGACCATCAAGCAAATTCAGCGGGACACGGAGCAGGCGGTCAAGGGGATACAGCGCGGTGACGCGGAGTTGCAGGAGGGCTTAACGCTTGCCAAGCAGGCTGGCGGAGCGTTGGAGCGGATAGTATCGGGTTCGCGTCAGGTGGAGAGCATGGTGGAGGGTTCATCGAACGCGATGGTGCAGCAGTCGTCGAGCGCGGAGGAGATAGCCAAGAGCGTGGAGCAGGTGTCGGCATCGGTGAACGAGACGACGGCAAGTTTAAGCGAGATAGCGCGGGCAACGGAGACGCTGCGCGGCTTGACCGAATCGCTACATGGGTTGGTGAGCCAATTCGAGGTGGGCGAACAGGCAGCAACAGCACAGAGCGCATCAATGGTGCGCGGTAGCGGCGCAAAGCAGTTGCGGTAGCAGCAGGAGTGCTAAAACTCCAGCACCGCGTGTTCCTGACCTTTACGGGACAGCGAGCTTTTGCGTTGCCCTTGTATGCTGAAATTTGTCAAATTCGCTTGGTCGTCGTAGAGTTCATGCAGCAGCGTGTTGTGCAAGTCCACACGTTTGATAGCCCCCGAAGCTAATACTGACGGAACTTCTATGTACATCCACACGGCTTCGCCCTCCGTTTCTTTGCCTATCAAAACCATATTCGTTACGGGTTTGCCGTTGATGTTCAAACGCAGGTGCTGCTTGACGTAGTTGAACAGTAACGCCGTTGCATTGCTGAGTTCGCGTTCGCTGCCAAGTCTGAGCACGATGTTGTTGGCACGGTTGACGGCAGCCTCAAAATCATCGGCAAAAATTTTGCAGGAAATTTCTAAGGCTTGTGTTTTGGGGTTGAGGTCAATAGTGGTGAGCGTTACGTGAATGGGGTGGGCTGCAAGGGTGTGAAGTCCTATAACCACGCCGCAGACCACGACACAGACGAGTATCCATTGGGCAAATGCTTGCATACAGAATTGGTATGGAATTGTTACAGAGTGCACAACCGTTTTGCGGCTTGTTCAAGCGTGTCGTCAGTTTTGGCAAAACACAAGCGCAGCACGTGGTTGTCAGTGTGTTGGGTGTAAAATACGGAAACGGGAATACTTGCCACACCTGTTTCTTTCGTTAGGCGTACAGCAAGCGTCGTATCCTGTTCCTTGGTTATCTTGTCGTATCGCACCAGTTGAAAATACGACCCTTCACACGGCAGCAGTTCAAAACGAGAACCTTGGAGCAAGGAGCGGAATGTGTCGCGTTTGCGTTGGTAAAACGCGCCCAAGTTCTCGTAGAGTGCTGTGTTCTCCAGCATCCGTGAAAAAGCGTACTGTGCGGGGGTGTTGGTGCAGAAGGTCATAAACTGGTGAACTTTGCGAAATTCCGCCATCAGTGGCGCGGGAGCAAGGCAGTAGCCCACTTTCCAGCCCGTTACGTGAAAGGTTTTGCCGAACGATGCCACGACAAAACTTCGCGCCGCAAGCTCAGGGTAGCGGGCAACGCTCTGGTGGGGTGCGCCGTCGAAGATGACATGTTCATACACCTCATCGCTCAGAATGAGGATTCCTGTGTCCCGCGTGAGTTCTTGGAGTGTAAGCATATCCTCCTGTTTCCACACTCTGCCGCTTGGATTGTGCGGGGTGTTGAGGATGATAAGCCGTGTGCGTGGCGAAAGTTTGCTCCGTACATCGTCCCAATCCACGCTGTAAGCAGGAAATTGTAACGCCGATGAAACCGCCCGCCCACCACACAACTCAATGGTAGGAATGTAGGAATCATAACACGGCTCGAATATCAGCACTTCATCGCCCTGTTGGACAACTGCCGCAATCGCTGCAAAGAGCGCAGCTGTGCCGCCGGGCGTAACCGTTACGTCCGTGTCTGCGTTGTAGGACGCGCCGTAGAGCCTGTTGTGCTTGTCGGCAATACGTTCACGCAAGGGCTTTAGCCCCGTCATGGGCGCGTACTGATTCATACCGTTGTGCATAGCCTCGGCGGCATATTCCAACAACTGTTCCGACGGCGCAAAATTGGGAAATCCCTGAGCAAGATTGAGCGCATGGTGGTCGTGTGCAAGCTGCGACATGACTGTAAAAATCGTTGTGCCAACGTTGGGGAGTTTTGAGCGCAGAGTTGGTGCCATAGCTTAATAGGATGAAAGGTAGTGCTCAATTATGATTATGTGCTCACAGGTCAAAGCGTTATCTGCAATCCATCGTAGGAAAGCAGTATATTGGGCGGTAAACGTGGTTCAAGGTCGGCGTGCATAATGTTGTGAGCAATATGCGTGAAGTACGTTGTACCTGCGCCAATACGTTGTGCAGCAGCAATGGCTTCTTGGACGGTGAAGTGTGTTGGGTGTTTGTCGTAGCGCAAAGCATCGAGAATCAACACGTCGAGTCCTTTCAGTAAATCAAACGACTGTTCGGGGATGAAGTTGGTGTCGGTGCAGTAGGCAAGATTGCCAATTCTGTACCCATTGACCCGCATAGTGCCGTGCTTCATCGGAATTGGCGTAAAGGTGATGTCGCCAATCGTAAATGCCGAGCGGTCAATGATGTGTGTGGTAACAACAGGAACGCCACCGCCGCGCTGCCCCATGTCCTGAAACGCATACAAAAACGTGCGTTGAAGGTTGTCGAAGGTTTCCTGCATGAGGTAAATGGGCATGGCACGCTTGCTGGTAAAATTAAAGGCGCGGAGGTCGTCGAAACCGCCAATGTGGTCAAAATGGTGATGCGTGAACACCACAGCATCAATGCTCAACACACGGTGCAGCAGCATTTGCTGGCGAAAATCGGCTGACGTGTCAATAATAACGCGGGTTGTGGCAGATTCTATCATAAGCGACGGACGCAAGCGTTTATCGCGTGGGTCGGTGGAAACACACGTGGCGCATTGACACGACACCGTAGGAATGCCAGAAGAAGTACCGCTTCCAAGAATGGTGAATTTCATTGTTTGGCATGGAGAGTAAAAACGACTGGGCTCAGGGCGGATAAGACACAGCACGCATCATCATCCACCAAGCTATTACGCACCGTGCAGTGCCGTGATTCGTCTGTTCGTCGTTGTTTGCGAACGCTCACACGTGGCGTTCGGCATGGTAGGAACTCCGCACAAGCGGACCAGATTCTACATGGCGAAACCCCATGCCCATGCCCAAACGGTGATATTCAGCAAATTCGTCAGGATGCACAAAGCGTTCAACGGGCAGATGGGCTTTGGTGGGCTGTAAATACTGTCCAAGCGTGAGAATATCCACATTTATCGCTCGCAAATCCTGCATCACCTGAAGAAGTTCTTCGTGTGTTTCGCCCAACCCCAGCATAATTCCTGTTTTGGTGTTCATGCCCTGTTTTTTTGCCTCTTCCAGCACCGCCAGCGTCCATTGGTACTTGGCTTGTGGGCGTACACGGCGGTACAAGCGTGGGACAGTTTCGGTGTTGTGGTTCAGGACTTCAGGTCGAGCATCAATAATGCGCTGCACATTTGCCATATTGCCCTTAAAATCGGGAATCAGCACTTCTATGGTGATGCCCGGACTCAGTTCACGTACCGCCAGAATAGTCTCGGCAAAGATTTCTGAGCCGCCGTCTTTAAGTTCGTCTCGATTGACGGACGTAATGACTGCGTGCCGCAACCCCATCTGTTTGACGGATTCTGCCACGCGGCGCGGTTCGTCTTTGTCCAGCGTGTACGGGCGACCTGTTTTGACGGCACAAAAACCACAAGAGCGCGTGCAGGTATCGCCCAAAATCATAAATGTTGCTGTGCCTGCATTCCAACATTCGGTGATGTTCGGGCAGCGCGCTTCCTCACAGACGGTGTGCAGGGACTTTGAACGCATCATGTCTTTGACTTTAGCGTAGGTTTCGCCGCCCGGAGCTTTGACTTTAAGCCATTCAGGTCGGCGGTTAGGGTCAGCATCGGCATTGCCAGTGCGTGCGGCTGGCGCAGTCTCCATGACCGCGCTTGCGGGCTCGGGTGCGGTTGAAAATCCTCGTTCCATAGTACATTTACGTGCTTCGTGAAAAATTAGGATGTGGTCGAACAGTGTTGCTGCTAAGGAGCGCGGCACACGCGCTGGCAGTGTGCTGGCAAAGCGCGGCGCAGTCTGTGTGGAGAAAAAGTGATACAAACGAGCATTGGTGGGCTCTTGCGGCTGCACTGCACACCTTATGACTCTTCTTCTACACTGAGTTTGGGCAGTTCAACAATGAACGTTGCCCCATGACCCAATACACTTTCGCACCAAACCTTACCGTGCATCAGTTCTACCATTTTTTTAACGATAGACAATCCCAGACCAGTGGAATGTTCGCCGCCTGTGGGCTGCGCTGAAAGACGAGCGAACTTCCCGAAAAGTTTGTGCATATCTTCTGGGGAAATGCCCGGGCCTTGGTCTTGGATTTCCAAACGTAATGACGGCACATCATCGCCCAAAGCATTGCCTTCACGCAGACGCACGACAATTTCCGTACCCGAAGGTGAGTATTTGACGGCGTTAGAAACAAGATTGTCTATCACCTGTGGGAGTGCGTTTGTGTCAGCCAGAACCGTGCTGGTTGTCGTCTCGCTAATGTAGCGCAAGGTGATGCGCTTGGCTTCGGCGCGGTGCGTATATGCGTCCACCGTCAGATGAGCAACATCGTTGAGATTACACGGTAGCAACTCAAGATTCATGCCGCCGCGCTCAATGGCGTTAACGTCCAGCAAATTCGTAATAAGCTGAATCATCCGGTCGGAAGAATCGCTAATGATAGAGGCAAACTTGATTACTTCGCTCTTGGGCAGTTCGTCAAACGATTCGCGGATGAGGTCGGCACTAAAACGAATCGCGCCAAGCGGATTCTTTAGGTCGTGTGCAACGATGCCCAGCATCTCGTTTTTTTCCTGATGAAGTTCTTCTAACTTTTGCAACAAGTGCGTCAGTTCGGTGTTCTGCGTGGAAAGGTCGTAGTAGGCAAATCCTGCACGGATGGTTTCCAGCAAGTCTTGATTATTCCATGGTTTGGTTAAAAATCGGTACGCATGACCAAGATTGATGCTGTCAATAATGTCGTTTACGTCGGTGTAGCCCGTCAGGATAATGCGCACTGCTTTGGGGACGATTTCACGGCTTTTTGCCAAAAATTCCGCGCCAGACATGCCGGGCATTCGTTGGTCGGCAATAATAACTTGAGGAACAAAGCCTTGTGCAATCACCTCTAATGCTTGCTCGCCTGATTCGGCAGTGCGTACATCGTAGTAGCGGCGAAACAGCTTGCTCAACAGCATAAGCAACGACGCTTCGTCGTCCACAACCAGCAAAGGGCGTAACGGCTCTGTTCCGTTTGCTGTTGTCGGTGCTACCTGCTGAGTTGTAGGAGCGCGTTGTTGAAGATTGAGCAGCATACAAGTCGGTATTCATCTATCATGCAAAACGAGCATCTCCAAAAGAACTCTTTGGTGAGCCTTGTTTTGGGTTATTGATAACCCGCTCGCAAGCACCACGTAAGCGCAGTAGCTGGCAATCAAGGAGTGAGCAATCAAGCCTTTGCCGCAGAGTTGTTTGAAGGATACTGCGCCTAATATACACAATTTTTTCTGTTCGCCCACAGGCAAATTTTGTGCTGATTGCTTGTCAGTACGGCACTTAGCGTTCGCTGTTTAGCGTTGTGGTGTCAGATATTCTACGCCTTGAAAATCCTGTTCATCTTTGCCTGTTTGGATAAACAAAGCGCAGCGTCGGGCATGAGGGTTCTTACTGCTGCCATTGGCGCGAACGGTGTACCAGATGCCGTCCGCCTGAGTGCTGCGGCGAATCACAAACTCGATGTCCCGTTCAGAATCAACGCGGTCGCGTTTGGAATGTTCGATGAGTTCATCGTTTATCGTTTGCAAAGGACGCACAGAGCGGGTTTGAGCGTAGCGGAGAGCACGTTTCCATGCGGTGTCGTTGTGTGAGGGCATCACGAGAAATCGTGTGTCGCAAACGCTCACAAGCAAGTCGTATTCAGACTGTGCAAATTGTCCTTTGCCTTGATGTATCCAGCCCTCGCTGCCTTGATACAGCACGTAAAAGTAGTATTCAAGCGTATCGACGTGCAATGCTGCTTTGGCAAACGAAGCAAGCGTGTCGCCACGCCGCGCCATGCCAAGCACTTCGTACAACCGCCGACCTTGAGAAAGCTTATGCACCGCAAGCGTGTCGCGCAGAACCACCACACGCTGAAATACTGGTGTGACGTGAATGACCGCACCACACGACAGTATCAACATACCGACAAGCAATACACCCACAAGTATAATCCACTGCTTTTTGCTCATCACATCCTCCATCCTACTGCTGTCAGGGCGCACCACATCAAGATAAGGAGCATGTTCACTGCTTGAACAGTGCTGCGGAGCAAACGGTGTGAAGCCGTTTTGCCCACAAGGGCTTCGAGCCACGCCAGCGCACACCAATACACGGCAATTGCGGGAATAATCATCGCCACCACTATCGGCGGGACAAGGTTCGTCAAAGCGTGGATTGCCAGCAAATACCATGCAGGCTTTATGCCGTCAGGCGCGGGCATAATGCTGGAAAAATCGGCGGGCAGGCGTTCTTCCCAAGAAAGTAGCACGTCGGGCGGCAGCAGAACGGCGAGCAGCACCAAGACAAAAAGCATTATCACTGCTACTATGCCAAAACTGTACTTATACTGCTGTTTGTACTGCTGTGCGGGGTACGATGTTGGAAGCATCTGCCCAAGAGTGTGCCGTGCGCCGACAGACCATCCAACGCGCCCAATGGCGAAGAGCGCAACCGCGCACAACGGCAGCACAAGAACGTGCAGCGTGAACAACCGCAGCAATGTTTCGGGAGCAAGTGTTGGCGCACCTTGCAGAACAGCCACGAGACCAGACCAGATAAGCGATTGATGCAGGGCTGAAAACACCACATCCAATGATACCACTGACCGCACATTCCACAACAACGCATAGCCCGTCCAACCCGAAACCAAACATACCCCGCAGCCAAGTCCTATGCCTATCCACACAGCACGTGGCACAACACGGTATGCTTGCAAGAGCAAGCCCAGTGCGGCAAGCGCGTACAGCAAGCCAATCAACACCGTTGCCGACCAGTGATGCACACCGCGTATAATCATGCCGTAGGGAATCTGCTGAAGCCAGAGCGTGGCACTCAGATAGGCAGGTGAGGGGCGCAGGAGTTCGCCAGAAGGCACACGGACAAGGCGCAGTGCCGCCAGCAAGCTGTCATTCATCACCACAGGGCGTTGGGTTTGTACGTCGAAGGGCAGCAAAAGCATTTGTCCGGTGAAGTAACGTGTGTTGGCGATGCTGTCTGCAACGGGGCGCGTAGCTTCTGCCAGCACAAGCGGTAGTCCTTGGGCATTGACGGCTGGGCGTGCTGAAGGCTCATAGGTGAACATCAGCAGCACACCCGTTGCAGCTTGAAGGCTTGCACACACTGCTAACGCCATCAGCAATAACGGTGCAAGGCGATTCCACGCTCTACTGCTCGGCAGATGCTGTTCCGCTTGATTGTGTTCCGCCTGACTATGCTCAAGAGATACGGTATGACCTTTGACGCGAGAGTGCATAGAATGGTGACTTGTCGTTAGTGGTTGCGTTGCTCGCGGGATTTGAAGAACGTTCTGAGTGGTGTGATGTACGACTGATGAGTGGCAATTTTGACCACATCAACGCCGCCTTTGGTAAACACATTGCTCAGCATAGCGTCGCGTTCGCGCCACCATGCGGCGTAGCGTTCACGGGCAGTCTTGCTGCCGCTGTCTATCCACAGCAGTTCGCCTGTTTCAGCATCTTTGATGCGCAGCAAGCCCACGTTCGGCAGTGTCGTTTCACGCTCATCGTAGATGCGAATAGCCACCACATCATGTTTGCCGTTGGCGACTTTCAGTGCGCTTTCCAAACCCTTGATATTGTCGTCTAAAAAGTCCGATATCACAAACGCGATGCTGCGCTTTTTGATGGCATTGGTCAGATAGCGCAGTCCCTCGGCGACATTTGTCCGTTGGTGTTGCGGCTCAAATTCGATGAGTTCGCGGATGATGCGCAGAATGTGAGATTTGCCTTTTTTGGGCGGGATAAATTTTTCAATCGTATCGCTGAAAAACACAAGCCCGATTTTGTCATTGTTCTGAATTGCCGAAAATGACAGCACAGCACAAAGTTCGGTGACCAAGTCTTTTTTGAACTGGACAGCAGAGCCAAAATCTTTCGATGCGCTCACGTCTACAACGAGCATAACAGTGAGTTCACGCTCTTCCTCGAAGATTTTGACGAATGGCTCGTTGAGCCGTGCCGTCACGTTCCAATCAATAGCGCGGATGTCGTCGCCGGGTTGATATTCACGCACCTCGCTAAACGCCATACCGCGCCCTTTGAAGGCACTGTGATACTCTCCGGAAAAAATTTGATTCGACAAGCCGCGCGTTTTGATTTCGATGCGGCGAACTTTTTTGAGCAATTCGGCTGTTTCCATGACAATCTTCGATGACAATATGCAATGATGAACCTCTGACGTTGTAACGCTAGTGGGGCTTCTGGACGATTCAATTTTTATGGTTTCGGTTTTACGGCTTCAATAAACAACGAATCAGGCTTGCGAACGCGCCCATTATTGACGGTTGGCGGATTGGTGTCCAACCAATAGCTGGCAAAATCAGGAATGCGGCTTTCGGTGGCAGTACAAACGCGCACTTCCCGAAACCCCACTCGTTCCAGCAGCCGTCTGAGCGAAGAACGGTCGTACATCCAGCGATGAATCTCGCCGCTCTGGCGGAAGAGTCCTTCGGCAAAGGCTTCCTGTGCCGAACGCCCTGCCACGAGCCTTACCAGTGCAGAAGCCGTTTTCTGGCGAAGGTTCTGCACAAGCCAACCAAGCGACTTGGAGCGGAGTTTGCTGGCGAGCGAACGCTGCACGCCTTCTTGCGATGTGTTGGCTTGGTGGTGATACGCATACCAGAGTTCTGCTTCGTCCCCAAGTCGGCTCACAATAAAATCGAAGTTCGGGACTTGTGGCTGCTTCAGATATGCGCCCATCTGCCCGCCCGGAACGGTGCGAAGCACTTGGTCGTAGAGTTCCATCATCATCCAGTCGTAATTGGCTTCGGCAGAGCTATCATCTGCCTCGACGGCTTCCAAGAGGCGCAAATACTCGCGTGCAATGCCCTCAAGGTCTGGCACTACCACCCGCACTACCCCGCCATGCTTGAGTACGCGAAATTGTTCACTCAACGAGGCTTCGGCAGCTTCGGGCGTAAGATGTTCCAGCACGTGCGAACTGTAACAGGCATCCAGATGGTTATCGGCAAAAGGCAAGCCTTTGCGAAGGTCGTACTGGCGGACGTGTGGTGAAACAGCAACAAGGTCGATGTTTATCCACGCAGGATGAAAGCGCGAACCACAACCAATATTCAGCAGATTCATGGTGAACAGGTGTTCAGTTTTCTTGCAGAAAATCCGTACATTTGTAGCGTTCTTTATGCGCTGTTGTACAAACGCCAATTTACGACATTAGCGGAAAACACCGAAATTCTCCATAGAATTCACCATGCTTGCTGCTGGCGACTTTTGCTCATCTTTTGCTGAGACACCTGCTATGCTCAAACGCCTTGTGAAACGCACTGCAAACGCTTTTGGCTTCGACGTTGTTCGTGCTGCCGAACAGTACCCACACGATATGCTTGCCGACGATATTGCACTGATTGAAGCCGTGAAACCCTATACGATGACAGGCGCAGAACGCATTGTTTGCGTGCGCAATGCTGTGAAATACATCGTTGGGAACAATCTTCCCGGCGATATTGTCGAGTGCGGTGTCTGGCGCGGCGGAAGTATTATGGCAATCTTGTACACGCTCTTAGAACTCGGCGATACGTCAAGAACTGTCTATCTGTACGACACATTTGAAGGCATGACCCCACCAACGGAACAGGACGTAGATTTTACAGGAACACCCGTAGAAACGCTGTTGGAGCGCACAACGCGCACAACAGGCAATACTATTTGGGCGTGGGCAACACTGGATGATGTCAAGCAAAACGTCGCCAAAACGGGCTACCCAGCCGACCGCATTCACTATGTGCAGGGCGATGTGCTGAAAACAATTCCTGCCACGTTGCCGCCAAGCATAGCATTGCTGCGCTTGGACACCGATTGGTACGCCTCGACTAAGCACGAACTTGTGCATTTGTATCCGCTGTTGAATCAGCACGGTATCTTGATTGTGGATGATTACGGACACTACAAGGGCGCACGCCAAGCGGTGGATGAATACTTTGCTGAACAACGCCACGTGCCGTTTTTGCAGCGCATAGACTACACAGGGCGGTGCTTGGTGAAAACTGGTTAAAAGCGGGTGAACACTGGTGAACAGTGGTGAAAAACGGTCAAAACAGCATCATCACAACAACTACGCACGACAGACACAGAGCAGCAAGCCACAACCAAGCAGGGTCAAAGAACAACCACAAAACAGTCACAGAACTACGCGCAGCACAGAACGGGAGGGAAGCACCTTGACAGCGCACAATTTGCCAGAAGAATTCCAGACAAGCACGCCTTCATCTGCACTACCTGTACAACGACCTGTGCAACCACCAAACGCCTTTTCTGAATGGGTTGCGATTGTCATTGCCAGTGTGTTGGGGATGGGTTTTGTGCCAAAAGCTCCGGGTACGGTTGGCAGTGCAGTGGCGTTAAGTGTAGTGTGGGCAGTGCAGACCTCTGGCGACATCTGGCTGGGAAGCCTCGTGTTGAGCATTGCAAGCGTTCTGGGTTTTGTTTTGGGTTTGCTGACCATTGCTCGCGTGGAAATGCGCTACGGCAACGATGCCGCGTGTGTGGTGCTGGACGAAGTGGTAGGAATGTGGCTGGTGTTTGTCTCGCCTGTGGTGCCACGCTCGGCAGGATGGTTAGTGGCGGGATTTGTGCTGTTTCGGGTGTTTGATATCTGGAAGCCTTTTCCAGCACGATGGTTTAACAGTCGTTCGGGAAGTGTGTATGTGCTGATGGACGACGTTGTGGCTGCGCTCTATGCGGCATTGGTATTGCACGGGGCAGCATTGTGGCGGCAAGTAGTAGCAGTGCAATAGCGTTCATGTTGAGATGTTTTTTCTTCCCAAAACTCATTCTTCCCAAAACTCCACACCGGTTGTGCTGACGAACCCCCATTTACCGCCGCTTTGCACTCGCGCAAAGCCGCCGTTGAAGTCGCTAATTTTGTCATATTTGGGTTCAATCACTTCTTTGCCTGTGGTATTGACAAAACCCCATTTTGCTTTGAGTTCCACCGCCGCAAGTCCGTCTGTGGTCATCGTGCCAATGGCATCGTATTTCGGCGGCACGATTTCTTTCCATTCAGCATTCAGCATCCCGAACTTGTCGCCAATCTGCACAGGTGTAAAGCCGTTGAACGTGCTGCCAAGCTGCTCGTATTTGGGTGCAAGGACTTCACGGTACAGGCTGTCCACCACGCCCCATTTTCCAGCGAGTTCCACACGTATCACACCGCGAGCAGGCATGGTGATACGGTCATATATTGCTGCCAGAAGTTCTTTGCCATTGTTGTCGGCAAACCCCCATTTGCCCCGCTGTTTAAGCGCGAGATTACCGTCGGGCAGCAAGCGGATTTCCTCGTACTGTTGCTGTATGACCGCACTGCCTGTGTGCGGGTCGAACATACCCCACTTGCCGTCGAGTTTTGCCAGAACGATTTTGCGCTCGCCTTTGACGGGAACAACGTCTTCCACCCACTCATACTGCGTGGGCAACACTTCCTTGCCCGCAGCATTGAGCAAACCCCATTTTCCTGCCACTTGCACTCGTGCAAAACCGTTGGCAAACCGCCCCGCATTGTCGTAATTAGGTGCAATTCGCACAACACGGTTTTTGTCTGCAAAGCCCCATTTTGCGCCCTTGCGGTAGGGAATAAGGTCTTGGGCGGCAAGACTTGACCCCACGAGTAGCAGCAAGAACAGGTGTACGAACCCCTGCGCTGCAACCTGAGCAATGGTGTACTGTGTAGTGTAGTGTGGAGGAGTGTCGGTGCGTGTCATGGATGCAAAAGATTTGGTGCGAAAACGTTGTTCGTGATTTCTTAACCTTGTGAATCTCGACCTTGTCGGTACAGAGTGTTGCCGTTATTTGTCTGTCTATTCGCCGGCAAGCAAGCGTGCAAGTTCTCTGGCGGCATTGCGGCGTTCGTATTTGCTTACTGCTTCAGCATTCGGGGCGGTTGTTTGCGTGCCGTGTTTCCAATCGAGGAAATATGCTTGTACCATTGCAGCAATGCCCTCTACGTCGGATTGATGTGCCACGCGCCCGGCACGAGTTCTTGTGAGCAAATCCGCAATCGCGCTTTGTGGTGGAGCTATTGCCAGCACCGGTTTGCCAGAGCCGATGTATTCATACACTTTGCCCGGCACGATTTCTTCGCTTTCTTTTGCCTCGTCCACTACCAGCAGCAGAGCGTCTGAACGCAGTAAATACGCGATACTTTCTTCGTGTGGCATATAGCCCAACACTTCGAGCGAACCTTGATACGGAAAAGTGGCAAACATATCCTGCACTTCTGCACCGAAACGACCAATAAAGCGCACGCGCCACTCTTCAGGCGGAAGGCTGCCGCGCTCGACAAGCACGTGCAGCGCGGCAAAGAGGCTTGCGGGATTACGCCGTCCGTACATCGAACCAGTGTAGGTGAGCGTAAAGCGTGTATTCGGCGTATGTGCTACCGAAGGGTAGTCCGCCGAATCAAAGCCGTTGGGGATGTGATGAAATTTTTCTGCTGGCAGATGCGGGAATTTTCCGCGAATGTCCTTGATAATGCCTTCCCATGCACATTCAATGGCATCGGCTTCTTGAACAACGCTCCGCTCCAAGTGTTTGTCCACTGCCGCAGGCAACAACCACCGCTTTGGGCTGGTCAAAAACCCCGTCCACGGGTCGCGGAAACCCGCTACCCAACGCAAGCCCGTTTTGCGTTTGAGCTGCCGAGCAATAAGCGCAGTGGTGTAGGGCGGCGCGGAATTGTAAATGGCGTGAATACGATGGTCGCGGATAAGCCGCAAGCCCGCATTGACAGCCGTAAGCAGCCACCCAACACGCGCATCGGGTATAAACAGCGTTGCACGGACAAATTCAGCAAGGTGTTCAGTGAACGAACGCCTCTGAGATTCTTTTTTTATCACGTTTACGTCTATCGGCGTTCCGGCGGCTTTGCCCGTAAATTTGCGATAGAGCGCATATGGCTCGTAAATTTCGGTACGTTCGACGTGAACGCTCGGTGGCACTTGAGCAAGCAGCGATTCATCACGGGCAGGAAAGTCGCCGTTGGACACCGTCAGCACCACGGGATTCCAGCCTGCTTCGGGCAGATAACGAATGTGCTTTAACACACGCTGCACACCTGGACCGCCTGAGGGCGGAAAGTAATACGCAATAACGAGAACGTTCTTCATCATCAAGTTCTTTATCGTCAATCGTGCATGAATACTTGAGGACTTTCGCACTTGCTACAAAAACTTGACATAACAAAGGGTTGCAACCCCTTGTTCCCTGTTGTTGCGAAAGTCCTAATATTTGCTTGGGCAGGCAATAAGGAGAATGTTTGCAATCTTCTTGTGCAGCGAAGCTGCAAATTTGCGTATTTTTGCGCTCGTGAACAAAAGAGAAGTTCACCCAGAGAACTCACCCAATGGGTGTGTCTGCGTTGCTGAAGATTCTTGGCAGCAACGCGTTGCTTTTTCACCGACCACAACGACCATGAACATAGTATTGTTGGTGCTTGCGGGCGTATTGCTTGGTATTGGTTTTGCTCCGTTGCCGCTTGGCGTGGCAGCATTGGTGGGTTTCCTTCCGCTTCTTGTGGTGCTGGAACGCACTGGTGGTATTGGGCAAACACTCAGGCGGCTGTATGTAGCGTTCTTTGCTTTTCATGGTGTGTCGAATTGGTGGGTCAGTTCGTGGCAGCGCGAAGCAGACCCGTATTTGATGGTCGCGGGGCTGGCACTGTGGTTGGGGCATCCGTTCTTTTTTGCTATGCCAATGCTTGCGTACAAACTCATCCGCGACAAGCGCGGCAGGTCGCAGGCACTTGCGGCACTACCGTTTGTGTGGACGGCGTTTGAGTGGCTGCACAGCTTGGGAGAACTTTCCTATCCTTGGCAAGCGTTAGGCTATACACAAATGTATCTCACGCCACTGGCGCAAATAGCCGATGTAACGGGCGTTTGGGGACTGACGTTTATCGTGGTGGCTGTCAATAGCTGTGTGGCGCACGTGTGGTTCGTTCACGCCGAAGAACACGAGCGGCAGCCCGCCAAGCAAGCAAATACAATGCTTGTACGAATCGGTACGGCAATTACTCGTTCTCGCCTTCAGGTCGTGGCAGTTGTAGCACTGCTCTTTGTGCCGTTGCTGTATGGTGTGTGGCGCGTGTCCATCTTTCAGCACCAGACCTTGCTTTTGGTCAACCGAACGCTTATGGTGGGCATTATTCAACCGAATATCAATCCTTGGGGCAAATGGCAGGGTGGTGGTCATGCTCAGGTGTTGCTGCAAGAGCAGATTCAAGATTCGCTCAATACCGCATTGCAAGCCAGTTCTGCTGGCAAACAGCGTTTGGAACTTGCACTGTGGAGCGAAACAGCGATTCCATACCGCATTCTTGCGCCCGTCAACGGCTTGTACTGGAGTGGCTTGCAGCATTGGGTGGACACAAGCCGTACGGCACTGATTACGGGGCTGCCCTCCGACACCGTGTATGCAAGCCGTCAAACCGCACCGCCAAGCGCATATGTACTGGCTCGCAGCTATGACACGCTGTATCTCGACAGCTATAACTCCTCGACCATTCTCTACCCGCGTAGTTCCATAACCGACAGTTCCACAACCGATAATTCTACAACCGACACCACGCTGCACACCACAACCAGTACGACAAGCCATCTGACGCAATCAGACTCACCAATCGCAGCCAAAGTGCAGGTGTATCGGAAAATGAAACTTACACCATTTGCCGAACGTGTTCCTTACGCCGATGCGGTGGGGTTTTTAGTCAAGGCCCTTACGTGGGGTGTGGGTATTTCTGGCTGGCAACGCGGGAATATACAATGGAGCTTGGCACTGCCCCTAACGGCAACCGACACCACACGGATAGGAACAATCATTTGCATTGAGTCCATTTATCCTGATTTTGTGGCAGGATTTGTGCGCTCTGGCGCAGAACTGCTGACGGTGCAAACCAATGACGGGTGGTTTAATTTTACGCCTGGTCCGCACCAACATTATGCTATTGCAGCCATGCGAGCAATCGAAACACGGCGGTATATTGTGCGCTGTGCGAACACAGGCATTTCAGGATTTATTACGCCGCTTGGCACGTCGTTGCAACAAACACCGATTGATACTCGTCTTGGCATTGCGGAACGGATTCCCTTGCTGCAAGCACAAACGCTCTACGTGCGGCTTGGTGATTGGCTGCCAAAGGCTTGTACGCTGCTTGCTGTTCTGTGGATAGTGCTTGCATTGCGTGGAAACGCCACTGCTTCAGGAAATACGTTGTAATATCGGTAAACATTATGAACACATACGTTTTTCAGAACTGTACTTCTATGCAACGTTTGATGAACTCTTGGTTTGTAGGCTTGTTGCGTTTGCTGTGGTGTGTGGTGATGGCAATCTCATTATCACTGCATACGCAAGCAAACGCTCAAAAAAAATCTGCTCCTGCTGAAGATGTGCTGAAGTACATCAATCCCTTTATTGGCACGGCAGGGCGCGGGCACACATTTCCGGGCGCAGCCGTTCCGTTTGGCATGATACAACTCAGTCCCGACAACGGCACTGAAGGTGCGGACTGGATAAGCGGCTACAACTATGCCGATTCGGTAATTGTGGGGTTCAGCCATACGCATTTGAGCGGAGCGGACATGAGCAAGATGCAGACGGGCGATTTGTTGGATATTTCGCTTATGCCCACCACGCGCACGGTCAATCTGGCAAAACCTTTGCCAACACGGAAAGGTGCGGATTGGGCGGCACGGTTTTCTCACCGCGACGAACAGGCTTCGCCCGGCTATTACCGTGTGAAGTTTCCAGACCAAGGCGTAACCGCCGAACTGACAACAACTGTGTGGGCAGGAATTCACCGCTACACGTTTCCCGCCTCGAATGCTTCAACGATTGTGCTTGACCTCAGTTTTGCCCTGAATGGCGACAAAACAACCTCGGCAGCACTACAAGTACGTTCTAACACCTTGCTTGTAGGACACCGCCACTCATCAGGTTTTGCACGCAAACAGACGGTGTTTTTCGCCGTAGAGTTTTCCAAGCCTTTTCTGAGCAGCACAGGAATTGACACGGCGGGAACGGTAGTTGCTAACCCGCTAAAACTCAGTGGTACTGGCACTCGTGCGGCGTTTACCTTCAAAACGGCAAAAAGTGAGGCAATCATCGTGAAAGTTGCGCTTTCCACCGTGAGCGAGGAAGGCGCGCTTGCGGGCTTACAAACGGTGCAGAGCAAAAGTTTTGAACTGGTGAAAGCCGAAGCCGAAGTGCAGTGGCGGCGCGAAATATCGCGTATTCGCATTAGTACCAACAGCGTGGCAGACAAAACGATGTTCTACACAGCACTCTACCACGCGCTGCTTGCGCCCACAGTGCTGAGTGATGCCAATGCTGCTTACAGTGTTCACCGCTACGACGCAGCCACTCAAAGCGTGCAAACCAGCATTACCAGTGCAACGGATTTTTTTGGCAATAGATATTTACGCTACGACACATTTCCTTTGCGCGAGGCTTCGCAAGCCGTCTATCCGCTCTTTACGCTCACGCAGATTGGGCGCATGAACGATATGATTCAGTCCATGCTTGCCCATTGGCAGGAACATGGCACGTTGCCCGTGTGGTCGTTGTGGGGCAACGAAGCAAGCGGCAAAACGTCGTTTGGCTATCCGGCAGTTTCGGTGCTGGCGGAAACGTATCTGAAGGGATATTTTGATGCGTTGAACCGCGATAAGCAGGCAGATTCAGCCATTAAGGCTATTCAGATGTCCACACTTGACACGAGCAGCGCCGCTTTCAGGCACTATACCAAATTTGGCTATGTGCCGTTCGACTTGGACACGCTGTCGGTGAGCAAAACGCTGGCATATTGTTCCGACGACTTTGCCGCAGCGTACTTTTTCCGCGAAGTCCGCAAGACTGATGAGTACAATTTCTACAACGGTCGTTCACGGGGCTGGCGGCAATTGTTTGACCAAGAAACGGGGCTGTTGCGCCCACGAGATAGCAAGGGGACATTCAAAACACCCTTTACACCGCTTGCCGAATCTGCGCCAGACTACGAGCAGGGCAGTGGATGGCTCAATAGCTGGTTTTATGCTCATAATGCAGACGAAGCCGTGGCTCTGCACAACGGTACGGCAAAGTTTCTCAAAAAATTAGACAGCCTCTTTACACTGCCACCCGCAACGCCGACGCTTGTTGGGCAAACTGGCGGACAGATTGGTCAGTACGTACACGCCAATACGATTAGCCACTCTATTCCCTACATGTATGTTGCTGTGGGCGAACCTGCCACAGCGCAGGAACGCTTGCACCAGATTGTGCGTTCGTTCTACAAACCCACGCCCGACGGGCTGTGCGGACCTGATGCGTTTGGGCAAATGTCGGCATGGCTGGTGTTTACGATGATGGGGTTTTATCCGCTCAACCCGCCCACAAACTCGTACATCATCGGTACGCCGTTTGTGGATAAAGCCGTTGTGCGCTTGGCACGGAATGATTTCACGGTGATTGTCAAACATCGTTCCGAGAAGAATATCTATATCAAATCTGCTATGCTCAACGGCAGACCGCTTGCCAGCCCCTATTTAGTGCAGCGCGATTTTCTGGACGGCGGCGAATTGGTGTTGGAAATGACCGACAAGCCCACAACACTCTGGAAAACACCACGATAAGAGGTTCGGGGGCATTTGTGTTTTCCACTCCGTGTGGCTGGACAACAACTCCACTGGAGCCATTTGTGTTGTTTGCACAGTACAGACACACAGCATTAAATAATAATGCCTCTTTCAGTCTATCTTCTTTGTGCCTTTACTGGGCTGATGTGGCTGGAGCAGCAGCACCATGCAGGTGTGTCCCGTAGGAAGTTTGGGCTGGGGTCGATGCAAAAGAGTCTCCGCAGGATAAAGAAAATGCCTTGACCATCGGGGGGAAAGTGATGGTTAAGGCATGCAGCATAAAGAGGATACGGCGGTTAAACCGTAGAGCGGGAAACGAGACTCGAACTCGCGACATTCACCTTGGCAAGGTGACGCTCTACCAACTGAGCTATTCCCGCAAATGCTATTTTTATAGCGTATTTCAAAGTATCCTTGACACTGCCATGCGACGCACTGTTGCAGTGCTTTCATCAAGGGAAGACAAAATTACGACGCTTGCAGCCCAAAAGCAAGATTTTTTTGAATTCCTGCAAAAAAACCTGCCAAACCGTTTATCCAAAATGCTTTAGAAATTGCTCTGCACACAGGGTTTGTACCTGCTGAATCTGCTCTTCGGCACTGCACACAGACCACAGTGTTGCATATGCGGTTGAATGTACGCTTGGCGTTGTGCGCTGGAGTTCAGCAGCAACAGAAGTTACGGCTTTATCGTTGATGCCGCACGGCACAATGTATTGAAATTCTTCAAGGGCATTGTTGATGTTCAGCGCAAAACCATGAGCTGTTACCCAGCGCGAACAGTGAATGCCAATAGCACAAATTTTGCGTGCTTGAGCGGTAGTGCTGTCTATCCATACGCCTGTGTATCCGTCGTAGCGTTCGCTGGCAATGCCAAGCGTGGCAAGCGTTTCGATAATGCACTGTTCGATTTCCCGCAAAAACCAATGTAAATCGGGTTTGTAGTCCGTCAGTCGCATTATCGGGTAGCCCACAAGTTGCCCAAGGTTGTGGAGTGTTACGTCGCCACCACGATTGATTTCCACTATTTCTATCCCACGCTGCGTAAGCACATCCTCTGGCACAACAACGTTGTGTCTGCCGCCGTTTCTGCCGATAGTGATGACCGTCGGGTGTTGGCACAACACCAGCGTACTGTCGCGCTTGCCTTGCTGTACGGCTGTTTGCAGTGCCTGTTGTTTGCTCCACGCCTCGCGGTAGGAAATGCTTCCCCAGTGTTCGATGCTGAGGGTTGGTGTGGTCATTGTTGTTCGTTGAGGTTGGTTGGTGTGGTCTTGGTTTGAAAAGGTTTTACGCACCGTGCGGACCAACTTTCGGCAATGGAGCGCGGTTTTTCACGTATTTATCTACCCACTCGCGCATATCGCGGTTGCTTTCGTCGCGCCTGCCCGCCAGGACGTGGTCGGCGTTGTCGTAGATAATAAGTTTGTATGGGTGCAAACAGCGTTGCAATGCCAAACCCAACGTGTAGGCGTGGTCAGCATCCACACGGCGGTCGCCGCTACCGTGCAGCACAAGAAGGGGTGTGGTTTTGCAAAGTTTTTCCGCCCACAGAGCCGCCGAACGCTCCGCTAATTCTTTTTGGGTGTTGCCAAAAGGCGGTAAAAACCGATGTGCCGTTTGCAAAATGTATGAATCTTTTGCCGAATTCGTAAATAGCGTGGGCGCACCAAAGGTAATTGCCGCCTTGAAAACATTGGTGCGAGTAAGCATCTGCAATGCCATCATGCCGCCACGGCTTCCACCGATAATGCCCACACGTTCGTTATCCACGTAATCCAGTCCCAAGAGAAGGTGTAGAGCATTCATAGCATCGCGCACATCGCCTGCGCCCCATTCTTCTGCGCCCTCAGAGCCGCCGCGCCCTCTGTACTGGCTTGCAATGGTAACGTAGCCCCAACTGGCGTACAGCCCTGCCGTTGCTAATGCTGTTGCGGGATTGAGTGCGCCGCGTTCGCCCGTGCCGCCAGCGTTAAAAACCAGCGCGGGCATGTGTGCTTCGTGGGCTGCTGGCAAGGCAAGATAGGCTTTAATGCGCAGGCCGTCACTGGCGTAGGTCAGTTCGTGCAGCTGCACGGCAGCAAACCGCTCAAAATCCTCAGGCGGCATACTGCGTTTTGCCATCGAAAGCGACGAGGGCGGTGCAACAACGGGCGTACTGTCAAGCAACAGACCATCAACCAGCATCATACAAGTACTTAGGCATAATTACATTCAAGCATTTTGTCCCCCCTCAATCCCTCCTTGGCAAGGGGCGAAGCTGAAGGCGGGGGATTCTACGATGCAAATTATTTTACCATCAATCAAGAAGGATGGTGAAGTGCTGAGGTGCTAACGTGTAAGGGCTGTTGCTGGCATTGATATTGGATACTGTGAGAGTACCCCTTTAAAACTGAGATGCCTCCCGATGTCACCACTCATCAAGAGGCACTCCCCTACTCACCTTTCACCACCACAACGAAAGGATATTTTTAGAGGACGAGACGAATGCCTTACATCCGTGCTACGTCGTTGAATTTTCAAAGTGTAGAAGTGTTTTCTGGACTTTCTACGTGCAAAAATAGTGGGCAGAACACACAAAAGCAAGACTTGTTTTGCGTTTCTTCAAAAAAGTTACAAAAAAGTTGCAAAAACTTTTCCACATTTTCATTGTTCCAATAGACTTCTTTCAAAAGTGCTTGTTGATAATGCACTCACCCGCTTTCCGCTTTGCTTCAAGCACCCTCTCCCAGTGGGAGAGGGCAGGGGTGAGGGTACTTCTGAAAGAGGTCTATTGAAGAATCATCTGCCCAGTGCGAAGAATCGTTGTGCCTGCGCGTGCAACCGTGAGTCTGTACACATACAGCCCGCCTGCAAGCGGTGCTCCTGCATCGTTTGTGCCTTCCCAACGGACTTGTTGTTGCCCCCGCTCCTGTACAGCACTGACGAGCGTTGCCACACGGTTGCCCAGCAGGTCGTACACCGCAAGATTGACCAATGCTTGCTCAGGCAGGTCGTAGATGATAGTTGTGCCTGTGGCTTGGGCAAAGGGATTGGGAAAGTTTTGTCGTAGTATCACACCTTGACCGAACTGTCCACGAGAAGCCACGGAAACGTTTGTTGCAAATACGCCGTTGCCGTGCGTGGCAGCCACTACAAGCCCATCAGATGAACGCGAAACCACCATGGCTACGACTGCGCTGCCAATGGTGCTTGCGCCCTCTTGCATCCAAACCGTATTTGCACCATTCAAGCGGTCTGTGGAATACAGTCCCGTGCTTGTTCCCACAAACACCCGCACCGCACCGTTGATAGTCAAGATACTTGCCCACCGACACGACGGTCCGTTGCCCGTGCCATCAGGAAATTGCTCCAAATTGCCGCTAATATTTGTCCATGTTGCGCCGCCGTCTTCGGTCAAAAACAAGCTCAGTACGCTATAATTTGAGAATACAACGATTGCGCGGTTTGCATCGGTGCGGTCGCAGGCAATGCAGGAGATGTATGCCCCGTCTGGGAAATTGCCTCCGCGTGCTTCTGCTGGCGTGGAACGCCCCGTTTGCGCGTTATCTATGCGCCATAGTCTGCCCGCCGTTGTTCCCACGAACAAGCGTGTGCCACTGGCACTTGACGCGCTGCCTGCGGCGGTGCTTCGAGCAAGGTTCACAGCTCCAAGCGCAGAAACCCGCTCTCCAGCTTGGCGTGTGAGATTGTCCCACATTGTCCAGTTGGCAGAAGTTTCGTTTTCGTTGCCGTTCGGGATGCGCATCAAATCATCATGCCGCCATACTTGCTGCCCGCCCGCCAGATAAAGGATGTTGTCGTTCGAGGGGTCAAGCACAAACGGATTGATGAACAAATAACCACTGCCACCGCTTGGTTTGATAAGCGACGTGCCGAGCGGGCGTGAAAAATCTTGGGAAAATCGCCGTCTGTACACCGTGCCATTCTGTGCCGACACAAACAACGTTGAGCCGTCTTGCGCCACCGCACAAAAGCCGCCATCGCCACTGAGCGCACGAACCCATTGCGCCCGTGAAGCTAAGGAATTCACGTACTGCGAACTATTGTCTTGCATGCCGCCCACCAAAAGCGGGCTGCCACTCGCATTCGGGTCAATGGCAATGGCGTAAAACTGCGCGGTCAGATAGCCGTTGTTCAGCGGTGTCCACGCAATTTGTGCTGCCATGCAGTTGTCTGTGCGAAACACGCCACCGTCGTTGCCTGTGAACATCACCAAAGGATTCGTGGGCGAAAACGTGATGACGTGTTGGTCAACGTAGTGATTGGCAAGAATACTGAAGTCTTGATTTGTCGCGTAACCGCCTATCCATGCCGTGTTGGTGCTGCTTGCAAAGCCGTCGGTCGAACGGTATAAATTCGTGCCACCCAAAAACACCACGTTTTCGTTGTCGGGGCGCGGTGCAATCACGATGTCGTAGGAATTTTGGGTGATGAAATCTCCTGTGCGCCGCGCCGCGCCACCAAGAGCGGGCAAGTTGTTCGTGCGGTTTTCCCATCTTCCACCTGAAAACGTGCCGTCGCCGCTCAAATATGTGTACTTCCAAAGGCTGTGGGATTCAGCCACGCCGTCGTTAAAGCCTTGAAAGCCTGAGTTGGGCGTTTCAGCAACGAAATACGCCACATTGTCGTTGGAAGGCGCAATGCCAATAGCAATGCGCCTGTACACACGCGGAAAGTCGTCTGGTGCAATGCGCGTCCAGCGTATGCCGTCGGTGGAGCGAAATATGCCGCGCTGGTCTGCCAGCATACCGCTAATGTCGCTCAACGTTGCATACATCACGCCGGAATGCTGCCCAATGGCAATATCGCTGAAAAATCCTGTCGTTGTTGGCAGCGAGCCTGTTGCACCCAGCACTGCCCGCCACGTGTTGCCGCCGTCGGTCGAACGAAAAATTGTTTCAAACACCGCAGCATAGACCTCGTCTTGCTGCATGTTGCGCGGATTGATGGCAATGTTCCACACATAATCAAACCGTTGGTCAAAGCGTTGTGGAGTGTTGGTGGACGTAGAAGCCAGTAGCGACCACGTATTGCCGCCATCGGTGGATTTGTAAATGCCATCGCCGCGCATGGGTGCGCTGCCGCCCGAAGCAGAATTGGCAATGCCTTCGCCAGTGCCAGCATACCAAATATTGGTTTTGCCCGGACGAGTGTCTTGCACCAAACAACTCACATTCGGAATGCCACCAATCGGCGAAACACGCACCCACGATTGTCCGCCATTGGTGCTGCGCCAGATACCCCCCGAAATGCCCGCCGCCAGTATGACGTTTTCGTTTGTTACATCCACTGCTAATGCTCGTGTGCGACCGCCCACAAAAAACGGGCCTCGGCTTATCCACGCTTCCGACTGTATCTGTGTGCCGCGCAGAGGTTTTGCGGCACTTCCTGCTGTGTTGTTATGCTGACCTTCTGTAAACGCCTTTTCTGCCAGAGCTTCTGCGTTTGGCAGTGTGGCAGCGAACTCGCGCTCTGCACGGTGAATGTTGCGCGGGAGGGTGTTTGTGCGTGGGTCGCGGAGCATTTGAAATTCTTGCTCAAGCCGCGCTTGCGGATTTTCCGCATTCTCCTCATACTCCAAAAGTTCTTTGCGGAACTGCACGCGCTCGCGGGTGGTGTGTGCAGTAGAGTGTAACAGTGCCCAGAACGCGACAAATACTAATGACCACACAGCTATAACGCCAGTGATGGCAAGCGTCAGATGCACAGGGCGCGTAGGGCGTGTAGGGCGAATGGGGCTAAGAGGAGATGTCATACACAATGTGATAGTGGTACGGAATGATATGATAATGATATGGTGATGCAGCGGCACTGAATCATCAGGTCGTTTGGTGATTTCTCAGGAATACCATGAAGCATTGCAGCAAAATTACAATTCTTCTATCAAGCAAACGTTTTTAGGAGAAGAAAATTTTTCGCAATTTGTGCGAACAAACCACAATAGTTCTATTACTGAGGAGTATTAACTCATGGCAGAGCCAGTGCATCTTACCGACGAAAATTTCCAGACGGAAGTGCTGGAATCACAGCATCCAGTGTTAGTAGATTTTTGGGCAGCATGGTGCGGTCCGTGCCGCATGATTGCCCCAATGATTGAAGAACTGGCAAGTGAGTATGACGGCAAAGTCAAAATTGGCAAACTTGATGTGGACAACAATCAGCGCGTGGCTATGCAGTACGGTATTCGCTCTATTCCAGCACTGCTTGTTTTCAAAGATGGCAAAGTTGTTGACCAAATTATTGGCGCAGTACCGAAGGGTCGCGTTGTCGAAAAACTCGATATGGTTTCGGCAAACTAATCAGCACATCACACAAAATACAAGGAACGACAGGGGCATCACCCATTTGGTGAGGCCCCTGTCGCGTTTACTGCCGTCTGCGCCTTGTTTTGTCTGGACTACGTGTCAGAGGGAGTGCTATTTTTTGGGCGACACAGCCGCAGGCTGTTCAGCTTTTTTCTCTTCGCGCTTCACGTCGAGCAGCGTTTTACGAACTTGCTCCTGAAATTTTTGTTCAAAGAGCAAAAACTTCGCGTATTGGCGTTCATCCAGCACGGAACGAATCGAGCGCAAACGTTCAGAAACAGCCGTTTGCATTTGTGCTTGTTTTTCCAGCACTACATCTGACAAGGGCTTGAACTGCTCTGGCATGACTTTTTTTGGGTCTTGGCTGAGGAGCTTGTCCAGCTCGCGCATGGCATCGTTGAGGGCTTTGATGGCATCGTCCACTTTTTTTTGTTCAGCATTGTAGCGCACGAAGAACTTTTCGGCGGTTTGCTCGTTCATATCCAGCGTTTCAATGAGTTTGAGCTTTTTGAGTTGTGCCACACGCTGTTTTGCTTTGGCAGCATCACTTTCGCGCTGTTCGCTGGCTTTTGGGGTTGGTGTTTGGTTTGATTGCTGAGAAGCAAACACAGAACCAAGAGGCATGGCAGCGACAGCCAGTATCAATGCTAAAGCTACATTCAAACGCAGAACGGCACGACACAGAGCGGAACGATGATTCATACAAACCTTGTCAAAGATGTCGAAAGTATCAGTGTCAGATAAAGCGTACCCGCATAACAACATTACCTACAAAATGTCTTTCAGTAAAGCTACCACGTCCTCGTTATCAACATCGTCGTCGTCCAGTGTTTGGAGCAATGCTGTTTCGCCCGCGAACGCATCGGTAAAGGGCGAAAGTGTTGCCAGCGACAGCGCACGCATGGTCTCACGCTTGAGCATTCGTGCCGCTGCCAGTGTTTCTTTTTGGTCAATTTCCCGCGAGCCGGGCATGGCGGCGGTGTTGTCTTTGAACGAGACATCCGTTTCGGTAATGCCGTCGCTGGTGGTTGTGTCGGATTGCAGCAACTGCGCTTCTTCTGGGCGCAGAAGTTCTGCGCTTATGGTTTCTGTTACCGTCTCTGCTTGTGTTGCTTGGGCAAGCGATGTTGAATCGTCGGGCGTTGTTGTGGGCTCAGTTATCATCAAAACCGCCAGTGCACTGCCTGCGGCAGCCACGGGTATTGCCCACCGCCAGAATATAGTGCGTACCTTCTCGCGTTTGCGTTCTTGTGCGATGCGTTCCTGCACGTGAATCGAAAGATTCTTCACGCGCTGCGTGATAGCGCGGTCGCGTTTTTGCTTGAGTTCTTGCAAGGCTGTTTCCGCCTCCAACAAAGCAAGTGCTTCTTGCATTTCTGCAAGTTCGGTAGCGATATCTGGGTGCGCTTCCAACGAAGCCTCGAATTCCTCACGGTCATCGCTGGCAAGTTCGTTGAGTATGTACGCAGGAAGTCGTTCTTCCATTTCGCTGCGCGTCAGTGGCAGGTACGCGGAAGATTCTGGATGTTCCATAGCTATCTATCTCCTTCCAATGCCCGAACTGTTGTGGTCTGTTCACACAACACCTGCATTGTAACATTGGACTCGCTACGCCCGGCAGCACTCACAATTGAGCGTGTTAGGAGCGAGTTTGTTTGAGCAGGTGGGCAATTTTTTTTGTCGCTTGAAAATAATTGGCTTTTAAGCCGCCGACGGATGTTCCCGTCATTTGTGAAATTTCTTCATACGAAAGTTCATCAAAGTACCGCATGATAAACGTCTCGCGTTGTTTTACGGGCAATTGTGCTAACACTTCCTCAAAACGGTCTTCAAAATCGGTGTTTTCGGTTTCTTGGTCGGGCGTAAAGCCATATGCACTTCGTGTTTCGCTTATGCTATCCAAATCCACAAATTGGCGCAACTTTTCTTTGCGCTTTATTCCCGAACAAACATTCATTGTGATGCGATACAACCACGTCGAAATTGAACTCTCACCACGGAAGCCTTTAATGCTTTTGAGTGCTTTAATAAACACTTCCTGTGCAGCGTCGTAAGCGTCATCGCTGTCTTTAAGATAGCGCAGTGCCGTTGTGTACACGAACTTTTGGTATTTCCGCACAAACTCGTTTGCGGCGGCAGTGTTCGGTGTTTCTGCTGTGCGCAGCGCGGCAAGTATAGCGTCGTCAGTTCTCACAGAAAGAGCGTAACCCATAGTGTTGTCAGCACAAAAAATGTGAAATGACTGTGGTCGGTGCGGTGGTGGTACAGCATTGCGCAGATGGTGATGAAGCCTTGATTGCGCGGTCAAAACTGCATATACCCTTGCTAACAATGCCGTTGCACCGAAAACTACACGTTTGAATGATGCAGCCCCGCAAAAAGTTTAATGCTTGTGCAAGGTTTTTTGTCTCAGGATGTTGCTGGCAAAAAACACGTTTAGGGGTGATGGGAATGAAGTAGTGCAAGTGTGCAACTGTTGCTATGCGTGCTTTGTGCGTCATTCAAGTTACCTGTCATTTCACTCTTGCTTTTTCTTATGCTCACGGTCTTACAAACGGTTTATGCGGCAATATATTGAGTTTCTGGCACTAAGCCAAGTCCTATTCCGAGTTCCATCCCGACGGCATTGTAGGGCGGATTGTTCCTCGCGACGGCGGTGCTGTGATACTGGCTTAGGGTGGTTCAAGGGTGCAGAGAAATGTTTGGAAAACACAAAAAAATGTTGTAAGATTGTAGTCTTGCTACCACGGCGGGTGTAGCTCAGTTGGTAGAGCACCAGATTGTGGCTCTGGGTGCCGCGGGTTCAAGCCCCGTCACTCGCCCTCGAATCAAACAAGTCCTCAGAAAGAGAACATTTTCTCTCTCTGAGGACTTGTTCGTTAATGCTTGTGTGCGTGATTACAATCGTGATTACAATAAAACACTATCCAAGAAATTCTTCGTATTCTCCTCGCCAATTGTAGGCAAAATGCCCTGAAATAGCTAAGTTTACCCTGACCTTATAAGTATCCATGAAGTGGCAATCGATGCACGCTTTCATTGGGCTCATTATTCATTGTTTTGCTGGAGGAGGTTATGAATCATGCTCGGAAGAATATCCGCAACACTTCCCGCCATAGAGTTGTCTTTCAAGCAACGATGCCTTGGGTAATGATATTGCTGCTGGAAGCAGTGTGCGCGTTCGCTCTGGCAGCACAACAGCCGCCTGTGTCTGAGCAGCCTGTATCGGAGGCGCACAAACCGTTGTTTGCGAGTAATGAGTTGGCACATAATCAACAACCCGCCGTTTCTTCGCCTGCCCAGCCGTCTGCCGAGCAAACAGCCTCTGCACACAGTGTTGGCTTGGATTGGATACTTTTTGTGATTATTGCTCTGACGCTCGGAACAGCCGCACGGCATTGGGGAGCAAAACTGCCTGTTCTGCGCCTGTTTCCCTATACCGTCTTGCTGATGCTTTTGGGGTTTGCTGTTGGCATTGTGGATCGCTTTCATCTGTTTTCTGGTGTGTTTTCAGCATTTGACGAGGCACTGAGATGGGCAGCAAATATACAGCCAACCCTGATTCTCTTCATTTTTCTGCCAACCTTGATTTTTGAAGCCTCGTTTGCCATTGATATTCACACGTTCAAAAAATCGGTCGTCAATGCGCTCATTCTGGCTGTACCGGGCATGATTATCGCAACTGTTCTGACCGCTGCAAGCATAATGTTCGTGCTGGATTTGCCCTCGTGGACGTTGTATTTGGCAATGCTGTTTGGGGCAATGGTCAGCGCAAACGACCCCGTTGCAGTGGTGGCACTGCTGCGGGAACTTGGTGCAAGCAAAAAACTTAGTACGTTGATTGACGGCGAATCACTGCTGAATGATGGCGTGGCAATCGTGATTTTTACGGTGTTTTTGGAATACGTTCGCGTGGGAGCAAGCATTGATGCGCTCAATACAACGGTGCTGGTACAAAGTTTTCTCAAAACGGTTCTTGGCGGTACGTTGATTGGTATTATCATTGCTACCACGACCATTGCGTGGGTGCGCCGCGTGTTCAATGATGCACTGGTGGAAATTACGGTTCTGGTGATTGCGGCGTACCTGACGTTTTACATTGCCGAACACTTTTTGCACGTGTCGGGCATTTTGGGCTTGATGGCGTTGGGCTTAACTATGTCTGGTGTCGGCAGAACCCGCATTAGTCCTCCGGTTGAGCATTTTCTCCACAATTTCTGGGAAATGGCTGCGTATCTTGCCAATACCCTGATTTTCATTATCGTTGGCGTGCTTATAGCCGAACGCACGGTGTTTTCTGTGCAAGACCTGCTGAATTTGCTGATACTCTACGGCATTATTCATGTTGTTCGTGCGGTCATGATAGCTATGTTTTATCCGCTTCTCAGACGCTTTGGCTATGGAATTGCTCCCAAAGAAACGGTGATTTTGTGGTGGGGAGCGTTGCGCGGGGCATTGGGACTGTGCCTATGTTTGGTGGTCATGCAGGAAGCTGCTATTCCCAGCGTTATTCAGCAGCAGATGATGTTTTACATGGCAGGTATCGTGTTTTTAACGCTGACGGTCAATGCCACAACCATCAAGTGGATTATTCTGCGCTTGGGGCTAACGGCGAGTCCTCCTGCCCGACAAGCCATGCTCGGCAATGCACTGCAAGAGATTGCCAAGCAGATGAATGCGACGCTCTTGCGTTACAAATACCACGACGCTGTGCGTGGCGTTCGCTGGAGTGCAGTGCGCGAGTATCTGCCAAGTGCGCCCAACCGCTCAGAACTGGTTATGTGCGAGATGAAGACCTCTTGGCAGAAATTCGTTTGAGGCTGTTAGAAACAGAACGGGCGTTCTATCAGCACGCTTTTCACGAAGGCTTGCTAGGGGCAGATTCCTTGCGCGAACTGTCCGCCGACATTAGTCTGGTGATGGATAACAACGGTAGAACAGTGCTTAACGAACGTCCATATTTATCAACGCTTTGGACGCTGCCGTCCTACTGGAAGGTTCTGGCAACTGTGCCATTGATGCGCGGGATTGCTCAGTGGCAAATCTCACGCCGTCTTGCGTTTATGTACGACACGGTAAAATGCTTTTTGGAAGCGCAGGAGCGGCTACTGGTGTTGGTTCAGCAGCCAGAATTGTACGACATCAACCAAAACGACACCTTCGATGACAATGAACGCCAGATGGCAGACACGCTGAGCAAAGAAATCCAAACATTGATTGTGCAGGCGAAAACCGTACTTGAACGCTTGCGTATCGAGCATCCTGAGGTAGCACTTGCCGCAGAAACTGTGGATGCGCTGCGGTCAGCACTGAACGCTGAATTGCAAACGATAGACACACTCTACCACGATGGCATGTTGAAACTTGATGATAAACTCAAGCTCACAGAGCGTGTCGAAATGCAGATAAAAACGCTTGTCAATTATCCGCCTACACTGCCTTTGCCTGACACAACAGAGCTTATCCGTGAACAGCCTTGGCTGGCGCAGGCACAACCTGAAGCCGCAGAGGCGTTTTTGCGGCTGTGTAGCCATCAAGAGTACCGCGCCGGAGCGACCATTATTCTGCACAACACCGTACCAACTACGGCGTTTATCGTTGTGCGTGGAGATGTACGCTGTGGCGAATCGGTGCAGAGTCTTGGAGCAATGGTGGGCATGTACGAAATGTTGGCACAGATTCATCAACCAGAAGCTCTTGTTGCTGTAACTGATGTAACGCTACTGAGCATCACAGCTAATGCTCTGGAGCAGTTCTTCGCGCAACAGCCCGAATGCCGAGAACCATTGTGGCGGTGGGCAAGTGCAGCCACTGTGCAGCGATTGCTTATCGAACACGGTCATCTGCAAGTCGATGACACCACGCTTGATTGGTTGCTTACAGGCACGGTGGTTTGGCTTTCGCCAGAGGAATCCTTGCAACCCAATGCCACAACGTGTATTGTGTTAGCGGGGAGTGTTGTGGAAAGCATTAGTGGTCATCGTGTTTCTGCACCCGCTCTGCTGCCCGGTACCATACCGCTTGTTGCGCAGAGCGCGGCGTATCTGTATGTGATGTAGAACGCGGGAAGATAAAGCATAGGTTTACGCACCTTTACAAAAACAATCCCTGCAAGCCTTGCTACACTTGGCTTGCAGGGTTTTATTTTGCGAAGAGCATTTTCGCAGAAAATGCCTTCCAAGCAAGGTTTAGTGCCGTTGAGAGAGCTGTCGAAAAATTTTGCCGTTCGAGAGGCTTCTTGAGTAGCTTATTTTCTCAACTCCAACACCAACGCTGTTTTGGGCGGAATCGTGAGCGTGGCAAGATTGGTCAGCGTTGCGCCCGTCAGAACGTTCGTCGCGCTCGAAAAGTCTTTCATGCGTTCAGCATAGCGTTCGGTGTTCACCTGTTTTTCTTGGGTGGTGTTATTAACAGCTACCATGACGGCTTCTTTGTCATTGTAGCGGAAATAGGTGTACACGCCGTCGTGCGGGACAAACTGCATGAGTTTGCCCGTGTGAATGACGGTTTTGGTTTTTCGCCACTGCGCGAGTGTGCGCAGATGCGTGAACGCTTCTTGTTCGCGTTCGGTGCGTCCTTGCTCGGTGAACGCGCTACGCTTGTCCTCAGCCCATCCACCCGGAAAATCTTTACGAACATTGGGGTCGATGTCTTTCACGCCGGGCATGGCAAGTTCTGTGCCGTAGTAAATTTGTGGCACGCCGCGCAGCGTAAGCAACAGCGTGAGCGCAATCTTGAATTTGCTCATGTCCTCGCCTACGCTGGAAAAAAACCTTCCCACATCATGATTGTCTAAAAATATGAGGTTGCTGTGGGGATTGGGGTAGAGAAAGTCTTGGGCTAAGGTGTTATAGACCCTTGCCATGCCTTCATTCCAGCCTTCCTGCTCATTGACCGCCGCCGAAATCGCACTCATGAGGGGAAAGTCTGTTGTGCTGGGCAGCGCAGGTGTGAAGCCGTCGCGGTTGCGTGTGCCAGCAAGCCAGTATGCTGTCATGCCAACGCTTTCGCTAATCCAGACTTCGCCCACAATGCCAAATGTGGGATACTCTGCCAGCACAGCTTTGACCCAGCGCGAGGAAAATTCTTTGTCAGGGTACGGATACGTGTCCATGCGGATTCCATCAATGCCCGCAAATTCAATCCACCAAATCGTGTTCTGGATAAGATAGGTTGCCAAGAGCGGTTGCTTTTGGTTGAAATCGGGCAGCATCCAGTCAAACCAGCGATTGGTCATTGCTTCGCGGTCAAATTGCGAGGCGTAGGGGTCGGAAACGGTCGAAGCACGAAAATTACTTTTGCGAACCTGCGTTTTCCAGTTTGTGCTGCTTTTGTATGCGGCGTAGTCGTTGAACCAATCTTGTGTTGGCGGGTCTTGGAACAGGTACGCTTTGTCGCCGCAGTGATTGAGCACCATGTCTTTAATCACCTTCAGCCCGCGTTTGTGCGCGCTGTCCACATAGGCTTTGTAGAGGTCGTTCGAGCCAAATCGTGCGTCTATCTTGTAAAAATTGGTAATGCCGTAGCCGTGATAGGAAAAGCGTTCTTGGTTGTTTTCCAGCAGTGGTGTAGCCCATACAGCCGTGCAGCCCAGATTACTGATATAGTCTAAATGCTTGATGATGCCCTGAATGTCGCCGCCGTGCCGTGCGTTCGCTGAGTCACGGTGCGTGATGTCGGGCATTCCTGCCACCGTGTCGTTTGTGGTGTCGCCGTTGGCAAATCGGTCGGGCATCAGCATATACACAAGGTCAGACGAGGTAAAGCCCTGCGCACGTTGTTTGCTCGCCGAACGCGGCAGAAGATTATAGCCGTATATGGATTCCACACCGTCTTTTTTTATCCGTAACAGCATTTGTCCGGGTTTTGCGGTTTTGCCAATGTTCAGGTTCACAAACACGTAGTTTGGATTCTCTGCTTTGGCTATGCCCGTAATCCTCACTCCCGGATACTGAATAGCAATGGATTCCGCTTTGGTGATGTCCTTGCTGTGGATAAGAATTTGCACGTTCGGGTTGTTCATGCCCACCCACCAACACGGCGGTTCAATATGTTCGACGGCGTTGGGTTGTGCGGACAGCGGCGTGGCAAGCATTATTGACAGCAGTGGCAGCAACGCAAGCAAGTATGGTAGCAGGCAGATAAAATAACGCATAATCGAGCATTGTTGAAGAGTGTATGAAGAACCAGGCATATTTGTTGTGGACGTGTCAATCACAAAATCATCACAAAATCATCAATCAGGACTTTCGCAAAATGGCATTTTTGAACAATAAAGGGTACTTTGCCATACAAGTCTTAACGCAACAAGAGGTTGCGCCACTTGTTCTCTATTGTCGTGAAATTGTTGCGAAAGTCCTATTATTCACAAAAACGCAGTAAAAATACATCGGCTCGCGCGATTATCCAACCAGATTTCTTTTCCGTTTTCTTTATAGAAACTTTAGCGGTTTCTAAAGTTTCTTTTCTGAAAATACAATGTAAGAAAAAAGCGTCTTTTGAAACTTTTCTTGTGAAAATTCGTCAATTTTTGTGTAATATGGCAATGTGCAGAAACTAAAAAAACCGAAAAAGTTTCTTCTGCCGAATGTGATGCGACGCTGTACTATTAGAAACTGTTTTAAAACTCTCCATACCGCGTTTATTGCCCTCATCCCAACCTTCTCCCAAAGGGAGAAGGAGGAAGAAATGGCTTAAATCCTGCTTCCTCTCCCTCTGGGAGAGGATGCCATCGTAACGATGGCAGGTGAGGGAAAAAGGAGGTTTCAAACAGTCTCTTAGGCTTTGTGTGAACAATCGTTTTTCGTCGTACAGTATTCACCTCAATTTTCACCTTATTACTCAACTGCTATGAATACGTATGCCGTTTCTGCCGCGTCGGAACCGACCCATCCTGCATTCGAGAACGCAACGCTTCCTCTGCCACCCGCAAACGGTCAGCCGCGTGTGGTCATAGTCGGTGGTGGTTTCGGGGGCTTGCGGCTTGCCGAGGTACTTGGCAAGCGTGATGTGCAAGTGGTGCTTCTTGACCGTAATAACTACCACACATTTCAGCCGCTGTTGTACCAAGTGGCAACTGCAGGTTTGGAGCCAGACTCGATAGCCTATCCGCTCAGGAAAATCCTGAAACGTCATAGCAATGTGCTCTTTCGCATGGGCGAGGCGCAGCGTGTGGATGCCGAACGCAATGTGCTGGAAACCTCCATAGGAGCAATTGAATACGATTATTTGGTGATTGCCACTGGGAGTAAAACCAATTTTTTTGGTATGCAAGGGCTTGAAGACCACGCAATGGGCATGAAAAGCATACCAGAAGCGTTGAATATTCGCAGTTTGGTGCTGCAAAGTTTTGAGCAAGCGACGCTCACCAATGATGCCAAGCATCGCCAAGAACTGATGACCTTTGTGGTAGTGGGCGGCGGTCCGACAGGGGTAGAAACCGCAGGTGCGTTGGCAGAGCTCAAAAAACACGTGCTGCACAAAGATTTTCCAGAGTTGGATTTGCGCTTTATGCACATCTATCTGCTCGAAGCTTCACCACGACTGCTGAACGGGATGTCAGACATAGCCGGCGAAAAAGCCGTTGAATTTTTGCAGGCTATGGGTGTAAATGTGCTGCTCGGCGCACAGGTCAAAGAGTACGACGGTGCAACTATAACCATGCAAGACGGTTCAGCAATTGCTTCCCGAACGCTTATATGGGCTGCAGGTGTAACTGGGGCAACTATTGCAGGGCTTGAGCATGCCGTTGTGCGGGGCAATCGCCTGAAGGTGGATGCCTACAACCGCGTGGAAGGCTGCGCTAATGTGTTTGCCATCGGTGACGTGGCAGCCATGGTGGGTACAGACGAACGCTTCCCGCATGGTCACCCAATGGTTGCTCCTGTGGCAATGCAACAAGGAACGTTGGTAGGGAAAAATATTCTTGCATTACTGACAGCCAAGAATCTATCGGCATTACAGAGCAACAATGCTTTGGACACAACGCCACAACTCCAGCCATTTCGGTATTTCGACAAAGGTTCTATGGCAACCGTTGGGCGCAATAAAGCTGTTGTGGACATTCACAAGGTGCGCTTTCAGGGATGGTTTGCATGGGTGGCGTGGTTGGGCTTGCATTTGATAATGCTGGTGGGATTTCGCAATAAAATTGTCGTGACCATTAACTGGGTGTGGAACTACCTGAGTTACGACCGAGGCACACGCCTGATTGTCCGTCCATTCAAGCGCAAAAGCGAAGCATAGATTTTTCGTATATTGTGTCGTGGTAGAGGCTGTTTTAAAACTCTCCATACCGCGTTCTATTGCCCTCAATCCCAGCCTTCTCCCAAAGGGAGAATGAGGAAGAAAACTCTTCAAATCTTACTTCCTCTACCTCTGGGAGAGGATGCATCGTAACGGTGGCAGGTGAGAGGAAAGGGAGTTTTCAAATAGTCTCTTAGAGCAACGCGAGCGTTCACTCATCATTCGCAGTCATGTTGATACACGTTGGAACAGTCAAGCGCGTCTTTGGCACAGAAGGTGCAGTGCTTGTGGCAGAGGTGCTGCCACGTTTTCAGGGTTTTCACATCGGGGCAACGCTGCAAGTGGGCTACTCCGAGACGTTCACCAAATCCTACACCATTGCTGAATGTGCCGAACACGGTGAGCGGTCGTTCGTGGTAACGTTCAGCGGCATAACCACTCCCGAAGCTGCATCAACGCTGAAAGAAATGGGCGTTTTTGCTGACGAAGCCTTTGTGCGCTCGCACAGCGAGAGTGCGTATTTGGAAAGCGATATTGTGGGCTGTGTGGTGCATAATGCCGAGACAGGCGAACGGCTTGGTGAGATTGTCGCTGTGTGGTATATGCCCGCAAGCGACATCTGGGTAGTGAATTTTCAGGGCAAAGAACTGCCTATTCCTGCGGTCGAAGCGTTTATTCAGCACGTGGACATAAGCGCAAAGCGTGTGGATGTGCTGGTCATAGACGGCTTGCTTGACCTTGCTGAGTAAGAAATGCTATATTTGTGGCAGTATCAGGCGTTTTTTCAAAGACCTTGACGTTGCAGCAGGCAATGCCGCCAAAACCTTCCAGCAATGCACTTGTACATACAATGTGACAACGTGAGCATGACAAACTTTGGCATCATTGGCACTTCTGAACCCATGCGCCGCGCGATAGAGCGTGTGGCGCAGGTTGCTCCGACAGATTTAACCGTGCTTATCACGGGCGAATCCGGCACGGGCAAAGAAGTCTTTGCTCAAGCTATTCACCACGCCAGCCCGCGCCGCAAACACCGTATGGTCAGCGTCAATTGTGGTGCAATACCCGAAACGCTTTTGGAAGCAGAGTTGTTTGGCAACGAAAAAGGCGCGTTCACTGGTGCGGTTGAGCAACGCAAAGGGTTTTTTGAGGCTGCGGACAAAGGCACGATTTTTCTTGATGAATTGGGCGAAATGCCGCTTGGAACGCAGGTCAAGTTGCTGCGTGTGCTGGAAACGGGCGAGTTCTCGCGCGTTGGCTCGTCCGACGTGCTGCGCGTGAATGTGCGCGTCATAGCAGCCACGAACAGGCGTTTGGAGGAAGAAGTCGCGCAGGGCAATTTTCGACGGGATTTGTTCTACCGCTTAAATGCTGTTCAAATCGTGCTTCCCCCCTTGCGAGAGCATCCCGAAGACATTCCCACCTTAGTCGAATTCTTTGCTCATCGTACCGCACAAAAACTGGGAATTCTCTATGAAGGCATTTCTGACGATGCGCTCCGTGTCCTGATGAATCTGCCATGGTTAGGCAACATCCGCGAACTTCGGAACATGGTGGAAACGCTCGTGACGCTCGAAAAGGGCAAACGCATTACTCTGGAAATGCTGCGCCCGTACATGCCGTTGGCTCTGCCTGCTTCGCGTGAGGAAAGCATGGGGTTTGACGATGAAAATTCGGCGGAGTCGAATGTCCACACAACCGATACTGATGAACCTGTTCAACCCGTTGAACAGCCAGACGAGGTGTATTTGGACAGCAATGCCACGCGGGCACTGGTGCACCTGCCCGGCAAGACTTCCGAACAAGTTGAACGCGAGATGATGTACAAAGCCTTGATGAACATGGCGCACGAATTGGCGGGGCTTCGGGAAGAAATTTCCCAGTTAAAAGATGCCGTGTACAGGCAACAGCATCAGTCCAGCAGCACGAACGCTTCTCACTCTCCTTCAAGCATCGTAGCGGCGGAGCGTTCCACGCAGCAAGAGTCTGCAACGCTTCTTCCGGTACTGCCATCGCAACTTGACAATCCTATGGTGTTCGATGCTCCTTCGCTGAGGCTTGAAGATGTCGAACAACGGCTGATTATCACCGCGCTTGAACGTTCGGGAGGCAATCGTCGCCTTGCTGCCGAACAACTCGGTATCAGCGAACGTACACTATATCGCAAACTCCATGAGTATCAACTGTTGGAGCGGTTTCCGTAGCGTCTTGTACTATATTATCAACACCACGCTGCTATTGACCAATCAGAGCCTTGTAGGCGGTCGCATCCATAAGGGTTTCCAGTTCAGCACTATCGGCGAGTTCGATTTTGACAATCCAACCTTCGTTGTAGGGGTCATTGTTTACGACATCGGGTGCATCATTGAGGGCTGCGTGCACTTCGACAATCTTCCCGCTCACGGGCGCAAACAAGTCCGCAACAGTTTTGACCGCTTCAATCGTGCCAAAGGTGTCTCCTGCTTTAACAGTCGCGGAAGTGTCAGGAATATCTACATACACAATATCCCCCAGTTCATGTTGAGCATGGTCGGTAATGCCGACAATACCGATAGTTCCTTCCACACGCACCCATTCGTGGTCTTTGCTATACCGTAGATGTTCTGGAAATGTCATACCTTGTTCAATGTTCGCGTTAAACAGATGATGAATTATGTACACGTTGTTGGGGTGTTTCGGCTTAGAATTCCCGCCAATCGTGCGTGTCAAGATACTTCGTATCAAATTCTCCCGCAAGAAAATCTTTGTTGTCCATCATTTTCAAATGAAAGGGAATGGTCGTATGAATTCCTTCAATGACGAATTCCTGCAATGCCCTTTTCATGCGCACAATTGCTTCAGCACGGGTCGCACCGTAGGCTATAAGTTTTGCAATGAGCGAATCGTAGTACGGCGGAATTTCGTACCCTTGATAAATGTGCGAATCGACGCGAATTCCCGGACCGCCCGGAAAATGGAGTGCAGTGATTTTGCCCGGCGATGGGCGATAGTTATGGTAAGGGTCTTCGGCGTTAATGCGACATTCAATAGCGTGTTTGCGCGGTGTTGCGGCGTTGATAGAGAGTTTGTTCCCTGCTGCGACGAGCAATTGCTCTTTGACGAGGTCAATGCCCAACGTTTCTTCGGTAACAGGATGCTCAACCTGAATGCGGGTGTTCATCTCCATAAAATAGAACTTGCGGTGTTTGTCCACCAAAAACTCAATCGTCCCTGCGCCCTCGTAGTGTACTGCTTTGGCGGCTTTGACCGCAGCTTCGCCCATAGCGTGGCGCAGGGCTTCGTCCACAATAGGCGAGGGCGCTTCTTCAATCAACTTTTGATGACGGCGTTGAATGGAACATTCGCGCTCGTTCAAGTGAACCACGGTGCCATGGCTGTCGCCAAACACCTGAATTTCTACGTGGCGTGGTGATTCCACGAACTTCTCCACGTACAAATCAGGATTACTAAAGGCGGCTTCGGCTTCAGTGCGAGCAGTAGCGAAGGCTTGTTCGAGTTCGTCCATCGAACTAACCAACCGCATTCCTTTGCCGCCGCCGCCAGCGGAGGCTTTGAGCATGACCGGTACGCCAATTCCCTCAACAATTGCCTGTGCTTCTTCCAGCGTAGAAACCACACCCTCGCTACCCGGAATCACTGGCACGCCTGCCGAACGCATGGTTTCTTTTGCTACTGATTTATTGCCCATTTTGGCAATAGCCTCAGGTTTGGGTCCGATAAACGTAAAACCGCAGTCGTTGCAAATTTGAGCAAATTCTGCATTTTCCGACAAAAAGCCGTAGCCCGGGTGAATGGCATCTACGCGGCTGATTTCGGCGGCGGAAATAATAGAGGGTATTTTCAGGTAGCTCAGTTTGCCTTGTGCTGGACCGATGCACACTGCCTCATCCGCGAAACGTACATGAAGCGAGTTTTTATCGGCTTCCGAGTACACAGCAACAGTCTGCACGCCTAATTCATGGCACGCACGAATAACACGCAAGGCAATTTCGCCACGATTGGCAATAAGAATTTTTTTGAACATAACATTTTCAGATATAGTCGAACACGGTATAGGAGCGTCTTTACCTTCTGTCTTCACTGGTTTGATTCTTTGTTCGCTCACACAATAAAGCATTATCCAAAAACTGTGCAAGGGGCTCTCAGAGCCCCTTGCCTATGTATTCTGTACGCACTTGTGCACGGGTCTGCCATGCGTAGTCATGGTTGTAGTCATTCGGTAAGTGTGCGGTACAACGACAACTCGCTGCACTCTATGACGTGATTAGTCCAACTGAATTAGTCTAACTGAATCAACATGAGGGGTTGGTTGTACTCAACGGGTTGAGCGTTCTCGACGAGCACTTTGACAACTGTGCCCGCAACGTCGCTTTCAATCTCGTTCATCAATTTCATTGCCTCAACAATACACAGTGTTGTGCCTACTGTAACGCGGTCGCCCACTTGAACGAATTGCTCGGCATCTGGCGAAGGAGCGCGGTAGAACGTGCCAACAATCGGCGAGCAGATTTGATGCAAGGTTGCCCCAGAAGCGGCTGCTTGTACGGGTTGGCTCGGCTCAGGAGTGCTGGGTGCGGTTGTTGCAGATTGCTCTGTCGGGGCAGTCTGTGGCGAGACTTGTGGTGCAGCAGCTACGGTCATGGGAGGCATCATGGGAGCTATCATCTGCGGAAGGTATTGCGAAGAATGCACCAGCGTTGAGGCACTTGCTTCGCTGGACTTGGTCATGCGAAGTTTAATGCCTTCTTCTTCGATTTCCAGTTCTTTGACTGTGCTTTCATCGAAAATTTTGAGCAGCCGACGAAGGTATTGTAAGTCCATATGGTTTTCAAGAACAAAACAGGCATCAAAGAAGGTTTTTGATGCCTGAGAACGTGAATATTGCTGTTCTATTCTTTTTCTTTGACCCGCTCAATGTACGCACCAGTACTGGTGTCAATGCGAATGAGGTCATTTTCATTGACAAAAATCGGCACGGTGATTTGTGCGCCCGTTTCCAGAGTAGCCGGCTTCTGAACGTTGTTGACCGTGTCGCCGCGCACGCCTGGTTCGGTTTGCACCACGCGCAAATTCACGTGCGAAGGCAAATCTACCGCCATGACCTCGCCTTCATTCAGTGAAATATCGACATTCACGCCTTCTTTGAGGAATTTTGCGCTATCACCAACGATTTTGGGGTCAACAGTGATTTGCTCATAGTCATCGTTATTCATAAACACAAAGCTGTCGCCATCTTTATAGAGGTACTGAAATTCGCGTTTTTCCACACGGAGAAAGTCAATCGTTTCGCCTGAGCGGAAACGATTTTCCAGCAGCTTGCCAGAGCGTAAGTTCCGCAATTTTACTTGATAAAACGCTCGGAGATTGCCCGGTGTACGGTGTTCGGATTCCAGCACAAGGCAGGGGTCGTTGTTGAATTTAATAACCGCGCCTTTGCGTAAATCGGCTGTTGTACCCATGTTGAGATTCCTTGAACCGAATAAAAACAAACAGAAATTGAGGAGACGAGCGGATTTGAACCGCTGTAAAAGGTTTTGCAGACCTCTGCCTAACCGCTCGGCCACGTCTCCAATAAGTGCGTGTTGCCCGAAAAAACAGTGTTGAGAAAAACGACACAGACCACAAATATAGGAGTTTTTTGAAACAACCACAACTCTTTTGCCAATCTTTTGCTGAACTGCCCAGTAAATTTTCGGCCGCACTGTTCAATGCCGTTCAATGCTGTTCAATTCTTGGACTCACTGAAAAAAAACCATGTTCTGCAAAGCACGTGAACATGATGGCGTGATAGCCTGATGTGTGCAAGAAGTCTGATGATTTCTCTGGAACTTATGTCAAGTTGGCAAGTTTGGAACGGTTTTTGTGAAAATGACCTCATTGCTGCGAACGCTTCAACGGTGCCGCCGCGTGTACCGTATTTTGATGTTCATGCTTGAGTTCAGATGAATTCACAAGGCTTCATGCGAGGCTTAGTGGGTGTTCCAAGCACCCGGCGAAAGCCATTGTGAAACAAGCAACCGACTTGCTTTTGACCGATTTCTTGTGCAAAGATTGAAAACGAACGCTATGACAACACCAACACCGCATTTCACAAATCACTCGCTGAATACGCAGCACCTCCGCGCCAGTCAGCCGCTTGCTGTGCCGGCAGCTAAACCGAAGGGACTACCGTTGTCTATTCAACGGGAATTCAAACAATTTGCTCACTACATTGCTTTGGAGCGTGGGCTGTCAGAAAACACCTCGTCCTCATATGGCACAGATTTGACGCGCTTTGCAGAATTTTTGACCATGCATGGTTACTCGTCGTATCTTCATGCTGAGTCTAAAGACATCGCACAGTTTCTTTCTACGCTGGAGGACATTGGCTTAGTGCCGACCACGCGGGCGCGGTATCTGTACTCGATTCGCGCACTCTACAAGTTTTTTTACGGTACGGGACTGACAGAGCAGAACATCTCTGACACCATAGATTTGCCCAAAGTCCAGCGGACACTGCCGACAGTGTTGAGCTATGACCAAATTTGCAGCATTTTGGAGCAACCCGACGTAAGCAAACCCGATGGCATTCGCAATCGTGCCATGCTTGAAACACTTTATGCTTGTGGGCTTAGGGCTTCAGAGCTTTGCGGACTGCATCAGCGCGATATTTTAGATGAAATCGAGGTGATTCGTGTGTTTGGTAAAGGCTCAAAAGAACGCTTGGTGCCCATTGGCGGCTCGGCTATGCGCTGGATACGAGAGTACCAGCGTTCGGTGCGCCCGCGATTCCTTAAAAGTACGGTCAATGCCGACGACGTCCTATTTTTGAATCAACGCGGCGGGAAGTTGTCGCGGATGTCAGTGTGGAATATCGTTCACAGCGCAGCGCGGTCGGCAGGAATTGAAGAAGTGCATCCGCATTTGTTTCGGCATTCATTTGCCACGCACTTGCTTGAAGGTGGTGCAGACTTACGCGCCGTGCAGGAAATGCTTGGTCATGCCGATATTGCTACCACGCAGATTTACACGCACGTTGACCGCGAGTATATCAAAGAAGTTCACCGAACATTTCACCCTCGCGCTTAACCCTTGTGCTTACGAAAGCAGTCTTTGTCGTGCAGTATGACTTTCGCTCACAGAACTTCGTGACTTTTGGCTACTTGTTGTGTGCATGGCATTTCAGTATTTTGCAAGCGACTATGAGATGTATGCGAAACGATTCATTCGAGAAGGCAACTCACCTGCCACCACACAACGATATTTTTTGGGATATTTTTTGTATTTTTGCCCAAAGGCATCCCCACGAGCCGCTATGATGAGACCTGCTACTGCACCAAAAGGTAACCACACGATGTAGAACACTGCATAGATGCAGTCCATACTATATTTATAGCCTTACCACAACATCACCATCCATCGTTTTGGTGCTGGATGATTTTTTGAAGTGTTTTTTCCGAGAAGGAGGGTGGTATGACCACACCACAGCACTCACCCGATGCCGCGCAAATGCTCTTTGAACAAACCACAGAGCAGTCGCCGCACCTTGACGTTCGGCTCAATACCGTATTTAACCATGCCACAGTGAGCCTGAAACTCAAGGAAACTGCACAAGTTACGCTCAGTTTATGTGACGAAACTGGCAAACCGTATATCAATTTGGTGCAAGGGCTGTTTTTGCCCGGTTCATATAGTTTTGACACGCCCGTAGCATTCTTACGCCACGCTTTGGCACGAGATGGAAATTGTTGGTTTCGTCTGGCTGCTGGACGCACAACGCGCCTGATGCCAATGCACTTGCTGTAAAAAGGATTTCGTGCGACCAGTTCACGACATCATACAAAAGCCCGCTACGAAGACATTTCATAGCGGGCTTGTGCATTTCTGAAGTGTGAGCAAGGCGAGATTCGATGTCAGTGTTACCCGTACTTAGTTCAGTACTTCAATTACGCCAGCCGCGCCTTGACCACCGCCAATGCACATGGTTATCAGCCCATATCTACCACCACGCCGCCGCAGCTCGTGGATTGCTGAAACGGTCAGTTTTGCACCCGAACATCCCAGCGGGTGCCCAAGGGCAATCGCACCGCCATTGACGTTCAATTTATCATGGTCAATGCCCAAATCCTTGACCACTGCAAGTGCTTGTGCAGCAAAGGCTTCGTTGAGTTCAATCACGTCAATTTGGTCGAGGCTCAACCCCGCAATTTTCAAGGCTTTTGGCACAGCAGCAATAGGACCGATGCCCATAATTTCTGGTGCCACGCCAACGCTTGTAAACGATACAAACCGCGCAATAGGTTTTGCGCCGACTTCTTTGGCTTTTTTCTCGCTCATGACCACCACAGCAGCCGCGCCGTCGGAAAATGGTGAGGCATTGCCCGCCGTGACGGTGCCGCCTTCTTTGAAGGCAGGCCGTAGAGTGGCTAATTTTTCTACTGTGGTATCGCCGCGTACGAGTTCGTCGGTATCAAACAGCACAGTTTTCGATTCTATTGCTGTGCCTCGCATTTTGTCCACACGCACAGGCACAGGCACGATTTCCTCTTTGAATTTGCCGTCGGCAATAGCTTTTGCTGCTTTTTGGTGGCTGGCTGCCGCGAATTCGTCTTGCTCTTGGCGAGAAATCTTCCACTGGTCAGCCACGCGCTCGGCAGTTAAGCCCATGTTCATATACACGCCCGGACGCATGTCCACCGCACGCATATTCATTGAAGGTTTGTTGCCACTCATGGGAACCATCGTCATAGATTCCGCGCCGCCTGCTACAATGCACTCCGACATTCCGCTCATAATCGACTGTGCCGCCAAGGCAATTGTTTGCAGTCCGCTTGAGCAAAAACGATTGACCGTCATGGCTGCCACGGAATCTGGCAGACCTGCCAAAATAGAAGCAACACGAGCAAAATTTAAGCCCTGCTCGCCTTCGGGCATAGCACAGCCCAAAATCACATCTTCTACAAGATTCGGGTCAATCTTTGCGCGGTCAACGGCTTCCTTTAGCACTAACGCTGCCAAGTCGTCAGGGCGGGTGTTGGAAAGCGTTCCTTTTTTGCCGCGCCCGACGGCTGTGCGAACAGCACTGACAATTACTGCGTTTTCCATACTGTTTGTGATAAATTACGATGAAACAATTGATAGTAGATGTAGTCCAGAACGTACCAACCTCACGTCGTCAAGCTCTGATAGGCAGTTGGTTGTTTCGCTGTCTTGCATTAACGATTGCAAATCTCTGCTGCTTACAGGAGGCTGTGTTGTGAGAGTATCAGCCTTAACGCTTCATCCACCAACGCCTCCCGATGTACCATAGCACCCAATTCTTGGTGTGTATAGTTACCCTCGAATGCCTCTAACGAGGCACGTTTGAGAGCTTTGGAGTAAGCCTCAACAACCGCCTCGCGGAGTTCTTCTGGCGTAAGGTAGAACCCACCTGCTTTGCGGCGTTTATTTACGATAGCGATATTTTCTGCTGCATAGTCCATAGACACTTGCCAAGAGCGCGTTGTTCGCTGTTCAGCCGCTTGTTTGATAAGATGCACAAGCAGCACCTCAGCAAAACTGCTGATGCGCGTGATTTTGTCATCTCGTGCCATATCTTCAAGGTCTATTGCTATCTGGAGTGCGTCGTCGTAGCGATGCTCTTCCAAATATCGCCGCAGTTGGCTAATTTCTTCCATTCAAACATTCCTTTCAAGCATTGTTCGTGTGCCACGCTTGATTGTGCTGTTAGTTGCGAAGCGGTTTGCCAGTGGTGAGCGTGCTCATAATGCGCTCTTGGGTTTTAGGCTGCCCAGCCAGTTGCAGGAAGCCTTCACGCTCCAATGCCAGCAAATGGTCTTCGCTTACGGTCGTTACAAAGTTTTGTGTACCGCCCGACAACACTTTAGCAACCGTTTTTGCCAAGTGCAGTTCATACTCGGTGATTTGCTTGGCTTCGTGCATTGCCCATGCTGCCATTGCCAAATTTGCATATGCGGCTTCGCCCAGAACTTTGACCATGCGTTTAGTGGGCGGAACATAGCCCGGAGCAAGTTCCAGCACACGTTTTTTAGCATCGGCAATCACGCGCTCGCGGTTCATCGTGATGGCATCCGATGGTCGCAAAAATCCCAAACTTCGTGCTTCCAATGCTGAGGTCGAAGTTTTGGCTGTTGCAATGAGTTGGAAAGCGCGTTTAACGGCTTCAAAGGGTTCGGCTTCGGGGTGAAGTTGTTCGGTAAACCGAATGAGCATTTCCGTCGTGCCACCGCCCGCAGGCAGCAATCCCACGCCAATTTCCACTAAGCCCATGTAGAGTTCGGCGTGTGCTTGAATGGCATCTGCGTAAATCGAAATTTCACAGCCGCCGCCCAACGCCAGATTAAACGGTGCTGCCACCACAGGAAATGGGGCATAGCGGAAGCCCGAAGTCATGCCTTGAAATTCCTTCATGGCGTTGTCCAGCGCGTCCCATTGTTTTGCCTGCGCCATCATCATCACCATTGCTAAGTTCGCGCCCGCCGAAAAATTTTCCCCTTGATTGCCCACAACCAACCCTGCAAAGCCCGCTGGAACAATGGTGAGGGCTTCTTTTGCCATGCTGATTGCGCCTTCACCCAGCGAATTCATCTTGGAGTGGAATTCCAAGAGCAGTACGCCGTCGCCGATGTCCACCAAACTGGCATCCATAGTGGATTTGACGATACGAGCTTTGTCTTTTTTTACATCGCTGAGGATTATCACGCCTTCGGCGCGCGGTGTGGGCTTCGTCGTGTCGTAGAACGTGTTTTTGCCTTTGTCAAGGTGTTCTTGGACAATAGCGGGTATGGGCTGACCTTGCTTTGCAAATTCTGCAGCTACTTCCTTGATGCCTAAAATGTCGAAAATCTCGAATGGACCGAGTTCCCAGCCGTAGCCCCATTTTAAGCCGTTGTCAATCTCTACGAACGAATCTGCCACCACACCCACCTTACTTGCAGCGTAATGGAGCATCGGATACGTTACGCGGCGCATAAATTCGCCCACTGTGCCGTCAAGTGCAAGCAAAGCCTTTGTGCGTTCGGCAGCAGTAGCAAGCCCTTTAATGCTTTCGACTTCAGGAACTTTGACTTTGCCGCGGTCTTCGTATTCAAACGTGGACAGATTGAGCGTCAAGATTTTGCGTTTGCCGTTCTCGTCTTTTGTGGCTTTGAAGAAGCCCTGCTTTGTTTTTTCGCCGAGCAGTCCTTTTTCGACCATTGTTTCTACAAACGCTGGCACGGCAAAGTCTTCACCTGTGGCTTTGCCAAGATTGCTGGCAACGCTTTTTAACACGTCCAGGCCGCTGATGTCTGCTGTGCGAAACGTTGCGCTTTTGGGGCGACCAATCAGCGGTCCTGTGAGCGCGTCCACATAATCAGGCGTGAGATTCATCTCGAACATGACGCGAACGGCTTGCATGAGCGAATAGACACCAATGCGGTTGCCCACAAAACCCGGAACGTCTTTGGCAAGCACAATGCCCTTGCCCAAGATTCTGTCGCCAAAGTAGCGCAGTTCCTCAATAATTTCGGGTTTGGTGTCGTTGGTGGGAATCAGTTCCAGCAAATACAGATAGCGCGGCGGATTGAAAAAGTGCGCCCCGATGAATCGTTCTTTGAACGATTGCGACCGCCCTTCGACCTGTAACGTCATGGGAATACCACTGGAGTTGCTGCTAATAATGGCTGTGGGCGCGGCATGAGCCTCAACTTTTTCCCAGAGTTGGCGTTTGATGTCGAGGTTTTCCACTGCCGCCTCAATAATCCAATCCACTTCGCTGAGTTTGGCGATATCGTCTTCCAGATTACCTATTTGAATCAAGCCTGCTCGTTCTTTGCTCATAAACGCTGCGGGCTTCGCTTTCGTTACCTTTTCCAAACCTGCTTTGACAATTGCATAGCGGTCAGTGCCCTCGTTGGGGACAATGTCCAGCAAAAGTGTTGGAATACCTGCATTGGTCAGGTGTGCCGCGATAGCAGCACCCATAACGCCAGAACCGATAACCGCCGCACGGCGAATTCTGTGAGCCATGAATATACCTCGTCTGTGGGTTTGAAGTGTGAATAAACGTGAAACGGATTAGGATAGTATCGGAGCATGAGGAACATGCGAAATGAGCGTTAGTGGCAACGCTATGCAACAGTTCTCGAAGCACGTAGTCTTCACGATGATGCTGCGCGACTGGATTGTTCAAAGGCGTTACCAACTCCCGAGTGAGCGTACCGAAGGTTTTTCGTCTTGAGCAATACTCATCTTGAGCAACGATGGAGCGGTATGAAAAAGAAGATGAAAAAGAAGCAGTCATGGTACTATGAAAAATTCCATGACTGCTTACCGTCGGTTTGTGCTGAATGGTTACCCCATTGCGGTAGTTGATTAATTTGGACCGCCGATTTGTTCTTGGACGGCTTTCAGAAGGTCGGCGGGCCAAATAGGCTTAGTCAAATAGGCATTGACACCCAGAGATTTGCCTTTTTGGATGTCTTCTTCGGATGCCTTTGCTGTCAGAAAAATTACAGGAATTTTTGCCGAAGGGTCGCCAATTTTACGCAACTCTTCAATGAACTTGTAGCCATCCATCACAGGCATAGCAATGTCGCAGATGACCACATCGGGCTTGCTTTGTTGAACCAACTGCAAGCCAACCGAGCCATTTTCGGCGTAGAACGCCTCGAATCCTGAAATACGAAGCATCATGCCCACACTGCGGCGGATTGATTCATCGTCTTCAATAACAAGCACTTTTTTCATAGGGATTTGCCAGTAAAATGAAACATGATTACGATTGTCGTTTGTCGTCTGTGGTAGCTATTCATCTGCTTGCTTTGTCTGTTTGACGTGCTTTCACAAGTTCCAACGGCAGCGTCAGTGTCACCGTCGTGCCAGCACCAACTTGACTATCAACAGCAATGCTGCCGCGGTGAAGTTCTACCAACTTTTTGGTAATTGCCAGTCCCATACCTGTACCGCCAATTTGCCCAATATTCGCCCCACGATGAAATGGCTCAAAGATGCGGTGCAGATCTTCTTCGGGGATACCAATGCCCGTGTCGTGAATGGTAAATGTCACGGTGTGGGTATCAGTAGCCACATCAAATTGTATTTCTGCTGCTGGCACTGAATATTTGAAGGCATTGGAGAGCAGGCGCTCAAGCATTTGCTTAAGCAAGCGTTCGTCACCTACATAGCGAACAGGTTGCTCTGGCAGTGTGTACTGTAGTGTGTAGTTGCGCCCCATAGTATGGCTGATGCGATTAGCAAATTCTTCTGACCATGAACGAAGTTCTAACGTTGCCAGTTGCAACTCGCTTGTTGCAGGGTCTATTTTGTCGAACATGAGCAAGTCTTCGAGCAACTGGGTAATATGTTCGACGCTGTGGCGAATCAGCGCGAGGTTTTCGCTGCGCTGCTCATCAGTGAGCATAGAGCCGAAGTCGTTTAATATTCCTGCTGCAAGCATAATCGTCGTCAGCGGTGTGCGGAATTCATGCGAGGCAATGGTCACGAATCGCGCTTTTAGCTCAAGCAATTCTTTTTCTTTTTCGAGTGCTTTGCTCATGTCTTCCTCAGCCTGTTTGCGTTCGGTAATGTCAAACACCACACCTTGATAACTTACAACGTTGCCCTCAGCGTCTTTATCAGCGATGATAGTGTCCTCTACCCACCGTTCTTCGCCCGATTTTGTTAGGATTCGGTATTCACGTCGTAGATGCTCAACGGGTTCTTTACGCAGACGTTCAAACGACTTGAGAATTTTTTGGCGGTCGTGGGGATGAATATACCACAGCGCATCTCTGCGAACTGTCGAATCCGTAATGTCGTGTGGTGAATATCCAAACTGGCTTATATTTTCGCTCACAAATTCAAACGGGAAGCCCGGACGGTTGGAAAATTGATAGATTATTGCCGGACTTTTGTCTATAATGACCGCTGCCCGTTTGAGAAGATTCTCGGCACGTTTGCGTTCGCTTATATCCAGCGCAAAGATAATAAGTTTTTTGCTTTTCCCACTATCTTTGCTGCCATGAAAAAAGTTATTTGACAAGGCAAAGATATTCAAATGTGCCGAACTTTGCGGCAGAGGCTCTGACGTAATAAGCACTGTGTCGGCAAGTACTGTCATTGCTGAACCGTTTTTATGACGCATATCCCATTCGCCGCTAAGATGATTACCACCCTGAAATGCTGCTTTGTATGCCTGCTCAAACAGCGTTCGCCTGTGGGGCAGTAAAATCAGTCGCAACTGCTCGCCTATCATCTCGGAAGCTGTGTAGCCATAAATTTGACAAAATGCCGAATTCACATACTCAAACGCTCCGTGTTCATTCATGACAGCAATGCCCACAGGCGAACGTTCAATCACACCGCGAAAGCGTTCTTCGCTTAAACGCAAGGTCTGCTCTACTTTGCGCCGTTCTTCCATTTCTTGTTCAAGCTGCTGAATAAAGTCGTGCATGATGTCGGTGCGCTGGCGTAACTTCCCTTCCACTTCATCGCGCCGTGCCACTTCCTCTTGCAGTTGAAAAATTGCTTCTTGAAGGAGGTCAGTACGTTGATTTAACTGTGTTTCAAATTCATTTTTAATTGCCAATAACTCACGCTCAACCCGCAAACGGCTTGCGCGTTCCTGTTCTAATGTAAACTCTTCTTTACTCTCCTTGTGTTCGCTTTTGTTGCCTTCGCTCTCTTTGTGGGGTATAGCAGCCGCATGGGTCTGAGTTTGTTGCGCCGTTTGTGTGGTAGTCTGTTTGGCAGATGTCTCATTGGGAACTATCGGCTCTGCTGCATGCCGCAGCACACAGCCATAGCCTTCAAAGCTCCGGTAAGGGTGGTGCCGGGCATCACGGCGCGATACATATAACGCTTGGACGGTCAAATAGATTGGTGTGTCGGCAAGATTTTGTGTCTGTAATGTTGTCAGCAGGGTATTGGTGAGCTGACCTTCTCTGGTCATGGTATCCAGCAAGCTACGAAGTTCTCGTCCATCTGCTCCTATATAAAGCACATCAAGGCTTTTGCCAAGAATTTCTTCGGCGGACACGCCCGTTATGTATTCTGCACCAGCATTCCACGACACAACAAGCCCATCCACATCCACCACAAACACTCCATACTCGGTGAGTGCTTCGATGAAATGCTGATACAGTGATGCTTCTGGTGTATGAAACGGTGTTGTCATAGTGCGGTGATATCGTCCTGCAAGTTGCTGTGTGATACAGAACAAGAAAGCCGTAAGTTAGATGTTTCTTAGCATTTTTGCTATAAAAAAATCGTGCTGATGTTGAATACCTGACGTGAGGTTTTGCGGCGTTTTTTTGAACAATGTGTCTCAAACTTCGTCTGGCATAAGAATTGCATCTACGGGGGCAATCGGCATAATGTTTAGTGTTTTATTATTGTGGTACAGTGTTTATGGATACCATGCTTTGGCACCGCCCTTTGCACCGCAACGTTTCGCGTGCTATATTGGTGATGGGCGTGTGGATGCATCCCAGTTTGCCGTTTGCCGTCTATGCACAGGCAGCAAACTCAGCATCATCAACGCTTTCAGGGACACTTTCGCCATCGCTCAATCGTTATGATGTGTGGGCATTGTGCGAGCAGGCAGACCGTTTGCTCATGGAAAGCGAGGTTGCTGGGGCAAAAAAAACCTTAGAAACCGCCCTGCATATTACTCCTGATGACTACGAAGTCTTGCATCGTTTAGCACGCACATACACGATTTTGGGTGATATGGAGCAGAATAACGCCAAACGCACGACTCTGTATCAAAATGCGAAACAATATGCGGAGCGAGCCATTGAGCGCAATGCTGAAGGAATGTGGGCATATATTCGCCGTGCAATTGTGGTCGGCAAAATTGCCCTCGCCAAAAATCCTTTTGAGGCAAAAGACCTTGTGATGAGTGTAAAACATGACCTTGAACGTGCCATCGCACTCAACAACGCCGGGTCATTGCCGCTCTCGATTGCCCACTACGTGTTGGGGCGTGCGCACTTCACACTCAGCGAAGTGCCTGCTGCACTTCGTGCGCCGCTTGGTTTGGATTGGGGGAGTCTGGAGGAAGCTCTGCTTCATCTACGAACGTCTATTTCCTTGCGCCCAGAGTTTATCATGTATCGCTTGGATTACGCCCGTGCGCTGCTCAAAACTGGCAAACGCGCCGATGCACAACGTGAGTTAGAGATGATAGCATTTTTGCAACATCGGGAGTATGGCGACGATGAACGCCGCCAAGAAGCACGACGCTTGCTTCAAGAACTATTAGCCATGAAGTAATCACGACCATTAAACCATTCACGCATTACCAGACGCATTCTCAGACCATGCCAAACCACACTATGAACCGTACTGCTCAATCGCCGTTGCGCCAGATTTTTCAGCCCTTTGTGCTGGTGGTGTATCTCGTGTTTGAAGTTTTTTTGCTTGTGCGCGGCAAACCGACGGCAACAGCCGCCACAACACCACTACCGCTGCCCGTTCGTGTGCAGAACGCGCAAGAACAAGCTGCACCGCCCTACCGCGTGATTACTGCAGAAGAAGGCAATACCATGCTGAAATTGGACACTGCTATCACACTCTTGGACGTTCGCACCCGTGAGGAATTTGACGGACCCAAAGGGCATATCAAAGGCGCAAAATTGATACCTGTTCAACAGTTGCCCAAACGCTGGAAAGAACTCAATACATATCCCACAAAACGGGTGTTAGTCTATTGTTGCGCTTGTCCGCGCAGCGCGGAAGCAGCCGATTTCCTTGTGAAAAAAGGGTTCACAGTGTTTAAGATGGAGGGCGGCATCGATGCGTGGCACGAAGCAAAGTTCCCTGCCGAAACAACATCGGGAAAACAAGCTACCTCAGGCAGTTCCTGTTCCTATAAACCGCGTAAAAAGTAAGCAAACAAAAACCGTAAACGCTGGAAGTCCCCTGTAGGGTAAGTACAAAAGCGGCAAGGGTGTTCACCGAGCAGTGAACACCCTTGCCGTTGCTAAAAATCGGTAACAGCTATTGGGTTTCTTGTGGTCGATTAAAGAAAAGCCCTGTTACAATGTGTTTATACAGCACCAGCAACAATTTCAACCGCACATTCGGATGTGTGAATGTGTCAGTTTGGTAAAATTTTTTCGTTTCCATTGGCTATTCTTCGTTGGGTGTTTGTCACTGTTTGATAAGCTCAAGATTGGCACTAAGCTCAACCTCATTGCCTACGACTGCGCCGCCGTTGTCAAGCATGCTGTTCCACGTTACGCCGAAATCTTGACGATTGATAATGCCTGTAACCTTGAACCCGGCGCGAATTTTGCCTTGTTTGTCTGCCATCAAGCCCCCAAAGCGTACATCCAATTCAAGGGGTTTGGTCACGCCTTTCATCGTAAAATCACCGATGAGTTTGTATTTGCGTTCGCCCATCTTTTGCATTTCTTTGGACTTGAACAGCATAGTTGGGAACTTCGCTACATCAAAAAAATCAGGGCTTTTGAGGTGTCCATCGCGTTTTTTTTCGTCAGTGTTCACGCTTTCGACTTTGATGGTCACCTCAATTTTTGCATCGCTGAAATCCTCTTTGTCCGACAAAACGCTGACGGCAAAGTCATCAAACCTTCCTTTGGTTTCCGACACCACCATATGGCTGACGGCAAAGCCCATGCCTGAATGAGCACGGTCTAATGCCCATTTGGTTGTTTGAGCAATCACGGATGCCGACGCACCAAGCACCATCACGGCAAATACTATTGCAAAACGCTTCATAGCCTGCTCCTTTTGGTAATAAGGTTGATAATAAGGTTGAGAAAATGCACTCAGTGTATCCTCAATAGACCTCTTTCAGAAGTACCCTCACCCCGTCCCTCTCCCACTGGGAGAGGGTGCTTGAAGCGAAGCGGAAAGCGGGTGAGGGCATTATCAACAAGCACTTTTGAAAGAAGTCTAATGTATCGCTGAACACTGCAAATTTCGTTATTCTACGTCCACAATCCCAAGTTTTTTATAGACCTTTCGCAGCGTGCGGTGGGCGCGACGCGAAGCCTCTTCGGCGCCACGCTGGATAATAGTGTGCAGGCGTTCTTTGTCGTGGCGCAATGCAGCGTAGCGTTCTTGGATGGGTTGCAGCATTGTTACGAGTGCTTCCGCCAAGTCCGTCTTAAAATCGCCATAGCCTTTGCCTGAAAAACGCTCTTCAATCGCGCCAATACTCAACCCTGTTGCCACGTGGTAAAGTTCCATCAAATTGGAAATAGCAGGGCGTTCCGCGCCGTAGCGAATATCCGTGCCTGAGTCAGTAACGGCGCGTTTGATTTTCCGTCTGATGTCGTCTGGAGCGTCTGACAAAAAAATCGTAGCATTGCGGTTGTTGTCGGATTTCGACATTTTTTTTGTCGGGTCTTGCAAACTCATGACCCGTGCGCCAAGTTTGGTAATGTAGGGTTCAGGAACGGTAAAGGTTTCTGAATAATGATGATTAAACCGTTCGGCAACGTTGCGCGATAGTTCTAAATGTTGCTTTTGGTCTTCGCCTACGGGAACACAATGTGCCTGATAGAGCAGAATGTCTGCTGCTTGGAGTACGGGATAGGTGTACAAGCCGATGTTTGCACCGTGTTTGTCCGATTTCTCTTTGAATTGCGTCATTTTATTTAATTCCCCCATCATGCTGAATGAGCCTAATACCCACGCTAATTGCGTGTGTGCCGGTACGTGGGACTGCACAAACACGATACTGCGTTCGGGGTCGATGCCACTGGCAACGTACATTGCTGCTACATCCAGCGTTTGTTTGCGAAGTGCGGCGGGCTCAGGGTGAATCGTCAGAGCGTGCAAATCCACCACGCAGTAGATGCAATCGAACTCGTCTTGGAGTGCGACCCAATTTCTGAGCGCACCCACGTAATTGCCAAGCGTGAGTTCGCTTGACGGCTGCATTGCACTAAACAGAACCGGACGTGTGGTTGGTGGCGTGGTTTGGTCGCTCATACTTGTAGGATATACTTGTAGGATAGTGTGGAATATTGTGTGAAGGAAACCATACGCAAAACGCCATGCTTGTATATTCTTTTACAGCATGGTGTACAGCGTTTACAATCATCAGCGGAGATTACTTTTTTAACGGCTTGATGCGGTCAATACCGTCTTCGGGGCATTTTTTGAAAATTTTGTACGATGCCGATTGCGTCGTGATTGGTACTGCCATCAGGCGTTCTTTGGCTATCAAAATACCGCACATACGGCAGATGCCATAGACTTTGTCGTCTATGCGTTGCAGGGCTTCGTCCAATTTTTTGATATAATCACCCAAACGCTGAACGTGAGCATAGGTTTTTTCTTTCTCTTGAGCGTTTGTGCCTTGTTCTGCCATATGCATAGAGTACGATGCGTTCTCGTCTGCCATTTCCGAATTAATCATGTCCTCCAAGTTCTCTTTCAGGATTTGAAACTCCTCATACGAACGCTTACGTTCAGCTTCGATGTGTTTGCGAAACATCGCTAATTCTTCATCCGAATAGCGCACTTTTGGTCGCGCCGCCAAGCGTATAGGCTGCGGGTCTTCTACAACCACATCGTCAATGGGTGCCTGTTCGTTGTCGTCCATGTCTCTGGCGTTTTCCATATCATCGATTAGCTCTGGCTCAACAGCACTTACGGGCTTTGCTGCCGGTTTTGCAGTCTTGCGCGACAACGGGGTGGGTTCGTTGTCCGCTACTTTTCTGGCTTTAGCTTTTGGCGAGGGAGTTTTTTCTTGTGCAGCGTTTGCTTGAGTGGATGCTGCCCGTGTAGGTTGCTTGACCGTAGTTTTTCCTGAAGTTTTTGCCATAGTCTTCTCCTTATCAGATTCATTGTGGTTCGCCAAGACTGGCTCTCTGCCACGCAAGTGTTGTGTGTTGTGTGGGCGGCAAAGAAGGGGATTCTGTCATGCAAGTTTTTCGATAGCTACAACTACTGTTTCTTCATTGACTTGAAGTTCTGTGCCGTGCAGACCATTAGACGCAAACTCGATTTCTGCACACAGCGTTTCAGCCGCAATGTACTGCTGCATGGCTTCAAAAGCACGTCTGTATTCATCAGAGGCTTTCACCTGTAAGCGAATACGGTCGGTAACTTCAAAGCCTGAATCTTTGCGGAGATTCTGAATTTTGCTTACAAATTCCCGTGCTGTGCCTTCATTGCGGAGCTCGTCGTCTAATTCCGTGTCCAGCGCAACAGTAGTGCTGTCCTGAGAAGCTACCAACCAGCCTTCAATGTCATCGTTCAAAATTTCCACATCGTCCAGTGTAATGGTGTACGACGCTCCTGCTGTCTCGAACGTGAGTGTTTGCGAGCGTTCCAACTCCTTGATTTGTGCGTTCGTCAGTGTTTTGATGCCGTTTGCTACGGCTTGTGTGTCTTTACCAAACTTTTTGCCAAGCGTCTTGAAATTTCCCTTGGCAGATTTTTTCACCACGTTGGTATCACCCGAAACATATTCTACTGCTTTGACGTTGATTTCTTCGGCGATGATATCCTGAACAGACTGCAACTCGCGGCGTTCTTCGGGGCTTGCCACAGGAATCAAAATGCGGCGCAGAGGCTGGCGCGTTTTGATTTTGGCTTTCTCGCGCAGCGACCGTGCCAAAAAGACCACTGCTTGTGCCTTCGCCATTTTGCGCTCCAGTGCAGCATCAATCAATGTTTCGTTGGGTGTGGGCATTGGTGCTGCATGAACAGAGTTTTCCGCTGTTACTTGCTGAGAACCGCGCAAACGCTGAAATATGACCTCTGCCAAAAACGGCGCACACGGAGCCATCATACTTGCGACGGTTTCCATGACGGTTTTGAGCGTTTGGTAGGCGGCAAGTTTGTCGCTGTCTTGTTCGCCTTTCCAGAAGCGGCGGCGGTTGCGGCGCACGTACCAGTTGGAAAGGTCGTTGCGTGTGAAATCCTGCACCAGCCGTAGGGCTTTGGTGATTTCGTATGCGTCCATAAGGCGCAAGTATTCGCCGAGCGTGGAGGTCATTTTCGACAAAATCCATCGGTCAATTTCAGGGCGTTCGGCAACTGCTACGACGGCTTCGCTGCCAGTAAATTGGTCAATGTTGGCGTAGAGCGCGAAAAATTCGTAGGTGTTGGTGAACGAGCGGAAAAATTCCGAAATCACTGTCTGAGCAATGTCTTGCGTATTAAAGCGCAACGGCTTCCACGGCGGGCTAACGGTCATCATATACCACCGAACAGCGTCTGCGCCCATTTGCTCCATCACGTCAAACGGGTCAATGGTATTGCCTTTGGATTTCGACATTTTTTGACCGTCTTTGTCTAAAATCAAATCGCACACGATAAGGTTCTTGAACGCTGGTTTGTCAAACACTGCCGTAGCAATGTTGTGCAGCGTGTAGAACCAACCGCGTGTTTGGTCAATTGCCTCGCAGATAAAATCTGCGGGAAATGCTTGCTCAAAGAGTTCGTTGTTCTCAAATGGATAGTGAAATTGTGCGAACGGCATCGCGCCTGAATCGTACCAGACATCAATCACTTCTGGCACACGGCGGTAGGTTTTGCCGTTACGCTCAAACACGACGTTATCAACAAACGGACGATGGACGTCGAATTCCACGCCTTGCGCTAATGCTTCTTTGACGGGAACGCGCTTGCCGTTCAATGCACCACCACGATATTCATACAAACCCGACAACAGCTCTTCGATAGAACCAATCGCAAATACGTCGTCGGGCGATGTGATGCCGCCTTCAGCAACCCACAACGGTAGCGGCGTACCCCAGTATCGGTCGCGTGAAAGCGACCACTCCTTAACCTCTTCCAACCAGTTACCAAAGCGTCCTTCGCCGATTTCTGGTGGCTGCCAGTTGATAGCCTTGTTGTGTTCTACCATTTGGCGTTTGTAGGCTGGTGATTTGATAAACCACGATTCACGAGCGTAGTATATCACGGGATTGCCCGTGCGCCAGCAGTGCGGGTAGCTGTGCAGGTAATCATTGCTGTACTTGTAGATTTTATCGGCTTTTTTGAGCGCGATTGCTAAATCCTTGTCCGCGCCCTCTTCAACGCGGTCGGGATAGGTGAAGGTCTTGACCGTGCGTCCTGCAAATTCGCCTGCTTCGGCGGTAAAACGTCCGCCGGGCGTAACAAGTTGTATGAACGGCAGTTTGTAGTGCTTCGTCATCTCGAAGTCGTCCTGACCAAACGCCGGAGCGATATGCACCACGCCCGAACCGTCATCGGTCGAAACAAAATCCCCTGCAAGCACCGTAAGCGCATCGGGGTACTTGGCGTGGTCAATCTGTGCGTAAGGAAAAATCTGCTCGTAGCGGCTGCCCACAAGTTCGCTGCCTTTGAACTCGGCAAGCACTGTTGTTTCGCCCTCCAGCACAGACAGCCGAGCCTTTGCCAGCACGAGATGGTCTTCAAGCGGGACTTTGTCGTTGCCGTGCTTGACTTCGCGTTTGTTGTGAACCAGCACGTAATCAATCTCCGCACCTACGACCAGTGCCACGTTAGAAAGCAGCGTCCATGGTGTGGTTGTCCAGACAAGGATTTGAGCGTTTGATACGGCAGCAACGTCCTTCTGCGGCGAGGCAAGAAGGTGTAATTTGAGATAACAATTCGGGTCGCGCACGTCTTTGTAGCCCAACGACAACTCGTGCGAACTGAGCGGTGTTTCGATAGTGGGAGACTGCGGCACAATCTTGAAGTCTTTGTAAATCAAGCCTTTATCGAAAAATTGCTTGAGCGACCACCAGACGGATTCTACATACTCGTTCGTGCAGGTGATGTAGGGGTTGTCCATATCCAGCCAGTAGCCCATGCGCCGGGTGAGTTCGCGCCAGCCCTGATTTTGCTCAATGTTGGTATAGACGAACTCGCGGCATTGCTTGTTAAATGCCTCCACACCCAACTCATCAATTTGTTTTTTGTTGGTAATGCCCAATTCTTTTTCAACAGCAATTTCTACGGGCAGACCGTGTGTGTCCCAGCCCGCCATGCGTGGAACGTAGTAGCCGCGCTGTGTTTTGTAGCGGCAAATCATATCCTTCACTGTACGGGCAAGCACGTGGTGGATGCCCGGACGACCATTGACCGTTGGCGGACCTTCATAAAACATAAACACTGGTGCGCCCGATGCCTTGCGCTCTGCCAGAGAGCGTTCAAACACCTGCTGTTCATCCCACTGGCGCAGTATATCGTGTTCGAGTGCTGAATAACTAAAGTTCTCAGGAAGCGGAGTAAACATAGTGATCTGTGCCTTGAGTTGCGTGCGACCTGTTAAAAACAAGCCGCAATCTTACTACTTTTCGGGCTGAAATTCAAGGAGTTTTTTTACGCACGAAAAATTTGCTGTCTCTTGTGTATTAACACCATATCCAACAATAATGGTCGCCACTGTGCCTCCTTAAAGTCAGCCTCCTTGAGCCAACTGTGCAGTGCAGCAATCCCTGAAAAGTCGCGTTTCTTTCAGGTTTTTTCCGTATTTTTCGCTCACGAATCCGTAAAAGTGTCGTAGGCAAGGCTTTTAGCAATAAGATTATGGACATAAAAGCATTTTATCCCCCCTTGACAAGGCAGGAAGCCGAAGGCGGGGGATTCTACGATTCAAACTATTATGAATAGCATGAACAAATCAATCAATGTGTTGGGCGGCGAGTTAGAGCCGTGTTCCACAAGCCCCATGACGGGCTTTTACCGTACAGGCTGCTGCGATACTGGTGCGGACGATGTTGGCTCACATACGGTGTGCGCTCAGGTAACAGCCGAGTTTCTGTTGTTCTCGCAAGAATGCGGCAACGACCTGAGTACACCTGTTACAGCGTACCGTTTTCCGGGCTTGAAACCGGGCGACCGGTGGTGCGTGTGTGCCGCTCGTTGGAAACAGGCATTGGATGCAGGATATGCGCCACCCGTGGTACTCCGCGCCACGCACCAACGGGCTTTGCAGGTAGTTTCACTGGAAGATTTACTACTCCACGCGCTTGACGCACCTGACGGTATCAGCAATGTCAGAACTTCGCAGGAGGGCGCGTGAGCAAGTCCATATCGTTTGCCTCACGTGTGCTGGCTATGAGTGCTGCGGCTGTGGTGGGCGCAGGTTTCCTGATTTCGGGCATTGGGAAAATGCTTGATGTGGAAGCATTCGCACAACTGCTCGGCGAGTATGGTGTGCCGTCGCTTTCATGGCTCGCGCCGTTTATTCCACCGCTTGAGGTGTTGCTCGGTTTGCTCTTGATATTGGGTGTGGACAACAAACGCTACACTGCCATAGCGTGTGTGGTGTTGGTGGTATTTACGGCAGGGTTTGCCAATGCGTATTTGGGGCGTGGCGTAACCGATTGCGGCTGCTTTGGGGTGTTTGCTGGTAGTCTGCAAGGCTCGCTGTGGTTGACTCCCACAACAACGTTTATTCGCAATGGCGTTCTTATCCTGCTTGCGGTGGTAGCGTGGTGGAAAAGCCCTGATGAACTGTTGCCATTGGGCGTGTGGCAGTGGCGCGGGATAGCGGTGTTGAGCATTGTGTTGTTCACGATTGCTGGCGTATCGTATCGCACACCACTGATAGCGGAGCAGCGTTTTGTGGGCGAGGCATTTGCCCAAACGCCGCTTGCCAACGTGCTTCGTGAAGCCCCTCAGATTTTAACCAAACAATTTGTTCAGCAGGTGGCACAGCCGTCCGACTCGTCGGCGTTATATGCTGTAATGGTTTTTGGCGTGGAATGTTCGCATTGTTGGAATGCCACAGAGAACGTCAAAGCACTCAAAGCATCGGGTGTGGTGAAAGAACTTATTGCCATTGGCGGCGGCGATTCCACAGGGCTGCGCAGGTACACAGCGAATTTCGCGCCGAATTTTCCCATCGTTCTGCTGCCCGAAGAGCGTGCGGCTGCATTTGCACGGCGATTCCCAACGGTGTGGTTGATTCGCAGGGGCAAGGTGTTCATGCTGTTCGAGCAAGACATTCCTTCGCCCGTAACGCTTCGGGACATGTTGCAATAGCAATGCTGCTTTTGCAATCTTGCCACAAAAGAATACCCGCTCAGGCTTCGCCCAGTTCCCGCAGCAGAGCCTGACGTTCGATTTCCAATTGGCGAATTTTGCGCTCGATGGAGTCCAACTCTTCAGGCATCGAATCAATCTCTATGCGTAATTTGCTGGCAGATTCATCTATCAAATCTATGGCTTTGTCTGGCAAAAAACGGTCGGTAATGTAGCGGTGCGACAGTTGTGCTGCTGCAACAATGGCGGCGTCGGTAATTCTCACGCCGTGATGCACTTCGTAGCGTTCCTTCAAGCCCCGCAAAATCGAAATCGTGTCTTCCACCGTTGGTTCGGCGATATAGACTTTCTGGAATCGGCGTTCCAGTGCGGCATCTTTTTCAATGTATTTTTGATATTCGTCCAGCGTGGTTGCGCCAATGCAGCGCAGTTCGCCGCGAGCCAGTGCGGGTTTGAGAATCTGTGCGGCATCCATAGTGCTTCCACCTGCTGCGCCCGCCCCAACAAGCGTGTGCAGTTCGTCAATAAACAGAATGATTTCACCGTCAGAATCCGTCACTTCTTTCACGACTGCTTTCAGGCGTTCTTCAAACTGACCGCGAAAACTTGTGCCTGCTACCAGCGCACCCATATCAAGGGCAACAATCGTTTTGGTTTTGAGATTTTCTGGCACATCGCCTTCAATAATGCGCCGCGCAATGCCTTCGGCAATGGCAGTTTTGCCCACGCCGGGTTCGCCAATAAGCACGGGGTTGTTTTTCGTGCGGCGCGAGAGCACCTGCAACACACGGCGAATCTCGTCCTCGCGCCCAATGATGGGGTCGAGTTTGCCTTTGCGGGCTTCGTCGTTGAGCGAACGCCCGTAGCGTTTAAGTGCTTGGTATTTGTCTTCGGGGTTTTGGTCGGTTACGCGCTGCGAGCCGCGAAAATCCTTCAAAATCTTGTACACGCTATCCTTGGTCACGCCTTGGTCGCGCAGAAGCTGGGCTGCGGAGGTTTTTTGTTCTGCCATTGCCACAAGCAGATGTTCAGTGCTGACGTATTCGTCGCGCAGAGCCTGAGCTTCTTTGAGTGCAAGCTCCAGCAGCGCAGCCACATCGCGGCTCAGATACTGATTGCCAAACCCTGCGCCAGAAATACTGGGCATTTTTTGGATTTCTTCTTCGGTTTTAGCTTTCAGATACTCGACATTAGCACCCAATTTCAAGAGCATGGGGGGAATAATGCCGCCTGAGTCTTGCAGCAGCGCGAGCAGTACGTGTGCTGGCTCAATGGCTTGATGATTATTGCCAGAAGCGATTTCTTGCGCTTTTTGAAGTGTTTCTTGTGCTTTGAGGGTGAGTTTTTGGAGATTCATAGTAAGCCTTCAAGAGAAGTATGAAGTATGAAGTATGAAGTATGAAAGATGAGCAATTCATTGTTCGAGACAAGAAAGGCACAAGCGGGAGGCGTTCTGCATGGTGAACGTTGTTGCCGTGCCTTTGGTGTTTTGATGTAACGGAGTACATGAAGAACGGGTTTACCGCGAAATATCTAAAATTTCGTATTCAATCAAGCCCGCTGGAACTTTTACCTGAGCCACTTCTCCCACAGCTTTGCCCATGAGGGCTTTGCCCACAGGGGAATTGACGGCGAGCTTGTTTTTCTCGAAATCTGCCTCTTCTTCGCTTACCAAGCGGTATTCCACAATAGCATTGTTTTTTTTGTTTTTGAGTTTGACCTTCGAGAGAATATACACCTTGTCGTTGGGAAAATCCATCGTATCGACGCTACGGGCGCGAGCTAAGATAGCTTGGATTTTGCTGATGCGGAGTTCCATCAGTCCTTGTGCTTCTTTGGCAGCATCATAATCACCGTTTTCCTTCAAATCGCCGTGTGAGCGTGCTTCGGCAATCTTTTTGGCAATGTCGGCACGACCCTTGGTCGTTAGCTCGTGGAGCTCGTCTTCGTACTCCTTGAGCCGTTCTTTGGTCAGATAAATTGGCTGAGAACTCATGGGTGTTCTCCATTACATTAGAAGTGAAACAGGTACTGAATTGACTATTGACAGAAAGAGCATCGGCGAAAAATGAACGTTCATTCTTCGTCGTGTCTTTTCTCATGGAAAAATCCATAAAAAAACAAAGCCACCGCCGCAGCACAAACAACTGCATCAAATGGCTTTGCCTTGCACCACAAAGTTCGCTATTTTTTCTCAGACGCACAATAAGTTTTTTTCCATTGGCTACGGGAAAAAAAAATGGTAAGTTTTTGCCAGCCTTGACAATGGAGTAAGGGTAATTGAGTAACAACGTGTGTTGTCAAAAGGGGCATCCCTAGGACAAAGGTGCTACGGTTTGTGGAAACATTGAGTATTGCTGTTATGCCTGTTCTGACAATTGTTGATATTGTAACTGCTGCACAAGGCTATTTTTTGGCGGCAATTCTCTTTAGCCTCAAACGTGGGCATCGGCAGGCGCATCGGCTGTTGGGCGCATTAGTGCTTTGTATAGCATTCGTGTTTACTATGTCAATTACGCTGATACCCTCTGTGTACACTGCCTATCCGTTTCTGATTCGTTTGGGCGACCCTGTGCGCTTACTTATGGCACCGCTGCTGTTTTTGTATGTGGTTTCCATGACTGGTGGTGTGGTCAATAGGCGTTCGCTGGTGCATTTTACGCCCTTTGTTGTGTACGTGTTGTATCTGATTCCTACGTTTTACATACAGCCTACCGACGTTAAAATACGCTTCATCACCGAATATTGGACTGGGAAAGTACCTGCATACAATGCGTATTTAGTGGTGCGGTCGCTGTATTTTTTTGTGTATGTGTTGTTGTCATTTGGTGTGCTAAGGCAGTACTCGGCACGCATTAAAGATTTTTACTCTTCCATAGAAGAGATTAACTTACGCTGGCTGCGGAACATTTTATTGATTATGCTGGTGTGGTGGACGGTGCAGTTTATCTCAAGTTTTGGGATGTTTCTTGGTTTTTTGAACATGCGAGTGTTCAATTCTGTCGTGGGAATCTTGGGAACGGTGTGGATGTATGCGCTCGGCTATATTGCGATTACCAAAGACACCCCGTTTGTGTATATTCCGACGTTTAACCATGCTTCCCCACCACAGCGACCTTCCGCACAGCAGGCAAACGCTCATGCTCTGAACAATGCCTTGGACACTGCTCATACAGCATCAACACTACATAATGCCTTGCAACCAGAAGATGCTCCCGCAGAACTCCGTAGGCTCTACGAGGTCATGCGCTCCGAGCAGCCATTTTTAGACGCAGAACTCACGCTTGATAAACTTGCCAGTCAAGTGGGAATTCTTCCCTACAAACTTTCGCAACTGCTCAATGACTACGTAGGGCAAAGTTTTTTTGATTTTGTCAATGCTTATCGCGTCGAAGCAGTCAAACGTAAACTCGCCGAACCAGCATATGCTTCAGCAAAATTGTTGTCAATAGCATTGGAAACAGGGTTCAATTCAAAGTCTTCGTTCAATACCGCCTTCAAAAAGCACGTTGGCAAGACTCCTTCGGAGTTTCGACACCAGTACCAGCAAGTGGATGTATCGCGGGCAAACGGCACATCGGCTGCTGCATAGCAGGGCATTGCTTCTGTTCAGTATTGCTGCTACGACGAGAACTTACCAAACCGCTTGCGTGCTTCTGCTTCCAGTGCTTCGCGGTGGTGCGGATGGGCAATGTTGATAAGTTCTTTGGCGCGTTGGCGTAAATTTTTGCCGTACAGATGCGCCACACCATACTCTGTAACCACGTAATGAACATTGGCGCGGGTGGTTACAACGCCAGCACCTGTTTTGAGGTACGGTGTGATGCGGCTTTCGCCTTTGGAGGTCACTGACGGCAGAGCAATAATGGGTTTGCCGCCTTCGGAAAGCGAAGCACCACGAATAAAGTCCATTTGACCGCCCACGCCCGAATACTCCAGTGTTCCAATCGAGTCAGCACACACTTGTCCTGTTAAATCTACCTCAATGGCACTGTTAATAGCCGTTACTTTGGGGTTGCGACGAATAACGGATGTGTCGTTCACGTACTCAATATCCAACAGCGCCACTTGTGGGTTATCGTCCACGAAGTTATAGAGTCGTTGTGAACCCATGACGAAACCAGAAACAATCTTGCCCGGGTGCACACGCTTGCAGGAGTTCGTTACCACGCCTTTTTCGACTAAGGTTATCAAGCCGTCGGAAAACATTTCTGTATGCACGCCTAATTCTTTGTGGTTATCCAGTGAAGCCAAGACCGCGTCGGGAATAGCCCCAATGCCCATTTGAATTGTAGCGCGGTCTTCGACTAACTCAGCGCAATACCGCCCGATGGCTAATTCTGTTTCCGTGAGTCGCGCTGGGTGATGCTCTGGCAGTGCTTCGTCCACCATGACCATTGCGTCGAAGTCACGCACATGAATAAGCCCGTCGCCATGTGTGCGCGGCATCCGAAAATTGACCTGAGCAATGACGTGTTTTGCAGACTGTACTGCCGCCAGCGAAGCATCCACCGACACTCCAAGCGAGCAAAATCCATGACGGTCTGGTGGTGAAACTTGCACCAGAGCAACATCTATGGGCAGGAGTTTTTTGCGAAATAGAGCGGGAACTTCGCTTAAAAAGACTGGTATAAAGTCCCCGCGTCCCTCTTGAATAGCTTTGCGGACATTTGCCCCCACAAAAAGCGCATTCACGCGAAAACTTTCTTCATACTCTGGCGCAACATATGGTGCTGTGCCTTCGGTGTGAAGGTGAATAATCTCTACATCACGAAGTTCTGGCGCACGAGCTGTCAGAGCCTTGATAAGAGTTTGTGGGGCGGCGGCAACACTGTGAATAAATACACGGTTGCCAGAGCGAACCATAGAGAGTGCTTCTTCAGCACTGCGATTTGCATCCATACGTTTGAGGACTTTTTCTGATAAAGAATTTTCTTAGGGCTTTCGTAACATAGCGTTTTGTTTGAGCAAGGGAGTCTGCTCCTTTGCTATACAAGACTTTAGAAAACAAGGGGTTGCAACCCCTTGTTCCCTATTGTTGCAAAAGTCCTATATCTGATGAAAATTTGACACGGCTGTTCTATGGGCTGCATACACAGCGTGATAGCACAGAATACGCTAAAATACACATTGTTCGGTAAACACAAAACATTGCCCCCAGTGCAAATAACGTTGTGCGTGAGACAAGAGCGTTGAAACTACCAACAACACCAACAACGATACCAAAACAAGAACTGTACATAAACTGTACAAACTGTAAAAAGCGAACCTCAACGGCGAATGTTGGTACGCGAAAAAGTACCCAAAAATCGTATCAAAATCTCTGACGAGAACAGAAAATTCATTGGAAATAAGACTGCTTTCGCCGTATTTTGCACCGAGCAAAAAACCAAAAGAAAACAAGATTTTTTGCTACAATGTAGGTAAAGAGAAGGGAAGGCAGCCGGCAATAGCTTTTGAGCATATAGAGCATACCACAAGGCAACAATAAAATCAGACTAATTGCGTCTTATTTATTCGATTATGCTACGTTTATCAAAAAAGACGGAATACGCGCTGATTGCTGTGCAGTACATCGCTTCAAGCAAAGGGCGAGTGGTCTCGGCAAAAGAAATCGCTGAGTACCATAGTATCTCGTTTGAGTTTTTGTCAAAGGCATTGCAAATACTGGTGCGAAAAAAATTTATTGCCTCGCATCAGGGCATCAACGGCGGCTATTCGTTTGCCAAAGACCCACACGTGATTTCGGTGGCAGAGATTATTGAAGCCATTGAAGGCAAGCCCTCAATTGTTGACTGCTGCGGTGCCGACGGCAATGCTTCGTGCGATATGCACCACCGCTGCCCCATTAAAACACCGATGGCAATTCTGCAACGCCGTATTGACGAGGTACTGTATTCGATGACTGTTGCACAAATGGCGGGCGATTCGCATATAGTCATTGTTCACACGCCGCACCAAGAGCGTGAACGCGCATGTGCGCCCATGCAAACCTATAACAATGGTCATCACGGGCATCCAGCACACTACGCAGCAACCAGCAACGGGCACACAGCAGCGTAGAAGAGCAAGAGTAAAAGAGCAGGAGCGTAGAAGAACAACTCTTGCTGGTACAATGCCTTGCATAGCTTTATTGTATTACGGTCTTGCAATATCTCGTACACAGCGTGTACGCAAAATGTACACATAAAAGAACACGACGATTTTTTCTTCACAGATACACGTTTTTTTCAGGAGGACACGTCCATGACGCACACAGTGGAAACCATTTCTTCAGGTATTGTTGGTGCCGATGCTGCTGATGACATCAAAGTAACAGTAAAAGCAATCAACGAAATCCGCAAAATTAAAGAACAAAACAACATCCCGGAAAGCTACGGCTTGCGCGTGGGCGTAAAAGGCGGTGGCTGCTCAGGGCTGTCGTACACGCTGGGCTTTGATGCTGAATCCCGCGAAAACGACAAAATCTTGGAAATGAGCGGTATCAAAATCTTTGTTGATAAAAAAAGCCTGTTTTACCTGATGGGTGTGGAGTTGGATTTTACCGATGGCTTAAACGGTCGCGGTTTCACGTTTAACAATCCGAACGCTACGAAAACCTGTGGTTGCGGCAGCTCGTTTGGTGTCTGAGCCTAAGGTGTGCGAACACATCTGCATGTGTCCACATACCAAACTCGCAAGAGTTGGAACAACAGCCCAATAACAGCGAGTTTTGCATCTGGAAAAGCCCAAATAATACTCTCTTTCTTTTCACTCGTAGATTGACCTAAACCGCTATGGCAAAAGAGCAGCTTGATGTCTTGGACGAAGTGGTAAGTTCCGAATACAAATACGGCTTCGTTACCAACATTGAACAAGAAATCGCCCCCACGGGCTTAAGCGAAGACGTGATTCGCATGATTTCGGCGAAAAAAAACGAGCCAGAATGGATGCTTGAATGGCGTTTGAAGGCGTACCGCCACTGGCTTACAATGAAAGAACCGACGTGGCAAAACGTCAAGTTCCCGCCTATTGACTATCAAGCGGTGAGCTATTACGCTGCTCCTAAGCAAAAAGTCAAGCCAAATAGTTTGGACGAGATTGACCCTGAACTCAAAGCCACATTGGACAAACTTGGCATATCACTCAAGGAACAAGAGCGCATAACCGGCGTAAGCGACGGTCTTACAGGCGGCGTGGCAGTGGATTTCGTGATGGACAGCGTGTCGGTGGCAACAACGTTCAAAGAAAAGCTCAACGATTTGGGCATCATCTTTTGTTCCATGAGCGAAGCAATTCAGGAACACCCCGAACTTGTACGGCAATATATTGGTACAGTCGTGCCGCCAAACGATAACTACTTTGCGGCACTAAACTCGGCGGTATTTTCCGATGGCTCGTTCTGCTACATTCCCCAAGGGGTGCGCTGCCCGATGGAACTCTCCACGTATTTCCGCATTAACGCTGAAAACACAGGGCAGTTCGAGCGCACGCTTATTGTTGCCGATGCAGGCAGTTATGTGAGCTACCTTGAGGGCTGTACGGCCCCTATGCGCGACGAAAACCAACTTCATGCAGCAGTGGTAGAATTAATTGCGCTTGACAATGCCGAAATCAAATACTCCACCGTTCAAAACTGGTATCCGGGCGACAAAGACGGCAATGGCGGCATCTATAACTTCGTAACCAAGCGCGGCATAACGCACAACAATGCAAAAATCTCCTGGACGCAGGTGGAAACGGGCTCGGCAATAACATGGAAATATCCAAGCGTAGTTCTCAAAGGCGATAACGCTGTGGGCGAGTTCTATTCTGTGGCGGTTACAAATAATATGCAGCAGGCAGACACAGGAACAAAAATGATTCACATTGGCAAAAACACCAAAAGCCGCATTGTTTCCAAAGGCATTTCGGCAGGAAAAAGCCAAAACAGCTATCGCGGACAAGTGCGCATTAACAGAACCGCCGATAATGCCCGCAATTTTTCACAGTGTGATTCGCTGCTTATCGGCGACCGTTGCGGGGCGCACACGTTTCCATACATCGAAACGGCAAATGCAACGGGCGTGGTTGAACACGAGGCTACAACCTCGAAAATTGGTGAAGACGTGCTGTTTTACTTCAATCAACGCGGCATTGACACCGAACAAGCAGTGGCAATGATTGTCAACGGCTATGCCAAGGAAGTGATGAATCAACTGCCGATGGAGTTCGCCGTCGAAGCACAAAAGCTACTGGCAATCTCGCTCGAAGGCAGTGTGGGATAGCCTAATGCATGAAGTTGTCTAAAGTTTTAAGCGCAGAGGGCGCAGAGAAGCAGGACAATATCTTGTTCTCCATTCGTCGAACATACTTTTCTCTGCTCATAATTTCTCTGCGTTCTCCGCGCTCTCTGCGCTCATTGTTAAAATGTTAGACAACTCCTATGTAAACCTTTTCGTTTCACGTATTTGTTCAAACATCCATGCTCACAATTAGCAATCTCCATGCCTCCGTAGAGGGCAAAAGCATTTTGAAAGGTATTGACCTCCAGATTGGTGCTGGCGAAGTGCACGCCATCATGGGACCGAACGGTTCTGGAAAATCCACGCTTGCTTCGATTTTAGCAGGTCGGGAGGACTACGAAATTACTGGTGGTTCGGTTACATTTGAAGGCAAAGACTTGCTGGAGATGGCTCCGGAAGCACGTGCTCAAGCAGGAATTTTTCTCGCGTTTCAGTATCCTGTGGAAATTCCGGGCGTAAGTAATACCAACTTTCTCAAAGCCGCCGTGAACGAAATTCGCAAAGCCAACGGTCTTGCACCCATGGAGCCGAAAGAGTTTTTGGCAACCATGCGCGAAAAGATGAAACTTGTGGAAATTGACCAAACGATGATGAGCCGTTCGGTCAATGAGGGTTTTTCGGGTGGCGAAAAAAAACGTAATGAAATCTTCCAAATGGCAATGTTAGAGCCAACACTCGCAATCTTGGATGAAACCGATTCAGGATTGGATATCGATGCACTGAAAGTGGTGGCAAATGGCGTAAACAAGCTACGTTCGCCAAAGCGTTCTTTTATGGTTATCACGCATTATCAACGTTTGCTGAACTACATCGTACCAGACTTTGTGCATATTCTCTACAAAGGTCGTATTGTGAAATCAGGCGGCAAGGAATTGGCGTTGGAACTGGAAGCAAGGGGCTATGACTGGATTAAAGATGCAGCGTTGGAGGAGGCAGAAGTATGAGTATGAACACAGGCACAGCCACTGGTGCACCCACTGGTACAGCCATAGACTTGCAAAGCAAACTCGTGCTGGAATTTCAGCACTTTGAAGCAGGGTTGAACGGGCAGAGAGCGTCTCGTGTTCATGCTGTCCGCAGGCAAGCAATGGAGCAGTTCTCAGCGTTGGGCTTTCCAACAGTTCGCCACGAAGAATGGAAATACACCAACGTTATGCCCGTGGTAAAACACGACTACACGATATTTGTGCCTAAGCCCGCACTCACCAAAGATGACGTACAGCCCATGCTCATTGAAGGCATGAACGCCAACGTGTTGGTTGTTATCAATGGTGCATATGCGCCCGAACTTTCAACTATTGTGAGCCAACAAGATGGTGTGCTTGTAACAAGTTTTGCCGAAGCACTTACGAAACACACTGCACTTGTTGAGCAACATTTCGCGAAGTACGCTGGCTCTGACGGCAATGCGTTTGTTGCGCTGAACACCGCTTTTGCGCGAGATGGCGTGGTGATTAGCCTCGACAAGGGCGTAGTTGTAGAAGAACCCTTCCACATTCTGTACATCAACGATGCTCGCACGACAAATGTGCTTGTTCAGCCACGCAATCTGCTGCTTCTGGGCGACCGCGCAGAACTGACAGTTGTAGAAAGTTCGCACCTGCTTGGCAAAGGTCAGGGGCTGACAAATGCCGTAACCGAAGCGGTAGTGGGCGACCATGCCGTGCTGCATCTGTACACGATTCAAAACGATACTGAACATTCTTCATACATTGGCACAACACAAGTGCATCAGGAAGCCTCAAGCGTCTTCAACTCTGTCGTGGTCTCGCTTGGCGGAAGTTTCATTCGGAATAACCTCAACACGGTGCTGAACAACAAAGGCACTGACACCCACTACTACGGGCTGTTTGTCGTTGGTGGCAAAACCGTGGTGGACAATCACACGCTGGTTGACCACGCAATGCCGCACTGTACCAGCAATGAACTCTACAAAGGCATTCTGGACGGTCAGGCAACGGGGGTGTTCAATGGCAAAATTATGGTGCGCCAAGATGCCCAAAAAACGCTGGCGTACCAGTCAAATCGAAACATTTTGCTTTCGCAAACTGCTACCATGAATAACAAGCCGCAACTGGAAATTTTTGCTGATGACGTAAAATGCAGCCACGGCGCGGCTACGGGACAACTGGATGAAGAGCCACTGTTTTACCTGCAAGCACGCGGCATCAGCAAAGACCGCGCAAAAGCGTTGTTGCTGTACGCCTTTGCGGGTGAAATTACCGAAAAAATCAAGATTACGCCTCTACGCAACGCGCTCAATCGCTTGATTGCTGACCGCCTGCACCAAGAATTAGACACCGTCGAGGTGGAGTTTTGAGGACTCAATAACCAGTCTAACAACAGGAGCGCGTGCGCTATGCTGTATCGTGGATTAGTGATAATGGCTGTACTCTGTTGCACCTTAGCGTGCTGCGCCGTCATGCCTGCCGCTGTTATTGCGCAGTCGCAAGAGCCGTTATGGCAAGCTGGCATCTACGTTGTGGGCAAAGCGGGTTACAACATGGGAAACACCTCCGTAACCGCCTCGCAGTTGAGTCTGAACACCATACCAGAATGTGGGCTGCTTGCTCGCTACGCGCCTGAGCCGACGATAGTAGCCCTTGAACTTCAAGCAGGACTAACAACCTATTCGGCACACAGTTTCTCCAACGACCCATTTAACAATGGCACACGCTTGACAGATTTTCGGCTTCATGCTCAACTTCACGCCATAGGTTTGACGGCAATGCTGGAGTTGTACCAGTGGCTTGGTATTGGATTTACATATGCCGTGCCACTACGCGGCCATTATGTTTCCACGGTGGACGTATTCAATCGAGGGCAGCAATATGCCGCTGAACAAACCTTTGATTTCGACCGCGCCAGTTTCAGAGATGTGATAGAGCTCCGTTTGCAGAGCCGCATTGTGAATGTACAGTTGCCGGTAGGAGCGATAGCATTTTTTATTGGCGGCAGCTACACGCTTTCGGCAATCGCTGTGCCGGCCAGCAATCCACAACGGCTTTATGCGCCGAACATGAATCAAATCGGCTTAGACCCGCTTGCAGGGCTTCGCACATTTTCAATGCAGCCATTGTCGGTTATGCTGGGCGCAAAGTACCTGATAGGGTTGTAGCGCACAAGAGCTGTATATGTACCCCAAACACACCATTACTGAAATTGTATGAACACTACAATAGCACCACATTACAATCCCACCGCTACAAGGTTTGACACGACGTTCGCTACCAGTGCGGCGTTAGACCTTGACGCTGTGCGGAAGGATTTTCCCATTTTGCGCCAAACAGTGCATGGCAAGCCGCTGGTATATTTGGATAACGCCGCCACAACCCAGAAGCCCCAGTCGGTCATCAATGCTATTGTAGATTACTACACACAGTATAACAGCAATGTGCATCGAGGAATTCATACGCTCAGCCAGCAAGCCACAAATGCCGCCGAACACGCTCGCACAACTGTTCAACGCTTTCTTAACGCCTCAGAAGAACGGGAAATCATTTTTGTTCGCGGCTGTACTGAGGCAATAAATTTGGTAGCTCATTCTTACGGGCAGCACCACGTTCAAGCAGGTGATGAAATCATCATCTCTGCTGAGGAACACCACTCTAACATCGTTCCTTGGCAGATGCTCTGCGAGGCAAAACACGCCACGCTTCGCGTTATTCCGATTACCGACGCTGGGGAAATAGTGCTGGAGGAGTATGAACGTTTGTTTACTCAGCGCACCAAATTGGTCTCGGTGGTTCACGTGTCGAACACGCTTGGCACAGTGAATCCTGTTAAACAGATGGTTGCTGTGGCGCACAAACATCATGTTCCCGTGTTTGTCGATGGAGCGCAAGCCGTTGCCCATTTTCCTGTGGATGTGCAGGACTTGGACGTAGATTTTTACACGTTCTCAGGGCATAAGCTCTACGCTCCGACAGGAATCGGTGTCTTGTACGGCAAAGCGCATTTGCTGGAATCCATACCGCCCTATCATGGCGGCGGCGCAATGATTCGCTCAGTGTCATTTGAACGAACAACGTACAATGACCTTCCTTTCAAATTTGAAGCTGGAACGCCGCATATTGAGGGAGTAATAGCTCTGGGCAAAGCGATTGAATACGTGTGGGGGCTGGGTTGGGAGACCATTGAACGCCATGAACACGAGCTTTTGGAATATGCCACAGAGCGGCTTTTGAGCATTGAAGGCTTGCGCATTGTCGGCACAGCAGCGCACAAAGCAGGTGTGGTGTCATTCGCGCTCAGAGATATTCACCCTCACGACGTGGGGACGATTCTGGATAATGAAGGCATTGCGATTCGCACAGGTCACCACTGTACGCAGCCGCTCATGGAGCGTTTCAACGTTCCTGCGCTCAACCGCGCTTCATTTGCCTTGTATAACACCAAAGAAGAAATTGACGCACTCGTTCAAGGCTTGCACAAAGTTATCGGCATATTTGGCTGATGGGTAGCAACGCTTGTGAAGTTGGACAAAAACAGCTACACTACCAAATTTGTGGTGCAAGAAAGGTAAACCCAGCGGTAAGTAAGTGCTGTGGCGCGGGAAACGGTCGAATTTCAGGGTCTGCAAGGTACTCATAGCGTAAGCCCAGTTCCAAACGCCCCCCGCCGGCTTGGGGTGATTCCACTGACAACCCCAGAGACACACCACCATTTGCGGTTACGCGCTCAAGGCGCGAAAATCGATCTACAAATCCACTGCGGTCGCTAAAGGCAGTGAGCCGCAAGTGCGCTTTGGCGTACCAGCCAAGTTGCTTGAGCGGTAACGCTGCTCGATAATGCCAGTTTGCTCCCAGTGTTGCAATCAGGTTCTCGTATGAAGGTTGAACTGTGGTGTGCGGCAATCGTGGCGTACGGTAATCACGGTAAATCGTAAACAGGTCGGCTCTAAGCGCAAGTGTTGATAAACTTTGCCCCACGGCGGCTTGCGTCATATATTTTCCCGCCAAACTACCATAAATTAGCACCCGCTCAAGATTGAGTTCTAAATTGTCCACCTCGTGCTTGCACCGATGATAGTATCCAAGCTGCCAGTAGGTATTGGGCGCGGATGCCAGTCGCTGAGTGTAGAATAAGCCCTCTTCCCACCATACCGCGCGAGGATTGAAACTAATGTCGTTCTGTGCATTTGCCACGTGCTCCAGCGCACTCATCACTGCCAAACTTTCGGTATTGCCTACGCGAACAATCTCAGCCACCGCGCCAAGATGACTGCCCCAAGCGTGTTCATCGTCGCTAAGAAGGTATCCTTCAAAGCCTCCCCATCCTTGAAATGTTGGTATCCATGTCAGTTCGGTGGTATTGCTATCGGCAACGGTGGTAAGTCTCATGGAAAGGGGATTGAGAATGTGGTGGCGTTCCGTGAATCGCTGTGCGTGCAGCAATGTTGCGGGCTGTATGGCACTGCCGATAAAGAATACAAAAGCAAGTATCCGACCGCGATGGTGATGGAATTTCATGGATAGTATGCGGGGGTAAAAAAACGGTTCGTTCCTTTATGACCGTAGCGTTATGATTGCTCCTTTGACAGTGGCAGCGAAACACGGAATGTCGTGTATTCATTTGGTACGCTTTCTATGTATAACGCGCCTTTGTGGAGTTCCACGATACGTTTAACCAGCACTAAGCCCAAGCCTGCCCCTTGTTGTTCGCGGACTTCGCGCTCGAATTGTTTGAACGCGCCAATATCACGAATCTGTTTTTGCGTCATGCCCGAACCGCCGTTGGTAAAGGAGATGATGTATCGTCCGTGCTCTACCCGTGCGCCGAGCGTGATAGTTGTGCCTTTGGTAGAGAATTTACAGGCATTATCCATGAGCTCTTCGAGCATTTTGCCGAAGTAGGTCTCGGACATAGCAATGGTGAGCGGCTGAGGCACGTCGCTTTCAAAAGTAAAATCAGCATGGCGGTCGTAGCGGTGAACATATTGCAGCACGTGTTCTCTGAGCAAATCGGCGGAAATGGTCATATTGGCTTCGCGCTCATCTATGGCAGTGATATTCTCCAAACTCACATACAACAAGTAATTCTCCACCAAGCGGCTCAAACGTTTGGCAGAAATATTAACATAGGTCAGCATTTCTTTCATCTCTTCTTTGGGCATTTCCTCAAATTCGTCCAGTAAAATGTTGGACACTCCCAGAATCGTTGAAAGTGGTGTGCGAAATTCATGCGGTAGCACACGAGCAATTTGCTCGCGGAAGGTAGCAAACTCTTTGTTGGCGTTTTCTTTAAGTTTGGCTTGTTTCTCGAAGCGCTTGTTAATGGCTGCCAGCAACTCATGGCTCATAAAGGGCTTCACCAAAAAATCATCTGCTCCCAATGCCATGCCGTCGCGGATGTCGGCGCGATTGCTCATAGCCGTCAGAAAAATAAAGGGAATTTCTGCGGTTTCAGGTATTTGCTGTAACGCCTTAAGAACCTCGTAGCCATTCATCTGTGGCATCATAATATCAGAAATTATCAGGTCGGGCAGTTCAACTTTTGCTTTATCTAAGCCCACTGCGCCGTTTTCTGCGGTGATAACGTGAAAGCCGTGTTTTTCAAGAAAGTATTTTATCATGAACTCACGAAGGCTTGCGTCATCTTCAATAACCAGAATTTTCTTCATGGCATTTGGAAAAAATAGAAGTAGAGCGTTACTCTCAAGGATTGCTGCTGTTTGTGCGCCACTGTCGTCCTGACAAACGTTACGATGCTAACACACCGAGTTTTTTGAGGGTTTCGACGAGTTTTGCCTCGTCATAGGGTTTTATCAAGTATGCGTCGCAACTTTCTTGATATGCCGTCATGATACTTTGCTTGTCGCTAAGAGCCGTAACCATTACGATTTTCGAGCGTTGATTGGTGTCTTTGACATCCACCCCGCGCTCCTGCTCAACGTCACGCAGAGCTTTGAGAACTTTTTGCCCATCCATACCCGGAACCATAATGTCCAAAAACACTGCGTCGTAAGGAGCTTCCATCTCTAAAGCGATGCTAAAAGCATCCACCGCTTCCGGTCCTGTGGCAACGGCATCCACCGTGCCATACTGCATCAAAAGCCGCGTCATGAGTTTGCGATGAAAAAAGTCGTCTTCCAAGATTAAGAGTTTTTTTTTCATTGTGTGTCCTCGTAAACGTAAACAAACCTTAATATGTCCAATAGAAGTGTCGTTAGGACTTCCCACAGTTACAATAGTGCAATAGAGAGCAGTACAGACGTACTATGTGTCCTACAAACGTGTCCTGCGCAACGAATCATCTAAGGGAGTAATTTAGCGGAAATTTCCCTCAATCCAAAATAGGAAAACACGAAATGCCACTTTTAGCTCAACGAAGTACAAAATTCCCGAACTTTTTCTGTAACTTTGCAGCCTGTTACACTTACAACGTGTTCGCACGAAGCAACAACAGTTTGAACGTGTGCGGCGGTAATACCATCAATGTACCACAATTAGCTACACCATTTGCCATTGTTGTTCCAAACAGTATGCCAAGAGTGTTAATTACGGGCGGAGCAGGATTTTTAGGCTCGCACTTGTGTGAAAAATTTTTGCATGAGGGTTACACCGTCGTGTGCATGGATAATTTTATTACGGGCAGTCCTGAGAACATTGCCCATTTGTTCGGCAACGCTAAGTTTCAGTGTATCCAGCACGATGTGACCGAATATATCTACGTTGCAGGCGAGTTAGACTATATTTTGCATTTTGCCTCGCCCGCTTCGCCAATTGACTACCTCAAAGTTCCCATTCAAACCCTCAAAGTTGGCTCACTTGGCACACACAAAGCCTTGGGCTTGGCAAAGGCAAAAAACGCACGATTCTTGCTCGCCAGCACAAGCGAAGTGTACGGCGATCCACTTGTGCATCCGCAGGAAGAAAGCTATTGGGGCAACGTAAATCCTATCGGTATTCGCGGTGTGTACGACGAAGCAAAACGGTTTGCTGAGGCTATCACCATGGCATACCAACGCTATCACGGATTGGAAACACGGATTGTCAGAATTTTCAACACCTACGGACCACGCATGAGAATCAACGACGGGCGAGCCATTCCCGCGTTTATGTCGCAGGCACTTTCTGGCGAGCCGCTCACGGTCTTTGGCGACGGCTCACAAACACGTTCAGTGTGTTATGTGGATGATTTGGTGGAAGGAATTTATCGGCTGTTGTTGTCCAATGAGCGCGAACCTGTCAATATTGGCAATCCTGACGAAATCTCGATGCTTCAGCTTGCCCAAGAAATCCTTGCGCTTACTGGCTCCGCAAGCCCGATAGTGTTTAGAGAACTGCCCGAAGACGACCCCAAAATTCGACAGCCGAATATCGACAAAGCGCGTCGCGTGTTGGGCTGGGAGCCGCGTGTGCAGCGCAAAGAAGGTCTGCTCAAAACTATGGAATATTTTAAAGTTGCCATGGGCAAGTAAAGTTGGAAGCAACCCTCCATTATCAATGCCGTCGTTATTAGCGTTGTGGGTTTTGTATCGCGTTGTTTGTACCACCAATTACTACCAATATACCACCAATCAACGAGGTTCTCCATGAACGATGTTCGTGCTATGGCTGCCGCAGTTCACCTTACTCTGCTATCGGCATGGATATTGAGTTTTGCGTCTGCTACACCGCCACTTGCTGCCCAAGCGTTGCCGCCCAAACCCGATATGACGGTTGTGCAAGTCGTGCGAGATTTTGGCGGTGAACTGTTTTCCATAAACAGTGTGCCGTACCTTGAGCCACTCGTGAATTTGCTCAATGCGACGGCAAACGCTCGCACATTTCATTCGGCGGAAGTGTTTAAAGACAACACCTTTACCGTCAAAATCGGTGTTCACGGCATGGGCGCGTTTGTGCGAGCCGACCAACGCACCTACACGCCGCAAATTCCTCGCGTGAGCATTTTGGATGCAGTTGGTGGCGCATTGAGTTCAGGAGCAATCACAGGGAATGTGCTCACAGGGCAAATTGTTATCCGCGACACCGCAAAACTGGCGGGCTTTGCGCTGCGAGCCTTGATGGACGAGGGATTGCGCGACGGCAATGTTGTCATTCCCGAATCCGCGCCGACGTTTTTTGGCTCTATTCGTCCCACCATTCAGATTCCCAAAGAATACTTTAACCGCCGCCTGCAGCAAGGTCTTGGTGGTTTACAACTTTCTCCTGCCGCACTGCGTAGTCTTCAAGATGCCATCAGCCGCTTGCCCAATGAAGTGGCATTGCCGCCCGGACAAAATATGATGCTTTTACCGCTTTCTGTGCCGCAAGTGGAACTGGGAACACTGTTCGGCACAGAACTGCTTATGCGCTACATTCCCGCGTTGAATTGGGGCAATAACATTGGGCAGTTCGGTTTTTGGGGGTTGGGGCTGAAACACAGTTTGTCTCAGTACCTTACCAATGCCCCGTTTGAACTTGCCGCGCAAGGCTTGATACAGTCCACATCGCTTACCAACACCATTGGTGTAACGGGCGCAAGATTGGAGGCAAACGCAACCACGTACAGCTTGAATCTTCATGCGAGCAAACGATGGGGATTCTTTGAAGTGTTCGGCGGTTTGTCCTACGACCGCTTTGATATTCGGGCTGATTACACCTTCACGCTGCCGTTTGAACTCCAAGTGCAGCTCAATCTCTTACGTCCTGTTGACCGCAACGGCACGATTGAGTACATCGCCGACCCTGCAAACGGCTATCCGGGCGACACACAGCCGCAAACACGCGGTGCATCGCTGTCAGCGCAAAATCTGCGCTGGACGGCAGGGGTTTCGGTGTACGTGGGATCGCTCAGCATCTTTGCGGATTTTAATCAAAGCAGCTTTACCAATGTGGCTTCCAGCATGATTACGGCGGGCGTGGAGGTGAAATTCTAATCTCGAACCTCGAATCTTTGCGTGGTGCTGTTTTTTTTTGGCAATAGCGCATTTTTCCTGCTTGTTTTTCTCTTGTGCCGTAGTAGTTTACGCACCTGCTCTGAGGTGCTGCTTGCCGAGACCAAAGAATCTCCACAAGCAAGCCCTCACGCTCCGTGGTGCTACTCTCCTTCACGTTTACACTCACTTTTAACCCCAAGATGTATGTTCACAGCAGACACACTCAAAGGCAGGAATATCCTCGTTACAGGCGGCGGAAGCGGCTTGGGTTTGGCAATGGCTACACGGTTTGCAGAATTAGGCGCGGCGGTGGCTATTTGCGGCAGAAATGAAGAAAAACTCTCGGCGGCAGCACAGCAAATTTCTGCTGCTGCCCAAGCCGCAGGACAGCCCAACAAGGTTTTTACCCACAGCGTGGATGTGCGTGATTACGCCGCTACCCAAGCAATGGTGGAGCGTTTAGAAGCAGAAATGGGCGGCTTGAATGGGTTGGTGAACAACGCCGCTGGTAATTTTCTTGCGCCGTCGGAAGAATTAAGTCCAAATGCCTTCAAATCGGTGGTGGATATTGTGCTGCACGGCACGTTCAACTGCACTCAACATTTCGGCAAAATTCTTATCAACAACAACCGCAAGGGCAGCATTGTGAACATTGTAACAACCTATACAGAAACGGGCGGAGCGTTTATTTTGCCCTCAGCCTGCGCCAAAGCTGGTGTGTATGCCCTGACAACTTCGCTTGCCTACGAGTGGGGAATCTACGGTATTCGCGTTAATTCCATTGCTCCTGGGCCTTTCCCAACCGAAGGCGCATGGTCACGGTTAATACCACCCACCGCCGAAAAAACCTTCAAAGAGCGCATTCCGCTTGGTCGCTACGGCGAACACCACGAATTGGCAAATTTGGCAACCTTCCTTATGTCCGACATTGCAAGCTACATTACGGGCGAATGTGTAACAATTGACGGCGGCGAACGCCTTGCGGGAGCGGAATTTAACTTCCTTGCAGGGCTTGCTCCACGACCACAACTTAAACAAATGTTTGCAGCCATGAAGCCCAAAAAAGACTAAAGGCGAGCCAATACAAAAAACGACCGCAAGGTTCTGCACAACTTATGCGTTCAAAAATAAAAATGCACATTCTTGGAAGCCTAACAGAATCTTGTTTGTAGGGTGTATTGGCAAGGCAAGATATTCGCTCATCTGCAAAAAAAATTTGCAAAGCGAAGTTTCGCTGAGTATATTGGCAAGAGCAAACAATAAACGTTGCTTGCAACTGTTTCAATAAAAACGCACAAAAAACGCTTTGACACTTTTTAATCGTCATATCGCTTGCCAGAAGGCTACACCAAAAACCATGATGCAAATGTGCATGATGTGTATGTGTCTTGCCGAACGCGGGCGTGACGCTGTGTCGTAGCTGTATCCAAGCAAATCAACGACAAAAGCCGTTCTTAGCCCGCAGGCAGGAACGGCTTTTTTGTTTTCACACACGCCCGTAACACAGCAATATTGTGTTTGGGCATTATTTCAGGAGAAGTACCATGAGCAACCCAGCATATCGTTTCGAGACTTTGCAACTGCACGCTGGTCAGCAAGCAGACCCCACAACAGGCGCACGTGCAGTGCCAATTTATCAAACCACGTCCTACGTGTTTGACGATGCTGACCACGCAGCAAATCTGTTTGCTCTGAAACAGTTCGGCAACATCTATACACGGCTGATGAACCCGACGACGGACGTTCTCGAAAAACGTGTTGCCGCACTTGAGGGCGGTGTGGCTGCGCTTGCGGTCTCGTCGGGGCAAGCAGCACAGTTTATTGCGCTGACCAACATTTTGCAAACTGGCGATAACTTCGTTACGACCTCGCATCTGTACGGCGGTACCTACAACCAATTCAAAGTCTCCTTCAAGCGATTTGGCATTGAAGCGCGTTTTGCCAATGGCGATGACCCAGAATCGTTCGAGAAACTCATTGACGAAAAAACCAAAGCCATTTACCTTGAAACTATTGGCAACCCAAGTTTTAGCATTCCCGATTTTCAAAAATTTGCCAAACTCGGTGAAAAACACGGTATTCCTGTGGTTGTGGATAACACCTTCGGCGCAGGCGGCTATTTTGCGCGTCCGCTTGAGCATGGTGCAAACGTGGTTGTGGAATCACTAACCAAGTGGATTGGCGGTCATGGCACAAGTATTGGCGGTATCATCGTTGATGGCGGAAATTTTCACTGGGGCAATGGCAAATTCCCGCAATTTACCGAGCCATCGGAAGGCTATCACGGATTGCGTTTCTGGGACGTGTTTGGCACCGATGGACCGTTTGGCAATATCGCGTTCATCATCCGCGCCCGCGTGGAAGGCTTGCGTGACCATGGTCCTGCACTTAGCCCGTTTAATGCGTTTTTGTTCTTGCAAGGTGTGGAAACGCTTTCGCTGCGTGCCCAACGCCACGCTGAAAACACGCTCACGCTGGCAACATGGCTTGAAAAGCATCCGAACGTTGAGCGTGTGAACTATCCCGGCTTGGAAAGCAGCCCGTACCACAATCTTGCAAAACGCTATTTGCCACGCGGTGCAGGTGGTGTCCTGACATTCAACATCAGAGGCGGTGCAGAAGCAGCCAACACCTTTATCGGCAGCTTGAAACTCGCAAGCCATTTGGCAAACGTTGGCGATGCGAAAACGCTTGTTATCCACCCTTCTGCCACCACGCACCAGCAATTGAGCGATGCCGAACAGCGTTCAGCAGGCGTAGAGCCGGGTTTGGTGCGCGTTTCAGTGGGTTTGGAACACATCGAAGACATCAAAGCCGACTTTCAACAAGCCTTTGAAGCAGTCGATGGCAAAACCACTGCGCGTAATGGTAAGCTCGAGAGCAAGCTCGATGCGGTTGCTTGAGCAGAAAGCATGAGCGTTGTGTCGTTACCGTGCAATTTTCTGCTCCTGCCTTCACAAGTCGCATTGTTACATCATAGCATTTTCTCACGTGTAGTTTTACGAGTTGTATGGACTCTCAGTCTGACCTTTCGCGCTTGCCGCTTCTTGCGCCAAACACGCAGCATCTTACAGTAAACGAGCCATTTGTCTTGGAATCGGGCGCAGTATTGCCGCGTTTGGAAATAGCGTACCACACCTACGGCACGCTGAATGCGGCTTGTGATAATGTGGTTTGGGTGTGCCACGCGCTAACGGGCAACTCCGATGCTGCCGATTGGTGGTCTGGTCTCGTTGGCGAAGGGAGATTTTTTGACCCCTCTCGGTACTTCATTGTGTGCGCGAATATGCTGGGTTCGTGCTACGGTTCGTCGGGCGCACTGAGCGTGAATCCTGAGACGGGCGAACGCTACTACATGGATTTTCCAGCCGTAACCATCCGCGATATGGCGCGAGCGCACAGTGTACTGCGCCGGCATTTGGGCATCGAAAAAATCTTCGTAGGTATTGGCGGCTCTATGGGCGGACAGCAGATAGTAGAATGGGCAATCATTGAGCCAGACCTGTTTGAGTATGTGCTGCCCATAGCAACGAATGCACGCCATTCGCCGTGGGGAATTGCCTTCAACGAAGCCCAACGCCTTGCACTGAGAGCAGACCCGACGTTTTGCCAGCGCAGCGAGACCGCAGGGATTGACGGCATGAAAGCTGCTCGCGCCATTGGCATACTCTCGTATCGAGATTATGACACATTTCAGGCAACGCAAATGGACGACATTGCAAAAACTGATGGTTTTCGTGCATCGAGTTATCAAGAATATCAAGGCGAAAAACTCACGCACCGATTTCATGCACACGCCTACTGGACGCTCTCGAAGGCTATGGACAGCCATAATGTGGGACGCGGAAGGGTTTCGGTGGAACACGCTCTGCGATGTATTCGTGCCAAAACGCTGGTTATCGGTATTTCATCGGACATACTCTTTCCGCCTCGTGAGCAACGCTTTCTTGCCGACCACATTCCAAACGCGCAGTACGTGGAACTGCAATCGCTCTACGGTCACGATGGTTTTTTGATAGAATTTGCTGCCATGACTGCTGTGCTGGAAGACTTTTTCCACAAAGCCCTCGATGAACGAGGGCTTTTTTTATGAGCCTTTCGGGCGTGACACGACCATGTATGCTTATGGCAATGTCTATTTGTGGAAACTCTGGTTTTGCATGACAACAGAAATTGCGTATCTTGGCAGTCCTTTCAAGCATAAATAGGATGAGTCCGCCTGCCACAGGTGGCTTTTGTTGTCATTCATTTTGCAGCATAAAAGCATGAAATTGAAACCAGAGCGTCTTTTTGAGGAGCTAAAGGCACTTGCCGAGCAAATTGGTATCGAAGTGATTGTTGATAAAGGAAGTTTTCGCGGGGGATACTGCACCGTGCATGATGCAAAAAAAATCGTTCTTAATAAGCACCTGCCTCCTGAAGGCAAAGCCGCAAAACTTGCCGAGAGTATAAAAAGTATGAGAACATTTCCCTTAGAAGGAATGTACCTCAAACCCGCGTTGCGCGAATATCTCGAGATGCCGTCGTGTGCTCAACACACGACGACAATTGCCGAAGTTCCGCCCGGAAACACCGAAGAGCCAAGAGTGCCGACAACATCGAATTTCACAACTAACTGAGGCATTTCCTACTTGCTGCCCGTTGTGCCGTTCTGAACAAGCCGTTCCAAAAAAGGTGGGTTTGCGAGTGGTGGTTATTGGTCATCATCTTCAACACGAATGTCAATGTTCCATTCTTTTGCCAGCCATTCTAATAAATCCGATGTGCGCCCCATAAGGACGTTGGCATTGGAAATGTCCACGATGTTACCATAGATGAGGTCGCGTGATTCTTGGTTGGTAATGCTCTCAAGCAGCGAGCGAAAATCCTGCTCGTCGGCGTATTCAGCGTCGAATTCGTCTATCAGTTCTTCGTATCGTGCTGTGCCAATGCTCGCCATCACGTGCTGCACTTGTGCCTCTTCGTCATCGGTTAAAAAATTATCTGCCATGATAACGTATTCCAGCAGTCCTACCAACGCCAGTAATTCCATATGCGACAACGTAGAAAATTGTTCCATACCAGTTCTCCCCAAAAAAATCGTCAGAGTTGAAGAGGGTTTGTTGATGTTGTCTTAACGGCGTGATTTAGGCTTACGCTGAACACCGTTGCCAATCACCTTTGCCAAGACTTTTTCCCGAACACGCTGGCGCAAGTCTTTCTCGTAAATTGTGGGCGGTGCCACGCGGTCTTTGCAAGCACGCTCAGAGAGACTGCAGCGTTCGCACGTTTCATTGACCTGTACTTTTTCAATCGCAGGGTCGTCCCAAAAGCGCACAATGTCCTTAAAATCTTTGTTCATCAACAATCCGATAGAAACTGTTGTGTGATAGCTGGGTTTGAGTGCGAACCGCCGCGCCAACGAGATGACAAAGTATTCTTCGTCGCGCTCGGTGAATTGCGCTCGCTGCACCTGCACAAGCGGATGGCGCGGGTCGGTGGTGGCAATATTATGGTGTTGTTTGGTGAGCATAGCCACTGGCAGCCACCGACGGCAGTAATGTTCGTTCAAACTCAGTCCGTAGGGCGTGAAGCCGTGCGACATATTCAAAAATTTTGTCAGATTGATTTGCCCAGACTCTGTTTCATGGCTAAAGCGCATAAAATGGATTTCCGACAACCCAAAAAACTTTGGCATAATTTCCGTCATACGATACAAAAACATCTCTGGTGTAACGTCGTAGCGGTCGAGCAATGCCAAAAAGCCTGTTGCATCCCACTGGCGTTTTTGGAACATTCTTGCTAAGTCTTTGTGCATCGCGTCGCGGTGCATCATAAGCGCACCGGCAAAATAGGACGCTTTGAAATTATTCAGTACCTGCTCGAACGATTCCACCTTCACCCACGACGACGTAAGCGCGCGTTCGGTAAGTTCAAGATAACAATAGCCCAGTTCACGCCCATAGATGAACGCTTTTTGGCGTGGCACTAATTTGCTGTTCAGCAGCAAGCGTGGGCGCGAGGCGTGCTGTCCGGTATTGAGCAGCACACTGCGAAACTTTTGGAGTTCCCAGTATTCGGCAAGTGTGGTTTCGTCTATGTCGTAATTATAGCGCGAAATAAGCGTTCGTTCAAACTGTTCTGTTAGTACGGGCAGTTTGTGCTTCCACTTGTTTTCTGCCATAAAACGGTCTGCCGCGTCTTCGAGGTCTTCAAAATAATTGAGGTGCATTTTTTGATATGAACGCAACGCCGAGAGCATAAAATGTTCAACGCTCATGTCGTAGCCACGCAAAATTTCCAAGAGCGTTCGCAGTAACGCACCGGCTTTGACGGGCGAGTTCGAGAACAAATCCATTAGACTTTGCGGCTCAATGCCAAACAGTGCAAACGGAAATTCTCGGATGGCTGAGGAGTTAAAGACAGCAGTAATCGGGTCGAGAGCTTCATCCACTTTGAGTGTTACGAGTTCATCAAATGTCGTGTTCAGGGCGCGAGCCAGCGACATGATTTTTTCAGGCTTGGGATACTTTTTGCCTTTTTCAATTTCGCTCAAATACGAAATAGACAAATCCGTCTGTTCGCTCAATTCTTTAAGCGAAAGGTTGCGGTCGTTGCGGAGTTGTTTGAGTTTAATGCCCAAAACAAGCCGCAAATTTTCACTGGTCACATCCATAGTGTCAGTCAGAATAAACAGGAGTCTTCTGCGCTGGCAAGCAAAAACGGGCGTTCAGACTGGTACAGCGCACTCACGCCAACCAGCACGTTTTTTTGTTTTTTTTTGGAGCGCAGAAGCTACAATATGTGGAGAACTGAGGACTCACAACGCCTGCGTACTTGCTTAAAGCGTTGGCATAGCTACTGTCGCTGCAAAATACCAAATTTTTCGCTTATTTTTCGTTGCGCCAGAGAGTTTTTTGCAGGATTTTTCGCTCACCGCGAAAAGTTCTCTGAGAACGAATCCACGCAAATGCTATTCTTCTTGACGATACTCTCCAACGGACACAGATGGGCAACATAACACAATCCTACGACGTTGTGATTCTTGGCGGCGGTGCTGCGGGGCTTATGTGTGCTGTGGAAGCCGCCAAACGCGGACGTTCGGTGTGCGTGATAGAACATGCCGAACGCATAGGCAAAAAAATCTTGATTTCAGGTGGTGGTCGCTGCAATTTTACTAATCTGTATGCCAAAGCTGAAAGGTATATTTCCCGCAATCCCCATTTCTGTAAATCGGCTCTGGCACGCTACACTCCTCAGGACTTTATCAGCCTTGTGGAGCGTCATGGCATCGCTTATCACGAAAAAACGCTTGGACAGTTGTTTTGTAATCATTCGGCGCGGCAAATTACAGGGCTCTTTGAGCGTGAATGTGCTGCTGCTGGTGTGGAGATTCGTGTGCAATGCTCGGTTGAAGGTGGTACAGACGGCATTCAGCGTGAGCATGATGTCTTTACGGTGCATACCACACAAGGTTGTTTTCAAGCCTCGTCGTTAGTTATAGCCACAGGCGGACCTTCGATTCCCAAAATGGGTGCAACAGGGTTTGGCTACGAGATTGCACGAGCGTTCGGGCTTGCCCTTACGCCCATTAAACCTGCATTAGTGCCCATGACGTTCGGAGCAGAGTTGCAGAGATTTGGCGAACTTTCGGGCGTATCGTTGGAAAGCATCGCAACGTGCAACGGGGTTTCATTCCGCGAGCATGCACTGTTTACCCATCGCGGTATAAGCGGTCCGGCAGTGCTACAAGCCTCATCATACTGGGAATGCGGTGATACTATAACCTTCAATACCCTGCCAACACTTGTGGCGGAAGAAGTTGTTCAACGCCACGCGCAAGCAAAGACCTCTGTGGTCAATACACTCGCTACACTGCTTCCAAAGCGGTTTGCAGAAGTGTTTGTAACACACTACGCGCCGAACATTGCAGAAAAACCTTGCGCTCAGATTCCCCGCAAAGAACTTCTGGCACTTGTCAAGCATTTGCAAGCGTGGTCAGTGCAACCAAGCGGCACCGAAGGCTATGCCAAAGCAGAAGTGACAGCAGGTGGCATTGACACGAACGAACTTTCCTCCAAAACTATGGAGGCAAAGGCAGTACAAGGCTTGTATTGCATTGGCGAGGTTGTGGACGTAACGGGTTGGCTTGGCGGCTACAATTTTCAATGGGCATGGGCTTCGGGGTATGCTGCTGGTCAGGCAGTATGAACACCCGCATCATGTTGAGTTTGTCCAAAACCTTTTCCGACCAAACGCCAGCACTTGCTACTCAAAAAAATAGTATTCCAACGCCAGCATTGCCATCCAGCCACGCTGCGAGGGATGAACGTTCAAGAGTGAAACGCGAACGGTGAAATCTATTTTTGCTCGAGAATCCACAATAAGCTGCGCTGAAGGCGCAAGGTCAAGCTGGTGGAATCGTCGGCTGTACTGGCTGTGGAGTTCGTCATTGCTCGCGGAATTGGTTGTTGATACGTATTCATGCACCGTGCCATCGAAAATAAAGCCCAGCAGCTCGCAGTAGATGTTGAGATTGGGTTCGGTGTAGGTGCGATATTTGACAGGCAACACCAACTGCCCGACCGATAGCGAGTAATTGACAATATTACTCTGCAAACGATTCACGCCCACAGGCATTGGAGTAAACCATGAAGCCGTGAGTGATATTGCGGTTTTGTTGAGCAGAATTGTGCCAATGCCGCCGAGCGTTGCGCCGTTTTTGATGCCCATCATGTAGGTTTCAAAGGAAACCCCATTTGGCGCAACGTCGTATTCTCCAAACGCGGCAAAACGAAGGTGCTGGTGGGGCTTGTCGTCATTGTACAGCCGCATTTTGCCGTACAGACTCGCACTACGAAACACGGGTGTTGTTAAAAAACTCTCCGAAGCTGTTAAGCCAAGCCGGGACGAGACATTCACCGTGCCAGCAAGCATGAGGTCGCTTGTTACCGAATACAGAGCCTTAGCAGCGGTGAACAGGTCGTTGTTTTGTAAAGTTGTCATGGCGCGAAGGCGCAGCACGTCTTTGGGACTGTTGCTCGCGGCTTCACTGTTTGGGTACAGTTCTTGGGCAATCGCACGCTGAACGTTTGCTGCGCCAACCACAGCAACGATGTAGTAGAGCAGTATTACCATACCGCGCTGCATCATGCACCAGCTAACCGTTTGGGGTGCTGGTTGATTGATGTGTGGAGTCATAGCGTTATGTGATATACTCGTGTCGAGGTGAAAGATTCTTTGTCATTTGAGGATTTGCCCACAGAGCAACAATCTTGAGCCTTGCCAGTTTTATAGCATTCGTGTTTAATGGTGTTTGACCATCGTTCAAAGTCTTCTTTTGCCACGAATGCTTTATCAATAATGGTCATTTCCGTTACGCCGTTGAGTACACCTTCTTTGGCATTGACAATGTGATACAGTACGCCTTTGTGGCGAAAATGCTCATCGGCACCAACACGAACGTTCTGAAAGTAAAACTTTACCTTAAGTGAGCCGATGCTAAATCCTGCATTGCTGATAGCTTGAGCAAGCTGGTCAAACGACACGCTTGAGCCTTTTTTAAAGGTCAGGTCGAGCGAAGTTTCGTCAATGTTGGGCGCAGCTTCTTCGACAAACGAAAGTTTTTTGACGGCTTTGTGCACGCCCAAGTGGCAGAGCGAACACGTCAGACCGTCCACCCGTACCGTTGCCGAAAGGAACTGAGCATACGCACGTGTTGGTGCTGCCAGCAGACATGCGCACAACAGGGCGATGATGATGTATAATGAAGGTTTCATGGCTTGTTTGACGTTATTCAATTTTGGTCGATGACGTGAACGGATGATGATATCTTAGCAATATTGGACAGCAAGAACAGGATGTAGCCCAGCGGAGAATTGGGCTACATCGTTGCACTCCCATGATTATGGATTACTCACAGCAGCAGCATGAGCAGTCCTCGCAAGAACAAGAACTTGTATCGCAGCATGAACAGGTTGTTGTGCAGCAGCACGAACCTGCGCAGCATTGGTCGTTTGCTGAGGTCGTTGCTACGCTTGCCAAAGCCAAGCCTGCAACGAGCAGTGCGGATGTTACGAATCTACGCATTGGAATTCACCTCCTTTCGTTGTTGGATGTTGATGATGCGTCTTGCAATACGCATCATCTGTTGTTCAGTACTGAAGCATTTGTGAGAGTTCAAGGTCTTATTTTTTTCGCTCGTACTGGCAGCACTCGTGAAGTTTTTTATATGCCTCGTCGCTGCCTTTGATGTTTTGTGTGTCGTAGCCAGCAGCGGCTACGCGCTCTTCGATAGCTTTCATGGATGTTTTGCTGTCGTCATACACGACTTCCAGCATTTTGGTTTTTTTGTCCCATGAAGCCGACTCCAAGCCTTCAAGACCTTTGAGGGATTTTTCAATGGTTTTTTTACACATTCCGCAATTGCCCCAGACCTTGACGGTTTCTTTTTTTGGGGCTGCAACCATTGTGGACACTCCCAGTACAAGAACAATAGCAGCAAGAACACTGGTACGAGCAAGCGAAAACGCCTGCGAAAAAACGAAGGAATTCATAATGACACCTCAGAATGTGATTTGTGTGAAAAAAGGTACGAACGTATTGGTCAGCATTGTTGGCAAGCGTAGTTCAGCGTCATAACGTGTGTTGTGAACGTGTGCTGTGAATGTGCTATGGGGATGCTTGCTTAACGCTCAAAGCCAGAGCTATCACACACAGCATATTTTTTCCTTAGCACAGACAACAGATGGTGCTACGCAAGTGCGAATTGCAAACGCGACGCGCAGGTGCGACACCTGTGTTTGGTATAAGCAAACGGTCAAAAAAGGAGGATTTAAATCAGCAGTGCGCCCGTGAAGATGGGTATATCCTGTTTTGGGGGCGGTACGCCTGCGAGCGTGTCGAAGAGTGTGCGCTGTGGGAAGTGTTCGGTGTGCAGGAGCATTGCGATGGGAAGTACCGCTACGACGTTGAGCGGGCTAAATGTTGGCTGTACGGCTACCGTTACAGCAGCAACTTCAAGCTGAGAAACGTGAAGTTCTTCGTGGCAACATAGTGGGGATGATGTGTCGTGAGATGGTGCGCTATCTTGTACACTATCTGCGATGTGGTGTACTGCTGTCTCGTCTGACGCTGGCTGCACTGAATATTCGCCGCTTTGGCAGCATGAGGACTGGGACAACTCGTGTTCGGAGTATTGTCCAGAGCAACAGGTATGTTTTTGAGGCTCTTGGGTTTTTGTAGCTTGGGTGTTGTCAGTTTCCGTCACATCGCACAGTTCGCTGCAGATGTTAGCCGATGCCGTAAGTGCCAGACGAATCATTTCGACATCTGCGCCGCAAAAGCGGTACGCAAGCGGTACACCGCTTGTGGAGACAAACAAACTGAGCGCGGTAGAGAACGCAAGCAGTTGTTTCGCTATGAACAGTACAGATTTTATCATACCAAATATACGAAATTTTTTTCATTGTTGTTGCACATAGCAAAAAAAACGCCACAGAGGGTTGAAAAACGATACCCTGTGGCGTTTGTTGCTACTATGCTGTGAGAGAAGGAGTCGAACCTTCACGGGGTGGTTAGCTTGCTTCTTGCGAAGCAGTTTATCCCAGTGTCCCCACCGTCGAGACTGGACGGCACGGCTGCCTGTTTCGTCATCTCACAATGTTGGAGTGGTTATTGAGCAGTCGCGTTTCGTAGTTAGTTTGCAGTTGGTCAAGAACGTGAGCGCGACGTGCTTCAAAGAACTACTACAAAATTAGGAGATGCGCTTGTTGTTTGCAAATCTTTTTGCAAATAGCGAATATTATTCGACTATTGACAAATTTTAGCCGCTTTTATTGCCGTTTTTGTAATTTTGACAGGATGATTCGTCGTTGTATTGCGATATTGCTAATGGATGGTGGGTGACTCCTATCTATTTATCGGCTAATGGTCAGATGAATAGGGGTAGTAACCTTGACAGAATCACCAGCAGGCGGAATTTGGTCGAACACTACGCCCGCACCAAAGGTTTCGCTTTTGCCGTAGGTGATGTTGCCGATGCTTAGTCCAGCACCAGTGATAAGGAGCTGCGCCTCTTCGAGCGTTTTTCCTTCCAAGTTCGGCACAGCAACATACACATCTTTTGCCCCAAGACTCACCACTACGTCGAGCATCGTACCAAAGGCAACCTTGGTTTTAGGGGTAACGCTCTGCGAGGCAATAATGTCGGGAGGCAAGCGTTCATCGTAGTTGTAGGTAATTTTATTGAGTTCCAAACCGCCATTTGCCCGCAGAAGTGCCAGTCGTGCGTCGCGCAAGTTTAGACCTATCAGATTGGGGACTTCAATAAGTTGTTTGCCTTTGCTCAAATCCAGATAAATGCTGCGGTCGGGTTTGACCTCGGCTGTTGGATAGGGCAGTTGGCTGGTCACATAGCCCGCAGGGACGGCGTTATTGTAGACTTCCGAGCGCACGCGCGGGGACAATCCAGCCTCTTCAAGCGTTTTGTACGCTTGTGTGTAGCTCATGCCCACAACGTTAGGGACTTTGATAATATTGTCAAGTCCAACATAACGGGGCATAATCCACAAGTCCACCACCAACAATATCAATGCTAAAAACACTATTAAACCACCATAGCACAAGCCATACCACGTCCATTCACGTCCTTCAGGGGTTTGTGAAAATTGTTCAGCACGCAGGCGAAGGTTTTGGAGAACTTGCTTGACGGTCATAAACGCGAGAAAATGCTATGTGAAAAAAGGCATAACTATCGTGCTTGTGTTGATTCACGGGATAATACATCAACAAGTATGACACTGTATAGTATTGTATTGTGTGCATTGTATAGAATGTTTTTCGACGATTATTCATGCTTTTGTTGCGCTGTTGTTCCGTTTGTTGCGTTGTGGTGTACGTTTCGTAGGTGCGGAATTGACTGCCTGTTGTGGTTCAATTGTGCCATCTGTAACACCTGTACCATTTGCGCCGTCTGTGCCAGCCACAGACGCAGGAGGATGTGATTGAGGGTCTTGTGGTTGTTCTACTCGTTGTTCTTGCTGACTGGTATGGTCAACAGTTGAGCGCAATGTCTGTGTCTGATTGTTACTGCTACCGCGCTTGCCGCCACGGCGGTTATCTTGACGACTACGTTGCCGATTGTCCTGTTGCGGTTCTTGCGGGCGTTGTTGGTCAAGGAAATCCGGGAATTCATGCTCCACCATTTGGCCTTCACCGTCTTTGGTCATGCCCTCGTGGGGCGTGGGCTGCTGTTGGTCGGGTGCATTGCTTATCGTTGGCTGCTCGGTATCTAATGCCAATACTGCTTGCCGCCCTTGTTTCGATGAATGTTTTTTGCTTTGCTGTTGAGCCTGCGAAGGCTGCTTCGGCTGGTGTTGTGGTGGCTGTTGCTGAACAGTTTTCTCGTTCGATTTCTCGTTTGATGGCATTTGCACACCACGAAGAACAGCGTTCACACTTTGCAAAAGCGATTCATCGAGCATTGGCGCAAGGCGTTCGATATTGGACTGAAAAGCACTCAACAGTGCCTGTGCCTGAGCATCGTAGTCTTTGCCGTGCTTCCACGCCAAGCGTGGCTGCAAAAATTCGGCAGGGACGTTCGGACATTCCTTGGGAACGCTGAGATGAAAAACAGGTTCAGGAACAAATTCCACACTGTCCAGTGTGCCATGTAACGCAGCTTTGAGAAGATTTCGTGTGTGGGCAAGACTGATGCGTGTGCCGCCTTGAAGTTGCGTTCCGCCTGTCCAGCCAGTATTGATAAGCCACACACGGGTTCTGTTTTTGCGGAGGCGTTCACGGAAAAACTTCGCATACACACTGGGTTTTTGTGCCATAAACGGTTCGCCGAAACACGCACTAAACACAGGCACAAGGTCATTTGTCGCTTCATTGCACTGAGCAGTGTAGCCAGATAAGAAGAACAACACAGCTTGGTCAGGTGTCAGTTGTGCCAGTGGTGGCAATACACCGAAGGCATCCGAAGCCAGCAGCACAACATTTTTTGGGTGCTGTGCTTTGTTTGCGGGAACAACCACGTCGCCTGCGGCTGCCAAACGTTCACGCGAGTACGAAGCACGAGCATTGTGTGTCAGCGAGGTGTCAGCAACGTCAATGGTGCGGGTTTTGGGGTCAAGTTTGACGTTTTCCAGCAGTGTGCCGAACTGCTGCGTCATCTGTACAACAAGCGATTCAGCCTCAGGGGTAATGTTGAGTATTTTGGCATAGCAGCCGCCTTCAAAATTGAACACGCCTTCATCTGCCCAACCGTGTTCGTCGTCGCCAATCAAACGGCGTTCGGGGTCAGCAGAAAGTGTGGTTTTGCCTGTGCCGTCTAAACCAAAAAAAAGCGTCGTATCGCCCGTGCTTTTACCCACGTTCGCAGCACAGTGCATGGGAAACACTTTTTTGGGCGGCATAAGAACACTCAGAAGAGTAAACACGGCTTTTTTTATTTCACCTGCATACCGTGTGCCACCAATCAGTGCCATGCGCTCTGCAACGTTGATAACAACGAACGTTCCTGAGCGTGTGCCGTGCAGGTCAGGCGTTGCTTGAAAGTTCGGCACAGAGACAATCGTGCAGCGAGGCTCAAAATGTTTGAGTTCGTCTCCTTCGGCAGCAACGAACATGTTCCGCGCAAATAAACTCTGCGAGGCGTGTTCTGTCAGCACGCGCAAGCCCAATCGGTATTTCGGTGATGAACCCGTAAAGCAATCCTGAGCGTACAGGTCGCGCCCTTGGAGGTATGCAGCCACGTGTGCTTTGAGTGCGGCAAATTTACTGGCTTCGAGGGGTTTATTGACTTCGCCCCATGCGATGAAATCTTTGCTCGAAGGCTCTTCGACGATGAATTTATCGTTCGCGGCACGTTCGGTGTGGTTGCCTGTGTGAACAACCAACGCCCCGTGAGCCGATAACACGCCTTCTTGCAAAAACAGCGCGTGTTCGTAGAGCGTTGAGGTGGTAAGATTATGGTGAATAGTGCCAAGGTTATGGAAACCAGATTTGTCAAGAGCTGTACGGATGTTCATTCGTCAAATGTTGAGTTGCAGAGAGTGAAGAATTAAACTGAAACGTGAACACTGTTACAATGGCGTGGTGTCAAAAAACTACAAGCGAACCTTTGGCACAGCAAAAGGCTCGCTTGTGCTGGCGGTTATTACTCAGAGGTTGCCACGCAAAGCCTGTTCACGTTCAATTGCCTCAAATAATGCCTTAAAATTGCCTTTACCAAAGGATTTTGCGCCTTTGCGCTGAATGATTTCAAAAAACACCGTTGGACGGTCTTCGACGGGCTTGGTAAAAATTTGCAGCAAATAGCCCTCGTCGTCGCGGTCAACCAAAATATTCAAGTCTCGAAGTGGCTGCAAATCTTCTTCAATTGTGCCAACCCGCGCCAATAGGTCGTCGTAGTACGTTTGTGGAACGGTTAAAAATTCTACACCGCGCTGGCGAAGTTCGCCAACCGTGTGAATGATGTCGTTGGTAGCAACGGCGATGTGCTGCACGCCCGCGCCTTCGTAGAACTCCAAATATTCGTCAATTTGGGATTTTTTCTTGCCTTGCGCTGGTTCGTTAATTGGAAATTTGATGTAGCTGTTGCCGTTTGCCACCACTTTGGACATCAGTGCCGAATATTCGGTAGAAATGTCTTTGTCGTCGAATGTAACAAGCAACTTGAAGCCCATGACATCTTCATAAAACTTCACCCATTTGTTCATCGCACCCAATTCGACGTTGCCCACACAATGGTCAACGTGCAGCAAGCCTACCGGTGAAGTGGGGATGCCGCTTTTGCGCGGCTTGTAGCCGGGCATAAACACACCGTTGTAATGTTTGCGTTCAACGAAGGTGTGAATTGTGTCGCCATAGGTTTTAATGGACGCTACGACTACTTCGCCATTATCATCGCGTAGCACCCGTGGCGGTGAGGCTGGCGTGGCACCACGATTGACAGTTTCGTAAAACGACTTTTCGGCATCATCTACCCATAGTGCCATAACTTTTACGCCGTCGCCGTGCCTCAAAACGTGGTTGGCAATCTCGGAATCGCTGTGCAAAGCTGTGGTTAGCACAAAACGAATCTTGCCTTGTTGCAGCACGTAGGAAGCACGGTCGCGCACGTCCGTTTCTGGTCCGGCGTAGGCAACAAGCTCGAACCCAAATGCTGACTGGTAAAAGTATGCTGATTGTTTGGCATTGCCAACATAGAATTCTATGTGGTCAGTGCCGTTAATGGGCAAAAAATCCTCCGTTGTGGCAAGCGATGGCGCCACGTTTTGCGTCAGTTCCATTGCGTTTTTCTCCTCCATGAAAAAAATCGTTCACAAAACACGTAACATCTTGCACGTCAGGACAAACGCCTGTTTTTACATAAGTAGCCTTCAAAAATACGCTTCGTAGGTTTTCCTTTGCCTTCCTGCGGAATTTCTGCGCTTTTACGCACCGTTACTTTTCGCACTGTTGAAGCACAGTTCATGTTCGGTTTCTTTGCCCGCAGCCCATGCGTCAATGTTGTAGATAGTTGTTTCGGCAATGTTGTGCAGAGCCGTGTGCGTCAAAAACGCCTGATGGCTTGTTATCAGCACGTTTGGGAAGGTGAGCAATCGGGCAATCATATCATCCTGCAAAATGGTATCGGAAAAATCATGAAAAAACAAGCCCTGTTCTTGCTCATACACATCCAAGCCCAGATAGCCAATGTGTCCGCTTTTGAGAGCTTCGATAACGTCTTGCGTGCGCACAAGTCCGCCGCGACTGGTGTTAATAATCATCACGCCGCGTTTCATCTGGCTAATGGTTGATGCGCTGATAATGTATTTGGTTTCTGGTGTGAGCGGCGTGTGAAGCGTGATGATGTCCGACTGGCGGCAAAGCGTCATCAAATCCACAAACGATGCACCAAACTGTTCTGTGAGTGCAGCGTTGGGATACACGTCGTAGCACAGAATGGTGCAGCCGAACCCGTGCATAATTTTTGCCACGATTGCCCCGATTTTTCCCGTACCAATAATGCCCACAGTTTTGCCGTTCATATCAAACCCTACAAGCCCATCGAGCGAAAAATTTAAGTCCCGAACGCGGTTATTGGCACGAAGAAGTTTGCGGTTTAAGCCCAGCATCAGTGCCACAGTGTGTTCGGCAACAGAGTAAGGCGAGTATGCAGGCACGTTCGCCACACGAAAGCCTAATTCACGGGCTTTGAGCATATCTACATGATTGTAGCCCGCCGACCGCAGAGCAAGATGTTTGACCTCCAAAGCCGCAAGGCGTTCCAGAACCCTTGCCGAAGCGTTATCATTGACGAAAATCGATGCCACGTGCGCTCCACGTGCTAAATCTACGGTGGACTCGCTTAAATTCACGGGTAAAAACGTCAGTTCGTGCTTACCGTTATTTGCGGTAAGCAGCGAATCTTTCTCGAAATCATGGGCATCAAAAACGGCGATATTCATACAACGTTTCCAAATGATGTGCTGAACAAGAGTCGTTTCAACCTTGTAGAGAAGACAAAAACACGCAAGTTTACAAATTTACGAATTTCCTTTCACCAAGCCGCAATATTTTGCGTAAACATACTGTGCTTCTTGTGCGGAATATTCCCGCGAACTGTTCGATGATAACGCTTGGGAGCTACGGCAGGTCGTGGCTCTGGATGGTGTGCCGTGTGGCAACGCTGCGGCTGTTGTTGGAGTAAAGACAAGTCAAACGAACGATAGCAGAAGATGTAGGGCTTCCACGTGTGTTCTTGATTCTACGACAATTGCTTCCAGCCCAGACGCTGCGCCACGTTGAGTTTTGGGTGTTCAACAGGAATAAAGAGATGGTTTGGGCTGTTTGGTGCTTGGAACGTGTAGTAGTTAGACAACGCGAACTCAACAGCATTGATAGTGATTTCGGCTTGGATGATAGGGCGTGAGGTAGCAATACTGTGCTTTGCGCCCTTCAGTACAAGAGTTTCTGCGCCTTCGGCATCAATCTTGAGATAGTTCATAGTGGTCAGATGCTCCCATTGCAGCAAGTCGTCCAAAGCCACAACCAGCGTAGAAAGGCGTTTGGCAGAGCTATCATGCTGAAGTAAGCTAAATTCGTGGGGTTTGCCAGAATTCAGCCAGAGCCACGAACTGGTCGTGGTTTCGCCTGCACAGCAATTGCGTAGTCGTACATTGGTAAAGCCATTGGCTTGAATACTGTGGTGCAACGTGGCAAGAATGTCTGGAAATGGCTCTATGGCAAGAACAGTCCCCTTGCCGCCATGCCTGCGATAGTGTTGCGCGGCTTTGATGGTGTAAATACCTGTATTTGCGCCCACATCGACAAATACGCCCTCAGAGCCAAGAAAATCTTCCAAGTGTTCAAATTCGGGTTCGATGGCATCTCGTAAAACGTAAATCCCGCGTCCGCCAAAGCCCGCACGATTTTTACCATAGACCACAGCTCCGTTGCTCAGGCGTGTTTTCAAGAGCCAATGGCGCGGTGTGATTGCCACACGGACTTTCCGCAACAAGGCGAGCAGCGAATCTATCATCGTCATAGAAAAACGGGTAACAGAGAAACGGTACAATCCCAAACGAGGAACGAGCAATTGGGGTAGTGTGAAGTGTGTAGTCTGCGGGCAAACACCTTTGGAGCAAGGCGGCTCGTCGTTAGAGTTTCATAATGTTGATGTCATCAATATTGATGGTTTGTTTGGCACGAAACAGTGCCAGCACAATTGCCAAACCAATAGCTGCCTCGGCTGCGGCAACGGTCATCACGAAAAAGACAAAAATTTGTCCGGCGATATTGCCCATATAACTTGAAAAGGCAACCAACGTGAGATTGACGGCGTTGAGCATCATCTCAATACACATAAAAATCACAATGGCATTGCGGCGCGTCAGTACGCCAATTGCGCCGATAACAAAGAGCGTTGCCGACAAGGCAAGGTAAAATTCTAAGGGTACGGACTGCATAGTTTTGCCAGAAATGTTGTTACCAGAAAGAAAACGTTGGAAATCGTTTGCTGCTCTGAGTTGGTATTGTCGAAGTTATGGTTTTTGCCCAAGGTGTTTGTTCAATTACTGCTTATCGCCCAAATTGCGTTTTGCCAGCATGACCGAACCGACAATTGCTGCCAGCAACAGCAGCGACACTGCTTCAAAGGGGAAAATATAATCGCGGAAGAGATTGTTGCCAACGGCTTGTACTGTTCCCATAGCTTCGGCAAACGGAGAAATGCTCGTGTAGGGTGTTGGGCGTGCCAAAAACACTGCCAGAAGTTGCACTCCAAGCACGCCAGCGAATACCACGGCGAGGAGTTTTTTTACGCTGAAGCGTTCGGCAGCCTCTTCTTTGCCCAAATTCAGCAGCATTATCACAAACACCACCAGTACCATGATTGCGCCTGCATAGACCAGAATTTGCAGCAATGCCAGCAACTGTGCCTGCAACGTCAAGTACAAGCCTGCCAAGCAAAAAAAGTGTGCTATCAAAAACGTTGCCGCAGGAACGGCGGAAGCGCGGGTGATGGTCGTGATAGCGGTTGCAATCGCGCCGATGGCGAATACAAAAAAGAGAATCGCGTTGATATTCATAAGCACGCCGAAACTTTGGTGTGACGACAAAATTGCTGTAACGACAAACAGTTCGCTCGAAGATTGCCCTCTATGATTTTCAGAACGCGCCGCAAGCAGCGCGTGGCAAAGATACAAGTTTTTGCCGAATTTCCTAACGCTGCAAGCCCAAAAAAACAGGCTTTTTCTGAAAAAATCCTTACCGAAAAGGTTGTGTGCGAACTACGCCAATTTCGTTTGGAACATCTGTATGGGTTTCGATGTTTTTGCAGTATATTTGTTTGCGTTCCTTTGTTTGTGCTTTGCAGCATCATGCCGCTGAAGATTGCGCTATTGTGTGCTATGCGTACATGCGCGTCAGAGGGCGAACATTTCAACGACTCACGACTTTACCTTTATTATTTCAACTGTCAGGAGAGTGTGTATGGCAATGAATAAACAAGTATTGGCTGGGCTGAACAAACAGCTCAATAAGGAGTTAGAATCTGCATATTTATACCTTGCGTTGTCGTCGTATTTTGAAGAAAACGATTTGGACGGCTTTGCGGCATGGCTCAAAGTTAAAGCAAAAGAAGAAATGGTTCATGCCATGAAGATTTACGACTACATTGGCGACAAAAAAGCCAAGCGGGATTTGACAGCTATTCCTATCAAAGGCACGACATGGAAATCGCCACTGCAAGCGATGGAAACCGCATATAAGCACGAATGTAGCGTCACGCAATCCATTTACGAGATTTTAGCCATTGCCCGCGAAAACAAAGACTATTCGACCGAAGTGTTGCTGCATTGGTTCGTCAACGAACAGGTGGAAGAAGAATCTGTTGCCGACAAAATGGTACAAAAAGTCAAAATGGTAGCAAGCAGTTCCGAAGGACTGTTCATGTTGGATAATTACATGGCACAGCAAGCTGCCAAAGAAGCAGCAATGGAGAGCGAAGAAGAGGAATAATCATGCTGCACAAGGCAACACAGTTCGGTTGCTTTTGATTGCGTTTGATAGCAAAAAGGCTTGACTAAACACGGTCAAGCCCTTTTTTTTCGCTATATTTGCAGTTCGATAACTCCAGTTTTATTATTCGGATAGTACATATCGTGAAAGCACTACTTCTTGAAAACATCCATCTTGCTGGCGTAGAAATACTGAAAAGCAGAGGTCTCGCTGTGGATTGCCGCAAGCCCAGTCTGGCAGAAAATGAACTCATTGAAGCCCTGCAAGGTGTGTCATTGCTCGGTATTCGCTCACGCACTATGGTTACGCGGCGTGTGTTGGAAAATGCACCGAATTTATTAGCGGTGGGGGCGTACTGTATTGGCACCAATCAAATTGACCTGCAAGCCGCTTCCGAGCACGGCGTGGCGGTATTTAACGCACCGTACAGCAACACGCGCAGCGTTGCCGAAATGGTCATCGGGCAAATTATTTTTCTTATGCGCGGGCTGTACGACAAAATCGCCAAAGCGCATCGTGGCGAGTGGGATAAATCCAGTGCTGGTTCGCACGAAATTCGCGGCAAAAATTTGGGGATTATTGGTTTTGGAAACATTGGTTCGCAAGTTTCGATGATGGCTGAAGCACTTGGTATGCGCGTGTATTACTACGACGTGGTGGACAAACTCAACATCGGCAATGCTGTCAAGATGTCCTCGATGGAAGAGGTGTTGGAGGTAGCTGATGTGGTAACGCTGCACGTGGACGGCAGCCCTGAGAACAGGAATTTGATAGGCGCGAAAGAATTTGCTCGTATGAAAGACGGTGTGATTTTTCTCAACCTTAGTCGTGGTCATATTGTGGAGATTGATGCCTTAGTCGATGCGCTCAAATCACGCAAAGTGGCTGGTGCGGCGTTAGACGTGTTTCCCGAAGAGCCTACTGGTGCGGAAAAACCTTTCGTCTCGCCACTTCAACAAATGCCCAACGTGCTGCTCACGCCACACGTGGGCGGTAGCACCGAAGAAGCACAACTGAACATCGGTGAATTTGTCTCCAGTAAATTGTTAGAATACTGTGAAACCGGCAGCAGCTATACGAGCGTGAATCTACCACGTATTCAACTGCCAAGCATCACCAACACACACAGATTGCTGCATATTCACCGTAACGTGCCGGGCGTGTTGTCGCAACTTAACAGTATCTTTGCTTGTAACGAGGTGAATGTTGTGGCTCAGTACCTCCGCACAAACGAGCAGATTGGCTATGTGATTGCCGATGTGGATAAAGAGTATAACGAATCACTCCTCGATGACTTGAAAAACGTTGCTAACACCATTCGCGTTCGCATTTTGTATTGACGGTAGACAAGCGGTGTTGTGGTGGTAAGGGCGGGTCAATACTATGTTTGGTGTCGGCGTTTTGAGAACAAAAACACATTCTACCATGCAATCTTTTATCGAACGCTTCATTCCAGAAACCATACGTCAGAACGCAGAATCACTACGTCGCGCTCGCATAATAGTATCGTCAGCGTTGCTTGTGGCTGTGTCAGCATTATTCTATGGTCTGCAGCACTTGTTTATCTCACCGTCTTTGCCGTCGAGTGTAACGCTGTGGGTGGGTAGTGTGCTGTGTGTGTTGGTGCCGTTTGTGTTGCGGGGCAGTGGCTCGCTCTGGCTGGCAGGGACGATGTTGGTCAGCATATATTGGGCAGTAGTAGTGACATTGATGACGTTCGAGGGCGGCATTCAAGCCGACATGCGTTTTTGGATTGTTGCCACACCGATTATGGCAACGTTATTGTTGGGTGCGCGTTCTGGCACGTTCTGGGCGGTACTGACACTCGTGGCACTGGCAGCGTTCTTTGCTATGCAGCAAGCTCACATTCCGCTCCCTGCTTTTACGCCTACGCTCAACGATGCACTGGTGCAAAGTGTATTGAGCGGCATCGGCTTGGCACTATTTATGACAGTGCTTGCACGACTTGCAGCAAAGGCAAACACCGAAGCACTCACGACGCTGGAAACCGAGCGCATCGAAGAGGCGCGGCGTGCAAGCGAGAATTTACAACGCTTGGACGCAATGCGCCTTGAAAATGAACGCCGTGCAAGCGAGGATTTGCAGGTGTTAGAGTCTCAGCGTGCGTATCTTGCTCACAGCATTGAGCAAATCCTTTATGCTGTTCACGCTCTTGCCAAAGGAGATTTAACGGTCAGTGTTCATGTGGGCAATGCTGATGACATCCAACGCCTTAGCGATGGTCTGACGCGCAGCGTAGCAACGGTGCGGCAGATGCTCGAACACGTTGCGCTCGCAATTCATCGCGCTGCTCAAGGGGTAGATGCCATCAGTGCTGCCACTGAAGAACTTGCTGCTACTGCTGAAGAGCAAACGAACCAAGTCCTGCAAGTTTCCACCGCAGTTGAGGAGATGTCAAACACCATTACCGAAACCACACAACAAACATCTGTGGCGGCATTCGAGGCATCAGAGGCAAACATGGATGCCCAACAAGGCGGCGAAGTGATGAAAAAACTCATAGGTAATGTGCAGCAGGTGGGCGAAGTTGTTCTTGCTTCCTCGGAAAAAGTCCTGCGTTTGGGCGTGTCCAGCGAACACATTGGCGAGATTGTCTCGGTGATTGACGAAATTGCCGACCAGACAAATTTGCTTGCTCTCAATGCTGCTATTGAAGCCGCACGTGCGGGCGAACACGGCAAAGGATTTTCGGTCGTAGCTGATGAAGTGCGAAAACTTGCCGAGCGTACCCAACGTGCTACCAAGCAGATTTCTCAGATGATAAAAAGTATTCAACACGATATGTCGCAAGCAGTTGCGGGCATGAATCAAGGCAAAGAATTAGTGCGGCAGGGCAGCGAACTTGTTGGACAGACCACACAAGCCTTAGAACAGATAGTTGGTCGTACCAGCAAAGTTGCTGAGGTGATTTCCAGCGTTGCGCTTGCCAGCGATGAGCAAGCCGCCACGAGCAACGACATGGCAATGAGCGTAACGCAGATGGCAGCCGTTGTAGAGCAATCTTCACGCGGACTAACCGATATTGCGCGAAGTATTGAAAGGCTTTCCCGTCAAGCCAACGAATTGCGGCACTTGATTGGATATTTTACGATTGATGCCCGCACCGGTGTTTATGCCAATGCCACGCTGCCTGCACAGCCAACAGCCAAACAACTCCGATAAAAACGCAACCCCGACAAACAACACGGTTACAACACATCAAATAATGCAAGAATTTATCCTTCGTTTTATCCCTGACGCGCTTCGCAGCGATACTGATACATTCCGTCGAGCACGGCTGCTTGTGGCGATTGCATTGGTGTCGGTGTTCACGGCAACGTTTTATGCTGTGCAGTATGCCGTAACGCTGCATTTATACGTGGCTTCGATTGGGTTAGCACTTGCAGCGTTGGCATTAGTGGTTGTGCCGTTGGTGTTGCGCTCTACGGCTTCGCTGCCGATAGCGGGAAATTTCGTCGTGGGAGCATTTTTGTTCACGCAGGTAATTTTGATATACTTCGAGGGCGGACCCCTAAGCCAAGCGCGTTATTGGGCAGTACTGATGCCACTTCTGGCAACGCTCTTCAACGGCGCAGCCTCTGGTTTGCGGTGGTTTGGCGTAACGGCAGTGCTGTACGGCACAGTGTTTCTGATGAATGTACTGGGCTATCAATTTCCTGCTGGATTACCAGAGGAACAACTGCGTATTCAAGCGTTTATCGGCGTTGCTGGGCTTGTGATTGCTGTGCATGTGATGGCAAGGCTGTTTGAATCTGGCACAAATGCCACGCTTGACCAGGTTCAAGAAACGCGCCGCGCTGCTGAACGCCGCGCCGCTCAAGACTACCACGCCTTGGAAGAACTCAAAACGAGCAATGAACGCCGTGCTGCCGAGGATTTGCAGCGTATTGAAGCACAAAGCGATTACCTCTCTACAAGCGTGGAGAAGATTTTGAGCCACGTCGACCGTATGGCAAAAGGTGATTTGACTATTGAGGTGTCGGTGGGTGCAAACGACGATATTCAACGCCTGAGCGAAGGTCTGACGCGCAGTGTCGCCGATGTACGTCAGATGCTTGTGCAGGTAGTGCAGTCTGTACAAGTTACCATGCAAGCATTGACAGCCATTAGCAGTGCGACCGAAGAAATTGCTGCTACGGCGCAGCAGCAATCAAGTCAGGTAGTCGAAGTGGCAGAATCGGTAGAAAAAATGTCACGCACCATAGCCGCGAATACTGAACAAACATCAGTTGCAGCCTTTGAAGCCGCAGAAGCCAACGGTGACGCGCTTCGTGGTGGTGAAGTGATGCACCGCATGATTGCAAACGTGCGTCAAGTAGGCGCAGTGGTGCTGGATTCCTCTGAAAAAGTGACGCGACTTGGTCAGTCAAGCGAGCAAATCAACCAGATTGTGGCGGTGATAGACGAAATCGCCGAGCAGACAAATTTGCTTGCCCTCAATGCTGCTATTGAAGCCGCCCGCGCAGGTGAGCAGGGGCGAGGCTTTGCCGTCGTTGCCGATGAAGTACGCAAACTCGCCGAGCGTACTCAAAAAGCCACCCGCGAGATTTCGATAATGATTGAAACCATTCAGCATGATATGCGCGACGCGGTCGAGAGCATGAATACTGGGCGCGATTTAGTAACCGAAGGCGCGAACTTGATAGAACAAACCTCGCAAGCCTTAGAGAATATCGTTAGCCGAACAAGCAAAGTGTCGGACGTGATTTCACAAGTGGCTGTTGCCAGCGAAGAGCAAGCCGCCACAAGCGACGAAATGGCGCGAAACATGAGCCGAATGTCACGCATGGTCGAAGAATCAACAAAAGGGCTGACAGAAATCGCCCAAAGTATTGAAGAGCTTTTGCGTCAAACACAAGAATTGGAAAGGCTTATAGGGCGTTTCACGATTGACGCACCTCAGCACACTGTTCAACAACTCGCCGAACGCCAGCAGCGTTTGCTAGATTCATAAGCATCCACTATTTGTACTCGTATTCGTACTCGCTATGTCATTTTTTGATAAACTCAAACAGAAAGTTTCCGGTGCTGTTGAATCTACCAAAGAAGCACTGGGAATCACGAGCCTGAAGGAAGGTTTGACCAAAACACGAGAACATTTGGTCAATCGTCTTGCTGCCGCGCTGCTACCAAACAGAACAATTGATGAAGCATTACTCTCCGAGATTGAAGAAATCTTGCTCACAGCAGACATTGGCGTAAAAACGACGACAGCAATTTTGGCAAATGTGCGCGTTCGTGTTCGCAAGCAAGGCTTGGAACGTGCCGACGCACTCTACGGACTTATCAAAGAGGAAATCTTGAGCATATTGCAAAGCGGAAAAGAAACCGCCAAAAGCAGCGAACGTCCATATGTGATGATGGTTGTGGGCGTGAACGGCGTGGGCAAAACCACGAGTATTGGCAAACTTGCGCACAATTTCAAACATGCCGGACAGCAAGTACTGATTGGTGCAGCAGATACGTTTCGTGCGGCTGCCAACGAACAACTTGAGGTGTGGGCAGAACGCGCTGGTGTGGACATTATCAAGCAAGAACAAGGCGCAGACCCTGCAGCTGTGGCGTTTGACACGTTGCAAGCGGCAATTGCCCGCAACGCTGACCTGGTGATTATTGACACCGCAGGGCGTTTGCACAACAAAACAGGGTTGATGGGTGAATTAGAAAAAATCAGTCGCGTGATGCGAAAACTCAAAGCCTCCGCGCCCGATGAGGTGTTTTTGGTTTTAGATGCGACCACAGGACAAAATGCCCTCCAGCAAGCCCGTGAGTTCACAAAAGTTGCCCCTATCACAGGCTTGATTCTGACCAAATTGGACGGCACAGCAAAGGGCGGTGTGGTTATTGCTATTGCGAATGAACTCAAAATTCCCGTGCGTTATATCGGCGTAGGCGAAAAAATCTCTGACTTGCAACTGTTTGACCCTGTTGCCTTTGCCGATGCACTGTTTGAAAAGTCTGCCGAAACGACTGCATGACCAAACCTTGCAACCTTGCGTAAGGTAACCTGAAAGCTCTCCACAACAATCTGCGATGGTTGTTGCTGTCGAAGGCATAGTCGCAATGACCGTCAATCTTAGAACCTCTTCTCCATCTGCTGTACTTGGCGCATAAGTTGGATGCTCCGTTGGTATGCTTGATAGTCACGGTATGCCGTTTCCAGTTGAACCATATACCGTTCGGCAAGCGGCAGCAGCAGGTGAGTATCCAGTAACACCGCGCTTCTGCACAGCGTTTGGATGCACTCCACGTTCACCAAGAATGAGCGATGAACCCTCACAAACACCCGGGGCAGTGGTGGCAACTTTTCCTTGCGAATCCTGAGTTCCCGATTGCCGTCGTCATGGTGTTGGGCAGTGGTGGTTTGCCCATTGGTTCGCAGCCTGAGATGCCAATAGTTGGCTTTGCCCTCTAAATAAGCAATATCGCGCCATGCCAAAGACTGTTCCACCCCACTAACGTGCAGCGTTAATCCCGCAGTTTCTGCTTCTGCGGGTGGTTGAAGCGCATGGGCAATGTTTGTGAGTATTAGGACTTACGAAAAAAGGATTGTCGGGTGCGCCAGTTGCTGCTTCATGTAGTCATCAAGCAAGCGATATTTAAGTTCATAGACGGTTTTGCCTGTGGCATATGCGTT
>Ga0272446_1000131_pt1 | contig 105806 bp, 86 predicted proteins | sample YNPCB0061_FD_194587 | JGI IMG/M metagenome (GOLD analysis project Ga0272446, IMG submission 194587) | Hot spring microbial mat communities from Yellowstone National Park, WY, United States - YNP-CB-006-1 | ecosystem: Environmental > Aquatic > Thermal springs > Hot (42-90C) > Sediment | place...
CGGCTCATTGGACAGGTGGCGCATCGATCTGAGCTTTACCCCGAAGCTATTGTTATGCTGGTAGGCCCCGGTCGCTGGGGGACCAGTACCCCTTCCATGGGTGTTCCGGTATCTTTTAATGATATTAAGGATGTGCAGGTCCTAGTGGAACTAGCTCTGATGCATGAAGGGCTTGTTCCAGACGTCTCTCTGGGGACCCACTTTTTTAATGATCTGGTCGAAATGGATATGCTCTATTGTGCAGTATTCCCTGAACGGAAGGATTGTTTCTTTAACGAAGCCTTTCTGACCTATGCTTCCACATATTTACATTTGGTACCGCCAGAGAATGACCTCTGGGCCTCTGTTCTGACGGTACTGGAATCCACCGATAAGGCTGAACTGCGGCTCTATGCGGATGCCACAGCCCAGCGTGCGGTTTGCTATTTGGTTACACAATCCCCTGGGCAAGCATTGCCTCGGCAACCTTAAGGAAGCCCGCAATATTAGCCCCGGCTACCAGGTTGCCCTTTTGACCATAGGCTTCCGAAGCGTCCCGGCACTGGAAGTAGATGTTGTTCATGATGGTGTGAAGCTTAGTATCTACTTCTTCAAAGGACCAATTCTGTCGCATCGAGTTCTGGGACATTTCCAGGGCACTGGTAGCAACACCGCCCGCATTAGCGGCCTTGGCGGGGCCAAAGGATACCCCTGCATCGAGGAAGGTTTTAACCGCCTCCGGCGTACAGGGCATGTTGGCCCCTTCTGCAACGGCGATACAGCCACTTTTCACCAAGGTTGTTGCCGCCTTGCCATCCAGCTCATTTTGGGTTGCACAGGGAAGGGCGATAGCACAGGGCACGGTCCAAATACCTGCACAACCCTCGGTGTATACAGCCTTTGGCCGGTCATCCAAATATTCCTTAATTCGGCCCCGTTCAACCTCTTTTATCCGTTTAATGGAATTCAGATCTATACCAGCTTCGTCTACCACATAGCCATTGGAATCCGACATGGCCACCACGGTAGCACCCAGGCTCATAGCTTTCTCCGCGGCATAGATTGCCACGTTCCCCGATCCGGAAATAACCACCCGTTTGCCCTTCCAGTCCGTATTGCGAGCCTCGAGCATTTTTGTGGTAAAGTACACCAGGCCGTAGCCGGTGGCTTCCTTTCGTGCCAGAGAGCCGCCGTAGGGAATGCCCTTCCCGGTGAGTACCCCGGTAAAGCTATTGGTCAATTTTTTGTATTGCCCATACATAAATCCAATCTCACGGCCCCCCACGCCGATGTCACCGGCGGGAACATCCGTATCGGGGCCTATATGGCGGAACAGCTCGGACATAAAGGACTGGCAGAACCGCATGACCTCCATGTCACTTTTTCCCTTTGGATCAAAGTCACTGCCGCCCTTACCGCCTCCGATGGGCGTTGTGGTAAGGGCATTTTTAAAGATCTGTTCAAAACCCAGGAATTTTATAATCCCCAGGTTCACCGAAGGATGGAACCGCAGGCCTCCCTTGTAGGGGCCGATGGCACTGTTAAACTGAACCCGGAAGCCCCGGTTAACCTGGATATTTCCCTGGTCATCTACCCAGGGTACACGGAACATAATTTGCCGCTCGGGCTCTATAATTCGTTCTACAATTTTTAACTTCGCCATTTCAGGTCGTTTGTGAATGACCGGTTCTATGGATTCTACCACTTCTTTAACGGCCTGTAAAAATTCCGGCTCCGCAGGGTTCCGGGCGGTCACAGTGGCCATAATTCCATCAACAAAAGCACTCCCCATATTCTAATCCTTGTTTTAACCGAATATTCGGCAAAATATTGCCGTATAAGCGGCAATAAAATATGTTTACTTATAGTAAAATTAAATTTTAAGTATCGTCAATCGAAAAAATAAAAATTTATACAATATTTACGGGTATTAAAGTATAAATATGCAAAATTGAGGCTGTCCCTATAGTTAAAAGATTAGGAATACCTGTCTAATTTACCCCTGCACCAGTTCCCACAGCTTATCATAACTGCTTACCACATCATACTTCACATTCTCGCCGCTGATGGCACGGAAATGTTCTCGTGCGCAATGAGCTTTTGCTTTCTCTATTTCGCGTAACTCCAGGGATGACATATCACCCTTCGTTTCTGCCACAAAATAGATGTGTTTTACCTTGCCCTCATAAAACTCAATCGCCCAGTCGGGGTTGTATTTGCCGACGGGAGTGTTGATATAAAAGCCCTTTGGCAGTTTTACATAAACTTCGACTTCCTTACTGTGAGCCTCCAGCTCTGTAGCAAAGTCTCGCTCATTTGTTGAGTCGTAGATAACATAGTCGTACAAATGCCGTTTTGTTTCTATAGCGTTTTCGCCCAAGGCTCCTTTTTTAAGGTCAGGTTCAGTGAAGATATTTGTACTGAATACAGAAGTCAGTTTGTCGTATGTGATATGCTCTATAATCGCCGTAGCTTTCTGCTCGTTGATAATGTTTGCCGCACGTATGATAAATTCCTCGGGGTTGTTACCGAACTGTTCAAAAACAGCTTTTTCAATACTGCGCAGTATATTGACGATGGATTTTCGAGTCAGCCCGGTTTCAGCAACTATGTTACCCACCAAGTCATAATGAACCGAACTGTTCGCTTTCATTTCCGTGTATGAAGGCGCTTCCTCTCGGACCATTTCAGATCTTACAAAGGCCTCTCCCGCTTGCAATTGATCTTTGGACTCGATAGTCTTTATCTGTTCGCCTTTTTCTACCTTAAAATAAATCTTGGAAACACGCAGTCTGGAATTGAGCGCTGTAATTGCCTTTTTAATTAGCTCTTCCTCGTCGAAGCTGACAGTGTAGTAGCTTTTGCTATTGATACGGGACCAGAGTTCCTGGAAAGCACGGCTGTTCATCTTGTCTTTGTCGAGCGTAACATCAACCGTATTTTTGCGAGCGTTCTCGGGCTTATTGACGTTCGGGTCGTAGACGGAATCCAGCACGGCGATAATATCGGCGGTTCGGCCTTCCACTTCCTCCGGTACTTTCAGAGTGCCGCTCTTCTTTTCTTCATAATATTTCTCGGTAAGTTCACCGCGTTTTATATAGCCGTTTTCAATGAGGCTCTCATAGATGGTAAGTGCGGTATCCTCGCCGAATTTATCGTTAAACAACTTCGCCTCAACTTTACGAGGCCTGTCAGCGACCGCCTCGGCAATCTCGCTTTGCAAGCCTTTGGCGAAACTGTCATAGCTTTCATTGGCGATAACGGTTAACACATTGACATTGTGTATCTCATCGTGAGAGAGAACATTCTCATCCATACGTTCGCCGTTCTGATTAACGGCAAGGCGCAGTCCGCGGCCGACTTCCTGACGCTTGCGTACATCACTGCCGCTTTGCTTTAGGGTGCATATTTGAAACACATTCGGATTATCCCAGCCCTCGCGCAAGGCGGAATGGCTGAATATGAACCGCACAGGTTCGCGGCGATCAAGCAGACGCTCCTTATCCTTCATAATAAGATCGTAAGCATCGGCATCGTCGGATGTGCGCTCCTTCTTGTCGTCGACCTTGCTGTCAATCATACGGCCACTTTTCTTATCTATGGAAAAGTAGCCGGCGTGTGTCCGTTCGGCGGGTATGCCGTTCAGGTATTTCAAATACTCCTCCGAATCCTCAAGCTGCATATTGCCGATAACGGACGTGTACTCTTCCTCAAAAATCTGCGCATACGTGCCGCCCATGGCATTGCCGTGTGCGTCATACTGTTTGTACTTTGCCACCTCGTCGATAAAGAACAAGGACAAAACTTTGATGCCTTTGGCGAAAAGCTGACGCTCCCGCTCGATGTGGGAGAGAATGGTTTCCCTTATTTGAATGCGGCGTAACTGCTCATCGCTGACCGAGCCTATAACGTCGCCCGCAAAAAGCTTCTTACCATTTGTGAACTCCACAGACGAATCACGACCGTCAATCCGGAGAACAGTGTAGCCATCCTTGTACTCGGCAAGTTCACCCGAGTTGTCATACAAGCTGTAACCCTCGCCGACCACGCGGGAGGCTTTGCGGATTCCCGTACCGCCCTTTATGTCAAACTCAATGGTCGCCGTAGGGTTGCCCTTGGAGAGGTTGATGCTCTGTATGTAGACATACCCTTCCGTGGCAGTGCTCCCCGAAACCGATATACCCTTAACGGCAATCTTTTTAACAAGCTTCTTGTTGTAGGCTTCAAGCGCGTCAAGACGGTAAATCATGTTATATACGCTGTCCGGGCGGTGGGTTGCCGAGTAGCGGAGCGTAAACAACGGATTGAACTCCTTCAGCCGCTCTTTGGTAACCGCACCCTCCACCGATTGCGGCTCATCGATAATGAGTATCGGATTTGTCTTCGCCAAGATATCGATGGGGCGGCGGGAACGGAACTCATCCAATTTCATATAGATACGTCTTGCGTCCTTGCCTCGGGCATTGAACGCCTGGCTGTTAATGATCATCCCATTTATCGCGCTGTCGGAGGCAAAACGGTCAATCTCGGTAAGCTGTGCGGAATTATAGATGAAATAACGGATTTTCTTTCCATACTCCTCAGCAAAATGCTCCTCCGTCATTTGGAACGATTTATACACCCCCTCGCGGATAGCGACACTTGGCACGACAATGATGAATTTGCTCCACCCATACCGTTTATTCAGTTCATACATTGTCTTGATATAGGTGTAGGTCTTACCTACGCCGGTTTCCATTTCAATTGTGAGGTTATACCGCCCTTCCAGTTTTTCCGAGGGCTTTATTTGCCCCGCACGCTGAATGGCTCTTATATGCTCCAGAACCTTGTCGTCACTAATAGACACAGTGGCGTTATTAAATCCCTGCCAATAAGATGGTTCGCTAAAGCTGTTATTCTGACCCAAGCCGGGGTCTATCATATAAGTCGGCGCGTGGAACGGCTGACCTGCAAACACATCACATACGGCATTGGCCGCATAAGACTGGAACTTTTGGTGCCGGAATTTCAGCTTCATCGTCGCGCCTCCTTATATAACTTTAACCGTGGTATTCGGCGCAAGAAGCTTGAAAATTTCAAACACGTTGATTTTCTCCGGTGAACTCGTAAAGCTATTGTCGCGGAACACGGCGCGAAGGGGCTGGCGGCTTGCAATTTCGCGGATTGCCTTTTCGCTGATACGCTCTTCAAAGCAGGCGATCAGGTCACCGCCGTTGTAAGTATGAACGGTGAAGCCGTCAATCTTCTCGTGGGTGTGCGGCATGGACAGGGACAGGCCCCAGTCGAGCAGGCAGCCAAACAGTAGGTCCATATCGTTGCGGTCGGGCTTAATGTTGCTCTCCATCATGGGAAGCATATCCTGCGTGTAGTCGCCCGCCGCATAGTAGACGTCGTTCATGTTCGTATCGTCTAGTTTCAGCACACGGAAGCCGATGTCCAGATTTTCAATGCCGGGCTTGTCCTCATTTTCCGCTTTGATTTTATCCCCGGCGCGGCGGATGCGCTCCTTGCCGATTTCGCAGATGTTTTTGTAGCCAGCCTTGGCGGCTTCCGTGCCCTCGGCGCAAACTTCGGGCAGCTGCACCATTATAAATTTCCGCTTGCCGCCGTCCTCAGCGTTCAGCTGCATCACGGCGTTGGCGGTGGTAGCGGAGCCAGAAAAGAAGTCGAGGATAATAGAATCAGACGGGACAAACTGTAGCATTCTCATTATTACTGGTGTCAATTTTGCTGTATCAAAAACCTTTGTATCAAATAAATCAGATATTTCAGATGAGCTACCAACGAGCAAGTCAACCCACGAACTATTTAGTAAAGTTGTGTTGGTCGGAGCAATATAATGCTCAGGCTTACCATTCTTTGACAAACGCAATAAGTCAAGCGAATCATCATGCTGTTTAGCATACCATTCATCTATTTGAATCGGTGTCACTTCGTCTTCAGAAACCCTGAGTTCCGATAACATTCGCTGGTAATTTTTTATTGCTTTTTCGCTCCTCTCTTTTCCCCAGCGCCATTGCCCGCTCTCAGGAGTTAGACCAAACAAAGGATAGCGCATCGTTGGGCGGTCTGTTCCTCTCCAATGGTTGTTCCATGCTCCTTCTTTTTCATCTTTTAACTGTTTTATTTGACGCGGGAATCTATAAGTTTGGTTCTTTGAATAAAGAAGTATATACTCCAAACCTTGACCAAGCTTATCCCAAGTCTCAAATTGTGATTGGACAGATTTTGATCCGCGCCTGACAACAATCTGATTTCGAAAGTTGGATTCACCAAAAACCTCATCACAAATTTTTCGCAGATTATTTACTTCATCATCACCGATAGAGATAAAAATCAAACCATCATTTGATAATATTTGTTTTGCCAACACCAACCGTGGGTACATCATACTGCACCAGTCGGAGTGGAAGCGCCCGTTGCTTTCGGTATTTCTAAACAGGCGGTCACCGTCCTCGTCGTACACGCCCGCTTCTTCCTCGTAGTCTTCTCGGCTTTTTGCAAAATCATCACGGTAAATAAAATCGTTGCCCGTGTTATACGGCGGGTCGATATATATCATCTTCACCTTACCGAGATAGCTCTCCTGCAAGAGTTTTAATACATCAAGGTTATCGCCTTCTATGTAGAGGTTCTCTGTGGTGTCCCAGTCGCGGCTCTCTTCCGGGCAGGGGCGGAGCGTCTTGCGGATAGGTCTGCCCGCTTCGGCAATGGCGGCGCGCTTGCCCACCCAGGTAAACTCATAGGCTTCGTCCTTGAATATTTCCTCGCCCACATAGGAGCGCAAAAGGTCAACATTTACCTTGCCCTCGGCCACCACGCCGGGGAACAGCTCTGCAAACTTTTTCAGGTTTTCGGCGGTCAGATCCTTGGTTTCAAATTTCATTTTGTCCATTATCGCAATTCCTCCAGTTCTTTTTTTAGTCTTTTCAATTCGCTATATAGTTCAACCTGCCTATTAAACTGTTTCTCCCGCAGGACTTTCTTTTCCAAAGCGGCGATATCACGTTCGAGTCTCTGTCGCTGTTTATCTCTTTCCACCGCCCTGGCGATGTCATCCTCGGTGTCGAACCGACCGCCCGCAATCTGCTGCGCCAGATTCTCATACACGGCATCCAGATTCAGCCCCTCGAACCGCAGCGTGAAACCCTCAAGTGTAAACCAGTCCGTGCTGTAGAATGTACCGGAGACTTCCATCCAGGCCTGCGCCTCACCTTTAAAAGTCAGTAGAAATAGAATTTTGTACGGTATCGCCTTGGTAATGGCGGACAGGATGCGCCTATCCAAAGCCTTTTGCCGGAGGGCGATCTCGAAAATCTGAATTTCCTTTACTGTTTCTCCAGTAGCTACGCTCATGGTGCTGTCGGCCAGTTTGTTTCTCCAGAGGACCGACTCTATCTGGTCTTTTATCATATCCTTTACCAAGGCAGTCAGCGTTGCATTGGCGTAGAGCTTCTCTTTTGCCACACGGCGGTTTACCTCGGTGGAACTGGGTAATCCCAGCATACGATTACCTCACTACAATAAAACAGACTAACTCGAAGTCTTCTAAACCGTCAATGCGGGTATCAAGAGCGGTCGTACCGCCCGGACTGAACAGGCTATCAATGTCGCTTTCTGCTTTTACTTCCACGATAGAGTTGATCGCATCAGTCAGGAGTGAAGAAACTCTTCGCATATCCCGTCCGTCCTTCGTTTCGGCGTTGAACTCACGGCAAACGTCCATAACAGGCGTGCTCCTGCCTTTGCACAACGACCGGGTCTTGTCGAGCAGTTCCTTAGGTGAAAGGTGATCGCATACAACCGAACGGTCCGCTCCTATATATACCATATAAAACGGGTGGAGGCGGTTTTGCTTATCGATGTTTACGCTATTGTTTCGGTTCTTAAGGACAAACACGACGCCCGGGGGGCAGTCCTCGGAAGCCGGAACTATGGCGTGAAGCCCGAACGGAACGGTGTCCATATCTCCGTGGATCTTTACATATTCAAGCAGGTCGAGCCGGAATTCGTTCAGCCCCAAATCCATAATCGAAATACCCGACTGCATATCTTCAATATCCACGACCTCTTCCTGAAGTCGTTTGAGTTGTTCCTTACGGTATTCGAGGTCACCCTTTTCTTCTTCATTTATCAGGTCGTCATCGCCTGTGGCAGTCATTATCGAAATACGCATCCTCGTTTCGACTCGCCCTTTCAAGGAAAGATACTCGTCCAAATCTACATCCGGCCAGAAATTCACAAGCTGAATAACGGCGTTCCTGCTTCCAATACGGTCAATTCGTCCAAACCGTTGAATAATCCGGACAGGGTTCCAATGGATGTCGTAATTGACGCAATAGTCGCAGTCCTGAAGGTTCTGACCTTCCGAAATACAATCCGTGGCTATCAGCACGGAGATGTCGTTCCGGTTATTCGGCATCAGCAAGTCTTTGCCTTTGGAAATCGGTGAGAAAAGGGTTAAAACTTCGTTCATCGAGCCACGCTGTCCTTTAATCGTTGTCTTACCCTCAACACTTCCCGTGACCATTGCAGAGTCAAGGCCAAAACGGGTCTTCACAAAGGAACTCACGTGAGTGTAGAGGTATTCAGCCGTATCAGAAAAGGCTGTAAAAATAAGTATTTTACGGTTACCCTCGTTGATTGGTTTTGTTATTTTTTCCTGAATCAGGCCGAAAAGGGTCTGGAGTTTGGTGTCGTGTTCCGGCGTAATGTCGTCAATCAATATTTTGAGCAACTCCAACGTTTCGGCGTCCTCCGCAAGCCTGTTCCGCCAAGTCTTATAGTCCATATCGGCAAGGTCAATCTTGATGCTGTGTTCTGCGGCGAAGTAATCTGTGTTACGGTCGTCGTCGTCAAAGTCCGCTTCGTCGCCTGCCAGCTCACGCCCGTTTATAACTGAATCGCCTCCCGCAACAAAAGCGTCAATTTCGGCGATAGTGTCGTCAATAAGTTTCTTTACACGTCCGACCGTGAGCCGGAAGGACTCGACTGAGCTTTCAAGCCGCTTGAGAAGGTTTATACTCATCAGTCTGCGGATACCCATTTCGCGGCCGGCCCGGTTGATGTTCCGCGAGGTGTCCACGTACTTGGCAAGCTGGCTTTCAAATATGAAGTCTGTTGGTATGTACACCGAAAGGTTCAACCTCATAAGCTGTTCGTAAATGTCGGCGTAATTTATCGCACTCGCCAGATCGGTCATGCGTGGCCGCAGTGAAATGGGTTTTAAACGTTCGGGGAACGAGCCTATCTCGTCCATGTTGTAATACTTTTCTATGTGTTTTCGGGAACGTGCAATGGTTACGCTGTCAAGAACTTTAAAGAAGTCAAAGTCGAGAGCTTTAAGAAGCGCATCCGTAGTTCGTTTGCATTCCTCCAACTTGTTCCACTGGTTAAACACCTTCTGGGCATTACGGAAAATCTCATCGATAGATCGTTTCGTTCCCAGACGATCATTGATAAGACTGGGGTTTCCCTCATAGGCGAATTCGAGTTGATTTCGCAAGTCAATGAAACGGTTGTTTACCGGGGTCGCCGAAAGCATGAGAACCTTTGTCTTCACACCTGCTCGGATAACACGGTTCATAAGACGAAGGTAGCGGTTTTCGCGGCGATCTTCGCCATAGATCTCTCCGCCGTTTCTAAAGTTATGTGACTCGTCAATGACCACAAGGTCGTAGTTGCCCCAGTTCAGTCTATCAAGGTCAAGCCCGTTTGATGTGCCTCTATCCCTCGAAAGGTCAGTGTGAAAAAGCACGTCATAACGAAGACGGTCGGAGGCTATGGGGTTGTTGACATAGTTGTCCTTGAATGTATTCCAGTTGTCAGACAACTTCTTTGGGCAAAGTACAAGCACGGAGCGATTGCGGTTTTCATAATATTTAATGACAGCAAGGGCGGTGAATGTTTTGCCTAAGCCGACACTGTCCGCAAGAATGCAACCATTAAATGTTTCTAGTTTATTAATAATTGCCAAAACGGCATCTTTCTGGAAGGTATACAGCATACCCCAAATTTTGCTTTCCTTAAATCCAGTCGCCTCATTGGGTAGCACGTCCTCTGAAATATCTTCCAGGAATTCATTGAATATGTTATAAATCGCAACAAAGTAAATAAATTCAGGTGCATTTTCGTTGTAAGCGGCCGTTATTCCATCAATAACCTGCTCGGTTACGTCCTGCATCAGGTTCTTATCGTTCCAAATCTGCTCAAACATTCGAATATATTCATTCGATACAGGCGCGAATATTTTAGTTACCGGATTGATGATATTGTTACCGCGCTCACAGCCAAGGTCGGCAGTCGTAAATCCGTTTATAGGCATATAGGTAATGGGTTCCGATCCAACAATGTTAATAAAACTGCTAATATTGCCGTCTGTTAGGTTCGAGCGGAATTGTACTTTCTTGCGAATCCACTCGGCGCATTCACGAGCAATGGCCTTCTGAGTCAATTCATTACGAAGTTTCACTTCGAACTCTGTGCCATAGATAGAGCGCTCTCGATTAAGGCGGGGGATGTAAAACTCCCGCTTTTCTTTAGGTGCTTTTTCTCGTAAAAATGTAGGGGAAGTAAAGATAAAGCGCAGTTCTGCTATATCATCAAGCTGTTTCTTGAGTGCCTGGTAGGCATAGATAGAAAAACAGGACGAGGCCACGGACAGCTTATCACCCTTTTTTATGGTGACTGTTAAATCATCTTTGACAGTTTTGCTCACATTATCGAACATTTCTGGCATTCGCATAATGTAATGCTCCTGTTTTTAACATCTTGCTTACCTATTATAACAAAAGACTATACATTTTTCTTATCGCTGTCTAAAAAAATCCTTCTCTGGTGGGGGATGACGCGACAGTGGTAAAGCAGATGAAAGACGAGGCGACCAAGGCGATTTCAGGGGCAAATTAAGATACCGGTACCATGGCCCTGGTTTCGTCTTTTAGGGGCGACTCCTCATCGTCCAGGGAGAAGAACTCCGTAACCCGGGCCAGCTCTTCGGACAATAGGGCCAGCGATTCGGCGGTATGTACGAGATCCTCGGCGGAAGCGGCGTTCTGCTGTACCGTTTTATCCAATTGAAGGGTTGCCTCGCCAATTTGTCGGGTTCCTACGTCCTGTTCCGAACTAGCCCGGGCGATCTCGGCGACCAACGACGCGTTCTCCGCGATGGCGGGGACTAGGCGGCGAATACGGCCGCTGGCGTCCTCGGCCTTAGCCAGGGATTCGTTGGACGTGGAGGCTATTTCTCCCGCCGCCGCTTGACTTCGTTCGGCGAGCTTCCGTACTTCCTGGGCGACCACGGCGAAGCCCCTCCCCGATTCTCCCGCCCGGGCCGCTTCTATGGCCGCGTTGAGGGCCAAGAGGTTCGTCTGCCGGGCTATTTCCTCGATGATGGCTGTACGGCTGACGATGGCCTTCATGGCCTCCACCAGCGCTTCCACCGCCTCTCCCCCCGAACGGGCGTCCTCGGTTAATCGGTCCGAAATGCCCCGGGTTTTTTCGGCGTTTTCCGCGTTCAGGCGAATACTGGACCCCATCTCTTCCAGGGACGCGGAAACCTCTTCCGTGGCCGCCGCTTGGTCGGAGGCCCCCTGGGAAAGGGACCGACTATGCCGGTTAAGCTCGGCGCTTCTCTCCTCTATGGCCCGGGACGCGTCACGGACCTTTTGGACCACCTCCCTCAGGGAAAGGGCCATGGCGTTGAGGGCGTCGGAAAGTCTTCCCGTCTCGTCCTTCGAGTTGACCCGTAGGGCCGCGGTCAAGTTACCTCGACCTAATTCGTCGGCAAAACCGATCCCCAACATCAGGGGACGGACAATACGCCGGGTCATCCAAAAGAAAATAAGAAGGGCCAAAACCAGGGCTATGAGGGCGGTCATGAGGAGCCCCGTAACCAGGGATGTCAACCGGGCTTTTGACTGGGTGGTGGGTATCGCCGCCACAATAATATCCGAACCTACTTGATGGAAGGACGTATAAACCTCCGTACCCCCATCGTTGTACGTAAAGGACCCATTTTTCATACCCATTATCTTTTGAGCGTAGGAATTTGAGGTGATATCGGTTCCTACCTTATCCTTGGACGAATGGGCCCTTATTTTTCCGTCGGATCCAATGATGTATAAAAACCCGTTTTGATCGACCTTGGTGTTGGAGAGGAGGGTCTGAACGTCCGCCGCGGCTAGCAGTTCTTGCAATTCCTTGGGTTGAAGCCCAATCTGAACTATCCCCGGCGCGTCGATTCGAGAAACGCCTATGTATTGAAAGAGGGTTTTATCGATTCCTCGGGGTTGGGGATCCTGGGCGAGGGACCAATTCTTTTTTCCGATTCCCCCTAAAAAGGGTCTGGTTTGGGGATCCGTCGCGAAATCAAACCCATAAAAGGAGGGTACATTTCCCCACCGGAGCACCCCCTTACCGTCTATGACATGGATTTCGTCTACCCCTATGGTCTTAGCCAGTTCTTGCATGCGATTTGGTTCTAGCACCTTGGGGTCCCGGGCGATGAGTTCCGCAATGGCTTGGGTAATTCGGATGGCGTTTTTATTTTGGGACCCCTTGACCAGACGGAGGGCATTATCGTACTGAACCACCTGGGACTGAAGTTCCTGCAGTTTATTTTCGGTTTGGGACCGTAAAAGATCGTCCAAAGTGCGGGATTGGATCCCAAAGGAAATTATCGAAACCGAAAGCACGGTGGCCATTAAAAGTATGACCGCGGTTAAAAGAATCTTGAATTGTATACCCATACGCATAGTCACAGTATATGTAAAAATTAAAAATTAGCCTAGGAGCCTGTCGGACGTGTCCGTCCAGTCGGGTCCGACAAACCGCTAGACAAACGTTCCGCGTTTATTTAGAATAATCCTGATTATTTTAATCATCAAAGCCTTTTCACCCCCATCGTTAGGAGTTTTTTATGCCCATTAAAATTCCCTCCGGTTTGCCAGCCTACGATATCCTGAAGGAAGAGAACGTTTTTGTCATGACCGAGGCGAGGGCTGTTCATCAAGATATTCGGCCCCTCAAATTCGCGGTGGTTAATCTCATGCCCACCACCGTGGATACGGAGATTCAGTTACTGCGGCTTTTAGGAAACACGCCCATCCAAGTGGACATAACCCTGGTGAGGATGGGGTCCCACGAGTCGAAAAACGCCCCCGAAGGGCACTTGGAACGGTTCTACGTAACGGCGGATCAGGTACTTCACGAGCGGTTTGACGGCTTGGTCATCACGGGGGCTCCGGTGGAAACCCTGCCCTTTGAACAGGTGGACTATTGGGACGAATTGGTTTCTCTTTTGGATTACTCTACGACCAATGTTTTTTCTACCCTGCATATTTGCTGGGGTGCCCAAGCGGGCCTGTATCGGCGTTATGGAATACCGAAAAAGGGCTTGGATAAAAAACTCTTTGGGGTATTTCCCCACTCGATCAACGAACGGAAACATCCTCTCTTTCGGGGCTTCGATGACGTATTTCTTGCCCCCCAATCTCGGCATACGGAGAGCGATCGGCGGGCCATAGGTCAGCATCCCCTGTTGACGGTTCAATCGGAAACCGAGGAGGTGGGGATCTTCATCGTTACCGCCCGGGACGGTCGAGAAATCTACGTGAGCGGCCACTTGGAGTACGATCCCTGGACGTTGGATCGGGAATACCGGCGGGATGTGGCCAAGGGCCTATCTATCGATATTCCTAAAAACTACTATCACAATGACGATCCCGCCCTGCCTCCGGAGGTCCGTTGGCGGGCCCACGCCCATCTTTTCTTTTCCAATTGGGTAAACTACGTCTACCAGGAGACTCCCTACGATTTGTCGGACCTGCGGTGATCTGCTGGCACGGGAGGCTGGGCGTTCAACGGGTCCTCGGGCCAAAAATGTTTGGGGTATCGGCCCCGCATTTCTCGGCGTACGTCGGCGTAGGAGCCCTTCCAAAAACCGACGATATCGCCGGTGATTTGTAGGGGCCGTCCGGCGGGAGACAACAGATGAAACACCAGGTTGACCCCTAGAATCCGGGGGTTTTCCTGGAGCCCCAGGACATCTTGGATTCGGACCTGGAGTACCGGAAGTCCCGAATCGTATTCGATTTCCTTTTTTTTGCCCCCGGGGGTAATAAAACACTCCGGGACTTCCCTATCCATCCGTTCCTTTTCCCTCCATCCCAAGCGCCCGATCAGGGCGAGGGTGAGGGCTTTCCCGTCAAGGATGGGCCCGTCCCCCGTTTCCGCGCCGTTCCATACGTGGGGGCCCAACCATTCTTGGGCGGATTCCATAAGGGCCCCATCGGTCCAAAACTCCTTTTCGTTTTCCCCTCCCTGTCGGGATACCCAAAAGCGGATTCTATTCAAAAGATGGCGGGGCCCCGTTTTTAGCCCCGAAGAGCCGGAGGTTCCCGCCGTTTCGTCCCAGTTCAAGACCCCAAGGCCCTGGGTCCGGAGCAGATCCCCCAGGGCCTGCAGGACCTCTTCCCGTCGACAGCGTCTTTTTTCCTCCGAAAGGAGAATTTTTCCGATAAACCGGCGGACGACACTGCGGGGAACTAGGGCCGACCATTGGACTTGATGCTCTTCAAACTCTTCGGTCCGTAGATATTCTAAAGCGAGAGACGTTTCCAGCGGAGCGGCCAAGCGGATAGAACCGCTCCGCTCCCCCGCATCCACGTCTACGGCGACGATCCAGGGGTAGGGGTAGTCGGTATTCCCTAAGGGTCCCCGGAGTCGGCCTTCCCGGCCGGAGACAAAACGGAAAAGTCCCCTATCTACCCGAAGGGCGATGCGGTCGGGAAACGCCGAGACCACCAGGGCCCCTAGTTCGGTGGGCCCCCAGGGACCTTCGGTTTTTTCTCCCGAAGAATCCAGCCTTTTTAGCAGATCCTCCGTCATTTCCAGGGTTCTCTGTCGCCAGAATCGGTTGTTTTGCCCCTCCGAAGGGGCTGACCCTAAAAGAATATCCAAGCGGCGACGTAAATCCGCGTCCTCCTCCAAAGTCGAACCATCCCGGTCCGAGAGAAGGGCCCCCAGGGTACAGGCTACGCGGGGTATGTTTCGTCGTTCCCCCTCCAGAACCAGGGCCCCTAAACGGGGATGGAGGCCCAATCGGGCCATCCGTTTACCCTTTTCCGTGGGAAGTCCCCGGGAATCCAGGGCCCCTAACAGGATCAACAGATTCCGCGCGTCCTTCCACATCGCGTCCGGCGGCCCGTCGATCCAGGAGAGCTCTTCGGAGGATCGACACCCCCAAAGGGCGCATTCGAGGACCAGGGGGGCCAGATCCACCCGGCGAATCTCTACCTCCGTGTGCTGGGGTCGGTACTGGGAGGGGTCCCAAAGCCGCAGGCCCAACCCCGCCGAGAGGCGCCCCGCCCGGCCGGTCCGTTGGTCCGCGGACTGCAGGCTGTTTTCTTCCAGGGAAAGCCTATTCATCCCGGTGGGAAGGTGAAACCTCTCCAGACGGACCAGGCCGCTATCCACAACCGCCCGGACACCGGGAACCGTAAGGCCCGTTTCGGCCACGTTGGTCGTTAAAATAATCCGAACCCTGGGAGGGTATGGACTTCCAAGGCCGTCTCCGTGGGGGGGAGCCACGATTCGACGCTGTTGGTCCAAGGGCAGAGAGCCGTGGAGTTTTAAGATTTCGTAGGAATCGGAAGTCCCGAGGTCTTCCAGTTCCTCAGCTACCCGGTCTATTTCCCCCTTCCCGGGGAGGAACACCAGTACCGCCGACGGGCCCCCGGGGACTGCTCCCGTTCCATTCCTTCTTTCCGGCTGGATTTGGGCGCGGTGGGTTTCTACAAATTCCGCCACCGCCTGGGCGGTCTCCCGCGCCCAGGGTCCCCGCTTGGCCAGGGGACGATAGCTTACCGAAACGGGGAAAAGGTTACCCGGGCAATCGAGCACCGGGGGCTGGGGCTCCAGGGCGGCGGCGATTTTTTCCGTATCCAGGGTGGCGGACATGAGGAGGATTTTCAGGTCTCCCCGTAGGGAGCGAAGGTCCAAAAGGAGGGCCAGAGCCAGGTCTGTGTACAGGGACCGTTCATGGAATTCGTCAAAGATAACCACCGAAACACCATCCAGCCCCGGGTTGTCCTGGATACGACGGACCAGAAGCCCCTCGGTGAGCACTTCCACCCTGCTTTTGGCCGAAATCCTCCGTTCTAGCCGAATTGAATACCCTATCCTCTGTCCCACGGTTTCTCCCAGTAGATCGGCCATTCGGCTGGCGATACCCACCGTGGTGAGCCGACGATTTTCCACCAGCAAAATCCGGCCCTGGTCCCCTGGGTTCAACCGATCCATTAGAGCCAGGGGGACCAGGGTTGATTTCCCACTCCCCGGTTCAGCCCGGAGAATCGTTAGGGGATGCCTTTCCATCAGAGCCATCAGGGTAGGGAGGAAGGGGACCAGGGGATAGTTGAGGGATTGCAGAATCCCGGAGATCGATGTGGAACTTGACAATGGGAACTCCTATGGTACCGAGGCCGCCTCTAAAACCGCCAGAGTTTTTAGAGGCCCCCTAAAAGGGAAAGGCATCCCGCACGGTAAGCCCGCCGGTCTGCTCGATGCGGATCTCTAAACGGTCCCCCGCCTTAACGGGTCTGTGGATGGCGCTTCCATACAGGGATCGGACAATTCCCGCCTTTCGGGCAACCTCGTCGTTTCGGATCAGATCCACCAGCTCCTTTAGGCGGGAGCGGTACACCTCCGGAGCGAGGCCGTAAATATCGTCGTCCCCCCGATGAAACACCAACGGGATGCCCTGGCTGTCCATGGCCCCCAGGGGAAGGCCATCCCGTTGGGCTACCTGGTCGCTGAAGACCCGGTACGGAATGGCGATGTTGATTTTTTGTCCCCCGGCGATCTGGGAATAGTCAAAGTTGAGCACGATGGCGTCAAAATAAATATCCCGTCCCTGGATTTCCAAATCCCGATGGCTTGCGGGGGCGGAGGGTACGGAGGGATCGTAAAAATCGATGGAGAGACTGGTCCGGCCTTGATCCACCGAAAGGACGCGAACGTCCGCCACCTTAAGGCTTCGTTGGAGATTTTTTAAAACCGTGGACAGTTCCTGGATTCTACGGGCCGCGGCGGCGCTTTCGTCGATCCGCGAAAGGGTCGTTCCCAGGGCGGCAACGGTCATGGCCATGGCCGCGACGAGAATCAACGTGGGAAGGGAAACCAACAGCCGTCCCGCCATCCCCAAAAGCGTATCCGCAAGGGTAAGTAGAATACCCGGAATTCCTAACCTTTCCCCCGCCGCCCGAGCCGTAAGGGCCGCGGATCGAAGGGCCACCCCTATCCGAAGGCTAACCATAACAAGGCCCGTGGCCCCGCAGATTCCAAGGCCCAGGGGGGATGTAAAGAGAAAAACCAAAAGGCCCCCCAGGGCTTTAACTCCATCAAGTACCAGTTGTTCGTTGGTTCCCATGGCCTATTTTCCCCTCTATTCGGGAAGGATTTCGATTCCACCGTCCGGGTGGACGACCAAATCGTAAACAATTCCGATTTCAAAACGCCAAAATCGATTTATATCGTGGACCGCGTTTCCAAAAACAGTTCCCAGGACCGAAAGGGCTGGACCGGGGTTTTTATTTTCCGGGTTGCCGTAAAACTGTTCCATCCGTTTCAGGGCCCCAAAAAGGTCCCGCAGGCCCGAACGGAGCTCCCCGTCTAAGGTGGGGGAATCAAAAATCGCGGGCATCCCGTCCCGATCGTAGTAGGGAAATAGAAGGGTTCCCTTGTTCGGCGCGATGGCGTCGGTAAAAACGCGGACGGGAAAGGCGAGGAATTTTCCCTTTATGGGAACCACCAGGGTATCGATGGCCAATTCGGAGCCCTTCCAGGCCCGTTCAAAGGAGGCGATTTCCTTGCCGTCGGCGGAGTAGAATTTGAATCGAGCAGAAATTTCCTCGTCGCTCCGGGATAGTACCATAAACCGTAGGGGAATCGTCGTGGCTTTTACCTGCTCGATCCGGCTCTCCAAATCCTGGATGATCCTTTTTTGCTGAACCAGGTAGAAACCGAGAAAACCGCCAGAAACCAGGAGGAAGAGGATAAACACAAGCCAGATTCGGCGGATAAGGGTACCCAGACGGGGCTTCGCTGGGACCGATTTTTTTGTAGCCCTCACGGTGTTTCCTCGGCCCCAAAGAGTTCCCCTTGGGAGGGGGAAGATGATTTTTTCACGCCCTTTGACGCCGCAGGTCGCAGTTCCTGGGCCAGAGCGGGGTTGGCCAAGAGTTTTAGGAAGGTCTCTTCATCGATAATGGTAACCCCCAATTCCCGGGCTTTGACGTTTTTTGCGGACCCCGAAGAAGGATCGTTGGTCACCAAAAAAGAAAGATCCTTGACCACCGAGGCCTTTGCCTGCCCCCCCAGTTCCCGTACCCGGTTTTCCGCCTCCGACCGCTTAAGGGTCCGGAGCTCTCCGGTAAAGCAGAAGGAAAAGGGCCGTAGAATTTGGGTGTCCGGGGACGGGGGCTCGGCGATCCGTATAATGCCGGTGGCCAGCACGGCGTCCATATCGGAGCGGGTTTCCGTTAACCCATCCACGATGGTGGCCGCGGTTATGTCCCCTAAACCGAATACCGAGGCCAGATCTCCCACCGAGGCGGACCGCAGTTTATCCAGGGTATCGAAGCCCGCCGCGGCCACCTTTTCCATAATGGTTTCCCCTACCCCTTCAAAGTCAAAACCCGCCACAAAGGTGGCTAGGGGCAGGGTTCGGGGGGTTCGAATGTGTTTTACAACCTTCGCCGCCGAAAGGGGCCCCATCCGTTCCACAGCCTGGAGTTCTTCGGCGTTCAGGGTGTAGAGGTCCGCCACCCTCCGCAGGCGTCCCGACTCGTACAAACGTCTCAGTAGTTTATCTCCCAGTTCCCGGATATCGAGGACCGTGACCCACTTGTCCAAACGGTGGAGTATTCGTTTGGCGCAGGCTGGATTGGGACAATAGAGCCGGGTTCCGCCGTCCACCAGGGTACTGCCGCAGGTGGTACAGATGGAGGGAACCGGGATGGATTGTAGGCCTTCTTGGCCTTCTCCGGGTTTTTGAGGCGCCAGACCCTCTATTTTGGGAATAATCTCTCCCCGTTTCACGATAATCACCCGAGAACCGATGCGCAAATCCAGAGACCGGATCATATCGGGGTTATTTAAATTGGCCCGCTGGACCGTGGTTCCCGCTAGACGAACCGGGTCCACCAGGGCGATGGGGGTGTAGGTGGCCCCGGACTCGCTCCACTCGACGGCCCGGAGGGTGGTCACGGCGCTTTCCAGCTCGAACTTAAAGGCGATCTGCCGCTCTGGCCGGGCTTTTCGCAGATCCTCCATATCGGTTTTCAGGTCCTTCACCACCAAGCCGTCGATATCGTAGGGGAGGGAAAACCGGTTTTCCATGATCCTCCGCCGGTACTCCACCACCGCCGAGGCTTCGCGCAGGACTTCCGTGGGGGTCACCGAAAACCCCCGATCCCGGAGCCAGGCGATTTTGGTTACCTCGTCGGGAAAATACGTATCCACTCCCTTGGCCGACGCGTCGTAACAGATCAGTTGCAGATCCTCGCACCCCAAACCGTCTTTGCGCCGCATAATACCGTTGGCGGCGTTTCGGCAGTTGGCCTTATCCCCGTATTTGGCCTGCCACACGTCCCGGGGCATGAGCACCTCGCCCCGAACCCCGCCGGTAAAGGGCACGTCCAGCGTTTCCAAAACCCCCTTCATCCTGCGGGCGTTGGGGGTTATATCGTCGCCGATAAAGCCGTCTCCCCGGCTTACGGCCCGAAGGAGTTGTCCCTCCTGGTACTGCAGTTCCAGGCTGGCCCCATCCAGCTTATGCTGGACCACAAAGGCTTCGCAGGAGGTCTTGCGGGCCCAGGCGTAGAATTCCTCCGGATTAGCGGCCTTTTCCTGGCTCCCCATGGGGATGAGGTGGGCTACCTTGGGAAACCCGTCGATAGAATCGGGGCCCACTTGGGTAAAAAGGGTGTTTTTAGGATCCAGGGACCGGAGTTCGTCCCACAGGTCGTCAAACTCCTGATCTGAAATTTCCGCTTCCCCGTTGTAGTAGGATTTTTGGTACCGTCGAATCAGGGTCTCTAATTCCCCAATCCGGTCTTTTTTATTTGCCATTCCCCTCTTCCTTTACAAAGTAGAGCTCCCACACCTGACGTTCCTGCTGTAGTCCCTTCTGTTCAAATTTAGTGTAGGGCCGCCAGCTCTGCCGGGGGGCAAAACCTCCGTAGGGATTTTTTAGGTTTGGGGTTTGGGAAAGAACCTCCAGGGCCCAGGTGCCATATTCCTCCCAGTCGGTGGCCAGGTACAGATACCCGGAATTTTCCAATTTTTCGGCCAAGGTATCCGTAAAGGGTCGTTGAATCAGCCGGCGCTTGTGGTGTCTTTTTTTAGGCCAGGGGTCGGGGAAAAAAATATGGAAACCCCGGACGGATCCATCCCCTATCATGGACTGGAGCACCTCCACCGCGTCGTGTTCTACGATTCGTATGTTTTGGAGCTTCCTCCGTTCAATTTCCCACAGGAGCCGTCCCACCCCAGGTCGATGGACCTCCAGGCCCAGATAATTGATGTGGGGATTCGCCTCCGCCAAAGCGGCGGTCGCCACACCCATCCCAAACCCAATTTCTACCACCACGGGATTTTCATTTTCAAATACAGAGGCTGGTTTGATCGTTTCTTTTTGAAAGGGAATACAATATCGGCTTCCTAGGGTTTCGTAGGACCGCCGTTGGGCGTCGCTCATGCGCCCCGCGCGAAGGACATAACTGCGGATGGTCCAATGTTCACTCTTATCAAGGTTTTCCATACTAAACCTATTGTATCGATCCAGCGGTCCTTAGTCAAAAGCGGTCCGATAGGCTGACGGGCTGATAGGCTGACAGGTCGGCAGGCTCCTAAGGGAAGGGGATGGGCTTTGTGAGGGCCCCGATGGAACGTTTAGAATCCTCGGCCCATAGGGCCACACTTTGGGCTTCCCGGGGGTATCGAAGGGATTCCAGGGAACCGGAAAGGTTCGTTACGGGTAAAAGGGTTATACGTTTGCCGGTTTTATCGTAGAAGAGGAGAGTATTTTTTGGATAGGAGGATCGAATAGCGTAGCCCCGGCGGTCCCATTGGAGCTGAGGGAACGTGTAGACCGGGGTTTCCGGTCCATCGAAAACCACCGTCCTCTCGGACCGCTTACCCCCCTTGTCCACCAGGACTACGCGAAATTTACCCCGGGGAAGGTTCGGATCCCCCGGTCCCTGGAGATTGTGGGAGCCTATCCAGGTTTGTCCAGAATTTTCTGCCCTGACCCATTGGGTATCCGTCAGTTTCCAGACCAGTTGGGCGTCGTCGTTGATCAGGTATAATTCCCCTAGGTCGGCGTTTCCATCATCGTCCTGGGGGGAAACAAAGAGGGAAAAACTTTCTTTTATCCCCCCTTCCACCTCTTGGTAGACCAGGCGAAGGCTTACCTGGGTAATAGTCGGGGGTGTCTGGGAACAACCCAAAAGGGTCATCCCTCCAAGGATAAAGAGGATCCCCGCTACAGTCCGGGCTACGGCGCGATTTTTCATCACTAAATTACTATATAACCCTTGCCGGTTCGGAACAAGGGTGTATACTTTCCACATATGTTCGGCATAAAAGAAGAACGGATCACCGAGTTGAACGGGAAAAGCGAGGTACCCGGGGATTTTGTTTTGTACTGGATGCAGGGGGCCCTTAGGACGGAGGATAACTACGCCCTGGAGGTAGCCGTCGAACGGGCAAAGATTTTACATCTACCGGTGGTGGTGTTTTTCTGCCTGATGGACCAGTATCCCTCCGCGTCAAAAGCCCAGTATCGATTTTTATTGACCGCTTTGGAAGAGATTCGGGGGGAACTTCGGCAAAAAAAAATCCTCCTGGCCCTTGCTCGGGGAACGCCGGAAGAATTGTTGCCAAAACTTTTTTACCGTTCCGCCCTGGTCGTCTTGGACACGGGGTACCTACGACACCAGCGACGTTGGATTTCCTGGGTTACCCAGCATAGCCCCTGCCGGGCCGTCAGGGTCGAGGGGACCGTGGTGGTTCCCCCCCGCATAGCCTCTTCCAAGGAAGAATGGTCCGCCTATACGCTCCGCAGAAAAATACAGAATTTGGCCGAATATTTTTTGGATACTCCCCCGGAAGAAATGCCCACGAAAAGCTCCCTTTCCCTGGAATTACCGCCGGAATTTTATTCGGATATTCAGGGCCTTCTTCATACTATTCCGGGAATCGCGGTTCGTCGTATGGGGGAACAGCGGTTTACCGAACCTCCGGGGAGAAAGGCCAGTCTTCGGCGGTTTGAGGATTTTTTAAACCGGACTTTGGAACGGTACCATGAATTAAAAAATGATCCCAACGAAGACGGGACCTCGCGGATCAGCGGAGCTCTTCATTTTGGATTTTTAGGCCCCACGGAAATCATCCGCCGGGTCCTGGCGGCGGTAGAAAGTCCAAACCTGCTGGCCTGCACCCATCCGGGAGCGAAGGCGTTTATCGAAGAACTGCTGGTTCGCCGAGAATTGGCTATTAACATGGTTCAGTATCGGTCGGATTACGATCAATTTACCTGCCTCCCCGATTGGGCCCAAAAAACCCTCGCCCAGGCGGTCCTGGATAGCCGGGAAACCGATTATTCCGAGGATGATTTGGAATTCGGTCGAACCGCGGATCCCTATTGGAACGCCGCGCAGGATCAAATGGTGCTTACGGGGTATATGCACGGGTATATGCGAATGTACTGGGGGAAACGGCTTTTAGCGTGGACCCCTTCGCCGGAAGGGGCCTACAAAATCGCCCTGCGGCTCAACGATTCCTATTCCCTGGACGGCCGGGACCCCAATGGGTACGCGGGGGTTGCCTGGTGTTTTGGCAAACACGACAGACCGTGGACCGGTCGACCCATTTATGGTACCATTCGTTTTATGAACGCCCAGGGGTTACGACGAAAATTCGACGCGGACCGGTACGTTCAAAAAATAAAAACCCTAAAGGAGGAACGATGTTCGACTATCTTGAATACACCGAAGTAGAAGGGGACCTTCGAACCCACGATATCGAGGTCTACGCCCTTTCTACCTGCGGGTTCTGTAAACGGGGATTGGCTTTTTTACGGGAACATAAAATCGCGTTTCGGTATATTTACGTGGATCTTATTCCCCTGGAGGTAAAAACCCGGGTAAAGGAAGCCCTACGGGCCAAATTCAACGAACATATATCCTTTCCCTACGTGGTTATTGACGGTAAGTCTACCCTTATTGGTTTCTTAGAGCCCGATTGGCGTAAAACGCTCCTGGAAAATTAACAGATCCCGTATAAGGAGAGGGAAGATGAACGAAAAAAAAACCAAAGAACAAACCAAAATCTTTACCGAAATGGTGGCGAAAAAACAGGGCTGGGTACTCACAAGGGATGAGAGCCTCTACGAAGATCTGACCGACGGATTGACCACCAATTATAACCGGTATGGTTACTATATGTGTCCCTGCCGAGATAGCGATGGGAACCGTGAAGCGGATCAGGATGTAATCTGTCCCTGCGCGTACGCCGCGGCAGATATTGCCGAATACGGTCATTGTTATTGTTCCCTCTATTGGTCCAAGGAATTCGCCGCGTCGGGGAAAAAGGCCGAAGCTATTCCAGAACGGAGAAACCGTTAGGATGGCTTGGGGGTTACAGGTTGAATGAAAGAGAAATGACGGTGGTGTCCGACTCTTTTATCTGACTTACCAGGGATTCGAACTTGACCCCCACTTTTTCACAGGCCTCGTTCAAGTAGGATAGGTAGTAGAGCCCCAGGTCCATGTCTCCGCCGCCCTGGGGAAGTTCCTTGTAAAAATCAAAGAGACTTTTCTTTTTAAGGTCCGCCTGCTTTTTAGAATCGATATTATCTTTTATTTCCCGGTATTCCACGTCCCTGTTGTACAGGGTAATCTGTAGTTTACCCTGGGTACCGATGGACGAGCTGGTACCCCCGATTTTCCACGATAGGTAGACCGCTTCGCCTTTTTTTTCCAATTCCTCAATGACCCTCTGGCGGATCTTGGGTTCAAAGAGCACCGAATTAGCATCCATAGGTCCCCGGTAAAGGAGGGCCGCTTCCCGTTTAAGGTTGGTATTTTCAGCGTTCACCGCCAGTTCAATGATCATCAGGGCCACGTATTCGGCGATTCGGGATTTTTCCATGTACTTGGAAAGCCCCGACCGGATATCCTTTAAAAGGACGTCGTATCCCTCCAGCCCCCGGAATTTCACCAGGATAAACCACACGACCGGGCGAAGGTTGAATAAGAATTTTTCGCTTAGGAAAAGTTGAACATTTTTTTCATCTGGCAGGAGGTTTGAATTTTGGGTTATCACGACCCGCAGGGGGGCTAACAGCTCTTCCCGAACCTCCGAAACGGTTCGCTCCCGTTCTTTTAAAAAATTTTGAAGGAACCCTTCGTTGAAGCGGGTTTTTTCATCGATAATCGATTGGGGATTTGACCGGTTCCATCGTTTAATCATTTCGGATGCGAGAACGAGGTTAAAAACCTCCGAATTGAATTGACGATACAGGAGGCCGTACACAATCAGTTTAGAAAGGTCCATGACCTCTTGACGGCGGGAGACAAATTCGACCCTGGAAATTTCAATTTTAGAAATATAATCGATTAAAAGCATCCGCTGGACAGAGGGGGGGACAAATTTTTCTAAGGCTAGGCCGTATTCTTCCACGTTGTCGGCCAATTTAAATTTGGTTAGTTTTTTGTTTTGACGGATAAAAACAGTACTCCCCTCTTCAGTTAAAACCAATTTTAAGGGTAAATCGAGGACCGTTTTTCGTTCCTGGCCTGACATGTTCTTTTTGCGCTCCTATAGGAGTCCTTTGGACTTCATAAACCGGGCTCCTTTGGCAGTTTAGAAGATAAACAATCGTAGTTCCCCAGGATTGTTTAAAATTGAGGCTGTCTGATAACTCTGTTAGTTACGGGACAGCCTCAATTAGGCGGAAAAGTCCGACAAACCGCTAAAAAGACCCATTCCATTATACCCAAAGGGGCCCCTTCTGTCATCCTAAATCTTGACGATACTTCAGCGGCGGTCTATGGTTACCCCGTGCAACGCCAAACCCTGTTCCCCCTTTTGTTTTTATTCTTCGGGGCCCCCCTCCTCTGGTCCCAGGGGACCGTTTCCGCTAGGAACCGTGTTATTTTGGAAAAGGAATTGCTTCGGCAGGGCATACCGTACCAAGAACGGTCTCTGTTGGCCCAATTCGGTGGATTTGGAACCTCCATACACGTGGACCTACCCGTCCAGGGCAGGGAAAATGTCGAATTTTCTCCGGCCTTAGTAATCGCCCTTCCCCTATCCAGCGAAATGAACGTGCATACGGCTTTGGATTTTCTTCGACTCCTCAAAGACCAGGGCCCTCCCCTGCCGATTCGTCTAGCCTTTTTGGACGATCCCCCCGCATCGGTGCCTCCGGAATTCCAAAACCCCGGCCCTGCGGGTCTTTTGGACCTGTTACAACGGAACGAGGGTCTGGATACTCCTTTTTTTCTCTACCTCGATTTGTCTCCCCAAACATCGAAGCTTACGGCGTACCTGGGCACTTCGTCCCACGTGGCTCCCCTGGTAATGGTACAGCCCCTGGCTACCTTGGCAAGAAGCGATGCCATCCCCTTTTCTTTTGGGGTCCCATACCACGAGGCTTACCGCATGAAACTTATTAGGGGAAGCGAAAGTTTAGAGTTGGCGCAAAACGCCGGATACGGGGCTATTCTACTCCGGGGGATCGAGGGGCGTACCGCAACCTCCGGGGGCAAAACCCTTACATCCCCGGGGGTCGCGACGTTTCTGTACCACTACGCGGAAAGTCTTTCCAAGGGTTCGCAAGAACGGGATTACCATTACTCAATTTTCAATCTGGGGGGGGCGTATTATTTCCTAACGGAAAAAATGACCATTCTCTTGTTTTTACTGTGGATAAGCGCCGTCTTAACGGTAGTTTTGCTCTATTCCCTCGGTAACCGTAGGATTTTGGTTCCCCTATGGGGGATATTTTTTAAACGTTTTTGGGTAATCCTACTTTATTTTGGGTTGCTGTACGGAAGTTTAAGTCTTGCCAAGTTTTTTTTCCCTCTGATAGTCCGACTCTCGGGGGTAAAAATTGTGCCCCCCACCTTCGGGGGTGCCGCTTTGGTCCTTCTTTTAACCCTCTCCCTCTACGAACTGGGAGCCCCCTCCCTCACCCTTTTAAAGATCCCCCGGCGCTTCCATTTTTACGGGTTCGCTGGTCTTTTGTTTTTATTTTTAGGGACCCTTTTCGCGGCGGCTTTAGATCTGACGTTTATGACCGATTTCTTATGGGCCGATATTTTTGGTTTTTTTGCGGCCACCCTGGGTTCCGCCCAAATAGCCCTGATATTCCTCGTCCTAGCTCCCCTCAGGCTTTTCGCCGTGATCGGGTCGATTATCGGGTCCGGCGACCCCACCCTGGCCCGGTTGATCATTGCCGGAGGCCCGGGGGTATCTATTATTTTGACCCTTATAATCCTTCCGTTTCTCTTTTTTATTAAGCGAATATCCCTATTGCTATCATCCCAGCGGCGGGGTCCCCAGGTATGGCTTGTATGGATACCCCGGGGAATCCTGCTGGTGGGTACCGTCGGGACCATCTATTCCTACGGTTTCAACGGGATGGAGCGCCCTACAGCGATACGGGTCCCCCAGATCGTAGGGGTTAACAACCCCGCACCCCGGTTTTTCAATATAACCCTGGGGGAAAACACCTTTTTGGACCGCCGTACCTTAAAAATCACCCTATCGGCCCTAGACAGGCCCAATCGGTTTGATCTTTCTATCCAATCGGAGGATAAAAAAGCTCCCCTGTATATCTATGACGCCCCCATTCCCTTTAAAATGGGGGCCGACGGACGTTCTCTTACCTTTGTCCTAGGTCAAGACCCTCCCAACCCGTTAAACCTGGAGCTTGTTATTCCCAAGGATTTTCATGGTACGGTAACCGGTTCGGCGCTGTACGTCCAAGCTCCCAAGGACCTGGCCATGGTACGTTCCCTGGATTATCAGCCCGCTTCCGTTCGACTAATCCGAACCATCCCGGTCCCATAAGGAACTGTCAATCCAGGGCGGACGCTATAGCCTGGGCCGAAGTAGAAAGGTCCTTTTCTGCGGCCTGCCGAGCGGCCTCCAGGGCCGATTGTACCGCCGCCGCGGCGGTTCCCCCCTGTCCTTTAACGGAGATAGCCGGCCGGGTTACCGCCGCCGATCCATCGCTTCGTAGAATCCGAAGCTGAAAGCGTCCGGTGGCGGTAAAAATATTGTAGGCCTTCCCTTGGACCACCATCTGCCGTGGGTCGTCGAATTCCGTTTGCCCCAGGACCAGGTACGAGGCCCCCGAACCTCCGAGGGAGAGGGCCCTCTGAATCGCGTTGGAATCCCCTTGGATCGCGGAGGCGAAAATCGAGGGGTCCAGGGCCGCGTCCGTGGGCAGAAGGTCCAGCCCCGTGGCGTGGAGCCCCCGGACCACCGCGTCCGCCAGGGCAGTACCGCTGGAGAGGTTTTGAAACTCCGAAGAAGGAACGCTGGGCTTTTCTAGGGTAAAGACTCGGGCGGTTCTACCGGGGAGGACGTAGGAAAAATCCCGGGATACTTCGGGAAAGGCCCGACTTTTCCCACGGTTGGTCACCACGAGCATGGCCCGGATAACCGCGGGGTGGTCGGTTCGGGCGACCCGACGGACTACCGCCGAAGCGAGACCGTAGGAATCGGTGGTGGCGGAGGTGGTTACATCGCCTATCCCGTCCACAAAGGCGAAACGTATGGGCGCGTCGGCGACCACCGCCTTGCCAAAATCGTAGTTAACCACCAGACGAACCTGGGGCATGATCCCCGTTCCCTTGGCCAATTCACGGACGTTTCCCGCCTTCTGGTTCCCGTTAACCACCCAATCGTCCCCCGGTTCCAGGGTAAAGCGGGCGCCGATATCCGTTATTTTCGCGTCCGCCCGGCGAACGTACTCGAGCCGCTGGGCCCTTCGATCTCCGTCGGTTTCCGGGGGCGTTTCCTCATCCAGGGCTAAAATGCCCACCAAGTGACGGATCGCCTCCACCGGGTGATTGGTGTCGAAGGCGTCTTGGGAAGCCCGGGTGAGCTCATCCATGGTTTTCAGCACATCGGCGCTGTTCGACGGGGCGGTCACGGGGATCGCCGAATTGGTTTGGGGCGCCGGTTTGGGTGCGGGAACGGGAGCCGGAGCGGTATTTTGGACCGCCGGGGCTAGGGTTTTTGGGTTTTGATCTGCGGCTCCCACGGTCGGGGGTGGGGACGCGCAGGAATATAAAAGGGTCCACAGTACGATACCGCAAAAACCTTTGACTATCCGTGCGCGCATAACCTACTCCTTCCACGTAATTTCTAGGATTAGGGGGTCCCGGAGGTTTAAAATATCCGACACGGGGGCGTTAAAAACCGCCGATCCCTGGGCCACACTTCCTTTTCCCGTGGGGGACGAAGGGAGGGGTTGAAGGGAACCGTTGACAAAAGCAAGGGTCGGAACGCTGGGAGGGGTAAAACTCATATCGATAGTATATCCCTTGAAAACCGTTTTAACCAACTTTTCCAAATCTGGGTCCAGGGGTCCTCCGCCTTCGGAAAGCCGCAGAACGAGGACATTCGATCCCTTATCCTTGGAAAGGGTGGCCGACCGGCCGGTGGAATCTAAAAAGCCCAGAAGGGCGTCGGTGGACGCGAAGGTCAGATCGACTTTTACGTCCAGGGCCTGTTCGTTCCTGCTGGAAGAGAAGGACGTAAGGGCCAAACCGGGGACGCGGGCCGTGGTTCGATCCCAATCCGCCCGGCTCACCGGCAGGGGAAGCTGGTCCGCGTTGCCATCCAATTTCCCCATGGTTTCTACCATGCGGGAAATGGTGTATTCCAGCTTGATGGTCCCCGATCCATCCTTATTTATCCGCACGTCGGATTTAATCCCGATACAGGAGGATAAAAACAGCGCCCCCAGGGTCGCCATACCAAGCCGTGAAAGGGTTCGTAGGTTCATTCGTTTTCTCCCGGAGCTTTAAAATTCTTCTGAGTAGATCTGCACATCCTGAATTCGGACCGGCGCTTCCTGTTCAATCATGGCAAAGGCCTTATTCAGCACCGTCTCCCCGAATACCCGGGAATTGGATACCAGAGCCCCCCCGATGTGGGCGAAGGAAAGGGAATCGTTCAGATCCACCTCCGCGGCGCTCATGTGGAATTGCCTCTGCATTTTATCCTTTACCGATCGTACAATTCGGCGTTTATCCTTGATACTCTGTACATCGGGGATCTCAAAGATCATTTGTATCATAGAAACTATCATATTTTCCCCCAACTCTGGACGCGATAGGGTAGCGCCGGGATATACTATACACCATCCATGGGTGTTTTGCGAAGCCGTCCTCCATCTTTAAGTATGGCGATTTTTATACTCCTATTCTTCCCGCAGGTACCGATGGTTCAAGGTCAAACCGTTCCCCCAAACTCCGATTCTTCGGCTACCCAAACTGCCCCCGTTCAATCAGGGCCCCAGGGCGCCACGGATCTTCGCCGTCAAGAAGCGGCGGCGGAGCTTTTTGCGATCAAATTGGCGGACCAGGATGTAAGCCTCCGGCTCTCGGGGTCCTGGAAGGGAACCGCCACGGCGAGCTGGGGGCTGGCGTTGACGCCCCTAGGTCTGGCGGTGGCTAGCAACAACACACCCCTGCTCTTTGCCCAGGAAACGGACCTGACCCTTTCTCTTTGGATCCAGGATCGGTGGTTTGTGGAGGCCTCCTTCCTGGACGATTACAAGCTTAACACCTACCGGGCGGGGTACCAGGGGAAGGAACACGAAACGGTCCAGTACGTGGGGGTGGGAAACACGGGCCTCGATTTTCCTACGTTTCCCTACCTGGATTTGGGAGGAGATACGCCCAATTCCTTCGGGGTGTACGGAAAGTTTGGCTCCGGTGACCTGACGCTCCACACCCTGTTCCGGTACGATTCGGCGCTCCGACAGGAAAAAATTTTCCAAGGAAGTAGGGAACGGACGTTTGAGGACCTGCAGACGGGGCAAACCCTCCGGGGCCGCTTTTTTATACTCCCCGATTCGGCCCTGGACGGTACCCCGACGGTGTACCTGGAGGACATCAACGGAAACCTGACGGGAAGCGACGGACGAAGGTGGCGCAAAGCCCTGGCGGGGGAATATTCGGCCAGCGGGACCTACGGTCTTGTGGAATTGGCCGCTACTCCGAAGGGCCGCGTGGCGGTGGTCTACTCCCTGGGGGGTAACGCCACGCCCTGGAACACCTCCTTGGGCGCCTACGGCACCGCTATATCTCCGGGAAGTGGTTTCCTCGGGACGGCCCAAGCCTACTTTGCCCCCTCGGGCCTTAATCTGGCTGATTATCCCCAGCCGGGGGATGATTCGGGTGCGCACATTCCCGGCACCGTAACGATCGACGGAACGAAAGCCCTGGTGATCTACGAGGGGGGTACCTTTTCGCCCTTCGAGGGCCGTTCCCGGTACAGTGCCCCCGTGTCCTCTTCCGCCACCGCGTCTTCCCTGGCGGAAGTGGTTCGGCCTTCCACGGGGGAGCGCTTAGCCGATTACGATCTGGAACCCCTGGACCCCAGTTCCCTCCTGGTACCCTCCGACCGGCCGGTGTACGAATTGTCGTCCCAGACAAGCGGGGGCGATATCCGATCCCCCCAACGTCGTTGGCCCTTGGCGGCCTTAACACCCGAAGCCTACGTTCCCGGGGGACCGAAATCCACGGCGGACCTGGCCCTCCGCTTCGTCAGTTACGGGGCCCCATCGGCCATGAACATCGGGACCGACGTGGTCCCCGGTTCGGTGCAGGTCTACCGCAACGGCATGGTGGACCCCCTGGCGGTGTACGATAAGGAAACGGGGACCGTAACCCTGGAAAGTCCCGTGGGGATCGAGGAAATAGTCCGGATAAGTTACCTAAAACGGGCGGACGAACGGCGTTTTGGAAGCGTCGTCGCGGGCTTTGGGGCGGTATATCAAAACGACGGGCCCTTCGCCGCCTCGGGGGCCCTGGGCCTGCGGTGGAACGTCTCGGGGGACGCCTATTCGGAGGAGGGGTCCACCAACCCGGGAACCATAGGGTTTGGGGGGCGGCTCGCCTGGACCTACCCCCAATTTAGTTCCCAAATCACCGCGGGCTTGGCCTACGAACAGAGGGATACCACGGGGCTCTACCGTATTGCGGGGATGGAGGGAGCGGAAATCGACATGGGCTTAGCCTCCAGCGGCTATTTCCCCTCCGAAACCCCAACCAGCCTCAATTCGGCCTTAACCCTTTCCCTGGACCAAACGAACCGGGCACCCTTGGTGTTTCGAAATTACCTGGTAACGGACCTTCTGGGTCTGACTACCCTAAAACCCATCGAATGGGAGGGAGCCCCGGTGGTTTCCGGGCAGGAGGGGCCGTACCCGGTGTGGGATGATTCTTTAAACATTCGGGTATTGGCGGGGGAGTTTTCCCTAACCCAGGATCGGTATTGGACGGGCTTCCAAATTCCCCTGGGCGATTCGGGGGCCCTTTTAGCCCAGGCCAAAGAGATTCTCGTTCCGTTCCGGTTCTATAATTTTGCTTCCAACGCGGACGTGGAGGTGGATATTCAGTATGGGACCCTGGCTCCGCAAAACTCCGGGGGCGCGGAAAATTCAAATTTGACCATATACCGGACGTTGTATACCTATACCTACGGCGGTTCGGCGGTCCCCACGGCCTGGTCCCAGCTCACCGTTACGCTGAACGACGAGGATAGACGGAAACTCCAGAACGCCACCTTCCTGCGGATCGTGGTACGACAAACCGCCCCCGTTTCTGGAAGCTCGACCACGGGCCGTTTCCTCATCGCCCCGCCGGTGGCCCTGGGCGCCGTGTTTCGATCCGTGACGGTGAACGCCGACCGTATTACCCCAGCCCCGGATCCTTCTACGGGAAGCGGCGCGGCGGTAATCGAGACCCCGGACCCTACCCTCCGTTCGGCCTTTCCCTCGTTCATAGACCGGCTCCACCCAAACGGGGCCACCCAGCGGGTTCTGAGGGAGCTTTGGCAGTCCTTGTATTCGGATCAAGGAGTGGGAGCCGATGGAAGAACCCCCGCCATCCCCCTTTTGGAATACCGGAATTTTACGTTTTTTCTGAAAGGTCCGGCCCCGACAAATACGGCCGACTATTCGACCGCCGCAGTCCACCTCATCGTAGCCCGGCGGCCCGAATCGTACTTGGCCGCCAACCGGAACAATGAAGTGGCCCTGGAGGCGTCGATCCCCGCCTCGGCCTTTGCCCCGGGCCAATGGTCCATGGTAGAGGTCCGCTACGGCGGGGCGAACCAGGGGGTGTTCGTAAACGGCCAAAGGGTAAACGGGGCTCTGTGGATCTACCGGCCTTCCGTGGCGGCGAACATCGGAGGATCGACGGATACGGGGGGAACCGGGGCCCCGTCATCCGCCGGGACGGGTTCCCAGACGGTCTTTTCCGCATCTTCGGGGTCCGGCACGGGCTACGCGGCGGTTTTTTTAACACCCCCCAGCGGAGGGACGCTGGCGGACGGGACCCTTTCCATCGATGAACTGACCCTCCAGGACCCGGCCCCCAATTACCGGGCGAACCTGGGGGGAGCCCTTAGCTGGAAGATGGACGGACCGGTGGTTTCCTACCGGGGGAAACCCCTTCTGACGGACCTGAGCGTCCAGACGGCCATGGAATCGGCGGTTCAGGGGGATCCCCTCGCGCAGGATGGGAACCCTTCGGGCCGGGCCGCCGTGGCGTCCCGAAGCGCCGCCTCGGTAAAGTTCCTGGGGGCCTCCCTGTCGGGGAACCTGGGGCTCCAGGTTTCCAACGCCTACAGTAGCTGGAACGGGGGACACGCCATCACCCTACCCCTGGGAAATCTCTCTACCCAGGATACGTTTTCCGCGTCCCCCTCCCAGGGGATCCTCCTCCATCGGCTCTCCACGGCCCTGAGCGCCCCCTTCCAAAGCTCCCTGCAGGCGGAAACGAGCATCGCCTCCCTGCAAAAACAACGGTCCTGGCAGGTCCAGGGGGGCTATAGCCGGGACAATCAAAACGCCCCGGGCCTTCCCTTCACTACCCAGGCGGGAGCCCAGGCTCGATGGACCAGGACGATCGATCAAAATCCCGATCCTACCCTCTCCTACGGCGAGCTCTGGACAGAGAGTCTTTCGGATATGGTGATCGATCCGGGTTGGGGGGTCCGGAAACGGGAAACCGGGGCGACCTTTTCCTTCGGAATTCCGACCCAACCCTTAGGATTCGGATTTCGTTCCGAAGGGAGCCAGACTGCGGCCCTCTCCACGGGAACCACCGATTCCAGCCTCCAGGGGACCCTGGAGTTTCCCTTCACCATTAGGGCCCTTAAGGGTACCCTGCGCCAGCAGAGGATGGTGACGCGAAGTTTAGCCGTCGTGGGTCCCGATGTGTCCAGCGACCTTTCCCGCTTTGGGGAGGGGTTGTACGATTACCGGGAACTTTGGGCCCTGCCGCCCCTGTATACCCTTTACGATGGAGGCCTAGGGTCGCGGATCCAGGACTTGGCGGTCCAGTCGTCCTTTTATACGTCCACCAGGGCCCTAACCTTTACCGATGGTTCTTCCTTTAACCTAGGGCTACCGCGAACCGAGGGGCCCTGGGGTCTTCTGGTCCCCGCTTCCCTTTCTTCGGGGCTTAAAAGGACCCTCCAGAGACAACTGGATACCCTTCAGGATACCCTCGCTTTAACGGGGGCCTTGGATTTTACCGCCATGAACCTGTTCGGGGCCTTTGGAACGAATCCGGTCTTTCAATTTTATAAAAGCGATGAATTTTCCCACCATATCGAAGGCAACTGGTCCTGGCCCCAATCGGGGCCCAGCACCTGGAGAATCGCGTCGAGCCAAAATTTAGGGTTTTATGGATTTGTGGGGGCCCAGCTTCTCCTTACCCACACCCTCACCACCACCAACAGCGGCTGGAGCGATGGTATACGGTCCACCTGGACGGTTCCGACGGACCATAGTTTACTGGGCCTTATTTACGACCGGATGACCGATAGAATGGGAAACCTTAAAAACATGCCCGCCGTTCAGGAGTTGGCCAAAACCAAAACCGAGCGACTGCGGCGGGAATCCCTGGAAACGGTGGCCGATTTTACCGGAACCGGTTCTTTTACCCTCACGGTGGGCCACGAATCGATCGTCCGGATTCCCGGCCGATTGGCCCTTTCGGCCTTTGGAAACCTGGAACTTTTGCGGGATTACGGGACCAAAATCACCACGATCCAAACGATTCTAGGAACTTCTTTAAAGATAACCTATTGAGGGCCCCTTAAAAAATGGTGCCATTCTTATCGGGGACCCATCCGGTGTTGTTCAATAATCCGTCGAAGTTCCTCCGTAGCGGCCCCTCCGTCCCCGGTAAAGGATACCCACTGGGCCTGGGGGATGGAGGCGAAAAATGTTATCTGCCGTTTCGCGTACCGCCGACTGTTTTGGGCCACCAGTTCCTGTACGGCCGGAAGGTTTTCCGCCAGATGGAACGGGGAACCCCCGTCGGAGGCGTTGGGTTCTTCGATAAAAAACTCCCGGTACCCGATGGCCCTGAGCCCCGGATCCCGGGGACCGTAACCCCGGCGGACTAATTCCGCCACCTCCAGATCTAGGCCCTGGTCGAACATGGCCGCAGTCCGCCGATTGATCCGGCGGTACAGCTCGTCCCGGTCCCGCTGAATACCCAGGATTAGGAACCGATAGGGGGGCCGTCCCAATTTTTTCTGATCCTGGGCGGCGGCGCCCGCGGGAGCGAAGGAACTGAGGGGCCTTCCGGAGGCTCGGTACACCTCCAGGGCCCGGAGAAGCCGATAGGTATCGTTCACGTGGATTCTCGACGCGCTTACGCTGTCAATGGCGGACAATTCTTCCAGTAATGCCTCGGCTCCCCGGCTGGCCAGGTCCATTTTAAGGTTTTCCCTGATCGTCGGGTCCGATGGGGGCGCGTCCGGCAGGCCCAGCACAAAGTTTTTAAGGTAAAAACCCGTTCCCCCCGAAACCACGGGCAGACGGCCCCGTTGGCTTATCTCCACACAGGCCCGATCGGCAAGACGGACAAAATCACCCACGTTAAACTGTTCATCGGGGTTGCGTATATCGATAAGATGGTGGGGAAGCTGTTCTAAAATCTGGCCCCGGGGTTTTGCGGTACCGATGTCCATGCCCCTGTACACCTGCATCGAATCCGCGGAGACCACCTCCGCGTCGGCAATGGACCGGGGCCCCGAAAACAGACGTTCTAAAACCTCGGTTTTTCCAGACGCGGTAGGACCAAAAAGGATCAGTACCGGAAGGGGGGATAATTCCGGCATGGGAACGTTATTCTTCCAAACGGAATTCTATGGCCTTTGTAAATATTTGACGAGCCGCCAGAGAAACAACCTTTCCATCGTTTTCTTCAATTTCAGGGTCGTTCATCATCGACAGTTGATAGGATCTTCGGGACGCGGCGCTGGTAATTTCGTACATATTACCTTTATATTCTACTAACTGTTCCAAGGGAAATATCATTCCGTTTTCCTCCAACATACCCTATAATATACATTTGGTGCATCCCTGTATAGAGGAATTTCCGCCGTATTGCGTTGGAGGCGCGGTGGCGGTATAGTTATAGAATGAAGAAAAGATTTTTACCCCTAATCCTTTTGGTTCCCCTTATGGCGATGGCCCAGGAAACCAAACCCGTTATCGTGGTTTTACCCTTTACGGGGACCTCCGTCAACGCAACGGAGGTCTCGGTCATCGAAAATCTCGTACAATCGTACATTTCAGAGTTAAACGATTTTCGGTTGGTTTCCGAAGCCGATAGGGATAAGGTCCTTTCGGAATGGGAGTTCTCTTCCTCCGACGCTTCCAAGGGAAGTGCCATCGGAAAATTGCTCACGGCAGATTACCTGTTGTACGGAACCATTGGAACGGTCGGAGATAACAAGGTCCTTACTCTGGATGTGGTAAAAGTTCAGACCGGTGAAAAGTTAAGTTTTTCCTCCATCAATAAAAGCATGAGCGATCTAGCCCTGGGGGCCCGGGCTCTGGTCCGCCAAGCCTTGAACCGGAGGGCTTCGGATTCTACCAGCGGGGTTTCGGAAACCCCGGAAGTTATAACGGAAGATAAAATCGTTGGAAGCTGGCGGGGGGACAAGGGCTTGGAACTGGTACGCGTATACCCTGGGGGTGTCGCGGTGGCTATTTTATCCAGCGGCGCGAAAATGGAACTGACCTACACAATTCAGGATAAGGAAATTGAATTGGTGCAAAGTTCCCCCAACACGGAGCGGTATTACCATCCCGTGCCCTACGCGGTGGCCCGGCAACTGGTGTCCCTAGCCAAGCCCATGAGGTGGCGTTTTCAATTAGTTTCCAACGGGAGCGTTTTACGGGGTACAAAAATAGCTACGGCCCTTCGCTACCACGGAGACACCATAGACGAGGTAATCCAGGATTCGTCCCGGGAAGCCGAATGGACTAAAATTACCCGGTAAGAGCCCCGGCTCGTCGCCTTCGGAACTTTTTTTTACTAAGGGAAGAAAGGGACAGAGCCAGGTACACCCCAAGGCCCGTTATCACGGACATAATACGGAGCAGGTCCTCCGAAAGGGTCTTTAACCGTTTGGGGATTAACAGTTCCCCCGCTTTCTGTTGGTTTCCCGATACACGGTGAAGATCCACTATACGGATGAACCGTTCATCATCCTTCCCGTACCCCAGATCCCGGGCGTATAACGTCAGGGTATCCTTATCGTACCGTAACGCGTCCAGGGACCCGTTCAATTCCACGTTGATATCCCGTAAATGGGATAGATTTTCCGCCAAACGGTCCCGTTCGGCGGAGAGATACCGCATGGCGAAAATCCCAGTGGCGCCGAAAAAAATGGATAAAACCGTGTATACGGCCACCGCTACCCATAGGGATACGAGGATTTTAAAGTAATTCATCCCCCCTATTTACGGAAATTTCATGGGGGGACTTAAGAAAACTCCATTGACAATGGTAAAATCCATGGGATACCATTATAGCGATGGGATTTATGGTAGTTTTTAAAAAAAAGGATTATACTATAGACGTTCGGACGCCGATATTTGCGGTACGAGTGTTATACCGAATGGGAGTGGGCAATGGCAATCGATAAAGATCCTTCGATATATCGTGATCGCGGTACAATCGGGTCCTCCGATGAACTCGATGAGTACGGTGTATGGGTAAAAAGCGAACCTCAAGACCTTCCGTCCTCCGATGAGGCCCCGGGGGCTCTTCACGAGCCCGACCTTCCGGATATCGAGGATCTTCCCGATCTAGAGCTAGATTCCGACACCAACCTGGATTTTTCTTCCTTTGAGGAAGTTAAATCATCTGGAACCGAAGAGCCCATGGAATTTGATATTCCTTCCATCCCCGAGGATGAACCGGAGCATTTGGCCCCCCTTTCGCCGGAGCCAACGTTGAATGAAGATTTTTCCGTGGATGAAGTATCGGTAATCGACGAGGGGCTTCCGTCCTTCGAGGATATCGCCTCCTTTGAGGAAGAAAATGCCGCAGATACGCCTTCCGTTTCGGCCAACGATTTTGCGGAATTGTCTATGGATGATTTCTTAGAAGAGGGCGGTGCCCCGGACCTTTCTGGAAAGGAAACGGAAAATCTACCGGAAGAACAGCCCTTGGATTTAGATTTGGAGTTCCACGAAGGGGAAACCGTGGAATCGGAAAGCCCCGAGGCCTCTTCCAAAACGAACACCAGTGGTTCTATCCAATTGGAGAACGTTTCTGAATTCGACGATTTTTTAAGCGATCTTTCCAAATCCGAGGAAGAATCGTCTCCCAAAATCGATGAAAACCTGGCCATTTCCAGTTCCGAGGGCAAGGCAGAGCGGGTGGTCGAATCGATGGAAAGCCCCGCTCCTAGGAATACCCCTTCGTCGGTGGATCTTTCAACCCAGCTTTTAATGCGCATAGCCGAAGAGCTTTCTTCGATTAAAAACGAAATTTCCAGTTTAAAAGGGGAGCTTGCATCTTTTAAGGCGGAAACAAAAACAGCCCCCGAAAGTGCCGTAGCGGAAGAAAGTTCCAGTAGCGGTTTCTTTGATGAAGAGGATGATGAAAAAATTGCCCTAACGGGTGATGAGCTGGACAACATACTGAACACGGCGGATTTTACCGAGGAAGCGGGTTCTGACGCCACCGAAGAAACCGATTTTTCCGAATCCATGGACTATCTTTCCGAACAACCGGATATTTTAACCGAAGAATCCGAATCCGCCGCGCCGGAAGAGTTTACCCTGGAAGAAGGACCCGCGCAGGAAGAGGTAATTCCAGGGCTTTCCACGGAAGAGAGCGCGACGGAAGAGAGCGCGACGGAAGAGGCCGCGACGGAAGAGACCCCTACAGAAGAGTCGGTTACGGAAGAAATCGTATTGGAAGAGGCCCCTTCGGAATCGACGCTCCCCGAAGAGTTGGTGGAGCTTCAGGAAAATGGGGTACGGCCCATAACCGAAGCGCCGGAGGATACCAGCTACTTGGAAAGCGAGGTATTGGAAGAGGATAACCTCGACCTTTCTCAGGCGATTATCGATGAGCCGGATCTGACGGGGGTCGTGTTAGAAGAAGCGCCTGTGGAAGAACCCTCTATCGAAGCTATTCACATTGACCTGGATATGGAAGAGTCCCTCCATGTGGAGGACCGGGAAGGGGAAATCGAGGGTCCCTTGGAAGAAGAAAGCACCGAGCTTGATATTCCGACCTTTGAATCCGAATCCCTACCCCCTTTGGATGAAGAAGTCCCCCTTATCCAGGAGGATAATTTTTCCGAACTGGTTCCCGAGGGCTTTGTCGTAGAACCGGAAGAAACCCCAGAAGAGAGCTCCATCCCGTCCTTTGAGGAAGAAATTCCCGAGGTTTCGGAGGCGGCGGAAGAGACGGTGGGTGAATTGGTCGCCGAAGAATTGGAAACCCCAGCGCTTCCTGAAAAGGAGATCGGGGCGCCGAGCGCTGAACCTCCCGTTCCGGAGTTAAATAATAGTATCCGGGAAGAGGTTAAAACGGTTCTTTCCTACATGGACCAGTTATTGGAATCCCTACCGGAGGACAAAATAGAAGAGTTTGCCCGGTCCGAGTATTTTGACACCTATAAAAAACTTTTCGAGGAATTAGGTTTAGTATAATGGGCCTTTTGGATAAAGCTCAATCCAAGAGCCAATCCACCGCCGTAAAGGGGCTGTTGAAGAAGGCGGCAGACTCTAAAGGGAAGGCCGCCGAAGCCCCAAGGGGCGAGAGTTCCGTAGAAATAGATTCATCGAAAAAAAGCGTTATAGACTTTATGGCTATTACGCTTATCGAACGAATAAACCGACTTTCCCCTTCCCCATCCAGGACCTTCACGGCCCTATCCCTTTTAAAGACCTACGCATCCTTCGCGGCTGGCCTTTGTGTGACCCCTAGGGGGGATGTCTACGAAAGTTACGCTTCCATTGGGCTGGAGGACCCGAAAGTATCCATCCCCGCCGCGATACTTCGGCAAGCCCTTCAATCACAGGACCCTTCGGAGGTCAAATCCATAGGGACCCCTAAAACTCTGGGGATTCTCTACAGAAGCGACGAAGTGCCCGTTTGGGCTATTCCTCTTACATCGGATCCTTTTCACTCTCCCCTGTTGTTAATCCTGGAGAACCCCACAACCCCCTTTGAAACGGAAAATGTTCTTTCTATCGTCCAATCTTGCGCCCCCGTTTTTTTTGAGACCCCTCCGACGGGGGAGGATGTAAAGTCTAGAACCACCGAATCGGATAGGGAAATTCGTATCTTTTTAGAAAAAGCGTTTGGTCAATTCCAAAAGGACGATAAGGGTATTTTGATCCTTGTTTTTAATGCCGACGAACCGGGGGATAGTTCCCTTTCCACCCTGTCCGACCGCATGGAAAATACGGCCCTAGTTTTCACGACCCCCAAGCATCGCCTCCTGGTGGCCTGTTCCGCCCTTCAGGATCCCCTTCTGCTGGGAACCCACGTATCAAAAATTACAAAGCTAAAACCTCTGGGTTCCTTTAAGGCCCCTTCGGTGGAAGCGGCCCTCGGATCCCTTCAGTCTATTCCATAACCATGGATGAACAGCTTATTCCAAGCTCCAAGGGTCCCCCGACGGTAACCGTCGGAAATTTGTTGATCCATTCACGGTTTGATCCGGTGGGGGAAGCGGCTCGTTATGTGGCGAACCTCCCTTTGGAAGGGACGGTAACCATATTTATTTTGATCGAACCCGCTTTGGGCTACCTGGTAGGCCCGCTAAAAAAAAGATTCCCCCGCTCTAGGGTTCTCTCGATCCATTGCTCCTCCTTTTTTTTATACCAGGTCCCGCAAATCAAGGAAATTGTACCCCCGGATTTCCAGTGGTCCCCCGACTCGCCTTTGTCCCTGTACGCTTTTTTAGAGCAACACCTTCGGGAAGAGGAGCTTCCTGGGGTAAAGGTGTTGGAATGGCGTCCCAGTTTACGGGCGTACCAAGAAAGGGCTTTGGATGTTTTGAAAGGGGTGAACGGATTTTTGAAATTTGCCCACGCGAACCAACGGACCCAAAGGGCCTTCGGCCTACGGTGGTTTAAAAACGCCATCAAAAATAGCAGTCTCGATCATCCAACGTTTATTTTAAGAAAGACAAACCAGGCCGTTTTGGTCGTCGGAGCGGGTCCCTCCGTGGAAAACCAAGGGGCTGGGATTATCGAGTTTCAAAGGGAAAAAAAGGGTATTGTGATTGCCGTTTCTTCCGCCGTGCAGGCCCTTTTGGAACGGGATATTCGACCGGATTTGGTGGTTACCACGGATGGGGGGCCCTGGGCTCAACATCATCTTTTCCCCCTTCTGCGGGAAGCCGCTCGCGGTAAACCGATTCCCCTGGTAGCAAGCCTTACGGCGTATCCGCATTCCCGGATGGAAGGCCTTCCCATCCTTTACAGTAACGACGGCAGTCTGTGGCAAAACCTGCTTCTTCAAAGGAAAAAGCTACCCCATTTTACCCTTCCCCAACGGGGTACCGTCACCGCTACGGCTATAGATGTGGCCCTCTATCTGAGCAAGGCTCCGATATTCGTTTTGGGAATGGATCTATCCCATCGGGATCTTCAAACCCACGTCCGTCCCTACGCCTTGGATTGGTACGTGGAACAGGGGGTTTCCCGATTGGCGCCCCACTATTCCCTCGTCTTTGAGCGGTCAAGAAAGATTATTTCCGGAGGGAGCTTGGATGTGTACGCCCGTTGGTTTGAAGAGCATCGAGGGCTCTTTAAAAATCGGGTGTATTCTTTTTTGCCCGATCACCCGTTTCTACCTTTTTTAAAGGATGGAGTTCCAAACCCTTTACCGGTTTCCGATGGTTCTTGGATAGAGTTTTTACCCAAAACTGATTGTGCGCGGGCTATCCCCCTCCGACGATCCTTTGAAACCACCCTGGAGGATGATAGAAACGCCAGGGTACTCCTGGAAGAATTAAACCAATTATTTTTTTGTTCCTCCGACGGGGGGACCGAATCGGGGATTTTAAGCATGATCGACCAGTGTCTGGCCCGGTACGAATAGGGAACGAAACAGTATGGATGAACGGTATTTTTTTGAGCGTAACTTACTTGCCCTGGCCTCTTCGGATCCCGAGCTGGCTCGACGTTTGACCAAATCGATTACCACCCAGGGGCGGTATAAAAACCTCCTATCCCGAACCGGGGAAACGGTTCCCGCCCTGGTGGATAACAGTGGAGCCGCCCACCCCCTGCACTCCCTTATGGATCCCCGCCGGGAGGGAAAACGGCTCGTGGAAACCCTACGGGGTGGGGGCTTTATCGTTTTTTTAGGTTTAGGGGGGGGCTTCGCGGTGGAAGCGGCCCTGGAACGGTCGGACGTTACGGGTATTGCCATAGTCGAATACGATATCGATGCCTGCGCGGAACTTTTGGCTTCCAAGGAGTATATAAAAATATTTGGGGATCCCCGGGTTCACCTCTTGGTGGATCCGGATGAAAAGGAGCTCCGGGATTTTATTCTGCAGACCTACCAGCCCGCCCTGTTCGGAGGGATAAGCGTTTTGCCCCTGCGGACCCGCCTTGAGTGGGCCGAAGCTACGTTCAATCGGGCTACGGAAACTATCCGTTCGGCCATCGACGCGATTTCCGACGATTATTCCGTTCAAGCGTACTTTGGCAAACGCTGGTTTTCCAACACCATCCGGAATGTACGGGTCGCGGATCGAATCCAAGAACCCCTGGCTCCCATACGGAACATCGCGATTACCGCCGCGGGTCCATCCTTGGACGATCAAATAGGCCTTTTAAAGGAAAAGCGATCCTCCCACTACCTTTTAGCCACCGACACGTCCCTCCCCGCCCTGTTAGCCCAGGATCTCCAACCCGATGCGGTCATATCCATAGACTGCCAACACATCAGTTACTATCATTTTATGCGGGGGATCCCTAAAAACACCACCCTCTTTCTGGATTTAGCGAGTCCCCCCTTGGTGGCCTCCCAAGCCCCCCAGCCTCGGTTTTTTTCCGGGGGGCATCCATTGACCAGGTACGTTTCCCAACATTGGCGGCCCTTTCCCCAGATAGACACTTCCGGAGGAAACGTAACCTACGCGGCGGTGGTTTTGGCGGATCTCCTGGGGGCCGAAAGGATAGAATTATACGGTGCCGATTTTTCGTACCCCCAGGGCTCTAGCTACGCCCGGGAAACCTATATCCACACCTATTTCCAAAAATTCCAAAACCGCTTTCTTCCCTTGGAAACCGAGTTTATACAATTTTTATTTAGAAATGAGTCCTTGGATCGTGTATTTTCTCGTGGATTTTGGCGGTACGAAACAAAACCCCTGGAAGGGTACAGGAAAAAATTGGAGCGGCTATCCCAAACCTTGGGGGCCCAGTTGGTTCCCATTCCAGGGCGGGGACATCCCATCGATGTGGGCTTGGTTAAACCCCCAAGGATCCGGGGAGCCATTCCCCTCTTCTCTTCTGGACGATCCAATTCGACATCGGATGATTTTTTACGGGGCTACAGGGAGCGTCTGGGGGAGCTTACACCCCTTCAAGGCTCCTTAGCTTCTTATCTTTCCAAACTGGACGGCGAAAGCCGGGATCTGCTTATGACCCTCCTTCCAACCGCGGCGGCTCTTAAAAAAAAGAACCCTCACCTAACGCCGGGGGAAACTATCGAAGCGGTAAAGGCCTTCGGTATCGCCGAATTGGACCGGCTTTTAAAGCCAAGCCAGGGCCCCATAGCCGACGAAGGATTCATCCATGCGAACATCGGCGCTGGTGCCGTAGGCCAATAGGGTCCCTTTTTTGTCGGTATCCTGGGACGAAAAGCCCAGGGCCCCCAAGACGGCACCGGCGGAACAGGCGGAATAATCCTTCAGGGCCCTTCGGATTACCTCATCCGGGGCTCCGGAGCACACGGCGTCTATAAAGGCCCTATCGTTCACGGTTCGGACCCAGTCCAACGCCGCCTGTCCGGTACCCCGGGGGGTAAAATCATAATTGGGACCGTAGTGGGTTAAATCGGTGGAGCCGAGAAAAACGGCACGGCGGCCCAAGGTCTCTCCCAGGCGTCGGATGGTCTTTCCAATTTCAAAGGAATCCCGATTCACGGGGAGTCGTAGGTAGAGAATTTTCGAGCGCGGGAAAAGGACCTCCACAAAGGGCAATTGGACTTCCACGGTGTTATCGGGGTACCGATCCTCCCGGAGGGGAACTTCCTTCATAAGAGCGGACCTGAATTCTCCGTCGATTTCCAGATAGCCCCCCGGGGTTTGAACTCGGTCTTCCATGGCCGCAAGGGGCGGATCTAGGGTACCCAGATGGCCCCCCGCGATTACCACGGTGTCGGCCTGGGGATCCAGGGCACAGTGGGCTATCAGGGCTATGGAACCGGAAAAAAACCACCCCGCGTGGGGAGCCACGCTGGCCCGGGCGGTTCCGCGATTGGTTGGTCCATAGGAATCCTTGGACGAGTGGAGCTGTATGAATTCCTCTACCTCCGATGGTGTATCGGGGTACCAACCCACAGGTAATCCTCGTTTTCTTTCCCCCATGGTATTTCCTTTACTTTTATCCTAGCACGGAAAAAGAAAAACGTATATAATAAGGAGCATGATACGAAAATTCAATTCCGTAGTCGCCCTCCTCTGTATTATTGCCTATGTTTTTGCCCTTGGATTCACGGCGTACAGAATCGTTTCCAGCGTATCGGAACGAAAAGGCTTGGCGGAGAAGGAATTCCGCGATCTGGTTGACCGGGCTTCCGCCGCGTCGGTTTTAGGGTTCATGGAACAGCCCTTTAAGGATGCCATAAAGGATACGGTCCTTTCATCAAAAACCCTGGACGCCATAATAGTTTCGGGACCCACGGGTCCCGAATACGCCCTGGAAAAGCGGACAGGGTATTTGACCTGGGTGGATTCTTTTCCCCGTTTTGTCTTCCGATTCGGGACGTCCCGGGCCCCCCTCTTTTCCCCCCTGCGGATAGATGGCATTCGTAACGCCACGATCAGCGCGGTGGCCGATTACATCGATTATCCGCTTATTCATGGAATACTTATCCAAGCGCTGGGAGCCATAGGTATAGCCCTCATCGTGGCCCTGTTTACCCTAATCTTTACTGTTACACCAAGGGCCGCTCCTACGGTGGTAGATGATAGGAAGAAAACAAAATCCTATAAACCCCAAGAATCCATGGTAGAAGAACAACCCTTTGATATTCCCGACCTGGGCCTTTCCCACATCCAGGGTGCCGAAGAGGACTGCGGCCCCCAGGGGTTGTATTCATCCCGAAGTAATATCTGTTGGGAATCCTACACCCACGATCGTTTGGAATCGGAACTCCATCGGTGCGCATCCTTTGAACAGGACCTCTGTTTTATCGTCGTGGAAAGTCTTAATTTTGAGGAATGGGAAAGTTCTTACCGAAATTTTACCGAAGCGGCCATAGGCTTTTTTACTTTTAGAGATTTGTTGTTTGAGAAGGGCCGGGGAGGCATTTCAATTATTCTTCCTAACGTGGATTTGGATCATGGAATCCGTATGGCCGAAGAATTCCGAAAAAAAATTGGGGCCCTCCCATCCCAGGGAGAACATTCGGAAAACCGCTCTGACCTGGTTATCGGATTAAGCAGTCGCTCGGGGCGCTTGGTGGATGCGGATCGGTTAATGCTAGAGGCGGAACGGGCCTTGGAAAAGGCTAAGGCCGATCCCTCTTCTCCGGTGATCGCCTTTAAAAGCGATCCCGAACGGTACCGGGCCTTTATTCAAACTAAACGATAGGGAAAAGGGGAAAAGCCCCGCCTGGGGTCCCCCCATGCGGGGGTCCCCGAGGGAAGCCATCCCGCCACGGAGGAGGCGTCGGGACAGCCACCATTTAGTCGCACCGACGCGACAAACCGCTAGCTCTTGGGGGCCCTGGGCGTTGTTCCCCCGGTACTGGGGGGCGAGGAAGCGTAGAAATAATCCCGGCTTTTCACGATTTGATTCACCGCCCAACCGGCTACCGCGTACCCAAAGGGGGAAGTCGAAAGGGTAGCCTTCCGTTTTGAATCCGGAAGCGCTTCGCCGATGGTAATAATTCTATTAGATCCGTCACCCAATTCAAGGGTTATCACAGCCCCCGTTCCCAAGGGCGATTCCTGCTGGGGACTGAGAAAATCCTCCCCCTCCGCCTCTAGGATCGATTTAACCCAGGCTTCCGCTTTTTGGGGATCCACCTTCTTGGTCCGATCCGAAGTGATAACCCATTGATCCTTATCGTCCCGGCTTAAAATATAATCGTCCTTTTTTAAAATATCCCCGTTTAGGACCACGTGGATCCGTTGAACCTGGTTGGCTGTGAGGGCACCCTTGCCGGTGGAGGGGAAAAACCGTAAATCGTACCAAGATCGATTGGTGTCGGAACCGTAGGACGAGAATCGGTCTATGCCGGAACGGACTTCCTTGGAAGCGGCGCTCCGAATATACACAGCCCTTCCAACCGCGTCCCGGTTTCCTATAAAAAGATCCAGGACGGGGGTGTTTTGGTTTGCACCGTAAAGGGTAATTCGACTAGCGTGGTCCCCATCCACACCCAGCTTCGCGTACGCTTCCTCCGTAGTGGCCCTAACGGGGTATTCCGCCTGTTTTGCCAGGGCCGAAAGGAGGTCCTGAACCCGTTCTTGCTTTACGGGGTACGATCGGCCATCCTTTTGATCGAACCACAGGGTGTCCTTTTTGACCAAAACCACCGGTTCCCCGTTTTTTGTATCCCTGGGGGGCGTTATTTCTACCTTGTAAATTGAGGCTAACTCTGCGGGGGTTAACCAGGCGTATAGGGCCGACTGACTGGCCATCCGTTGGGGATCAAACACCATAGTAGCCACAAATAATAGGGCTAGAAGCCCGAAGATACCCGAATACAAAAGGGCTTTACGCTGAAATGACATTGGCTTCCTCCTTTCCTTTAGACTTCCTTCTGAGGGAACGAACAATACCAAAGAGTATTACGAGCAGGGGAATGAGCACCACGTTTAAAAATTGGGCAAACAGTGCCGTTTGAGCCCGAACAGCGGTATCGCTTATGGCGTCCAATCGACCGACTCTGGGGGCCCGGTTATGAATGGCGATGATATCCCCATCGTTCCCCAACCAGTCGGCCGCCTGTACGAGGAAGTCCAAATTTCGATCGCTATGGGTGTATTGGATCAAGGAGGTGGCAAAATTCCCGTCCCCCACAACGATAATTCTGCTGGATTTCGGTGCTTGGGGGAGGTCGGGAAGGGGTTGGGCGACACCGGGGCGGGTCGGTTTTGGTTTATGGGCAAACCAACTGGGGAAGGTTCCCGTCAACGCCGCCACCAGGGGCTTCTGCCCCTGGGTTTTGTCCCTTTCGGCGGTGAACATCATGGCCATATCGGGGTTAGCGACAAAGTCCTTGGTCATAAGCCACGCGTCGGGGGTACTAGATGCCAGCGTCTCAGCCTGTACGGTGGCCGGAGGGGCCAGCTTGAGGGGGCTGGGCCAATACAGATCGATACCGGCGAACCGGGCGGTTATGGGGTTGTTTTTATTGGCGTACTGTTGCAGTACCGCGACCCACTCGGGGTACCGGAGAAGCTGTAACTGCATGCCCCCGGAGGGGCTCATGGTTTGGTAGGGAATGGTCAGGGCCGCTTTGTCCAGGACTAAAGAAGGTTCGACGGTAACCCCGTAACTGGATAGCATGGCTAAAAGGCCCTTATCCTTTACGGAACGGGCCTCTAAGTTGGAGCGGGAATCCACAAAAACCCCATTAACACCAAAGAGGACCTTGCCCCCTTCCTGGATGTACCGGTCAATTCGATACAGGGCCCAATCGTCCAATTCTTCGGCCCCCCCAAACACAAACAATTCGGGGAGGGTATCGGGAATTTCGTCCCCCGCCGTGATGGGCCGCACCTGGTACCCCGCCTGGGTAAGGGCTTGGGAAAGGTTGTTATAGTCGCCGGACCAGGTTTTATCCGCCTGGGCTACAATAACCCCCACATCCCTGGAGGTATTCCGTACGAGGGACCGAATCCGGGAAGTAAGATCGTATTCTAAGGTGTCCAACGAGAAGACCACCGGTATGGTTACGGTTTTATCCAGGTATTCCAAAACGATTCCCGTATAGACTGTAGCCACGCTGGCTTGATCCGTTTCCATGGTTTGAATCTGTTGCGGCTGGATCCCCAGCTGTTCCACCGCCCCAACGGTTCCCGCTTTAACCGGGTCTTGGACGATTACCCGAATTTTCCCGTGGGAATGGGCCTCGTATTCCTTAAGCAGGTCCTCAATTTCTCCGGGCACGGGGTGTAATTTCGCTAATTTTTCGGAAAGATAATAGGTAATCGTTAGCCGTTCGGGAATTTCTTTATATAAATCCATGGAAACCTTAGAGAGGGTATAGGCCTTGCCTTCGGTAAGATCTATACGGGACCAAATCCGTTGGGCGTTCAAAAGGGCTAGGATAAAAATCCCCACGACGAGCAGGGTAAGAATACTCACTTGCTTTTTATTCATGGTTAACTCCATTTCCTAAAAAGAATGACCCGGGTGTTGATAAAAAGGAGTAGGGCGGTGATTAAAATAAAATAAGCCAAATCCCTCGTATCGATTACCCCCTTGGAAAAGCTTTCAAAATGAAAGGCCAGGGAAACATAATTGATAAGGGCCGCTAAGGACAGGGGGACATCAAAGGTAGAGGTTATTTGATTGATCAGCGTGATAATCAAAAGGATGATAAGGCTTCCTAAAAAGGCGCTCACCTGGTTTTTTGATAGGGCGGAAAAGAGAAGTCCCGCCGAGGTGGCTACGGCGGCCAAAAGCAGGGCCCCCAGGTATTCCCCTACGATGGCTCCCCCGTCAAAATGGCCCAGGGGTAGGAGGCTAATCGGGATGGGAAGGCTTAAAATCAGGGCTATAAGAATTACCGTATAGGAGGATAAAAACTTTCCAATTACCAGCTCCCATTCCGAAAAAGGCATGGTTAAAAGGAGTTCCGCCGTCCCGGTCTTCCGTTCTTCCGCCCAACTTTTCATCGTAATCGCGGGGATAATGATGGTAAAAACTATGGGAAATACGGAAAAGTACGACCGAAGGGACGCGGTGTCCATGGCGAAAAACCGTTGCACGTAAAAAAACCACAGGGATGTAAACAGAAGAAAGAAAACGATAATCCCGTAGGCTACGGGGGAATTAAAGGTGGAAAATAATTCCTTCCTTGTCAAAGCAAGGGAACGGTGGATCGATCCTTTCATTTCGATTCTCCTTCCGTAGTAAGTTTTACAAAGATATCCTCCAGACTAAACCGTCGGCGGTTCATCTGCAGTATTTTTATATGGTGGTCCACGGCCCAATCAAAGATACCCTCCCCATCGTTCATGGTTTTGGATTCTACATTGGAGGGGATAAAAAGACGGAGGGAAATTTTTTCGTCGCCAATTTTTTCCACATGGTTAACCGAAACCTGGGCCCCCAACTGTTCGACCATCGGTGAAATTTGTTCCGAAGAAACCCCCTTCAGTATCAATTCCCAGGTGTCCCCCCCCTTAAGGGTGGAAGCGATCTCTTCTGCGGTTCCCTGGGCGGCGATCCTTCCTTCGTTGATGATCAACACCTGGGTGCACACGGCTTCCACTTCCTGAAGAATATGGGTAGAAAGGATGACCGTTTTACTCTTTCCTAACTCCCGGACTAAAGATCGAATTTCAAGAATCTGATTCGGGTCAAGGCCGGTGGTGGGTTCGTCCAAAATCAAAATAGGCGGATCATGAAGGATGGCCTGAGCCAGGCCTACCCGTTGCTTGTACCCCTTGGACAGGGTTTCGATTCGCTGGGATCGTACACTTTGTAAACCGCAGGCGCTCAAAACTTCGTGGATCCGTTCGTTCTGTTTTTTGGGATCCAAAAGCCGCGCCTGGGCCACAAACCGGAGGTATTCGTCGGGGGTCAAATCTCCGTAGAGGGGAACGCTTTCTGGAAGGTACCCTACCCGCTGTTTAACTTCCTCCGGATTATCCTGAACGGATATACCATCCACCAGGGCTGTACCCTGGGTCGGGAAATGAAAACAGGTGAGCATTTTCATGATAGTGGTTTTGCCCGCCCCGTTGGGCCCCAAAAGGCCCACCACTTGACCGGTCCCCACGCTAAAGGAAACGTTTTTAACCGCCTCTAGCGTTCCGTACCGCTTGCTTAGGTTGTGAACTTCGATCATGGCAACAACTCCTAATCGATGTATTCAATAGGAAAGACCGCCCTATCCCGGGATAACACCGTATCAGGGAATATGGCTTGGGCTTCCTTTAAAAGCTGTTTCAAGTTGTGTTCCGTGTATCGAGGGCTATAATGAATCAGGGCCATTTTTTTTATTCCCCCCGCTTGGAGGGCTATATGGGCCGCCTGTTCGGCGGTCATGTGTTTCTTTTCCCGGGCGCTTTCTTCCAGATCCTTTTCAAACATCCCTTCGCACACAAAAAGATCCGAGTTTGAAACCTCCGTAGCGATTTCAGGGAACGCGAGGCTGTCGGTAACGTAGGAAAATTTCCGTCCCGAACGGGGAGGTCCCAGAACATCCGCGGGTTTAACCTCCGATCCGTCCGAGGCCTGTACAGTTTCGCCGCCCTGGAGTTTTGACCACAGGGGCCCCCGGGGAACCCCCAGGGCTGTAGCCTTTTCAGGGAAAAAGGCCCCCGGTCGGGGATCCTCTTCCAGCGTATACCCCCAACAGGGTTTTGTATGCCGAAGGGGAAAGGCCCGGATATGGAAGCCCTCCCCTTCGTATACGATTCCCGGTTCGGTCACCTCTTTTACGATGATTTCGTAGTTAATGTACATATCTAAAACCCGGCGGCTCGTTTCGATATACTCGGCTATCCGGGGGGGGCCCACGATGGTGAGGGGATCGTCCCGGTCAACCTGGGATGAGAGCATCAAAATTCCTGGAAGTCCCGTTACGTGGTCCGCGTGGGTATGGCTGACAAAAATAGCGGATATTTTTTTCCACCGTAAATTGAGTTTCCGTAAGGAAACCTGGGTTCCCTCGCCGCCGTCAAAAAGAAACAATTCCCCTTCCCTTCTTAACAGAACGGAGGTAAGGAAACGGTTTGGGAGGGGCATCATGCCACCGGTTCCCAGAATAAAGGCTTCTAGATTCATAGCATCGCAGTATACCCGTGTAGGTTTAAAGGTTCAACGCTCGATTACTCCGTAATTTGCGAATACTTCTAAAACCCTTCCTGGTCCTTTCGGCCAGGGAAAACAAACCCGTTACCAGGGATTTGTAGGCTAAATCCCAACTCCCGCTTCGATGTATTATGGTTCCCCCAAAACCGGTTTTAAACTGGTACAATCCCGCCATAGGATGATGACTATCTAAACGGGGGGGAATCCCAAAAAGGTCATATCGTTCGCAAAGGGCCGCCTTCGCGTCCACCATGGCCCTATACTGTAACCCATAGGGAGCCATAAGGTTACGTTTTTTATCCGAAGAAGCTCCGTATAGATACGTGGCTTCTTTACCTCGAAAAAGCACGATGATCGCCGCGATAGGTTCGGCTTCGTGCTCCGCCACGTAAAGCCGTACGTCCAGAGAACCATCCCTATATTCCCGGGCCTGCGAAAAGAGGGTTTGATAATAATCTAGACCATGGATCGCGATCCTATCCCGACGGGAGGTTTCTTTAAAGAGGGAATAAAAAATATCCAACCCATCCTCGTCCATCCGTCGAATTGCAACCCCTTTTTTCGCTGACAACCGTATATTATACCGCCACTTGCTTTTCATTTGCCCTAACAGTTCTTCTTCCGAAAGTCGAAGGTCGATAAGGACGGTATCCGGGGGTTGAACGTCCGCGCTGGAACGCTTAAAGGGACCGTACACGGGGGGGCGGGGAGTTTCCGGCCCCTCGCTGTACCAGGGGGGATCGAAGCGGATAAATGCCGTGTCGTGGGGTAACAGGTGCTTTAGTGAACGCCCCAGGGCTTCTAACAATCTGCTTCTATCGACGGGGTCCTCGGAAAATCCGGGGGGTAGCTCGGGTCCCCAGGGGACGTAGGCGAAGGATACCCCCGGCCCAAGACGACGGCGAATGACAAGGATAGATGATTTTACCCCCCCATCCCATTCGATTAAAAAGGGGCGGGCATTCCAGCCGAACCGAGCTTTAAAACTTCCCCAAAAGCCCGATTGTAGGAACGAATTTGCGCCATCGCATCGACCCAAATCGGTGGGTGTAAGGGAGCGAAAAAAAGACTGTCCGGAAGGGTTCATCAACCGACCTCGCCGTTGACTACCCTTTGGGTTGAAATAACCGAGTCTCCCAGGGTTAAGGGCTTACCATCCACGGTAACCTTACCATCGGTGGCTCGGATAGGAATAGAAAAGAAGGTGTCAATATCCACTTCCTCCAGGGTCGCGGGCCCGAGTTTTCCCTCGATCCCGACCCGGGTACCCGTGGGGACTAGACCCGCGTCTAGGACTTCGACCACATCGGGACCTTCGCCCCCCTTAATGGAAGCGGCCAATAGCATACCCCGGCTTTCCACACCCCGAAGTTTAGCGGCCTTGAGGTTATACGCCACGATTATCCGCTTCCCCAGCAGTTCATCCTCCCTGTAGTAGGGGACCAGCCCCGAAACGATAACCCGCTCTTCTCCGTTAATTTCCAGGGTTTCAATGTACAGTTTATCCGCCTTGGGATGCCGTTCTATTTTTACGATCTGGGCTACCCGAAGGTCTATTTTATTCAAAAATTTTTCGGTCAAAGGGATTTCCACAATCGTGGGCTGAGCCGCCGGGGGGGCTTCAACCTTCTCCGCCGGTTTATTCGTTGTTTCTGATTTTGCCATGGCTTCAGCCTCTTGCCGATCGGAGCGCTCCTTTTGGCTTCCGGAATACCTATCCCGCAACGTGGCGATTTGGTCATCCTCCAGTTTTGTAAAGAGAACCTGGGGATTGTGTACCCTGGAGAGGGGCGTTAGCTTCCCCACGTCTTTCCAGGAAAGCCCCTGAGGACCGATGGAAAGGCCAAAAAACTCGGCAACCTTTCCCGCGCTTTCGGGAAGGTAGGGGTGGATCATGATAGCCAGATCCTTTACCACGTGGCAGAGATTATAGATTAACGATTCAGCGGCGACAGGATTTTCTTTTCGCTGTTTCCACGGCTCACCATCCTGGAAGGTTTTGTTCGCGAAGGAAGAAAGCTCAAAAATCAAATGGAACGCGTCCCGTAATTCGGCCCCCTCCAATTTTTCTGCAATCTCCCCTTCGTAGCGTCGGACCGTTTCCCAAAACAGGGGATCCTCCGTTCCGGAAGGTACGGTACCGTCGTAATAGCGGCTTACAAAGGATAGGGTCCGGTTGATAAGATTTCCCAAATTTCCTATCAATTCCCCGTTTACCTTTTCTTGAAAATCCTTCCACGTAAAAAGGGCGTCCGATTTTTCAGGACGGTTATAAAAAATATAAAAACGCCAGACATCCGCACCGATTCCCGTTTCCATCACGTCGGTCCCAAAAACGCCGATTCCCTTGGATTTTGAAAATTTACCGCTTTCGTAGTTTAAATATTCGGTGCTGGACATGTGGTGCAACAGGGTCCAGGGATCCCCCGATCCTATAAGACTGGATGGAAAAATTACCGTATGGAAGGGAATGTTGTCCTTTCCGATAAACTGAAAAAGTTCCACCTCCTTGGGATTTTTCCACCAGGAATCCACGAAGGAACGCCAATCGAGACCCTGATCATCCGCGTAGTTGCCGGTCATGGAAATATAGCCAATGGGGGCGTCAAACCAAACGTAAAAAACCTTATCCTCGAAACCCGCCTTGGGAACGGGAATCCCCCACTTTAAGTCCCGGGTAATCGCCCGCTCCTTTAGGCCATCCCGGATCCAGGCGGCGGTCATTTGAACCGCGTTGTTGGCCCAAGCGCCCTTGACCGAAGCTTCCTTTATCCAGGCCTCTAAACGATCCTTAATTTTGGGTAGGTCGATATAGAGGTGTTTTGTGCTTTTCAGATGGGGCGTCTCGCCGCAGGTGGAACAGCGGGGATCCTTTAATTCCGTGGGCTCCAACAATTTTCCGCAGGCCTCGCACTGGTCTCCCCGGGCTTCGGTGTATCCGCAGTGGGGGCAGGTCCCCCGTACGTAACGATCCGCCAAAAAACGTTCGCAATGGGGGCAGTACAGCTGTTCCAGGGTCTTTTCAAGGATCAACCCATGGGCGTCTAATTTTTTAAAGATATCCTGGGTCACCTCCGTATGGATGGGGGTGGAGGTCCGGCCAAATTTATCAAAGGCTATGTTAAACCACCGGTAGATTTGGGTGTGCAGGGCATGATACCGATCGCAAAGCTGTCGCGGGGTAAGTCCCTCTTCTAGAGCCTTGGTCTCCGTGGCGGTTCCGTATTCGTCGGTACCGCAAATATACAGGGTTTCGTAAGCCCGTAGCCTGCAAAAACGGGCAAAAACGTCGGCGGACAACACTTGAATGAGGTTTCCCAGGTGGGGAACGTTATTAACATAGGGCAAAGCCGAAGTGATTAATCTACGCTTCATAATCGCCTACTATAGGTGGGTCTTTCCCCTCTGTCAAGGCAAGGTAATTTTTTAAAAAAAACCAAATTTGAGACAATTCTAAAAACATCAGTTTTTAGAATTGTTCCGCTGAAATCGCAATACCTGTAAGGAATTGCTTAAGTCCCCTCTAAAAACAATTGGTTTTTAGAGGGGACTCGAATTTTAATACAAAAAACAGAGTTTTTGTTGTATAATAAATGTCCCTGTAATATACGAGGAGGAATTATGAATCTATTAGGTAAGGGAACAAAGCGGATTTCTGTTTTAGCCGTTTTGTTCTTCGTGTCGGTACTGGCCTTCGGTCAAAAAATTGACCTGACGGTGCTTGCTACTTCGGATGTTCACAATAACTATCTTCCCTACGACTATTTTTCCGATATGCCCACGGAGCAGTACGGTCTGGTAAAACTAGCCACGGCCATCGAAGCTCAACGGCAGACAAAACAAAACGTACTGCTGGTGGACAATGGGGATACCCTCCAGGGGAACCCCTTTGGGGAGTACCTGGCCAAAAATCCGCCCCAACGGGGCCAGATAAGCCCCATAATGCGGTTGATGAACGCCATGGGCTACGATGCCATGACCCTGGGAAACCACGAATTTAACTACGGTTTGGACTACTTGAACAAGGTAATTTCGGGGGCCAATTTCCCGGTGGTTTCCGCAAATATCGTAAAACCCCATAGCGAAATTCCCTATTTTACCCCCTACGTTATCCTCAGTAAAAGTCTAATCGATCAGGACGGTAAACCCCAGAGGGTTACCATTGGAATTACCGGTTTCGCTCCGCCCCAAATTGTATCCTGGGACGGGGCTAATTTAGCGGGAAAAGTAGAAACCCGGGATATTTACGACGCGGCGGTCAAGTACGTCGCTGAAATGAAAAAGGCGGGGGCCGACATTATCATTCTGCTAGCCCATACGGGAATTGTGGATTTTCCCAGGAAGGGGGGCGAGGAAAACGCGGGGTATTACCTAACCCAGATCCCCGGTGTCGACGCGATCGTCACGGGGCACGCCCACATGAAGTTCCCCGGTCCAGCCTTTGCTAAAATTTCGGGGGTCAATCTTGCGGAGGGAACGATCAACGGGGTCCCCGTGGTTATGCCTAACAGCTTTGCCGACACCCTGGGGGAGATCGACCTTAGTTTTGAAAAAACCAACGGAAGTTGGAAAAGGATAACCGGAACCTCTAAGCTCTTGGCGGCCTACGATACGGCAAAAAAAACAAGCCTCATGGCGACGGACCAAAAACTCGCGGATCTCCTTGCGCCGGAACACCAGGCGGTTTTGAAGTACATCCGCGCCCCCATCGCGGCGGAGGGAAGCGATAACGCCGCAGTACCCGTGGAGTTAACCGCCCCCCTCACCAGTTTCTTTGCCCTCGTTCGGGATGATTATTCGGTTCAAATAATAAACGAAGCCCAGACCTGGTACGCCAAACAAAAGGTACAGGGGACTCCCAACGCCACGCTACCCATCCTGTCCGCCGCGGCGCCCTTCAAAGCGGGGGGAAGACAGGGTCCCAAATACTACACCAATATTCCTGCGGGTCCCCTGGCCTCCAAAAATATCGCCGATCTGTACGTCTATTCCAACACGATCGTCCTGGTAAAAATGACCGGGGCGGAAATTAAGGAATGGCTTGAAATGAGCGCTGGACAATTCAATCAAATCGATCCAGCATTGAAGGATGAACAGAACCTGATCAACGATAAATTTCCCACCTACAACTTTGATGTAATAGACGGGGTGACCTATAAAATCGACGTTTCCGTACCCAGTCGTTACAACGAGGATGGGACCCTTAAGACCGGGGGCGGTCAACGGATCGTGGATCTTCAATTCCAAGGGAAGCCCATCGATCCCGCCCAGGAATTTGTAGTAGCCACGAATAATTACCGATCCTACGGCGGCGGAAATTTTCCCAACGTGAACCCCTCAAAGATAATATTCCAGTCCCCCGATGAAAACCGGCAGGTTATTTTAAAATACCTGGTGGCAAAAAAAGTGGTGACCCCCCAGAGCGATCAAAATTGGTCCCTCGAGATTCCTCAAACCCAAGGCCCGGTGGTTTTCTTTACCAGCCCCCTGGGAGAAAAGCTCTGTCCCCCGGGAATTAAGTTCCTGGGAACCGTAGATACGGGGTACGGCAAGTATTCCATTCAGTGAAGCTAACCGTAAATCGCGAAAATACGGCAAGAGGGTTTTGCAAAAACCATAAATTTTCGCAAAACCCTCAGAAGAGCTGTTAGCGGATTGTTGAAAAACCCGCATCCAGGATTTTTTTTCCAAGGACCCCTGGAGGCATTTGGGCTTTTTGGTTGTGGGTACCCCGGATTAGCTTGGGGTACCTTTTTTTTAGGGAGAGAACTACCTATCCGTGGGAAAGTTGAAGGCTAAACTGGGTTTCCCAGGACTCTTCGGGGGCTAATAGTACCGGTTTGATCAGGACAGCGCAGGTGGATTGGTACTCTTCCACGGTTTCGCCCTTCATTCTGCAGAGGGTACGGATAGGCATAATCCAAGCGTCGAAGGAACTAGAAGAATCCAAGGTCAGGGTAACAACGTTGCGCCGATCATGAAAAATCAAACCGTCTAAATTTCGCACTTCCTGGTTTTCTAGGTTTAGGGGTTGTTTTTGATCCGCCGAGACTTTTTCTATCCCCTGGTCCGTCTCCGAGTCCCCGGCGAACGAAAGGTCCACTTGGGTAGAAAAATTAAACCGTTCTGGTCTAACACCCCGGTTTGATAGCCTATATCGAACCGAAAGAACGTTTTTTTTCAAATAGATGGTTTTTTCTACTTCCACCGCGTTAAAGGGCCCCCCTTCGTCGGGCATCAGCTTAAATGTGATTCCCTGTTTAACCTTATCGATCTCGATCATTTCATAGGTTTGACGTAATAAACACCGGGAATCGGGGAACCGGCCTTCTACAGCCTCGGCTAAACTGGCTTTGGGGCGTAGCAACCTATCTAAAAAGGCTGCGCGGCGGTAGCCATCCTCCAATCCAAGCTCCTGGTGGTACGATTCCCTTCTTCGAGAAAAGGTATCCAAATAGTTCCACGCCTTGGGGAGGTAATCGAGCTCGATAAGGCCCGCCCCTTCGGTTTTAATATAGCAGTTAATATCACTCCCCTGAAAAAGATACTCCCGTTCCCCATCTAAATCAAAATCAAAGGCTAAGATGGAGGGTATAAAAACACCTCGTTCCCGACTTATTTTTTCAGCGTCCAAAAGGGAACGGTACATGGCTTTCCGAAGGGAATTCCTATAGACCCCCCCCTCTCCGATATGCCAAAATCCATCGCAACCCTGGGCCTTCCACAATTCTTCCCGGGCGGTTTTTTTTCTATATTTATCGCCCCGCAATTGATTTATTAGAATGTGGGTATACATCATTTTGGAATAAATGCCATTGGCCTCTGGGTACCGGACAAGGAATTGACGGGGAAAGGCCCCAAAAACAAAGGACGTCGCCCCTGGAATCAAGCCCTGGTTTTCCAAGCGGCGTAGGGTGTCAAAGCTTTTTTTTCTCTCCGTATCCATGGCCCAGTACATGGTCTGGGGGTCTGCGGAATTGGGAAAATAGGCTTTATGGTGGATTTTCATGGTTCTAAAGGACCGGGAGGGAATTGTAAGCTCTATGCGGTCCTCCAGGGACGAAAATATTTCAAAAACCCGGGAAATCGCTTCCTCTTGGGTATCCTCTGGATTCTGCAAAAAGGCAAAATTGTTAGGAAAAAAGCTAATAATTCTATCTTGATCGTCCCCAGCTGGGGCAAGAAGGCTCCGCAGATACTGTTTAAATTCCTGTTCATTTTTAATTTCAGAATAATTGGATATTGGATATACAATAATGGTTTTACCTTGATCTTCGGTAACGCAGGGTCGTTGGGTATCGGGACCCTTAAAACCGGCGGCGACAAATTGGGTTTCGTTTAAAAAAATATAGTCCATACCGCTGGCCTGTAGAGCGCCGGTTAAATTTTGTTCCCATACCATCCCGGGAAGCCAGCACCCCCGGGGCCGTTTCCCGATTTTTTTTCGTAGATAAGTAGTTAACAGTTCCACCTGACCTATTTTATCCGTAAGGGGAAGCAGGGGAAGTAGGGGTTCGTAGAAGCCTCCCCCCAATATTTCCACCTGCTTTCGGTTGACCAGTTCTTCTAAAAGCATAAAAAATTCCGGATGATTCTTCTCTAACCATTGCAAAAGGACCCCGGAGTAATGCAAAACCGTCGGGATTTTAGGGAATTTATAGAGGGAGGTGATAAGGGGCTTTACGTTACTTTGGTATGTCAGCTCGAATTCTTCATCCGTAGACCCCAAGGGAATATGGCTATGGGCTCCGAGTATTACTTTTAATTTATTCATATATGATCATACCGCCGTACTGTACTTTGAATAACCCTATTCTAGACTAAAACTATCTCGCTGAAAAGCGTTTTTATTAGTTTTTACGGAGAATCTTAGGGATGGCCCGCCGCGCTCAATAGGGCCACAGAAATAAAAGCAAAAACCAGGGAAAGCAGGGCCATGGAAATTAAAACCAGGGGTCTTCCCTGTAAAAAAGAGGGAACGGATTCATAGACCGATCGTTTATGTATCTCCGTAACCAGGATAGAGACGAGCACGTAGGAAAGGGAAAAGCTCAGGGCGATAACGAGGGCCTCGGAAAATCGGAGGGCCCAACGGATCGTAATAAATGAAACGGCGAATACCAGCCCGTCGTACGCGGAAAGCCCCTTCGTAGACGGTCCTTTTTCGTCATGGGCTAGGAGGTTTCCAATTCCAAGGCTAATAAGCGCGCTTATGGGAAACAACAGAAAAACTTCCATAAACCCAAACCCCAAAAAAGAAAAAATATACCTCCGGATGACCCAGCTGAGGGGCGCGGTGATAAGCATGGCCAGGGGGGGGAGCCAAAAATTAAGGGAGGAAAATTTCATTTTCGCGGGAACCATTTTTATTCCCAGGCCCAATTGGAGAAGGCCGTTCAACGCGAAACCAGAGACAATGGCTAAATTGATAAAAATGCTCATTTGTTTTCCCTTTGAGCAAGATACTTACCGTAAAAATTGCGGAGGACCCTAAACAGGGCCACCAAATATCCAAGGATTAGTAGACCTCCGGCGGTGGAAACAATCAACCGAATAGAAAAATGAGAAGCCAGATCGGAACCGAAGAATTCAAAGGTCCCCTGGGGGCTGGGAATTGTAAGGACGCCAAACCCAAAGGGTTCACGAAAAAGGGCCAGGGCCATCAAGAGAAGCCCTAAAATTAAAGCCTCGTACAGGGAAGTTCCCAGAGCTTGGGAAAGGGAGAGGTTATCCATTTGCCTATACAAGCCCCGGGCAATAAAGGTAATGGGAACTAACGCTAAGGGGAAGGCGACTTCCAAGGCCATGATGGGAGAAAACAGAGAAAAAAGGTAATAATACCCATAACTGTAGAGGCTTGAAAGTAGTATGGCGATACCATTTCTTCCTATCCGGGGAAGCAGATTTTCCAGGACCTTCAGCGTGACTATGGTTAAACCGTAAACCCACATGAGGGACCCTAAGACGGTGACGGCAAAGGAAAATCGTGACGAACCTAGAATAATCAGAGCCACACCGGTTAGGGCCGTTAGGGGGCTGTATTTTCCCCAAAGGGGGTCCGCATGTAGACGATCGTTCATTTTCGCTCCAGGGTTTCAGTTTCTATTCGCTGTTGAAAGAGAGCTTTAAGCTGAAGCGCCACCCGTTCATCCATAACCACCGAATGGGAGCCCAGGGGAATCATTCGCCGAAGGGTTCCCTGGGGGGATAGAATTATCGCGTAAGCGATGGATGTTCCTTCAACCATCAGGGAATCTATTAACGCTATATCCTTCGATCCCCCAACGGAAAAAAAATCACCCGAAATCGAAGGCCGATGGGTGGAATCATTTTTAGGAAGCGGCTTTTCGAGACGAAGGGTTTCATTTTTTTCCTCAAAATAGGAGTTGACGGCCCTTAGTAAAAAATAATTTTTTGTACCTTCCCCAAAAAACACGATGCTAAGGCCAAGTAAAAGAATTCCTAGGATCCAAGAGGATAGGAGGATCACATCCCGTCCTTTCACGCTGTGGTCAGAAATCGTTTTTTCTTTCATGAGCGCCTATTCCTCCCGTAGAAGCTATGGCTTTCCCATTCCCGTATAAGGGGTACAAATACGTTACCCAGGGCGATAGCGAGGAAGGCCCCGTAACTGTCCATCCCCAGGTACCGAAAAAAATACGCGGCCAGGGCCGTAAAAACGACGATTACAGCGGCGCCCACATTCGATTTTGGACCAGTCGCGGGGTCAAGGGCCATTAAAAAAGCCGCCACGAGGGTGCCTCCCGTAAGAAGTCCAAAAAGCATATCCCCGGATCCCCAGGATCCGCCTAAGGGGAGGGCCCCAAAGAGTCGGACCAAGGTCGTATAACAGAGCAAAAACAAAGCGGGAATCCAAACGCGGGCAAAGGCTAACGCTAAAATTAAAACGGTTCCCAAAAGCAAAAGACCGATTCCCCGGTCAGCAATGATGCCCGAACCGGAAAAACTGAAATAATCCACGTAGCCGCCGGGCATTTGGGCTCCTAATCTGGAAAATACGGTGCTGTTTAGCGTATCGGTCACCACCGTATCCGTGGGACTACCCTTAAAACCGGCAATTTTTAGTATACCCAGGGGTGACCCCGAGGGATCTATTATCCCTTTTTGTAATTCCACCGCCAAGGTTGACAAGGGAGACCCCTGCAGGGCTTCGGTAAAAACCTTGGGCCAGGAAAATCGAATAAAAAGCCACCCCCCGATCGCGGGGTTAAGCCAGTTGGTTCCCAGTCCGCCAAAGCTATGTTTTACCACGAGGATAGCGAACAGGGTTCCAAACACCGCGTAGAGGGGATGTATCTGGTGGGGAAGCATAAGCGAAAAAACAAGGGCCGACGCGACCGCGCTCCCATCCTTTAACGTGTGTCTTTTGGAAGAAAGACCTACGATCCATTCAACAAAGACCCCGGTTACCACTGCCGCGAGGGCGATAAAAAGAGAAGAAAATGAATCCGTAAGGGAAGATTGAAGGACCACCAAAAAAGAGCACAGAGAAACCAACCACATCCGGGTGGCCGTCGGTACGGTCATGTGGATCTGGGGTATCCGGGATAGGGAAAGATCAATTCCGTTCATAGGGGACCTCCAGAATCCGACAGGGTTAATTGTTTTCCTCGGATAGCGGAATCGCGGATAACCGAACTTAAGGGGAGCCGGGAGGGACATAAAATTTCACAGCATCCGCACCCATGGCATTCCAATGCTCCCTCCCGTGAAGCCTCGGCGTCTTTTTTGGAGAGGGCTAGTTTAAATAACCGTTCCGGGTCCAAACCAACGGGGCAAACGGCCCGGCATTCTCCACAGTTAATGCAATCTACCGTATCAATTCCCCCAATTTGTTCGGCGGAAAGGGCAAAAATTGCCGTGGTGGTTTTCGTGATCGGCTCATCCAGATCAAGAACCCTTTTCCCCCGCAGAGGGGACCCCACGGCTATTTTTACCGGTTCACTGCTAAAGCCTCCGCACTCCTCAAACACATCCCCAATTCGGGTACCAATGCGGACACGGATAACCAAGGGATTTTTCAAAGCCATCCCGCCCACGGCTACATAGCGTTCCATAACCGGTTTATTATAGGCCACCGCGTCGCATATGGCCGCCAGGGTGGCGACCCCTAAAAAGCAGAGGCCCCCCAGCTCAACGCCCTCGTGTTTTTCAAAACGCTGTAGAGCCTGCTCCAACTCCCGGATATTCCGTTGTGGATACCGAGTACCAACCATTACCGAGGTAAGGGGTAGTTTGAACTTTTCGGCCTCCCGAGAAAAACGAAGGGACAAGTCCTCGGTCCCCTTTGAAAAGACAAAAAGAACCCGGTTTATTCCGGAAGCCCGAAGGGCTATGGCCGTTCCTTCTACCACCTCGGACAGCCGTTCTTCCATGAGTACCCGGTCCGCCACCAACCAGGGGTCATCAAAAACACAACGAATAACGAGGGTTTGTTTGTCTTTCTGTTCCAGGGCCCCATGGAACAATTCGGCCACGGGTCTTCCCGGATCTTCCATTTCCACGACCCCCTTTTCCGCCAATAGACGTTGAAGATCGTAGGGCGATAACCCATCCCAGGGGAATCGTCCGTTTTTTTTCCCCAGCTTTTCAAAAGGGCCTTCCATACGGAGAACCGCCGCGGAGGTCCGGCGGCCATCGTGCATATCCCAGGTTACAAATTTCAGGATTCGACCGGGGATGGAGGCGTGGATATTCGCCGAACCGGGTCCCTGGGCCCTTCCGATGAGCATGCCTTCTTTAACCCATTCCCCCTCCTCCACCACCCTTTGGGCTTCCTTGCCCGGGTGTTGCGTCAGGGGTATAACCGAAAGGGCTGGTAAAAAACCGATCTGTGTTGAGTTATAGGAAGGAGCGGAGGGATCGGCAAACTCTATCCCGCCTCGAGTAAAAGTATACAGCTTCATGCGGCCATCCGTTTATCGTTGTAAAGGGACCAGGCGCCCCTTTGTCTTCGTCGTTTTATTCCCTTCGCTACAAGGGGTATATTTATGATAACCATTATAATTACCGCGATGCTATCCCCCCCTACGGTAGAAGGACCTATTCCCATCCCTTTTCCATTATACGAAAATAGTAGTTGTTCCAAGGGAGGAATCGCCAGCCCTTGAAAATTGAGGGGAGCCATGGGATCGGGTTTTGAATCCACCAGACCGTCGGAGCCGAGATGGTAACTGAAATACCCATCCTGGGCACTCTTTTCGGGGACGGTGGTAAGGGGTGTCAGGCTGAATTTTTCTTGAAAGGCCAGATGGGCGGCGTAATTTTCCGGATGGAGCAATCCGGGGACGGTACTAGTTTTACCGGGGAAGAAAAAAAAGAGTTGGAACACCAGGGCCAAGACGGCCGCTAGGGTCAGAGGAACCATGAATCGGGTGATTTCAAGAGGTGGGGGAGAATGTTCAAAAAGGGTAAGGGGGATAAAACGGTGATGCCCCCGGTTCGACGCGATGGTTTCTTCGGCATACATGTAGGTAAATCGAGCGCCTAGGGACGCCATGAGGGCCAGGAGAAACAGAAGTGGCGAGGTTCCCGACAAAAGACTTAAACCCAGGCCCCCAACGAACACGATACCGATAAGAGTTCCGAAATTTTTTAAAGAGTCGGCGGATAAGAAAGGCCTCGATCCTTCTTTATGGAGCAAGGACCGGAAAAACTCCCGTAACGGATCCGTATAAACCTGCGAAAGGGCTAAAAGGGGAGCCGAAAGGGCCAACGTTATGGGGCCTGTTTGGGAAAAGAAAAATAGAGGCAGTAGCACCACCAGGGTTACGGGGACGTTTTTAGAAAAAAACAACGATACGCCAGCGGCGGTTAAAAAAAGAAGGACAAAAACCCACGACCCTCGACTGGGTTGTTGTATCCCCAGGGAGTAGGGCACATCTTTAAATATTTTCTGAATTTTTTCCGACAAATTCGGTCCCAGGGGATACAAGAGCTGGTTCCCGAGGGGAATAAAAAACCGCTGTTGCCCCGAAGAATGAAAAATTCCCAGGAGCTGTTCGGCGTATCCGTCGTTCCTAAGGTCGTAGGGTTCGAGAATCTGACCGTATTGGGATAGGGGCACCGGCCGGAGGCCGCTAAAGTCGTTAATATATACCCATTCGGTGGAAGGGGAAATGACCGACGAAATGTGATTTTCCGAGAGCATTTTTAAAACAGCCGATTCCCCTAGGGAATCGGCTACGGAAAGGATCCCGTAGGGTTTTCCCGTTCCCCCGTGGGTAGTGTTAAAAGAAAGTACCAGGAGACCTGAAAACGAAAGAACCGCACAACCAAGGATGATTAACAGACCCCTTCTTAACCTCATGGGAACCCCGCTTTACAATAGGGCGAAGGCGGTGGCTATAAAAATACCTAGAAGGGATCCCACAAGAACTTCCAAGGGAGCGTGCCCTTGTATTTCTTTTACCGGATGATATTCAATTCCCATTTTTTCGGATACCCGCTTCCCCAATAAATTCAAAGAACGGGCCTGCAAGCCGGAGGACCGGCGAACTCCCATAGAATCCCGGATAACAATTAAAGCGATAGCAAAGGTAACGATAAAAAGAGAAGATCCCACCCCTTCTTTAAAGCCCACGGAGACGGTTAACGCGGTTACCAGCGCGGAATGACTGGAGGGCATACCCCCGGTTCTCCAAAGCAGAGTGGAAGCGATTTCCCGGGGAGAACGGCGGGAAGATCGAAGTAAAACAATAATCGCCTTAAGCAGTTGGGCCACAAACATGCTCGAAATAGTAGAAAGGAAAACAGGGTTTTCAAAAAAGGGACGAAAAGAATGTGGTCGTAACGGGACGGTCAATGGAAACATTGACTAACAATTCCCTAGGATGCCTCTTTTGTCAAGGCCTGGGATCTGCTATACTCTCTGTATGCCCTTTGCGGTTCTTCTGGGTCCCGACGATGAGGGTCGCCGCCTCGACCGAATTATGAGAAAACTTCTCCCCCAACTTCCCCTTTCGGCCATCCATAGGCTTTTACGCCAAGGTTTGGTCCGCCTTGGGGGCAAAAGGGCCCAAGCCTCGTCCCGGGTTCACGGCGGGGAGCTCTTAGAACTCCACGTTGATCTCTCCCCCCAGGATCGACCCGCCTCCCGGGAACGGGGACCGGAAAAATCGTCCCTTCCCCCCCGGGGAATTCCAAACCCTCAAATACTTTGGGAAGCTTCGGGTTTACTCATTTTAAACAAGCCCCCGGGCATACTCGTCCACGGGGCTAACAGTCTGGATTCCTGGGTTCAGTGGTACCTGTCCTCAAAAGAAGCCCTCTCTCCGGTTTTTAGAAGCGGTCCCCTGCATCGGCTTGACCGGGGAACCAGTGGCCTAATCGCCTTTTCAACGTCCCTCGAGGGGGCCCAGCGGTTTAGCGAAGCCCTCCGGGAACGGCGTATCCACAAAAGGTATTTAGCCATACTGGATGGATCCATAGGGGGGCAAGAGGAATGGGAAGATACCTTGGAACGGGATAGAAATCTAAAAATTAGCCGTTTAGGTTCCACCACAGGGAAACGGGCTTACACCCGCCTTTGGCCTCTGGCGAATAATTCTAAAGCCACCCTCGCCTTACTTCAAATTGATACGGGGCGGACCCATCAGATCCGAGTCCAAGCGGCGGCCCATGGGTACCCTTTGTTGGGGGACCGGAAATATGGGGGTTCAGCTTTTCCGGGAGGACCATTTCTCCACGCCTACGAAATGGAAATCCCTTCGCGTTTGATAGCCCAGGAGACCATAAAGCTACGGGCCCCCGTACCACAACTCTTTTTAAGGGAAATAGAATCCCTCTTTGGAGAAAAAATATCCCGTATGATGGTTAACACCCCTCCCACCGATCGATGGGTCGGTGATATAATCGAATAATGTTTCGTTTGATCGGTGATTTAATTTGGATGATCAAGGGCGTACGGGTCTACGCCCTGGTAGGTGAAAGCGGAACCGGAAAAAGTTTTCGCGCCAAATTGGTGGCCCAAAAGTATGGTATTGAACTCATAATCGACGATGGTCTTTTGATCAGGGATAATAGAATTCTGGCGGGACATTCGGCTAAAAAAGAAAAAACTTTTTTAGCCGCCGTCAAAGTAGCCCTCTTTGACGATAAAGGCCATCGGGATGAAATCGCCCGGCGCCTGCAGAGTGAAAAATTTAAAAAAATACTGATCCTGGGAACTTCCATAAAAATGGTGAATAAGATTGCCGCCCGGCTTCAGTTGGCCCAGCCTACTAAAATAATTAAAATCGAGGATATCGCGACCCAGGAAGAAATTGAAAAGGCCCTGCAAACCCGAAAAATTGAAGGGAAACACGTAATCCCCGTACCTTCCATCGAGGTAAAGAGAAATTATCCCACTATTTTTTACGACGCGGTCCGAGTTTTCTTAAAACGGGGGGCCATCCCTCCCATAGGAAACATTCCCAAGGTACACGAAAAATCCGTGGTACGGCCCGAATATTCCAAACGGGGCAAGGTGACCATTTCGGAAACCGCCCTCAGCCAAATGGTTATCCACTGTATTGACGAATTTAATCAAAATATTCGTATAAAAAAAATCACCATCAAGGATAGTGGGCTGGGATACCGTTTGGTAATAACCATCGATGTTCCGTACGGTATCCAGCTTTCCGGCAACATCCATGAATTGCAACAGTACGTCATTGACAACATTGAACGGTATACGGGTATCCTCATTGAGGAAGTCAATATTATTATAGATAAAATTACCCCATAGGAGGAATCGATGAAAAAATATGGGATTGTTATCCCTCTGCTGGTTCTTTTTGTTTTTACGCTTTCCGCTGAAACGGGGGCCCCTCCAACGCCTAAGGTCCCAAATTACCAGTTTGAGGGCATGCATTATCGGGTCTACTCCGACGATAGTGTCAAAGTCGCCCAGGATTTGGACGAACAATTGGAAGCCTACTTTACGGTGTTCGATCGGCTTTTACGGTTTGATCCTTCTCTGTTACAGAATAAATTGCGGGTTCTTGCCTTTTCTAATGGGACTGCGTATGAAACCTATGTGGAGAAAAAGTTAGGTGAAAAACGGGAAGGGGCCGTTTACCTCCATTACCCCCAAAGGACCGATTGCGAATTGGTCCTTCAGACGGGAAACAAAAAGAATGACCAATTCCTTTCCCAGCAGGCTTTTGTTCAATTTCTACGGGCTTTCATTCCCAATCCCCCCACGTGGATTCAGGAAGGCTTGACGGTGTATTACAGTAACCTGGGCTACGATTTTGAGAAAAAAGAACCCACCTACAAGGAAAATTTAGACTGGTTAAGCACCGTAAAAACCTGGGGCAATTCAGCCCCCAGCTTAGAATCGGTGGTTTTGGCGGATTTGAGCGATAAGCCCCTTCCGCCTACCATTATGCGAGGAGCCAGCTGGGTTATTATTTCTTTCTTGCTGAATACGGACAACGAGGATCTTCGGCGGACCCTCTTTGAAAGTTTTATGATCCTTTCCCCGGGCTCTACGGCGGCGGAAAATTCCCGGGCCGTATCTGATCGAGCCGCCCTTTGGACCGATAGCACCGCCCTGTACGACGATTTGCGAACCTACGTAGAAAGCCGCAAAACCTTTTCCGAACTTATTCAAGGGGGTCGGGACGCGTACGCGGCCCACGATACTAGTAAGGCAACCACCTATTTCTTAAACGCCCTGGCTTTGGAACCCACCCATTACGCCCCCCCGTACTACCTTGGACTGTTAGCCTACGAAAGCCAAAGCTACGATTTAGCGGAAAATTATTATCGATCGGCCTTGCAGTACGGCGCCGATCCAGCCTTAGTAAATTACGCTCTGGCGCTCAACGCCGCGGCCGCGGGCCGAAATTCCGATGCCCTGGACTTCCTTAATAAGGCCGAAAAATTGGCGCCGGATCGTTACAAAGCCAAGGCCGAGGACCTACGCTCCCGGTTACAGGCTAAATAGGAAGCTATTCTTGGGGGACCCCTGGACCGGTTATGGGAGCGGCGTTTACTTATTTTCCACGGGGGTCCCTTTTTCTTGGGTAGCCGAAGCTTTCCGTCGGCGCCGACGGCGTTTCTTTCTCTTGGGCCCCTCAGGGCCCCCATCGATGGGGGCCAGGGGACCTTCGGCCAGTTTACCCTCCGGGGTCCCTTCGGGAACGGCTTCTTTATTGCGGCCCTTTTCAAAGGTTCTAGCCTTCTTAACCGCTACCCCATGTTCCCTAAAAAGAAGACGTACCGCGTTTTCCAGTTCGATTCGGGGAGGATTCATGGGGATCACAAAGGACCGACAGGCCGAAAGGGATTCCCGAAAATTCTCCAAGGGCTCCCGGGACCAATCGATAATGGTATCCAAATAATCCCGGAGTAGGTAGGAGAGTAATTTCCCCGATGGGGCTTCGGAGGATTCTTGATACGCTTTTTCCAATTCCCGAAGACTTTGGTAGTACTTTTCTCGATAAATCGGATCCGAACGCATTAGTTTTGACGCGTGGGGTTGCAGGTGGTTCCAAAGACCCAGATTTTCCAGGGACGCGACAATGGAAGAAGCGTGGGCCGAGTTGATAATTTTAAATAACTCTTCCGTTAGGCGAGAGTGGGAGACCGAGCTTAAAAGGGGCCCTTCTCTTTTTATTTTCCAGCGCAGTAAAAATGGAAGGCTAAAGCCCGTCGATGCGGAGTATTTAGCCGCCCGGATCATCCGCACCGGATCATCCTTAAAAATAACCCCTAGGGGGATGATAGGCCGGACTTTTTTCGCCCGAATATCCCGTACCCCTCCCACATAATCGATAACCACCTGTTCTTGGGGATCGTAGAAAAGGGCGTTAATACTAAAATCCCGTCGAAGGACATCCTCTTCTATGGTTCCGTAGGTGTTGCTGGTGGGTCCATCCTTTAAGGACCGAAAGGTGGAAACCTCTACTATTTTTTGACCAAAGTACACGTGAACCAGACGAAAACGTCGGCCTATGATCCGTGAATTCCTAAAAACCCGTTTTATTCGAGTAGGAGTCGCGGATGTAACGATATCAAAATCCTTTGGTTTTTTACTAACCATTAAATCTCGAACCGCCCCACCCACGATATAGGTTTCATGGCCCTCTGTTTTTAACCGTTCTACGATACGAATGGCGTCCCTATCCACGTTAGAGATATCGATGCCATGTTCATCCCGGGTGTATACCAAAGCTTTTTTTATGGGCCGCCCATTTTGCGCGGTAGAATAACGAATTCGCAAAGATGCCTCGCAATAACGTAAAGATGTGCCGTTCACAACGAAACGGGGTATCTACCTCATTAGCCTATGTGTTTCTGAATCCATGCGATAAAATTAGCGGTTACCTCGTCCCGGTTGGTTTCGTTAAAGATCTCATGTCTGGCATCGGGATAGAGGATAAAATCTAAATCCTGAATGCCCCGGGAACGGTACGCTTCGACCAACGTGGTAACCCCGATCCCCATGGCTCCTACGGGGTCGGCGGAACCGGAAAATATCAAAATTGGCAGATTGGTCGGGATGTGGGCGATAGCCCCGGGGGTATGAATTACCTGGAGACCCCGGGCCAGGTCCCGATAAAAGCCCACGGAACAGGGAAATCCACAGTAGGGGTCCGCCACGTAGGCCGCCACTTCTGCCTCGTCCCGGGAAAGCCAATCAAAATTCGTTTTGTTGGGACGGAAAGATCGATTATAGGTTCCATCGGCCAGGGAATACAAAAGGTGCGAATAGCTCCGGACCCCCTTCAACGTTGCCACCAAAGAGGCGATAAGGGCTCCCACCGCGACCTTTTGGCCCCCCGGTCCGGTAGTTCCAGAAAGGGCGCATCCGGCTACATAAGCGGCGGAAGGACCTTCGATATACGCCTGGGCAAGAAAGGACCCCCAGGAGTGGCCCAACAAAAAGAGGGGAACCCCGGGACGTTCGTTTCGAATCTCCCGACTCACCGACTCCAGGTCCCGGAGGACCCTAAAAAATCCATCCCTATCGGCGCAATGGCCCAGGGTACCCCCCAACTCAGGGGGATTCAGTTCTAAGTTCCCGGTTTCACCGTGACCCCGATGGTCATCCGCCCAAACCTCCAGGTCCGCGTCGCAGAGGCTCTTGGCGAGCCGTCCGTACCGTTTTGAATGTTCCGCCATGCCATGAACAATTTGCACGACGGCCCGGGGTTGTTTATCCCCACTCCAACGGCGAACAAACAGTTTAGCCCCGTCGTCCATATCCATGAACCGAGTTGTTTCTTCCATAGCCCCTCATTGTACCCCTATACCAGGGTTCTGGCAATCGTGATATAGTAGTTCCGATGGCCTTAGGAGAAATTTTTACAGCCCCTATTGAAGGGCTCGTTACGGGGGGCGCCGGATTAGCCCGCCTTCGGGGACGACCGGTTTTTATAGAAGCCGTAGCCCCGGGGGACGTGATTACCGGAAAAATCATCGAAGAGAAAAGCGGGTATTCCCGGGGCGAGCTGGTTAACCTTGTGGAAAGTTCGTCCCACCGGGTGGAACCGGGGTGTCCCTTGTACGGCCTCTGCGGCGGTTGCAATCTTCAGCACCTGGATTATCCTTCCCAGTTGGAACAGAAGGAACGCATCCTGAGGGATACCCTTCGCCGCATCGGTAAAGTTGAGCAATTACCCCCCCTGGTGGTTGTTCCATCAAAACCCTACGGGTACCGCAATCGAATGCAGTTTCATCGGCTTCCCCATCGGGGGAACCGGGGTGAAACGGTGGGGTTAATAAAAAGACAAAGCACGATACCCCTTCCCATCGGTGACTGCCCGATTGCCGATGACCCTATTAGATCCGCCCTACGAAAGGGTACCCTTACTCCCCCACCGCTTAAGGACCGGTTTACCGTCTACGGCCGGGGGGACCTGTTGCTCCTTGAGGGGGCCCAATCCCAGGGTATAGTCCCTATGGGGGATAAGAAAATTCGTATGGACGCCCAACTCTTTTTCCAAAGCAACGCCGATCTTTTAGAGGTTCTTATCAAAGATCTGATCCGTCTGGCAAGAAAGGCCGATCCAACCAGGGCCGCGGCGGATATCTATTGCGGTGTGGGAACCTTCTCGGTTTTTCTATCGGATATCTTTCCCTCCTTGACCCTGGTAGAACAAAATCCCCGTTCATTGGAATTGGCAAAACAGAATCTTGCGGGGAAAAGGGCGGAATTTTACCCCCTTTCGGAAAGCGAATGGGTAACAAAACAAAAAAAAGGGTCCCAACCCTTTGGCTTTATGGTTCTGGACCCCCCTCGGCTGGGCTTATCCTCAATTCTACGGGACTATATAGCCCAGAGGGGCCCGCCCCTGGTGGCCTATGTTTCCTGCGATCCCGCTACCCTCGCCAGGGATACCAAGGAACTGGTGGCTGGCGCTTACACCCTAGGGGCCCTTACGCTCTACGACTTTTACCCCCAGACGGCCCATATCGAAACCCTCGCCTTTTTTGAGCGGTCTTCCTAGCCATGGAAGTCCGTCCCAAGGTATTTCGTCTTTCCCCGGGCCTCCGTTTTTTAATGGTTCTGAACCTTCTCTCCCTTTTTGCCCCTGGTATGTTCGCGGAATCTCTGACCACGGAGCCCCTTTGGAGGAAAGCCCTGGAGGGCCAGGCCATCGGCGCCGTTTCCGCCCAGGGAGAATCGGTGGCGGTGGTGTGCGACGATGGTACCCTAAAATTATTCAGTAGCCGGGGCCTTCGGCTCTGGACCTTCGAGGGTCCATCCAAACTTTTACCCTATATCAGCCGTTCGGCCGAAGGGACCGGTTATATAGGGACGGTAAACGGCTTTCTTATCGCCCTCAACCGGGCGGGACGGGAATTATGGCGCCGCAAGCTCGATGGCCCCATGGGGGCCGCTCCGACCATTGGCTGGGATGGCAGGATCTTCGTGGCCACGGATACCACAATTTCCGCGTTTACCGTGGCTGGAAGTCGGCTTTGGAGTACTAGAACCCCCTCCGCCCCCCTAACCGATCCCGCCGTGGATGGGGAAGGAAACCTGGTGACGCTTTTCAGCCAGGGGCGGATAGGCTGGATTAGCCCCTTTGGAGAGATGCGTATCCTGTCCCTCCCCACGGTTCCAGCCTCTTTCTGTCCCTACGACGAAGGACCGGGGACGATTTTGGCCGGCTTTTCCGATGGAAGTCTGATAATCATAGCCCAGGATGGGACCCGGCAAAGCCTCCCGAGCCTCAGCGGGAAACCCGTTGGCTTGGTCCATCGCGGTTCCCTGGCCGTGGCGGTTCTGGAAGATGGAAGCGTTTTTTGCGTCGATGTAAAAAAACAGAACATTCTTTGGAAAGGTCAGGGACCGACAGTAGCGGGGGGCCAGGTTCGATTACTGTTTGACGAACGGGGGGTGTACGTACTTACATCGACCGGAGCCGCGGGATTTTCGGTGGATGGACGGCGGCTCTGGTTCGTGGGCCTTCAGGGGGCCGCGGTGGTCTGTTCCTTTAGCGACGAAGGGATCCTCTATTCGGGGGGGAAAGATTGGGTCCTGTACGCCTACCGCTTAGAACAGCGGATCCTCGCCCAAAACGAGACGCCCTTCGGTAGTTTGGAGGAACACCGCTACGGTCTTGCGAGCTCCGGCCCTTCTTTTTGGGCCAATGATCCCTTTGGGTTCAAGTCGCCCCTCCTGGACCAGCGGCTAGACACCATCGCGGGGGATATTGAAAGGGGTCAAGTAGGAATCCAGGAGCGGTCCTACACGTCCTATTTATGCGAAATCCTCGATTCCTCCGTAGGAGCGGGGAACATCCATTCCCCTACCCACCCCACCGTTTTGCCGTCCTACCGTTTTCGCGCGGCGCAACTGTTGGGGCAAATGGTCTCCCGGGAGGTAGTGCCGACTTTGATCCGTTATTTTAACGCCGAATACGACCCCCTGGTACGATCGGCCCTGGCTATAGCCCTGGGCCGCGCAGGGGGAGACAGAGAAGGTCGGGCTCTACAAGCCCTTTGGAACGCCATTACCCCGCCCCATTCGGTCAAGGATGAACGGCTTCTCATGGGAATTCTCGAAGCCACCTCCGCCCTGTGCGGGTTTTCCGGTCCCCCCTTCAGCGATGTGGGAGTAGGCATACTGATGAACCTGAGCGCCGATGATAGGCCTTCCCGCGTCCGATCGGCGGCAAAAAAGGAAATTCTTGCCCTATTCACAAAAACGAATTGAGGCTGTCTGATAACTCTGTTAGTTATCAGACAGCCTCAATTGCTTAAGTCCCCTCTAAAAAAAATTGGTTTTTAGAGGGGATTCAACCATTGCAAAAAACTAAAATATGGACCTACTATATAAAAGGCTGTTTTAAAACATCAGGGCGCCTTTAGAAACTGAAGTTTTTAGAAATCCCTATCGGTTTTTAGAGGGACCCGCATATATCATTAAACGAAAAGGTCCATGGGGATTCGGGCATTTGTGGTTGAATTTTAGAAAATTGAGGAGAAACGTATGATCCAGATGAAAGGTCGATTTTTAGCCCTGTTGCCGCTTTTACTGGTACTTCCCCTGGGCCCTTCGCTTTTAGGGGCCCTGGAGGTTGATAAGACGGAGTTGGAATCCAGCGCTTCTTCCCAGATTATTTTTATCAACTACGAGGGTCCCCACTCCAAAATAGAGAGCCGTCAGGCTATTAGAAATATTGGGTACCAATTGGGGCTTCAGATTAAAGCTGGGGCCCTCAAGGCGGGGGAACCGAACCGATACTTCGTCGTCCACAGTATAGGGGACGATGGCCCGGGGACGACACCACCGAAGGCCCTGGGGGCCGATATTTTTGGTCTTGGTACCGATGTGGGGGTCGATCACATAAGGAATCTCCGCCTTATCGTACAGGGGTATTTAGAGGGGGCCTACGATTATTCCGTCTCCGACGCGGCCCTCTTAGCTGAATTTATCACCGTATATAACGCGGTAAACCGTGGAAATTGGAATTATTTTTCTGAAAAATACACCCCCGGGGTGCTTAAAAATTTAAGCGCCGATAAGGCGGGTCTTTCCATCCGGTTTGATGAATGGCCGGGACGAGCTGAAATAGTAATTCCCCTGTTGACCGCCCAAGCGGGCTCCCTGAGCGCCGTTAATACCACCTCGATTACCGAAAAACCGGTGGTCCAGGAGATGCAAAAGACCCCCGATAAGGCTCTGGATCAACGGAAAGAGATGGTGGCCCTAAAGGAAAAGGAGGCCGCCCAGGCTCAGCAAACCGCCACGGTTCAGCGGGAAGCTATTGCCGCGGAGGAAGCCAAGATCGCGGCGGAAAAAGCCGCCATCGCCGCCGAAAAAGCCAAAGCTCCGGCGACGCCCGCCATGGCCCCCCCCACGACACCCGCAGCCGCCGGGGCGGCCACCACGGCACCAGTAACCAGCCCCCCTGGGGCCGCCACAGCGACGGCCCAGGGCTCTAGCGAGGCCGCTACGGCGGGACAAGCTCCGGCATCTGGTACAGCCGGAGGGAGCCCCACGGAGCCCCAGGCCAAGCCGACAACTCCGGCAACCGAAGCTTCATCCTCCCCTACCCCCGCGGATTTGCAAAAGCGAGAAGCGGCGGTGGCCCAGCAGGAGGCCGCGTTAGCGGAAAAGAAGGCCCAGGTTGCGGCCGCCGAAGCTCTGGCTCAACAGAAGCAGGGGGAGGTAAAAGCCGACCGGGCGCTTATCGCCCAGGATCAACAGCAGGTGATAGCTCAACAGGAGGGGACTCCCAAACCTCAGGGCCCGGTGCTTATAGGTTTCCAACTTCGTTCTCCCTCGTCTCCCTTGGGTCGGCTCGTTCGTCTGGATGCCGCATCGGGCAGGGAACTGAAAACCTCCTCTTTAAACACGGTGAACGGTAGGACCCTCACCATACTTGCCGATAGGATCATCGCCGTAGCGGGGGAAGCCAAGGGTTCTGGGGCCATCCGTTTAGTCCAGTTAAACCCCGACACGTTGGAAATGACGAAACAGGGAGAAAACGATATAGCCGCCGAGAGTTTAATTTGGAAAAACAATACGGACCTGTACGCCATAACGGTAATGGGGGGAATGTACTATTTGGGCCGCTTCGATACGGACTTAATCCTGAAGGCCCAATCGACAATCACCGTACACCCCTACGGGACCGTATACTTTCAAGGACAAACCCTGGTGACCCAGCGGACCGATGGAACCGTGGCCACCTTGAACCCCTCGGATTTGACGGAATTAAAAGCAGGATCTCCTAAAAATTAAGGGGGCTTCTAAAAACTAACAGAGTCTTTAGGGCTGCCCTATGGTCGTAAGGCCCTGGTATAATTCCAAGTATTTTTTTGCCGATTTTTCCCAGGAAAAATCCTTGGCCATGCCCCGTTTCCGCATGGCCTTAATATGATCCGGACGATTGTAGTAGGCCCAGACGGCCCAACCGACGGTATCGTAAATGGATCGGGGACTTAATTCATCAAAGAGGAAACCCGTTCCTTCCCCCGTATCCTGATTGTAGTTCTCCACCGTGTCCGCCAACCCCCCGGTGCGCCGCACAATAGGAGGGGTTCCATAGGCTAGGGAGTACATCTGGTTGAGCCCGCAGGGTTCATAGCGGCTCGGCATCAGGAAGAAATCGCTTCCCGCTTCTATAAGGTGGCTGAGCCGTTCGTTGTACCCAATAACCGCTTTAAAGTTAGCCAACCGGGAAGATAGACTTCGGATTTCATTTTCGCACCACTTTTCTCCGGAACCCAGAAGGACCATCTGGATCTTCATATCCTGACAGATGGAAAAAACGGATCCGTAGCCCGGTCCAAACAGTTCTCCCACCCCCTTTTGTTCCGTAAGCCGGGTAACCATACCTATGACGGGTATGGATGGGTCTAGGGGAAGAGCGTATTCTTTTTGCAGGGTCTCCTTGGCCACCGCTTTTCCAGATAGATTTCTGGAAGAGTAGGTTTTAGGAATGTAGGTATCCTTTGCGGGGTTCCAAAGCTCCGAATCGATACCGTTAAGAATTCCCACGTAGTCGTCGCTTCGGTTTCGTAAAACCCCGTCTAACCGGAAACCGTAGGCATGGGTTTTTGTTTCCTCCGCGTAGGTAGGGGACACGGTGGTTAACTTATCAGCGCTGATAAGACCCGCCTTTAACAGGTTTATCCTATCCCAGTCCTCTAGCCCCGATTGATGAAATAGTTCCCACCCCAGACCCATGTAGGGGTAATAATCCTTGCTGTAAATTCCCTGGTACCCTAAATTGTGGATGGTAAAAACGGAACGAGCCTGAGATAGCTTACCGTTCCGTTCCTTAAATTTTAAAAATACGGGAACCAGAGCGGTAGGCCAGTCGTGGGCGTGAAAAATATCGGGGTACCAATCTATTTTAGCGCAGAATTGAAAGGCGGCACGAGAAAAAAAAGTAAAACGCCGGGGGTTGTCGACAAAATCCGGTTCCGAGGGGGTACCGTAGATTCCATCCCGACCAAAAAAAGCTTCATGGTCTATAAAATAAACGCGGACCGGATGCTCCGGGGGATTACCCGGAAGAATGGATTGATACACGGCGCACCATTCTTCCCCGTAGCCCACCGGAACCCCCAGGGGCCCCTCCAGTTTTTCCAACTGGGTCCTATCAATGCCGTAGTATCGGGGCATAAGGATCCGCACATCGTGGCCCAATCGGGCCAACGCCAGTGAAAGGGCGGAAACCGCATCCGCTAGTCCTCCGGTTTTCGCGAAGGGCACCGCTTCGCTGGTGGTCATAAGTATCTTCATTCTGTCTATTCTACCGGTATTTTAAAATTTTTCCAGGGTCGAAAGACCATTCTCCTTGACGATTTTAAGCCCATGTTGCAGATCTTCCACCTTAAAGATCACCACCGCCTTCCCCGTTTCCCCCTCCAGGGAGGCGTACAGGTATTCGATGTTGACCCCCGTCTTTTGAAAAAGTTCCATCACCCGGGCTAAACTTCCCGGTTGATCGGGGATTTCGACGGCTAAAACCTCGCTAGACCGGGCGGTAAACCCCGCGGCACCCAGGGCTTCCATGGCCCTGGGGCTATCGTCGACGATGAGCCGTAAAATTCCAAAATCCGCCGTGTCGGCTATGGAAATGGCCCGGATATTGATATTTTTCTGGGCCAAGACCTTGGTTACCTCGCCTAAGCGGCCAGCGTTATTCTCTAAAAACACGGATATTTGGGTTATTTGCATGGTCCACACTCCTTTTCCTACATTGTTCGTCGATCAATGACCCGTTTTGCTTTACCCATGGATCGTTCAATAGTTTTCGGTTCTACCAATTTAATTTTTATGGAAATACCCAGCTTGGATTTCATAACGGTTTCGATTTTTGACCGGAGACTTTCCAAACTCCGGGTTTCATCGCTAAAGAGCTCCTTTTTAACCTCCACCTGCAATTCCACCTCGTCCAAATGGTTGGCCCCCCGGTCAACAATAATCACATAATGGGGATCGGTTCCTTCAATTTCGATAAGGGCGTTCTCGATCTGGCTGGGGAAGACGTTAACCCCCCGAATAATGAGCATATCGTCGGTACGACCAAAGAGGCGGTTCATTTTTACGGTGGTGCGACCGCAGGAACAGGTTTCGCGACGTAAAAAGGTAACGTCCCGGGTCCGGTACCGTAACAGGGGGGTTCCCTCTTTTACCAGGGTCGTAAAGACCAGTTCCCCCTTCTCTCCCTCGGGCAAGACCTGTCCCGTTTCTGGATCGATTATTTCGGGATAAAAAAGATCCTCATTTATGTGGAGACCGTCCTTGGCTTCGCATTCGAAGGCCACCCCGGGACCGGTAATTTCCGTTAAGCCGTAAATATCGTAAGCGTCGATACCGTAGCGACTTTCAATTTCCCGGCGCATATTTTCGCTCCAGGGTTCGGCTCCAAAGCAACCGGCCTTAAGGTTGAAGGACCGAACATCGAACCCCGTTTCGGCGGCTTCTTCCGCCATAAAGAGGGCGTAGGAGGGGGTGCTGGATAGGATCGTGGATCCGAAGGACTTCATCACCATCAATTGTTTTTGTGTATTCCCCGAAGACATGGGAATAATGTTGGCCCCTAATTTTTTTGCCCCGTAGTGGACCCCCAAACCTCCGGTAAATAGTCCGTAGCCGTAACAGTTTTGGACCGTGTCGTTTCTGGTAGCCCCCGCCCCCGCCAGGGTTCGGGCCATGGCTTCCTCCCAATTTTCCACATCCCGACGGGTGTAGGCGTCCACTACCGGGATCCCCGTGGTTCCAGAGGACATGTGGATTTCCTCTATTTCCGCCTGGGGGCAGGCTAACAAACCGTAGGGAAAGGTTTCCCGTAGATCATCCTTGGTGGTAAAAGGCAGTTTGGAGATATCCGAGAGATTTTTAATATCCCGGGGGTGGATCCCCGCAGCGTCGAGCTTATTTTTATAAAAAAGCACATCGGTGTATAATTTTTCTACCAAATTTTTTAGACGGGCAAATTGAAGGGCCTGCCGGGCAGACCGGTCCATGGCTTCGTATTCGGGATTAAAAATCATTGGTACCTCCTTACAAATCCTTCGGCCGTGAATCGATAACCCGTTTGGCCTTGCCCTCCGATACCGGCAGAGTGCCGTGTTCGTGGAGTTCCACCTTAGGATTGATCGATATGGTAGACTGAAGAGCGCGACGAATCCGTTCCCTCAGGGCGTTCAGGGGTCGCAGGTCGTCCATAAATGTATCCGAACCCACTTCGGTTTTTACGGTCAACCGGTCTAAGGCCCCATCCTTTTCCACCACGATGAGATAATTATTTCCCACTTCCCGGATGCCCATAATCACCTCTTCTATCTGGCTGGGGAATACGTTGACCCCGTTGATAATGAGCATATCGTCGGTTCTGCCGGTAATCCGCCTAATCCGTCGATGGGTTCGGCCACACGAACAGGGCTCGGTATAAAAGGCCGTTAGGTCCCGGGTCCGGTAACGGAGAATGGGCGTCGCTTCGCGGCAAAGGATCGTTAAAACCAGTTCTCCCTGTTCCACATCGCCCACGGGCAACAGGGTTTCCGGATCCACGATTTCTGCGATATACCCATCTTCCCACAGGTGCATCCCGTCCTTAGCTTGGCACTCAAAGGCGACCCCGGGGCCGTTCATTTCGGAAAGTCCGTAGGAATTGTAAACGTCCACACCCCAGAGGGCTTCAATCCGTTTTCGCGTATCCTCCGAATAGGGCTCCGCCCTCGCAAAGGCCCGTTTAAGCCGCAGGTCCGAACGTTTAAAGCCCTCTTCTTCCATTTTTGAATACAGGTGCAACAGAAAACTGGGGGTCGCGTGTACCGCCGTGGTCCCAAAATCCCGCATTAAATGGAATTGCCGACCCGCGTTTCCAGGCCCCGAGGGGATTACCATCATTCCCACTGCCTCGGCCCCGTAATGGAAGCCCAAGCCCCCGGTAAAAAGGCCGTAGGTAATCATATTTTGAAACACGTCTTTCCTGTCGCAACCGGAAGAATAGATGGACCGGGCCATATAGGAAGCCCACCGGGAAAGGTCCTTAGCGTTAAAATAGATAGTGGTGGGCGTTCCGGTGGTTCCGCTGGAAGCGTGGAGCCGAACCACCTGTTCTAGGGGAACGGCGAGCATACCGTAGGGAAAGGCGACCCGGAGATCCGTTTTGGTGGTAAAGGGGATACGCTGGAGGTCCTCCAGGGTTTTCAGATCCTCCGGACTCCGGATCCCCGCGTCCTTGAGTCGGACGCTGTAAAAAGGGGTTTTAAGAGCCTGGGCCACCGTTTCCTTAAGCCTTTGCAGTTGGAGAAGCTCCAATTCTTTCCTCGGTAGGGTTTCTATCTCCTTATCCCAAAACTGCCAATTCATCAAAGCCTCTCCTGGGATGGGGTCTCCCGCAATCCCACCTCACGGCCAAGACGGAAGGCGAGGCGGTTGGCGTCGATGACCGAAGGTTCCTTCGTGGCAAAAAGGTCGCAGATAGTCCCCTCCAGAAGTTCCGCCGGGATCGGTAAAAAGGGGCTTGCGGCTCCTATCATTACCATATTGACCGACCGGGCTAAGCCGGCTTTTTGGGAGAGGGCTTGGGTTTCCACGATACGGGAAAGGGGGAATCGACGGATAGCCTCCAAAATGGTGGATAATTCCGGATAATTAGGTATATTGACCAGACTTTCCGCGGCGCTTACCAGGGCACCCTGGGGGGACAACCAGGAAGCGTAGCGCAACCCCTCCAGGGGTTCCATGGCGATAATCAAATCGGCTCCCCCCCGGGGAACCAGATCCCCGGCGATGGGACCATCGGAAAGCCGAAGGTGAGCCAAAACCGAACCTCCCCGTTGGGACATGCCGTGGACTTCCGATTGGCGAACCATAAGCCCCTCTGCCACCGCCGCCTTGGCGATTATCGTGGCGATAGAAAGGACCCCCTGGCCCCCTACTCCCGCAAGGATGACGTCGCGCTTCATTTTTCACCCCCTACGACCGATTCTCCCGTCGGATCCGCGCAGGAAGGGGGCGTTTTTATGGATCGGGCAGAGGCCTCTTTTTTTCGTTTTTTAAGGGCCTCGATACATTCTCGTTTAAAAATCACCACCGAAAGGCCCCTATACAGAATTTCTCTCTTTAAAATCTCGGCGTTTGCCCCGATAAGCGGCCGTTTGGCCTCCAGTTCCACCACGTGGAGCGGATCCACCCCCAAGGCTTTGATAAGGATGGGAAGCCGTTGGGAAGGAAGTATGGTATCCTGACAGCCAGTCATGGCAACAATGGAATTATCCAGGACAACCAAGGTCATGGGTGTGTTAGCGGCCACCGCGTCGATGAGGGGTGTAATTCCCGAATGGAGGAAGGTGGAGTCCCCAATAACCCCGATGGCGTACCGGATTCCCGCGTCGGCGGCCCCCTTGGCCATGTTGACCGAGGCGCCCATACAGACAATCGTCTCGGGAACTTCGTAGGGACTGGATGCCCCCAGGGCGTAACACCCGATGTCCGAGGTGATGGCTACCGATTCTAGACCCATAACCGCTAGTTTTATCGTTTCATAGCTATCCCCATGGGGACAACCGACGCATAGCTGTGGAGGTCTTCCGGGAATTTCGGGAATGGGCACGGTTAACCGGGGACGGGTAGGTATTGAAAGGGCGGCCCGTACGTTATCCGGATCCAATTCCCCCGAAGCGGGAAGGCTCCCATCCATTTTACCGTGAATTCGTATACCCTGGGGAAGCAAACCCCGTAAGCGCTCTTCCACAAAGGGTTGGCCTTCTTCGATTACCATAACCTCCTGGGCCTGCTGGCAAAGCCGTTGCACCAGATCCTGGGGAATAGGATAGGCGCCAATGTGGAGCCGCCCTGGAAGGGAGGACCTATTTTGACTCCGTCGAAGGGCTAGCAGATCTTCCACGTTCTCATCGTAATAATTACCCCCTAAACCCGTGGTGATGACGACGGAAGCCGTATCCCGGCCCTCCAATTCCAGCCGGTTTGTGGGGTGGGAATTGGACCAGCGCAGTAGTTCCGGTTGTTTTTGGAGGAGGGCGTTGTACCGTCCCCGGGCGTAGGCCGGTAAGAGCATCCACTCGGTTTTATCGGTCGCCTTGGAGAGGGGGTTCTGGGCCCGGGGAGCTTGAAGCCGGACCCCCGCTCGAGCGTGGGAAAGCCGGGTAACCAGACGCAAAAGGACCGGGACGTGGAGCCGTTCCGAAAGGTCAAAGGCTTCCCTGGTCAAATCGTAGGCCTCCTGCTGGTTCCGGGGTTCTAAACAGGGAATTCGGGCAAAGGCGGCGTAATAACGGGAATCCTGTTCGTTCTGGGAGCTATGCATCCCCGGATCGTCGGCCACCGCTAAAACGAGTCCCCCCTTAATGCCCAAAAGAGCCCCGTTCATAAAGGGATCCGCCGCGACGTTGAGTCCCACGTGCTTCATCGTCACGAGGGCTCGTTTCCCCGCGAATGAAACACCGAGGGCCGCTTCCAGGGCTGTTTTTTCGTTGGTGGACCATGCGGCCAACGGACCGCCCGCAGAGTATTCGGTTATAAGCCGTTCGAGTATTTCCGTGGACGGGGTACCGGGGTACCCATAGGCGGCGCTCAGACCCCCATGCAGGGCCCCCAGGGCTACCGCCTCGTCGCCGAGTAGAGCTAGTTCTTCCATAACCCCTACTTTACAAGCCTTCGAAGGCTCTGTCGAGTAGATTTTTATCGGGCCCCTGGGTCACCAAGGAAACCAGAGGAATAACCAAAAAAGGAACGACCATGGCAATACTTGCCGCTAGGGGGGAATTGGCAGGACCCAGGGCGTAAAAAAGGATAATTTCAATTCCTAGACCCGAAAGAAGCCCCGCGTAGGCTCCCACCTTGGTGGCTCTTTTCCAGAAAAGACCGTACAGGTAGGGACCCGCGAAAGCCCCCGCTACGGCACCCCAGGAAAGGGACATGAGGGTTACGATTATCTCAAATTGATATCGGGATATGAAATAGGAAATAATGACAAAGATAACGGATAAAAAGCGCATCATAGCCACGGACCGGTCTTTTCCTGTCCCTGTTTCAACACGCCCGCCGTATAAATCTATGGCCACGGCGGAGGAAGAAACCAGAACGAGGGATGATAGGGTAGACATGGAGGCCGAAAGCACCAATAGGAGGATCAAGGCTAATAACGTCGCCGGCAAATAGGAGGTTAGCAGATTCGGCACAATAAGATCAAAATTGATAGCCCCACTGGCAGTTTTTGGAAGTTTTTCGGGACAAAAAAACACATGGGCCGAAATTCCCACCAGGTACGCGGAAAATCCTATGACCGCCGCGAAAACGGTGGTAACCAAGGCCGCTTTCCGTATCACCCCTTCGTTTTTAACGGCATAAAATTTTTGAACCATCTGAGGAAGCCCCCAGGGACCAAAACTAGTCATAAATACCACGGACACAATGGTCAGAACCGTCGGTTGAGCCCCTAGGGGCACGTGGTTCTGGTAGGAGGACGAAACGGATGCAAGAACGGAAAAGAAACCTCCTCCCCTATCGTACAGTACCCATACCATCGCGATGGCCCCAAAGAACATGATAATTCCTTGGATAAAATCGGTAACCGCGATGGCGAAATACCCCCCCAATACTAAATAAATACCCGTAAAGGCGATCATTAAAAGAAGGGCCACATCGTAGGATATACCAAAGACCGCTTCAAAAAGGTGCCCCAACCCCTTAAAAATCGAAGCCGAATAGGGCAAGAGGAAAAAAAAGATCACCACTGCGGCGATGGGCTTTAAATGTTTCGCTCCGTACCGTTCCTGGAGGAATTCTGGCATGGTCATGGTATCCAGATTTTTTGTCATCCTGCGGGTCCGTTTCGCAAGTACGAGCCAAGCTCCGAGCCCCCAATAAGCGCGTTACCCAGGGCTATCCAAAGGGCATTAAGACCAAACAGCCACCCCTGCTTTCCCGCAAATCCTATAAAAAGAACCGCGGAGAAATAAGAGGTCCCGTAGGCTACCGCTGATACCCAGGGCCCCAGGGTTCTACCCCCTAAGAAGAAATCTCCCAAGGTCTTGGTACGACGCATTCCCCAAATACCAATAACCGTCATAAGAACAAAAAACACCACAAGAAAAACAATGCCTAACATGGAAATCTCCTTTTCTGTTTATTGCGAAGCGGAAATATCCTCCAACTTACTGGAGGGTCGGACAACACGGAGAAATGTAACCACCGCTCTCTTGGATGGATGGGTATTTCCGCATACAATGACAATTCTAAAAACAATTGAGGCTGTCTGATAACTCTGTTAGTTATCAGACAGCCCTTGTATTTTCTCGGATTTTAGCGTTTTTAACCCTTTCGACGTATTAAAACCATGGAAAACCGCTAAAATCCTACGAAAATACGACATTAAGGAAGCTGTCCCGTAACTTCCTAAGTTACGGGACAGCCTCAATTAGTTTTTAGAGGGGACTCAAAATTCCTTGCGCAACCGCCATATATCCACAGCTTGCTGGGAAGTATTGTGGTTAAAGTCATATTAACACAGCTAAAGATCCATGACCAGCTTTTTTTTGGTCCTCGACGAAAAAGTAAAAATCGTACATACTATGGTGCAATTCTAAAAACAATTGGTTTTTAGAGGGGACTCAAGATTAGACGGACAAGTCCGACAAACTGCTAGGATCGGAGGCTCCTTCGAAACGCAGACGCGTTTTGAAAGAGCTACTTTGAAATTGGCTCATTTACTAAAAGAAAAAATAAGGAGCGCTCACATGAGGATCGGGATTTTTAGCGATACCTATGTACCCCAGGTTAACGGGGTTGTGACGGTAATTAGGACCTTAAAAACCGAATTAGAAAAAAGGGGCCACGATGTTTTTGTTTTTACGGTGCAACACCCCGAAGCGACGGCCGAAGAGAGGGTGTATCGTGTGATGTCTATCCAATTTCCCAATGAGCCCCAGCATCGGATCGGACTTTTTAATGAACAAAAGATAATCCACATGGCTCGGGATCTCAATTTGGACATCATTCATAGCCATAGTGAATTCAGTTTATTTATGGCCGCCCGGGCAGTCAGTAGAAAATTAGGAATCCCCTCTATCCATACCTTACACACCTTTTATCAAGATTATCTCTACTATATTCCCCTTTTGGAACCCCTCCTTAAAAAAAATCTTCCCGCCCTGACAAAATTCATGCTCCGCCACCAACGATGCGTTATCGCTCCTTCGCGAAAAATTAAGGATTACCTTTTACACTGTGGGTATGAAAAACCCATTAAAGTGGTTCCCAACGGAATAGATTTATCTAATTTTTATGAAACGGACCCGGCCCTACAAGCTCAAGTTCTAGATATGCGAAAACGTTTTAGGATAGAAGACGATCAGGAGCTTATTGTCTTTGTGGGCCGCTTGGGAACGGAAAAAAATATCGGTATCCTTTTACAAAATTTTAAGGAAATTTACAAACGACGCCCCCAGACCAGGCTTCTTATGGTGGGTGATGGCCCCGATCGTCGGGACCTTGAAGCCTTTGCCTACGAAAACGGGATAAGCGAGGCCACCATCTTTACGGGGTATTTACGATGGCCCGAAGAAATTAAGTGCGTTTATAGAATGTCTGATCTTTTTATGAGCGCGTCCCACAGCGAGGTTCACCCTATCACCTTTATCGAAGCCATGGCATCGTCTCTTCCGGTGATTGCCGCTGCGGACACGAGCATCGCCGATATGGTTATCCCGGGGGATAATGGTTGGGTCCTGGAGGATGATACAAAATTGTGGGAAAAGGCGTTAGAGGTGCTTTCCAACCCAGAAATGAGGAACCGCATGGGTAAACGATCGGAAGAACTATCCAGAAATTTTTCGGTGGAAAGGTTCATCGATTCTATGCTGGCTGTTTACGAAGAATATCGGAAATAGGATCGCCATTCGACCTTGACATATCGATATAAATAGTTATAATTGCCCCTATCAACGATTGCATCTATCAACGATTGCGGGGGGCACTTTTTAACCTATGCGTCGACAAATCTGCGCGATGAAACGGTTTTTTCAGCTTATCACGGGTTTAGAAGAAACGGTTTACGAAAAATTTGGTCTTACATTAACCGAAGCTATGGTCCTCTGTTCCGTATCCGGGGGTTGTACGGTGGCCCAGGATTTGGCCACGGAGGTCCGGCTTTCGCCGTCCCGTCTATCCCGGGTGTTATCGGCCTTGGAAAAAAAAGGACTGGTGGAACGGCAACGAAGCGTGGTCGACAAACGGAGCCTTATCAACAAACCATCCCTCCAGGGGGAACAACTTATACAACGAATAAACTCCGAAGGCATCGAATTGCCGAAGGAATTAGAAGTTGTGCTCGAGGCTCTGCCTCAAGGAGTGTAGACATGGCAAAGGTTCTTATTATCGGCGGCGTCGCGGGTGGCGCCACCGCGGCTGCCCGGTTACGAAGGAACGATGAAGGGGCAGAAATTGTTTTGGTGGAACGGGGGGATTATATCTCCTATGCCAACTGTGGACTCCCCTACTACGCCGGTGGGGTTATTTCGGAACGGTCAAAACTTTTCGTTATGACCCCCGAAAATTTCAAAGAAACCCTAAACGTGGACGTTCGAATCGCCACCGAAGCGGTCTCCATAGACAGAAAGGCTAAAACGGTTAGCCTGGTAGAACGGAAAACCGGAAAAACGTATACGGAATCCTACGATGACCTGATCCTTTCTCCGGGTGCGGAACCCGTTCGGCCGCCCATACCGGGACTGGATACGGAGGGAATTTTCACGCTCCGGACGGTTCCTGATGTGGATAAAATTAAAGAATGGATCGATACGAAGCGGCCCCAATCGGCGGTTGTGGTGGGCGGCGGGTTCATTGGCCTCGAGATGGCTGAAAATTTGGTTCACCGGGGTGCTTCGGTAACCATTGTGGAAGCCCTGGACCAAGTTATGGCGCCCATTGATTTTGAAATGGCGGCCCTGGTGCATAGGCACCTTCGGGATAAGGACGTGGAACTGCGCTTAAAGGACGGCGTTGCGGCCTTTGAAAAACGGGCCAGCCAAATTGCCGTAAAACTCTCTTCCGGAGAGGAAGTGTTAACCGATCTGGTGATTTTCTCCGTGGGAGTCCGGCCGGATACCAAACTGGCCAAAGATGCGGGTCTCGATACCATACCACCGGGACAGCCGGGAACCGGAGCCATTTTGGTGGATGAATATTTTAAAACCAGCGATCCCCATATCCGGGCCATAGGGGACGCCATAGCCTTCAAGAATCCTCTGACCAACGTGGTGGGTATTACCCCTTTGGCGGGTCCCGCCAACAAACAGGGACGGCTTGTGGCGGACGCGGTGGTCTTTGGGGATTCCAAAGCCAGCTCCTGGAAAGGGGCCCTCGGGACCTCTGCGGCTAAGGTGTTTGATCTAACCGTGGCGGCCACCGGGGTAAACGAAAAGACCCTAATTCGGCTGGGGAAGGCCCATAAATCGGTGATCATCCATCCCAACAGTCACGCGGGTTACTATCCCAACGCCCTCCCCATGAGTCTCAAAATGATTTTTGATCCCGATACGGAAAAAGTTCTGGGAGCCCAGATGGTGGGGTACGATGGAATCGATAAACGGATCGACGTGATCGCCGCCCTCATCGGTATGGGCGCTAGGGTGTCCGACCTCTGCGCCTTTGAGCATGTCTACGCGCCCCCCTTCTCTTCGGCCAAGGATCCGGTAAATATGGCGGGTTTTGTGGCGGAAAACATCCTGAAGAAACGAAGCAATTCCGTGGACTGGAAGGAATTTGAAGAATTGCGAAGCAAGGGCGCCTTTGTCCTGGATGTACGAACCCAGGACGAATTTTCCCTAGGGGCAATTCCAGGGGCTGTTTGTATTTCCAATACCCAGTTACGGAACCGGCTTAACGAAGTACCGAAGGATAAAACAGTCCTGGTATACTGCGGTGTAGGCCTTCGGGGGTATTTAGCCGAGCGGATTCTGCGACAAAACGGCTGGACGGACCTATACAACCTTTCCGGGGGCTATAAGACCTGGCAAGCGGCTATGGAAAAGCAGGACAATCCGGGGGCCCATGGGCGAAGAACCACGGGACAGGGGTATACGGAACACCTGCAAACCAAGACCGCGGTGTCCGATATGCCCGTAACCTACGGCGAAGGAACCGGAGCCCCCACCGGAATGGTGAAAAGCGGCGCGGGAAAAACGATCCACGTGGACGCCTGTGGACTCCAGTGTCCCGGTCCGATTATGCGGCTTAAAACGGAAATCGATAAGGCCGAAGAGGGAACTCGCATTCTGGTTTCCGCTACGGACCCCGGTTTTGCTCGGGACGTGCAGTCCTGGTGCAACCTGACCAACAACCTTCTAGTCAGCCTGGAACACCAGGGAGGAAAGGTGGAAGCGGTGGTGGAAAAGGCCTCCGCCCAAGCAAAACTCCTCGGTGCGACCCGTGCTCCGGTTCCCGCTTCTTCCGGTGGTGTAAAGGCAAGCGTCCCCAGCTCGGAGGGTGCCACGTTTATCGTATTCTCCAATGATTTTGATAAGGCCCTAGCGTCCTTTGTCTTGGCAAACGGAGCCGCTGCGGTAGGGAAAAAAGTAACCATGTTCTATACCTTCTGGGGGCTATCGGTCATTATGAAGAAGGATAAACCTTCGGTGGCTAAGGACTTTATGGGCCGAATGTTCGGTTCCATGCTCCCCAAAAACGCGGGGGATTTAGCCCTGTCGAAGATGAACTTCGGGGGCGCTGGTACGGCAATGATGAAAGCCCGGATGAAGGCTAAAAACGTGAACCAGCTGGAAGAGATGCTTCAAGCGGCCCTCGCCGCAGGGGTCCAAATGGTGGCTTGTCAAATGTCCATGGACATCATGGGCGTGAGCAAGGAAGAACTCATAAACGGGGTAGAGGTCGGCGGCGTAGCTACCTATCTGGAAGCGGCCTCCCAAGCGGGTGTAAATCTCTTTATTTAAGGTATCACAAAACCCATGGGCACCCTACGGTTTGTCGGAAAAGTCCGACAAACCGTAGGGTGCCCTTTTTAAAATTTTAGACAATTGAGGCTGACCCGTAACTTAGGAAGTTACGGGTCAGCCTCAATTGGTTTTTAGAGGGGACTTAAATTTTAGCCCCCCCTTTATTCGGACGCTATTTTAAGATATACCAAGGTCCATGGGGAAGATTGTCGTAAAATTTGGGGGCTCCAATTTAAAAAGTCCCGTGGATGTTCAAAGGTCCGCGGAGGTAGCCGCGGCGTATCAAAAACCTTTGGTGGTGGTAGTTTCGGCGTTTTCTGGGGTTACGGATGGGATAATAACCGCGATGGAGGAGTCGGTTTTTTCCTCCTCCTCGGGGGAAAATTTTATTCAGGAACTGAGGGACCGGCATCGTCGGGCCGTGGAAAACTATCTATCCCCGGGGCCCGAACAGACAGGGGTGCTACAAACGGTGGAAGCACGGCTTACAGCCCTGGGCCACCTGTTGCGGGGGATCAATTATATTGGGGGTATCCCCGATTTTACGAGAGATCAGGCCCTGTCCTACGGGGAACGGCTTTCGAGTCCCATCGTGACGGCGGTCCTTCGCTCTAGGGGAATCGAGGCCAAAGAAGCCCTACCAGAAGAGATTGGTCTGATGGCGGAGGGACCCTTTGGGAACGCTTCCGCCGACGGGGAACAATGCGCAAGCCGTCTGCCCCGGGCCCTGGGGGGAGACAAAACCTTTGTGGTCCCCGGGTTTTACGGAGTCCGCAAAGATGGAAAAATCGCGATTTTTGGCCGTGGAGGGTCGGATTATACCGCCGCGGTTATCGCTCAAGCCCTGGGGGCTGACAGTTTGGATCTTTGGAAGGATGTGGATGGATTTTTATCCTGCGATCCCCGTTTGGTGAAGGATTCCCACACAATTTCCTACCTAACCTACCAAGAGGCCGCAGAACTCTCCTATTTTGGGGCAAAAATACTCCATCCTCGCACGGTAGAACCCCTGGAAAATAATGATATTCCCATCCGGGTAATGAACGTAGAACGGTTTGACGGGACGATTCGCCCTTTTTCCATCGTGGGACCCGAAAAAAGAGATACCGAACGGGGTATGGACAACGGGGAAAACGGGGCTATCAAAAGCGTGGTTTCCACCGATGATGTGGGCATAGTACGGTTAGAAGGCCCCGGGGTCGGCTCCCGGCCAGGAATTTTAGCGAGGGCCACCGGAAAATTGGAAGCCGCGGGTCTAAACATTGTCAGTGTCATTACCGCTCAAACCTGTATCAACCTGCTATTCCAACGGAAGGACCTGCAACAGGCCTGGGCGGTTCTCAAGGCCGAATCGGTAAGCGGTGTCGTGGCGGTGGAGGGCCTGGAAGACGTGGCCCTTGTGGCGGCGGTGGGGAGCGGCATTAGGGATACCGTCGGGGTGGGAAGCCGAATTTTGGGGGCCCTCGCGGCGGCGGGGATCAACGTCCTTCTGGCCCAAGCGGGAGCGAGCCCCGTGGCGGTGTATACCCTGGTTCGAAGGAAGGATAAGGATGGGGCCCTTCGGGCAATCCATGGTGTATTATAGGAGTTAACATGGAAACAAAAAAAAGCTGGGAAGAAATTAATGCCAAAATCGCGAAAGGCACGGCGGTGGTCATTACCGCCGAGGAGGCCGCCCAAATGTCTACCCATACGGGTCCCCAAGAATTGGCAAAAAGGGTAGACGTGGTTACCACCGGAACCTTTGGGGCCATGTGTTCTTCCGGCATGTTTATTAACTTTGGACATCCGGAACCGCCGATTCGGATGGAACAGATAAGCCTCGATGGCATTCCGGTTTTTGGAGGTATCGCCGCGGTGGACGCCTATATCGGCGCCACGGAAACCGCCGGGGTGGATGGAAAGATAGGGGGCGCCCACGTTATCGAAAAACTTATCCGGGGAGAGGAGGTCCTTCTCAAGGCCACCGCTAAGGGGACGGATTGTTATCCCCGCCGGGAGATAGAAACGTACATTCAAAAGGATAGGGTCAACGAGATGATCCTCCTTAACCCCCGAAACGCCTATCAAAATTATCCCGCGGCCACCAATTCGACCCATAAAATTCTCTACACCTATATGGGGACCCTATTACCCTCGTTCCTCAACGTGAATTACTCAACCTCCGGTTGTCTTTCTCCGCTCCTAAACGACCCGTACTTTCGGACCATCGGCATAGGGTCCCCCGTTTTTCTGGGAGGAACCGTCGGTTCGGTGGCCTGGAACGGAACCCAGTTTAACACCGAAAAGCCTCGAAACCATCGGGGAATCCCCCTTTCCAACGCGGGAACCCTTATGCTGGTGGGGAACGCGAAGGAAATGTCCCCGCAATGGATCCGGGCGGCGTACTATGAAAAATACGGGGTAACCATGTACGTAGGCGTTGGGTTTGCCATTCCGGTTCTGGACGAAGATATGGCGTACCGGGTCATGGTTCGCAACGATGAAATAGAAACCACCCTTTGCGATTACGGTGCGGAAGGACATCCGGGATTAAAGAGCCTGCATTACGGGGAGCTCATGTCAGGAACCGTGGAGTTCCAGGGGAAAAAGGTAAAAACTGCTCCCCTCTCCAGTTATCGCCGGGCCCGACTTTTGGCGGAGACCCTAAAACAGCGGGTTCTCGGTGGAACGTTTCCCCTAATTCCACCGTCCATGGGCCTACCGGAACATTCTACCGTGCAAGGCTTAACCATTAAGCGGAAAGGAACAAACTAAAAATGACCGGAAAATACGTTTTAGAATACACCTCCGACACGGTATCGGAGCCCATCCTATGGCGTTTGGCCAAAGATTTTGATATTCAGGTCAATATACTCCGGGCCTCCATTTCTCCCGGCCAGGAAGGAAACCTGTTGGTAGAATTTGCCACCCACACCGAAGACGCCATGACAAAGGCTCTGGACTGGCTGGAATCCATCGGGGTTACCTGCACCAACGTTTCCAAGCGGCTTTCCTGGAACGAAGAGGCCTGCGTGGATTGCGGAAGCTGTTCCGGGGTATGTTTTTCCGGGGCCATTACGATGGACCGACAGGAGTGGAAGCTGGTGGTGGACCGAGAAAAGTGTATAGCCTGCGGGGCCTGTGTTAAGGCCTGTCCTTTCGGCTGTTTTGTTTTGGATTTTGGAGAGTAGACCCTGTATAATCAACGATTTTACCGGGAAGCCATGGGGAAGGATCGTTTTTTTTCCATCACCCTTTCGGTAGAACAGTCGGACCTTTGGATAGGTTGGAATGGGGGAAGCGGAGCGGGAAAGGAGGATTTTGCGTCGGAGCTTCAATCCTGGGGACGATCGGAATTGGAAGGTTTACGCGAAAGCCTGGAAGGGTACATTTCTGACCATCCGCCCTTTCTTACCACCCTGGAAAGCTGGAATGAGGATCCTTTTGCCCCCCCCTTGGTCCAAACCCTGATCCGGAGTTCCCAAAACGTTCACGTGGGACCCATGGCGGCGGTGGCCGGTGGGGTTGCGGAGGCCCTTGGAAAACGATTGGATGAAAAATATCATTTTCGGGAGCTGGTAATAGAAAACGGGGGAGACCTTTGGATTTCCATTCGTTCGCCCCTGCGGGTATCGGTGTACGCGGGACTCTCCTCCCTGTCGGGGAAAATAGGCATCACGATCATGCCGGAGCATTCCCCCTGCGGTTTGGCCTGTTCCTCCGGAACCGTGGGACCCTCCAAAAGTTTTGGCAAGGCGGACGCGGCGGTGGTGGTCTGTAAAAGTGCCCCCTCGGCGGACGCGTGGGCCACCGCCCTGGGTAATAGGATCCGCTATAGTTCCGACCTTTTACCCGCCGTAAACGAAATTTGGAACGCGGGGCGGCAAGAAACCCTGGGGGATGACGATAAAATTATGGGCATTCTGGCAATTTTAGCCGATCGAATGGCGGCGGTGGGAACGTTACCCATAGGGGGATTATAAGTATGGAACCTATTAGGGGCGAAGAAAAGGCCCTGGTGCTTGATTTTTTAAACATCGCGGAGGATTACCTTCGGGACGGGTACCGGATGCCCCACCCTAGGGTGGATATCCATGAAACCGAGGATTCCCTCGACACCATCGCCCAGGAGGTTCATTCCTGCGAATCCTGTATTCTCGCTTCGACGAGGAATAACGCCGTGGCCGGAGAGGGTCATCCCCAGCCCCTGGTCCTGGTGGTGGGAGAGGGGCCTGGATCGGAGGAAGATAAAACAGGAAGGCCCTTTGTGGGTCCCGCGGGGCAACTGCTGGACCGGATGCTTGCCGCGATCGATCTATCTCGGCAGACCAACTGTTTTATTGCCAACGTGGTCAAGTGCCGCCCTCCCAACAACAGGGACCCGGCTCCCGAAGAAATTACCGCCTGCGCTCCCTTTTTAGCTCGCCAACTAAAGATCCTTCGACCCCTGGTTATCCTTACCGTGGGACGGGTCCCCACCCAGGCCCTGTTGCATACCACCGAAGGAATTGGCCGGCTTCGGGGGCGTTTTTTTGAATACCAGGGCTACCCCCTCTTCCCCACCTACCACCCCAGCGCCCTGCTCCGGGATCCCTCGTTAAAACGGCCCGCCTGGGAAGATCTAAAGATCCTACGGGCTAAACTGGACGAACTGATGGAGTCCCAGAGCTCATGAACCAGGGCCCCTATTTTGAGGTAGCCTTTGACCGGCCGGTGGATCAGACCTTTACCTACCTGGGGGACCCCAAGGGCGAGGCATCGGTGGGGAAACGGGTCATGGCGCCCTTTGGACGACAGGATCTGCTGGGGTACATCGTCGATCAAAAATCCTACCTTCCGCCGAATATGGGGGATGTTTCCCTAAAGGCTATCCGACGGGTGGTGGATCAGGAAGCGCTCTTTGACGAACGGGAGATCGATCTGGCCCGTTGGATATCCCGGTATTATTTTTCTTCCCTGGGTGAAGCCCTGGGGGGGATGATCCCCTCGGGAAGGAAGGAGCTGATGGGCCCAGCCCTTTCGGATGAGGACCTGGATATTACCGAAAAGCCGGTGGAATTATCGGATGAACAGGCCCAGGCGCTAAAGGCGATACTGACGGAGCCCAACCCATCCCGAATGTGGTACCTCTACGGGGTCACCGGTTCTGGAAAAACGGAGGTATTTCTCCGGGTGGCCGAAGAAATACTCCGGCAAGGACGGACCGTGTTGTACCTGGTCCCGGAAATTTCCCTAACCCACCAGGTAGAACGGGCGGTTTCTTCCCGTTTTGGGTCCATTGCCACGACTATCCACTCGGCCATCAGCCCCAGCGCCCGGTTGACCGAGTGGAGGAAAATTCTCCGCTCCGAGGTAAAAATTGTGGTGGGGCCCCGGAGCGCGGTATTCGCTCCCCTGCGGAATTTGGGCCTCGTGATCATCGATGAGGAACACGATGGTTCCTACAAATCGGGGAACAAACCCCGCTACCACGCCCGGCAGGTGGCCCTGCACCGGGTCGCTACCGATGGGGGCATCCTATTAATGGGGTCGGCTACCCCCTCGGCGGAGGCTTGGAAATTGATGGCCGAGGGCCAAATTCGTAGGCTAAACCTGACCCGTCGTTTGTCCGGAGGAGCCAGGCCGATTATAAAACCGGTCAGCCTGGAGGGTACCCAGGGTTGCCTAACCAAGGAACTGAAGGAAGAAATCAGAGAAACCGCTCGATTGGGACGCCAGAGCATCCTTTTTTTAAACCGTCGGGGGTTCGCTTATTTTTATCATTGCCCATCCTGCGGTTTTGAGTTGACCTGTAAACACTGTTCCGTTTCCCTCACCTACCACAAAAGCCGGGGAAAGGCGGTTTGCCATTACTGTGGATACTCGGTGGTACCTCCCAAAGCCTGTCCCCAATGCGGTTCCCTAGAAGCGGGGTTTACGGGCTTTGGTACCGAAATGATAGAAGAAGAGGTCCGGAAAACCTTTCCAGACCTCCGTATTCGCCGTTCCGACGCGGACACTACGGGTAAAAAGGGGAGCCTTAAGGAAACCCTGGATGTTTTTCGCGCCGGGGGTATCGATATCCTTTTGGGAACCCAGATGGTCGCCAAGGGGCTAAACTTCCCTGGGGTTCGATTGGTGGGGGTTGTTTTGGCGGATACGGGCCTCCATCTGCCGGATTTTCGGGCGGCGGAACGAACCTTCGCGTTGATCGTTCAAGTGGCCGGTCGGGCCGGGCGGTATTTTCCCGATGGACGGGTAATCGTCCAAACCCTGCGCCCCCAGGACCCGGCCATCCTTAAAGCCTGCGAATTGGACGTGGAAGGCTTTTATAGGGCCGAATTGGAACAGCGAAAGGAGCTCGGGTTCCCCCCCTACACCCGGCTTATCCGTATGGTTCTCCGTTCAAAGGACCTGGAACAGGTCGAAACCTCTATTCGCCGACTGGCGAAATTGGTTCAAGAACGGTTGCCCCCCGGAGCAGACCTCCTGGGGCCCGCCGAATGCCCCATCGGTATAATAGCCGGCAACTACCGGATGCACCTGATTCTCCGATCCCCCACCATGGGTCCCATTCACCGGGCCACCTCGGGGGTACTCCGGGCCTTTTCGGAGGTCCAGGGGAGCCGGGTGTATTTGGAAGTGGACGTGGACCCCGTACAATTATTGTAAGAAACTCCCTCCAGGGGTCGATGAAACACGTTGACAGGGCCCCTAATTTGTCCCAATATGGTATCCCATGACCCAATGTTTGGAAGATTATTTAGAAACCGTCAGTTTTCTCGCCGACGAGGGAGGTGTTCGGGTCACCGACATCGCCGCTCGGCTCGGGGTTTCCAAGCCCTCGGTCCTTACGGCCCTCAAGGCCCTGGAAGAAGGGGGATTTTTGGAACACCAACGGTACAGGGGGGTGTCCCTAACCGAACGGGGTAGTCAAAGGGCCGCCGAAATCCGGGATCGACATACCTTTCTTACCGCTTTTTTACGGGACATTTTAGGGGTCCCCGATCCGATCGCCGAACAGGATGCCTGCAAGATGGAGCACGTACTTTCCGAAGAAACCCTTTCGCGGATGCGTCAAATCGCCAGCTATACCCTCCACGCCTAGGAGCTTATTTTGCGATACCTAATCACCGGGGGTGTTAAGGGGGGCAAAAGTTTTCGAGCCCTCCAGATCGCCCGGCTTGAGTTTTCGACCCCCGTGGTATTCCTGGCCACCGCCGAAGTGCTGGACGAGGAAATGCGGCAAAAAATTGAAATTCACCGGGCTGAACGACGGCTTCCCCAGGGGGAAGACGAGTTTGTCACCGTCGAAGAGCCCCTCGATCTGCCAGGGGCCCTCCGGGGCCTTGGGGGTTCGGGGGTGATCATCGATTGTATCCCCCTGTGGATAAACAACCTGGTTTACCACCAAAGGGAAAAGGATTTTTCAAACCTTTTGGAAGCCACCCTTTCCCTTTTACCGGCCAACGCGGTACTAGTTACCAACGAAACCGGCTGGGGAAACATTCCCTTCGATGAGGGAACCCGCCGGTATAACGGCCTTTTAGCCCAGGCAAATCGGCGTATCGCCGGCGCCGTGGACCACGTGGAGCTGATGGTCGCCGGTATTCCCTGGAGGGTTAAATGAACGCCCTCTTAGGCGTTCCATCCTGGATTATTCCGGGCACCTACGGAGAAAATCTCCGTTTTCTCGATTTAAAACGGGAAATCCAGACGGTGGAGCTCCTTTTCTTTATCTATGATGAGGAAGTTCGGGGCCTATTGGAAAGGGAATACGAGCTGATCCGATCCTACGGTTCCCGTTTCGCCTTTACCGCCCATCTACCCGATCCCCTTCTGCCGAAACATGAGGAGTTGGTGGAACGTTTAGCCCCCTGGGTCCGTCATTTTGTGGTACATCCGGGCCCCTTGGATACCATTGACCGGACGATTTCCCTCTTAGATTCCTGGGAAGAGAAGTTTAGAATGATAAAAGGCACCACGATCCAAGGGATTAAGACCGGGGATAGCAACATCGAACAGCCCCCTGACACCTTTAGAAACCCCGCTCCCGCAGGGCGTTTTCTGCTTGAAAACACCCAAAACGGCCTTTTGGAGGCCCTGTTACAACGGAGAGCCCATTCCCCGATTTGTATGGATACGGGACATTTACTCCTTTCCGGTATTTCTCCCCTCGATTTTTATCACCGTCACGGGGAGAGGATAGGAGAAATCCATCTCCACGGCGTGGACCATCAAGCCGCCAGGGAAGACGCCCTCTTGCCGGATCATCGGGGAATCGACGGAACGGAAGGCTGGTTTTTAGAGCTCCAAGGGGTTTTGAAGGAATTTCCGGGGGTGATCAACGTGGAAGTATTTTCCTGGGGTGAGGCTGAAAGAACCCTCCGGGCTTTAAAAGGATAGACCCATGGATATGCAACAGATCGAAAGGGCCATGATCGCCCATTTGGACAGCCTGACCAAGCCCAAGGGAAGTCTGGGCAAATTAGAAACCTACGCCATCAGGATGGCAAAAATTCAGGGAACCATTCCCCCACGGATCGATAAAAAGGGGGTTTATATTTTCGCCGGGGACCATGGAATAACCCAGGAAGGGGTCTCCCTGTACCCCCCAGAAGTAACCTACCAGATGGTGAAAAATTTTTTAAACGGGGGCGCGGGAATCAACGCCCTAGCCCGGGCTATGCTTTGGGATGTAACCGCTGTGGACGCGGGGGTGGCCCAGGAATTTTCCCCCCAAGAGGCCGCCGGAGGCGCGAATCGCTTAATTGTAGCTAAGGTGGGACTGGGGAACAAAAATTTTTATACCCAGGACGCCATGTCCCCCGAGGAGCTCCGACGATCCCTCGAAGGGGGTAAAAAAATTGCCGAGGATGCCCAATCCAGGGGCTACGAGATGGTGGCCCTGGGAGATATGGGCATTGGAAATACCTCTACCGCCGCGGCGCTCCTAATAGCCGAAGGTTTTCCCGCCGAACAGATTATTGATCGGGGAACAGGAATCGACTCGGCGACCCTGGACCATAAACGTCGCGTTATCACCGAAGGGGTACGGAGAAGGGGCCCCTTCAAGACGGATTTAGAAATCCTCCAAAAGTTGGGGAGTTTTGATATAGCCATGATGACCGGTTTTATTTTGGGCCTAGAAGGTAAAGGGATCGCCCTCGTGTTGGATGGTTTTCCCGTAAGCGCGGCGGCGTATTTGGCTTATAAACTGAATCCTTCGGTTAAGGATTGGCTTTTTGCGGGCCATAGATCCCACGTGGTAGGCCACGGACCGGTCCTCGCGATCCTGGGTTTGGATCCCATCGTCGATTTGGATATGCGCCTTGGGGAGGGGACCGGGGCGGTTATCGGGGGGTATATCGTCGAATTGGCGGTTCGTACGGCCCGAGAGATGGCCTCCTTTTCCAAAGCGGGGGTCTCGAAAAGCGAAACCGATGAAACCTCTTTTTAAATGTAAAAGGGCCCGGGATCGATTTTCTTCCACCTTTACCCTCGTCTCCCGTATTCCCCTCCCCTGGGCCTTTGATTTCGATCCATCGGCCATAGATTTTTGGCTTCCCCTTGTGGGATTTCCGGTGGCCCTTGTAACGGCCACATCCTTTTACGCGTTCTGTCTATTCCTGGGAGACCCGGTTCTATCACTTCTCCTCGCTTTGATGGCCCAATACGGGGCCTTCAACCTTTTCCATTTTGACGGTCTCTTGGACACGGCGGACGCTTTTTTAGGATCCGTCAGCAGGGAAAAACGTTTGGCCATCCTCAAGGATTCCCGAATCGGCGTCTACGCCCTCTTTTCGGGGATAGCCTATCTGGCCCTAAAGGCGGTCCTCCTGTACCGTTTACGGTCCCTTCCGTCCCTCCTTATGGCTTTCCTGTTCGCCTACCCCATTACGGGGCGCTTTGCCGCAGCGCTCATCCCCGTTTTTTTTGTCCCCGCAAAAAACGAAGGTCTCGGAAATCTGACCCAGGGGAGCCGCATCGGTCGAACCCTGGGGGGCTTTTGTATAAGCTTCCTTCTATGGATGGGCCTGGGAATTCTCGGTCCCTCTTTGTTTCATCCCCCCAGCGTCCCCGCCCCCCCGATGGTTCCTTCAATCCGTTTTTTTTACCTGTGGCTCTTTCCCCTTTGGACCGCCCCTCTGGTAACCCTCTTCCTAGGACGGCTGTACCAGAAAAACCTTGGGGGGTATACGGGGGACACCCTGGGGGCGGCGGTGGAATTGGGGGAGTTGGGGCACCTCTTTATGCTTTATCTGTGGACTCTGATACCGGGATGATGTATGGGAATAGCTGATTTTGACGCGTTTTACGCCCAGCTATACCAAGAACGCTGGCCCTCTTTAAAGGCGGCCCTGTTAGAGGTCCCGCAAAAGGAGGAGTATCGACGGGGCCTGACGGGACCCTATACGATGGACAGGGCCTCGATTCTGGCCGCCGAAGCCCTACGGCTTCCCCAAGCGGGTCTAGTGCTCGATGCCTGTGCCGCCCCAGGGGGTAAAAGCTTGGTCCTGGCCTCCCGGCTTCCCCCGGGGGTGGAGCTTCTTTCCAACGAACTTTCCAGCGATCGCCGACGCCGTTTGGCGAAGGTTTTGGACACCCACCTTGAAAAGCCCCTACGCCAAAGGATTCGACTTTCCGCCTGCGACGCCGCGGCCCTGGGGGGAAGGGAAAAGGAGCGGGAACGGTTTGCCGCCATCCTGTTGGACGCCCCTTGCTCTTCGGAACGCCACGTATTGGCCGATCAGCGGGCCCTGGGACTCTGGACCCCCGCCCGTCCCAAGGCCCTGGCCCACCGCCAATGGGCCCTCCTGTCGGCGGCCTTTCTTCTGCTTGCCCCGGGGGGATCCCTGGTTTACTCCACCTGCGCCATAAATCCGGGGGAAAACGACGCCGTCGCGGCCCGTTTGATTGATAAATACGGATCCCGTCTGGTTATCGATCCGGTGGAAGAGGCGGAAGGCGAAAGCACCGAGTACGGACGTTTGATCCTGCCGGATAGGGATTCGGGGCACGGGCCCATGTATATCGCACGGTTCAAAAAGCTTTAGGCAACGGGTGGTATACGGATATTCGCCGGCCGTCCCGAGGATGATTGCCAATCACGAGTTCCGACCCAAAGGCCCGTAACAAAAGATCTTCCCTCAGTACGTCCTGGGGTTTTCCTAGGGCTAACAGGGTGCCTTCGGAAAAGAGGGCGATCCTATCGGCGTACAGGGCCGCCAAATTTAAATCATGGAGGCTCGTTATGGCGGCCAGGCCCCCCTGGGTCAGGTTTTTTATAAGATCCATCGCCGTGATTTGGAATTTGGGGTCCAGCTGGGAAACCGGTTCGTCGAGCACAAGGATCTGGGGCCGTTGGGCTATAGACCGGGCGATGAGGACCCTCTGCAATTCTCCCCCGGATAATTCGGTAGCCAGACGATGCCGGAGCTCCCGCAGGCAGGCGCGGTCCAGGGCCTCTTCCACCGCGTCCTTATCGGCCTGGCTTTCCACCCCAAACCATCGACGATAGGGGAACCGCCCCTGGGCCACCAGTTCTTCCACGGTGAAAGGCCAGGACAGGGGGGCATTTTGGGAAAGGAAAGCGATCTTTTTTGATCGGCCGAAGGCAGTGAATTGGGAGAGGGCTTTGCCGTCCAATAGGACCTCCCCATCCACGGGGGGGAGAAGCCCCGCAAGGCTTTTTAGCAGGGTTGTTTTTCCAATCCCGTTGGGACCTATAAGGACCAGCAACTCCCCCGAACCAAGGCTTAAGTTCAAGGGTCCCAGAATAATTCTTTTTTTATACCCCACCCGGAGTTCAAGAGCTTCCAGGGGTTTTACCGGTGTTTCCATAGTATGGGCCATTATTGGCCCCCCAGATTGCGGCCCCGTTTGACCAAAAGGTAGATAAAAAAAGGTGCCCCGATAAGGGAGGTAACGATCCCAATAGGTAGCTCCATGGGAGCCGCGGCTGTTCGGGCTATAAGATCCGCCAGCAGGACTAAAACTGCCCCCCCCAGAGCGGCGGCGGGAAGGAGCCTTCCATGGGAGGGGCCGATCAGCAACCGAACCATGTGGGGGGCCACGAGCCCCACAAAACCGATAATCCCGGCGGATGATACCGCCGCCGCCGCCGCCATAGACGCCCCCAGGGCCACAACCAGGCGGGCCCGCTTTACATTTAAACCCAAAGCCTGGGCGACATCGTCCCCCTGGACCAAAAGATCCAAGGGCCGGGCGGCTAGGAACACGAGGGTACAGCCCCCGACCATCAGGGGGATCGTGTAGACCAATTCTACCCAGGTTGTCCCCCCCAGGCCCCCCAAAAGCCAATAGTACACCCGATGGAGGTCCTTATCCCGGGCCACCAGGACCAGGGATAGGAGGGAAGAAAAAAGGGCGCTCAAAGCGGTCCCGGCCAAGAGGAGCGCCGCCGCAGGGGGTGGATCTCCGGAAGCACGGGAAATGGCGAACGCGAGAACCGTCGCCCCCAGGGCCCCAACAAAAGCAAAGAGGGAGGCGGAAGAAACGGGCCCTAGGGGGGGAAGGTTTAAAACCATGGCTATCGCCGCCCCTAGGGCGGCGCCGGAGGACGCTCCGATAACGTAGGGATCCGCCAGAATATTTTTAAAAAAACCTTGAAACGCCGTTCCAGAAACGGAAAGGGCCGCCCCAACCGAAAGGGCTAACAGGATCCTGGGGAGCCGAATGGAAAATAAAATAGTAATCGTGGTGGGATCCACGGGGGGCGACAGGTTCTGCCCGCTATGAACCCAGGAAACCAGGAGGGCCCAAAGTTCAGCTCCCGACAACCGTACAGCCCCCACAAAGAGGGAATACACCATAGTTCCCAGGAGGAGTAAAAATAAGGCAAGAAGGCTAAGGCCGTATCGTCGATGGCTCATGGTTTTCGGTGGATTAAATCGGCTATTGCTTCGACCGCGTCGGCCAACCGGGGACCTCCTCGGCTTATGCTATCCGAATCTATCAGGCCCACGTGGCCTTGCCGAATGGCGGGGATACCGGACCAACCGCTCCGTTTCGTGATGGCCTGTAAATTCACCCTATCCCCGTGGTCGGTGGCCGAGAGTATCCATTCGGGCTTTCGCAGGATAATCTGTTCTAGACTCACGGTGGGCCAGCGTTCAGAAAGATCATCAAAGATATTTTTTCCCCCCGCCAGGGAAATCGCCTCGTTTATAAAGGTGGAAGACCCGGTGGTCATCAAAGGGTCGTCCCACAGTTCCCAAAAAACGCTAACCCTTCGTTCCGACGCAAAGCGTCGTTGAACCGCATCGATCTTTTCTCGCATGGTTTTCACGACCCTTTCCGCGTCTCCGGTGTGGCCGGTAAGCCTTCCCAGGGTTCGAATATCCTGGTACACCTGGGCAAAGGTCTGGGGTTCCATGGCGAACGAAGGGATGGAAAGACGGTCTAAAATATCGATGATTTTTCCGTGCATTTCCGCGGACAGGATAACCAGATCGGGTTTTAATGAAACGATCCGTTCTACGCTGACCGTATTCCCCGAAAAGCCCCCCACGGAGGGCTTTTGCTTGGCCTCCGGCGGATAATCACAAAAATCCGTACCCCCAACCACCGAATCACCGGCCCCGATGGCAAAAAGTATTTCCGTCACCGCGGGGCTCAGGCTGATTATGCGCTGGGCCTTCCCCGATAACCCTACGGAACGGCCAAGAACGTCCACCGCCTGAAAAGGAAGGTCCAGGGAGGGATTCTCTTTCGTTTTTTTATCCAAGGGGAAATCTTGCGCAAAAGAATCGAGGGGGAACAGAAAAGAAAACCCTAAAGAAACCAGGCTTACCCAAAAAAACAAGGAAAAAGAGGATCGTCGCATACTCCGCCGCCCTACGCCCAGAGGACCGAAAATCACGATACGCCAGGGTATCGGGACTGGAACAGGTATCCTGACTCGGGATTGCTAACGTCGGACCCGCCCTTCCGGAACGTCCATCGTTCCGTGGTGATAACCCCTGGGATTCTTCGAATCCTAGAAGCTCCGGGTCGTCCTTATCCCCTACAGTGCCTGGGAGCGTGTCGGCTTTGGCACCGACTTCCCTTATCCGAAAATTCAGATAGCCCTTAGGCATTCCAATCCCTAAGAACATACCCTCTTGAAGGTTGGGGGTCAAGAGAACTTTTTGTGTTGGGGCGGTCAAAAATTGCTTTACCCAACCTTAGCCCCGGTAATAGTCGATTTTATGCAAAAAAAGTCCCTGGGGAGGGGCCGTAGGTCCGGCTAAACGCCTATCCTTGGAGAGGATTAGGTTCTTAAATTCTTCCAGGGGGAGCTTTCGCTCCTCGTAAAAAAGCAGGGTTCCCAGGATAGATCGAACCATTTTCCAGAGGAACGCGTTGGCGGTAATCTCAAATATAAGCGTATCCCCCTGAATAAAAAAGTGGGCCAGGGAAATATGGCGATACCGGGACTCGCTGGGATCCTGGGGATTGGCGAAGGTGGAACAGTCAATTTCCCCGATAAGGGCCCTGGTATACCCGTTGAGCCTCGTAAGGTCCGGTCGTCGCCATAATTGGAGGGCGTACCGTAATTCGTGAGGAAAAGCCGATCGGCCGCAAATGCAGTGGTAACGGTAGGTTCTTGATTTGGCGTCAAACCGGGCATGGAAATCCAGGGAGGCCTCAGAGGCCTCTAACACCCGAACATCCCGGGGCAGGAGGGAATTAAGGGCGGGTATAAACCGATGGGGCTCCATACGGGCTATGGAAGTATAAAAATTGGCCACCTGACCCGTAGCGTGGACCCCCGCGTCGGTTCGTCCAGACCCGGTAAGGGGCACATAGGTTTTATGCAGTTTTTCTAAGGCCTTTTCCAATTCTCCCTGGACAGAACGATCCTTCTGTTGTCTCTGCCACCCGGAAAAGTCGGTACCATCGTAGGCTATCAAAAGACGAATATTTCTCTGGAAATCGCTCATTCATCGTTCTCGTTCAGCTCTTCGTTTAGTTTATCGTACAGTTCCCGGGCCTTTTCCAAAAGCGGACCGGGCTTGGCTTTGGAAGATTTACCGAGTCCGAATATTTTAGCGATGGTCCTTTTGGCGTTGGATAACGCGTCGATACGGCCAATCGGGTCCTTCCGATCTCCGTACTTGAGTTCCAACAGGGCGGATAAGTACAGGGCCCCTTCGTAACCATAATTTTTATCCGTATCGGGCCCAAAATTTTTAATCCCCGAAAGGGGTTCCTTGCCGCTTTGTTCCCGAATGAGCGCTTCTTTGTACAAAAAACTAGCCTTTGTTTTGAATAGTCGGCCCAGCCAGTCGTAATTCTGTCCAGCGAATTTTTCGTGCAGTTCATCAAACAACCATCCGGAACGAAGGGCCGCAATAGCCTGTTTTATGGTGGGAGAAAATTCCTTGGGATAAAAGGAATAACAACGGAGGACCAAGTATTCCGCGGCGGCGCCTTCCGAGAGTCCCCGGGGAGTGGAAAAATCCACCGATGGAAAAATCAATTGAATATCCCGTAACCGCTGGTCCCTATCCGCTTCCACCTGAGCGATTGAGTCCTTGGGCAAATTGAGAAAATCCGCTTCCGAGGAGGCGAACCAGCAGGCGGGACACACGGTGGACTGATAGATCAGCGGATAGACATCCCCATATTTTGCTGAGGGCTCGTAGCGCCGGTGCAGTTCATCGGTTAGGGGGCCCGCTATAAGGCGGCCTCCCCCAGAAAGGAGCTCTTCCCGGTGAAAATTCGTTTCACAAACGGGACATTGTATTTTTTCTTTAGATTGGAAGGTAAGTTTTAATTCCCTCTCTTCGTGGGCTTTCATGGGCGTACCATTATTTGTTGGGTTTCACCTTCCAAAACCACCATGGCGATGGCATTATCCCGTTCATGGGTCAAGGAAAGGTGGACCCGTTCGGCCCCCACTATACGGAGGGCGTTCAAGGCGGTTCCGTACAGGTGCATTTCGGGCCGTCCAAAGCGGGAATTGATAACCAGTATGTCCTTAAGCACGATCCCCCGGAGTCCCGTCCCCAGGGCCTTTCCAAAGGCTTCTTTCGCGGCAAAACGAGCGGCCAGAGATACCGCGGTACCCGAGCCCCGGGACCGGGCGGTGGATAATTCAAAGGGATGAAAAAACCGTTCTAACAGTCCAGGGATGGAAATCCAACGTTCTAATCGGCGTACGTGTACCACATCGACTCCGATTCCCACTATCATGGTTGGCCCCCAGAATTTCGTTTTACCCCGTCCACCGCTTTCGCGACCTCCACGGGGACATCTTGGGGATCGTAGCGAATAACCGATAAATTCTGGGGAGCCGAGACGATTACCGGAAGCATGTAGGTTCCCTCTTCCGTAATTTCAGAACAATCGAGAGATAGGAGGGACGCGTCGGGGGTATAGACATCCAGGTCGTTCTGGCTACCCTGCAGTTTTACGCTTCCAAAATTTATTTGGGGTCGGGCCACAAATTTTTGGTTTAAGCCCGAAATCACGATGGGTAAGTGATCAAAGGTTTTAACCAAAACCGACGGCTGTACCACCGCCTGAAAATTAACCATCCCGTTTCCCGCTATTTTTATCAGGGGGTCCTTATTCAACAGTTTAACCGACACGGTAAAATTTTCCTTTCGACCGGTCAATTCGATAAAATCGGTGGTCACGTCGGAAATTTTATCCACCACACTGGCGGGGCCCGACACTTCGACCTGCGAGGGTTCCATCACATAGGATGATAGTTCATAGCCGTTATTCAAAAAGCCCCGAAAACTCGGCGTAATTCCCACGACCTTCGATTCCTTCTTTTCTATAGCCAGGGCAATTTCCACGGGGTCTACCTGTATTTCCAGGGGATTTATACCGAGGGCGCTTCCTTTTTTTTGAATTTGTACCGGGGCTTTGTAAACCCCCTCGTTTTTATACTTCGTCAAATCGATATACGCCTCTATATCGTCTTCTACTATCGTCAGTACCGTATTGGACTCGCCCCGCAGGGTGACCCGAACGTTTCGGGGATAGGAGCTGGCGGGGACCAGCTGGCCATCGGTTTGGACACGCAGGGGAATACTGAAATATCGCTCGTCCAGGGCGCTCATCCGGTGAAACATAAAAAGGAAAATAGCCACCACGATAGAGATAACCTTGGCGGGCCAGTTATTAGCCAGTTTTTCAAGCACATTTCTACCGTTCAACGAAGACATCCTTTCCATCCTCTACCGGCGTTGCCGTGGATTCTCTGTTTTCTCTATCCAAAAGTTCCTTTAATTTTCTCTGAACCTCAATCGTGGAAAGATCGTAGAACAATTTTCCATCGTAGGCGAGAGAAATAGCCCCGGTTTCTTCGGAAACCACCAGCACGATAGCGTCCGATTGTTCCGACATGCCCAAAGCGGCCCGATGCCGGGTACCAAAGCTTTTCCGGATATCCTGCTGATCCGAAAGGGGTAAAAAACAACCCGCGGCGATAATCTTCCCCCCTTGAACGACTAAAGCCCCATCGTGGAGGGGGCCATCGTAGGCAAAAATCGTCACGATTAAACTGGAAGAAAGGTCCGCGTTCAAACGGGTTCCCGTATCGGTGATATTTTTTATGTTGATATTCCTAGGAAAAACCACTAGGGCTCCCCGTTTT